>ERZ1036416.20-NODE-20-length-122366-cov-28.019091_pt1 | contig 122366 bp, 117 predicted proteins | sample MGYA00514219_ERZ1036416 | MGnify/ENA primary metagenome ERZ1036416 (study PRJEB33795, sample SAMN09464945) | human gut metagenome | host: Homo sapiens | place: USA: Stanford, California | collected 2016-11 | study: EMG produced TPA metagenomics assembly of the...
CTGGCTTCGCCAGACATTTTCGTGAAAGTCCTTACCGTGCTTTCGCGAATAGTTGTCTCTATTCTATGAATATCTCTTTCGTATCCACCATGGGCTTGTTAAGTACGGTAAATGAATCAAGATAATGACTGGATAAGAACCAGGTACATTTAATTATTATTTAATTACATAGACTGCCAGGTACCAATTCTACGTACCATATCTATATCTGTTTAAAAAGCCTCCTCCTTTCCTTTTGTGCTGTCAAGGGTCTCCCTCCCCCTTATCCATCCCAAAACGGCAGGAAACGGCATTCTGGACATTCAGAAGGTTTGTTCATGTACATGTATCCTCTCATATCCAACTATTCAGCCGAAATGATACTTTCACGAATAGTTGGAAACAATTAAACAATTTTAATATCCCTGCTCCGGATGATAGAATTTTTTCAAGTTGTTATACATTGGGTCAATGACACCGAATATAGGAAGCTGTATATCGGATACGGACTGGTCCACGATATCTCCATTTATGACATACCAGTGATGATAGGAAGCTCCCTTCTGGTCTGAACCTGCAGGATAAATGATTTCTGCATTCACTGTATGTCCCGTATATTCGTTGAGACGGGCCAGAACCTGCTCTGCGGTTTCCTCCAGGGCACCTGCTCTCTCCGCATACTCAGCCGGATCCATATCCTCCAAATAAAAATCCAGAGAAACACTCAAATACCATAGGTCCGGCTTTCTTTTAAAGATGCCGGCGTAATCAATATCATATAAAGGGAAAGCTGATTCCGGATTTTCCCAGTCCATGCTGCTGTTCGATTCATCCAACAGAGGCGATGTTTTTAGCGTCACTTCTGCCCTGGGACCTGCTGTAGACGCAGGTCCCTCATACGGCCTGTCTGTTAAATGGTCTCCGCTGACATAATAATTGAGAAATCTAATCCAGTACTCAGGCTGCCAGCAGACAGCGGGTATCACAGGACTGATTACATCCCTGGCATATACCTCTCCTGTCATGGTCTGGAAATTCTTTTCTATGCAGTATCCGAATGGGTGTTCCATGCTTCTGTCCTTAAAGTTGCTGAGCAGTATGGAACGCTCCTGTCCTTCCTTATCCTTATAACCGATTTCCCATGTGTAGATGTTTGGGGAATCAAAGGGCGTGGCCGTATAACCGTTCTCTTTTGCCAGCACCGTCCACCCCTCTCCCAGCAGCCGGTCCAGGTCATCATGGTATACTTTTGTATAATCCGTGGTTATATTATTTTCAAGGTAATCAATCATCTGATTGGCCAGCAGGAGCCCCGATATCATGACAATAAGGATGGCAGTCGCCAGGATTCCTGTGCTCTTTTTCAATGGCTTCATTGTCCTCCCCTTTATCTGGTGTAGCTGAAATACAGAAAAATTGCTGTGGTCACCTGCTTACAGAAAAATATGAGCAGCAGATCCAGTCCAAGAATGACCAGACTGTTGGCCGTTGACAGGCCGCCGTCCTCTGCCAGCTTCTTTATCAGCTCCTGGTTCTCTTCCTCCGTCCTGTCTTTACACCCATGAAAATCGAGAACTTCTTTGGTGTGTTTCCAGAACATCCGGTCAGCGGATTTTCCCAGAGGATAGAATTCCAGAGCCAGCATAATCAGGAAGAACAGAAATACATAGCCGGTATCATAAGGCAGGGAACGGCTTCCCTTGTGCATCCATCCATAAGCGGCAGCCATCAGAGGAACAGCTGTCATATTTATGACAATGAGCCACAGGGAGATGTCGAACATGCCTCTTTTGGCAAACCACAGGTTTCCGGCAAATCCGGCAAAAGGATTAAATTCCGGCTTGTTCTGGGCCTTCCTGAACCGTTTCAATGTATCTTCCTCGATGTGGACCAGACAGTCCCGGATGTCGGATACCAGGTAACCGTCCAGCCGCGTTTTTTCATCCTCAGGACTGTTTACGCGCTTGGGCACGATTTTGAATCTGTATTTACAGTAAGGACATTGTATACGGTCCTGTTCCAGCTCTTTCTGGCAAATGGGGCATTTTAATTTTTTCATGTACGGCCAGCCTTTCCCGCCAAAAGCCCATTGGTGCCTGGCGCTGTCTGTCTGTTTCAATGAGGGTTTTCTGTCAAAATCTATCTGGCTCTATTTTATCACACCTCACCTGGATATGCCAGAAAAAGGAAGCCGCAAAGTGCTTCTATGGATATATTGTATTGTTTGTGGTATAGTGAAATTATCAGAAAATGATAAAGGAGAATGAGAATGGATAGTGGGGAAATGGTATGTTACTGCGCTGGTGTCACTAAGGCACAGATTCTGGAAGCTCTGGATAACGGAGCCCGGAACTTAAACGATATAAAACAAATGACAGGGGCATGCACCATTGGCAGATGTAAAGAATTAAGTCCCACAGGGAAATGATGTTCCTCTGCGATTATAGGTATAATCAGGGAATACAATCATATTTCTTCAAACTAGCCCTATCATTACATCATAATCATACATTCTAAACATACATTCTAAACATACATTCTAATTATACGGTCCAATCATACGGTCCGCTATTTCTTACATCTGCCGGCAAAAGGCTTCCGGAATTTTGGAGTATATGCCTGATATCCTCCAAAATCCGGAAGCCCAAACTTTGTCAGTTGATTCCCAAAAGCTTCAGTATTTCAATGTGTGGCTTGTCTGCATCTGCCTGGAATACATCAATGTGATTCAGATCTCCGCTTCTGTCCGTAAAGGCAGGAAACAAAAAGCCGCACACAGGTTTATCCGGCTCATACTCCCCGCTCAGGGGGCAGACAGCGCAAATCATATATTCAAATACTTCCTCTGATTCCCACTGGCGTTCCTTGTCAGAACCTTTTGCTGGGATATCATAACGGTCATGGAAAACCAGGATGGCATACGCCCTGTCTGCACGGTAATGCTCCATGACAACATCATAAAAGGTATCCATCAGGGCATCATTTTTCAGGCCGCATTCGTTCATGGCCATAAGCAACTGCCACATACTTCCAGGTTTCCGCGCACTTTGAGGATATTCGTATTTTTTCAGGTTCACATTCGTGGCTGCAAAGGGGATTTCCTTAGCCAGCTTCAGTTTCTTTGTCCGTTCTGATGCTGATAATTTCAGAAAATTAATATTAAAACTCCCATCAAAATCCCCGTCCCTGTCAACATAACATCCTGCAATCCTGGTAAAAGAGGTGCGGGAAAGGGTCATCCGTCTTGTAAGCTCCAGCATGTCATCTCTGTTTATCATAATCTGTCCGTTACCTTTCCGTCTTTTCTGTCATTCACAAACAGATTGTACCATATACTTCATGGACCAACAACTTATTTTCCGACTGTAAAGGAAGGCCTGTAAAAGAAAGCGCGGTTTTAGCTGCGATTATTATGAAGCCTGAATTGAGATATCTGTCTGGTATGGATGGGAAGGTCGATGGTTAAACAGCAGCACTTCTCACAGAGGACAAATATCCGTATCCTCCCACCCATACCCCTGTAATCGTATTATCTTCGGTATCCAGCTTAACGTATATTCTGGAAATGCTGTTTAGATTACGCCCCTGCTCAAAGATATACTGGTCTTGTTTTGATGCGTACCTGTATAAATAGCAGGCCAGCGCACAATTGGAGGTGCCGGTGGCGGATTCCTCATCTATGCCGTAAAGCGGGGCAAAATTTCTGCATATGGCAGTTAGGTCCGTTTCTTTTGCCGGGGAGAAGGCATGGATGCCGATGCATTCTTTCTCAAGGCTCAGCCTGGTGATGGCGGAAAAATCAGGTGTCATCCTGCCCAGAATCTCAGGGTCCGTCACAGGAACCATAATATCCTTTAATCCTGTGGACACGATTTGCACAGGTAAGGTATCGGCGATGCCGTCCGGCTCGAAGCATGCCTCCACTTCCGCCTTATCCAGCCTTTCGTAGAATTCCGGGGTATTCTGTTCCATGAAAATCAGGCCGTTTTCATCCACACGTATTCTCAGTATACCGGATTTCGTCTCAATGGTATACTCCTGTTTTTCAAGCATCCCCAAGTGCCGCAGCACAGCAAAAGTCCCGATTGTGGCGTGACCGCACAGAGGGACCTCCCCCGCAGGGGTAAAGTATTCTAATTTAAAATCAGCCAGCTCTGAATCAGCGACAAAGGCTGTCTCTGAATATCCCATCAGAAAGGCTGTTTTTGTTTTTTCTGCTTCATTCAGGCGGTGCTGCCGCAGAACTACGCCAGCCTTGTTTCCGCCACTGTTATCTTTGCTGAACGCGTTTGCCACATAAACATCCATTGTTATTCTCCGATGGGGAACATAACCCGGTTCTTAAACTCCTGTGCCTTGCCGTCGTTCCAGTCATGGACTGGTCTGTAATAACCGGCGATCCTGCTGTAAACATCTGCAGCGCCATTGCATTTCGGACAACGCTCCTGTCTGCCGGGCAGATAACCGCAGGTCTGGCAGATGGTGTAAACAGGAGACAGCGTGAAACAGGGAATACAGTGTTCTGTAATCATGCCGCTGAGCAGATCCCGTGCCTTTCTCCAGTCCTCCAGTTCCCTCTCTATGTACACATGGAATACAGTGCCTGTGGTATAAAGGGGCTGCAGGGAATCCTGGTTTATGAGTGCATCCTGCAAGGTGCCGTCATAATCCGCCGGCAGCTTGGTGCTGTTTGTATAATAGGGGACGTCGCCTTCATGGCCGGCTGTCCGGATCCCGGAAAAACGCTCCCGGTCCAGTCTGGCGAAACGGAAGGTGGCTGACTCTGCCGGCGTCGCTTCCAGGCCGTAGAGATTACCGTACTCCATCTGGTATCCAATCAGCTTTTCACGCATATGGTTCAGGACAGAGACAGCGAACTTCTTTGTCTCTCCGGATTCCAGGCCGGCCTTCAGCCACCGCGCATTGAGCCCTGCTTCATTCATGCCGATGACGCCGATGGATGAAAAGTGGTTGTCAAAATCAGTGAGGTAACAGGCCGTATAGGGATAAAGACCATTCTTTAACAGGGTGGAGATCACATTCCGCTTAATGCTCAGGGAACGGGCAGCCAGGTCCATCATATGGTCCAGCCGGGCATAAAACTCTTTCTCGTCCTTTGACTGGTATGCAATCCGGGGCAGATTGACCGTGACCACGCCGACAGAACCAGTATGCTCCCCGTATCCGAAAAAGCCGCCGGCCTTTTTCCGCAGCACATGGAAGTCCGGCCGGATTCCATCATAAGAAGTCCTTACATCTTCCGGTTTCATGCCGTTTCCCATGTAATTGATGAAATACGGGATCCCGTAATGGGATGCCAGGGAAAACAATAACCGGTTTTGTTCGGTATCCGACCAGTCATAATCCGCTCCTATCCCATAAGCCGGAATGGGATATTGGAATCCCAGGCCATTGGCATCGCCTTCCAGCATGGTCTCCAGAAATGCCCGGTTGACCATGTCCATCTCCTTCTGGCAATCCCCATATGTAAAATCCATTCTCCTGCCGCCCACAATGGCCTTTTCGCCAGCCATGTCCCCCGGCACCTTCAGGTCCATGAAAATATGGGAAAACGGAGCCTGGGTACCCCAGCGGCTGGGGGTGTTGACTCCAAAGACAAACGCCTCCATGCATTTCTTAACCTTATCATAGGACAGGCTGTCTGCCTTTATAAAGGGAGCCAGGTAGGTGTCAAAGGAGGAAAATGACTGGGAGGCAGCCCACTCATTCTGCATGATTCCAAGGAAGTTTACCATCTGGTTGCAGAGAGTGGCCAGGTGCTTGGCCGGGGATGCGGTAATTTTCCCGGTGATGCCGCCAAGTCCGTCTAACAGAAGCTTCCTGAGGGACCACCCGCAGCTGTAGCTGGTCAGCATGGATAAATCATGGATATGGATGTCCCCGTTTACATGGGCATCGGAAATCTCCCTGTCATAGACTTCCGTAAGCCAGTAATTGGCAGTCACTGCGCCGGAATTGTTCAGAATCAGCCCGCCCACAGAGTATGTAATGGTTGAATTTTCCTTGACGCGCCAGTCCTCCACCTTTACGTAGTTATCCACCACATCCTTGTAGTCCAGGATGGTCTTGTCTAAATTCCTGATTTTCTCCCGCTGTTTCCGGTATAGTATGTAGGCCTTGGCCACGTCGGTGTAGCCGGATTCTTCCAGTACCTTTTCCACGCTGTCCTGGATATCTTCCACGCTAATCCGGCTGTCTTTTATCTTCTCCTGGAAATCAGAGGTAACCCGGAGCGACAATAGCTCAATAATATCAGCCGTATATGATTTACCTGTTGCTTTAAAGGCCTTCTTGATAGCCAGCGTTATCTTATCCAATTGGAATTCCACGGTTTCCCCGTCCCTTTTAGCCACTAAAAGCATGTTCCTGTCTCCTCCTTGTCAGGCGTGATTCTCTGTCAGTATAAGCAGATTTATTCTATTATATCAAAGACATGGACATAAATACAGCATCATTTCATCAGAATGCTCTGCCCTCCCAATCAGGCATTTATTGGATGTCTCCGATGGCCTGGATTACCTCTTCCAGGGAATACCATTTATTCCACTCATATCCCGGCTTCTCAGAGGATGTGTCATAGACAGCCCGGAATGCCTGATTGTATTCCTCCTGCGTCATCATGACACCTTCCCATTCATACTGGTAGATGGGATTTCCCTCCTCATCAAACTGCACATGGGAGTTATCCTCAGCCCCATAATATCCGGAAGCAATGGGAAGCAGCCGGCCCGATTCCATACTGTACACAATATCGTAGTAGTAATCCATATTTCCCTCAGAATTGCACAGAAGATTTCCGCGTTCAATATAAGAGAAATAGAGCCTGGACAGCTGCGTTTCATTGACAGCCCCGTCTGCAAAACTGACTATCTTGCAGCCGGTTGCCTCGTCGATGCCGATTTCCACCAATTCCGGGATGTGGTCGTCATTGATGTAAATTAAATTATACCCCTGCCACTGACCGCTGTCCTGGGATTGGAGAAGGTCGGTATAGGCCTGCTGCCAGCCGGAGGCGGATACCCTGGTCCCGCCTTTGTCCGCGCCCAGATATCCCAGGACAGACTGTACGGTCTTTTCGGCAAGGGCCGAGTTGGTGTTTTCCGACAGATTTCTCTCCAGGGTAAAGCTGCCGTCAGCCTTTCCGCTGTAGATTCTCACCTCAGGATATCCTGTGCCTGTCTTTGGCCCGGAGGCCGGTGAGTAGCTGCATATGATGATGATATCATTGAAACCATCGCTGTTATAGTCAGGAAAGGACACTGCCTCCACCTTGTTAAACGTCTCGTTGCTTCGTATATTGTCCTCATACACGCCGTCCAGAAGGCAAACGTTTGTCCCCTCCTTCGTTATCTCAAACATGACATCTGCAAGAGGATTTTGAAGGCTGTCCGGTTCATAGGACGCAAATGTGACGCCTCCCAATGGTTCCAGGTCCACATCAAACGTCTGGTCTTTAATCAGCCGATATCCGGCCTCCCCCTGGGCTGAATCAGCCGTTGCAGCGGTGCTGCCGCTGCCTATGGGATGCTCCGATGCCTGCTCAGACTGAGAGCCCCTTTGGGTGTCAATCCTGATTTCCGGTTCTGCCTCAGTGCTTTGGGATTCTGTCTGTTCCGGGGACAGCGCATGGGATGGCTCCTTGTGCCCGCAGGCAGTCAATACCCCGCACAGCGCCATGCAGAGTAAAGGTGCTGTCAGTTTTTTGGAAATATGTTTGTTAGAGATATGTTTGCTGGTAATATACTTCATATTCAGTTACCTTCGTTTTCATATGTGCTTTTGATTTTTAAGATTCAGTCAAGATACAGTCTATATCGTTCAGTCAATCCAGTGTTTTCCGGCCCGCTACAAGTAAGATCTTGTCCTGGTCATGTCTGTCACCAAATCCGGGTTATCCTGCTTCATCCGTTCCAGCAGAAGTTCAATGTTCGCTGTTTTTCCCTGAATGTTCTTAAATTCCTGTTCCGTAATACCCACCAGCTGGATGAACTCCGTCTTTCCATAGACAGAATCCTGAGACATCGCCTCTGTGTCCGTGGTGGTTATCAGTGCCGTGATGGCTGAATCCGTCCCTGCATGAAGGGATGTGCCGTTACCTGCTATATATTGGTTGGGGAGAAAAAACTGATTTTGGGTATAGGTATATCGGGCAAGATTTGAGAGCATATTGATTGCCCAGAGACAATCCTCCGGCTCCTTTTCCCTAAGCTTGATGGTCATTTCATAACCCCACTTATTCCATTCTCCGCCAAAGGACTCCTCATCTGCATAAAGCTCCGTCATTCCAAACGTCACGATATGCTTATATCCCTTGGGAGAATCATAGATGGAATAGCCGTCCAGGTAGCAGTCGCCGCCAAATATGGCCCTGGACATCATGTTTGTGCCATAATGCCTTGGCTCCTGTCCCGGGTAGAGCCGCTCAAATTCCTGTTCAATGGTTTCCCAGCCCGGCGCCCATTCTTCGTCTTCTTTTACGCGTTTTAAAAATTCTTCTTTTGTCATTTGATTTCCTCACATTAGTTTTTATATAACCTCGGATGGAAAATATATCAATCGTGGCTTCTATGAATTGCAGGAAGGACCGCGATGTGATACAATACCACACGGGACGTTTGACGGACCGTTCAGAGGGGACCGTATATGTAAAAAAATGTATGTATTGGAGGCTTTGTTTTTATGAAAAAGTGGGAAACGATCAGGGAGTTCATCATGATAACCTTTGCCACCGTCATCGTGGCGGCAGCTGTCTTTTTCTTCCTGATGCCAAGCCATGTATCGGTGGGAAGTATATCCGGTCTGGCAATTGTTCTGGGAAACTTTGTTCCCCTTAAGATTTCAGCAATCACCTTTATCCTCAATATGTTCCTCCTGGTTCTGGGCTTCCTGCTCATTGGAAGGGAATTCGGGGCAAAGACTGTTTACACCTCGTTCCTGCTGCCCGTGGTCCTGGCTGTTTTGGAGACGGCATTTCCGGAAAATGCTTCCATCACCAACGATGCGTTTCTGGATATGATTTGCTATATCTTTGTGGTAAGCATCGGACTGGCCATGCTGTTTAACAGAAATGCGTCATCAGGCGGTCTGGATATCGTGGCAAAGCTTTTGAACAAATACCTGCATATGGAACTTGGGCGGGCCATGTCCATGTCAGGCATGTGTGTGGCACTGTCCGCGGCCCTGGTCTATGACAAGAAAATCGTGGTGCTTAGTATCCTTGGCACCTATCTCAACGGAATCGTGCTGGACCATTTCATCTTTGGCTTTAACATTAAAAAGAGGGTGTGCATCATTTCCCAGCGGGAGGAAGAAATCAGGGAGTTTATCCTGCATCATCTCCACAGCGGCGCCACGATTTATGAAGCCATCGGAGCCTATGACGGCCAGCCAAGGAGGGAGATCATCACCATTGTTGATAAAAACGAGTATGTAACCCTGATGAATTATGTTCTGAAAACAGATAAGGATGCTTTTGTCACCGTGTATACGGTAAATGAAATCATTTACAGGCCCAAGCATTAACTGCGGCCCGGAATCCGTTTCATGTATGTCCCGGCAGCCGCGATTTGGCAGCCGGGACATAGTCTTATTTCCATTTCCATCTTCTGTCTGATGTTGCCCGCTTCCCATGGCTGGCACTTATCAATATATCCCACATAAAGATATCCTGTAATGAAGGTATCCTTTAATAAAGATATTCTGATTATCTCACTCTGGATATAAAAAATCCAGCCCAATTTATTCCAAATTCTTTAAATTATTATCTGTCAGGCTTGAAAACCACCCTTCTCTTTTATAAAATGTTCATTTTTTTAATAAATCAAAAAAATTGAACAAGAATATTGACAGCAATTGGCATTCGTGGTACTATCTTTCGTGTTCAATAAAATAAGAAATTTTAATTTTTTGAACAAAAAATAAAACGGAGGAACGGCTGATGGGCAATTCTCACTTATATAAACAATGGAAATCCAGACTTACATTCATGCTATTTGTGACTCCCGCCTCTCTTTTCCTTATGCTGTTCTGGCTGGTACCCATTGCAGCGGCCATTGGAATCAGTTTTACGGACTGGGATTATATGACCTCCGGATTCCAGATGACCGGATGGGCCAACTATCAGGGTCTTTTAAAGGATAAGGCTTTTTGGGAAGCCCTTTCCCACACCCTTTTGTTTGCTGCGCAGACAGTGGTTCCGGTCCTGGTTTTGGGTCTTATACTGGCCCTGTTGGTGTGGTCTGCCGGAAGGAACACCATATACTCCCTTATACTCTTCTCTCCCTGGATTACGCCGGCTGTGGCTGTATCCATTGTGTGGACCTGGATATTTGAACCGGATGCAGGATTGGCCATCCAGCTGCTGCATATGCTGGGCCTGCCGGGGTCTGCCTGGCTGCACAGCTCTGACACGGCTTTAAGCAGCGTGGCCCTGGTCACTGTATGGAAGAACCTGGGGTATGTTATGCTGCTTTTTACCGCCGCCTTATCCAGAATGCCGTCTGAACTGTCGGAAGCTGCTTCTGTTGACGGTGCGGGAAGCATCAGGCGGCTTTTACATATCACTCTACCGCTTTTGCGCCCAACCATTCTGATGACAGGAATTATCATGACCGCGGATTCCCTGCGGGCCTATGACCAGATTCAGATTCTGACCCAGGGCGGCCCCGCAGGCAGTACCAGGACCCTTCTTTATCTGTATTATCAGCTGGGCTTTGAACAATTTGACATGGGAAGGGCGTCTGCGGCCGTGGTCATTCTTATGGCCATAGGACTGGGCCTGTCCCTGTTCCAGATACAATGGAAGAAAAAGGAGGTTTACATATGATTTTTGTCCCCCGCACCTTTCGTATGATCCGTTTGGGCGTTGTCCATATGCTGTTGGCGGCCGCGTGCTGTTTTACTGTTTTTCCCTTTTTGTGGATGGCTGTCAGCTCCCTTAAAACAAAGGCAGAGGTTATGGCAGCAGATGCCTTCCTTCCCTCAACACCCCAATATGGAAATTACCTGGAAATAGTATTCCACTCTCCCATTCCACGTTACCTGGCCAACAGTCTTCTGGTGGCGGTCAGCGTGGCGGCAATCCAGGTTATATGCTGTTCCTTTTTTGCCTATGGTGTGACGTTCATGAGGATCAGGGGCAGGGATATGCTGTTCCGGCTGGTTCTTTTTACCTATATGGTGCCGACTGCCGTGACCTATATTCCCTGTTATATCATACTGTCCAGGTTAGGGCTTTTAGACAGTTACCAGGGACTTATCCTGTCAAATGGCGTAAGTGTGCTGGGAATCTTTTTGCTCCGACAGGCATTTGAGGCCGTTCCCATGGAAACCATGGAGGCGGCCAGGATGGACGGCGCAGGTCATTTTAGAATTCTCACAGGGGTTGTATTCCCCATGACCCGCCCCTCTTTTGTCACATTCATCCTGTTGTCCTTCATCAATACCTACAACAGTTATATGTGGCCGTCCCTTATAACCGACACGCCAAAACTGAGCCTGGTGTCCCAGGGACTCCGGCGTTTTCTGTACGAGGGAGGTGCCTATGGAACCCAGTGGTCCCTGGTGATGGCCGCGGGCACTGTAACCGTGGTGCCGCTGCTGATTTTATTTACAGTCGCCTGGCCTTTAATTGTCCGAGGAATTACTGACTTTGGCTGTAAGGGTTAAGAAAAACAAAACAAGGAGGAATCAAATATGAGCCCAATCAATCATTACAAGACAACCATATGCAAAAAGACCATAGGCGCGGTACTGGCGGCCGGCTGTTTTTCTCTGCTCACAGGCTGCGGGGCCAAGGCTCCGGCGGATACCGTTGTAGCTGACGGCAGGGTCCAGGTGACACTTTTGTATTCAGGAGGTAAGACGGCAGCCGGGGTCATGGAGGAAATCATTGACAGTTTCAACCAGTCCCAGAACCAATACACAATGACCGGCATCCAGCAGGCTGACTACGATGAGACATACACCAGGCTTCAGGCCGGAATCGCTGGAAAGAATGCGGCGGACATAGCTCTTCTGGACTCTGACAAGACGCGTAATCTTATGAAGAAGGAATTATTAGTCCCCCTGGACGGCTATACGGACCAGGATACATCTTTTGATCCGGATACGTTGATTCCCGTATTCCATCAGCAGTGCCTTGGGGAGGACGGCACCATGTATGCAATGCCTGCATACGGCACCACACAGGTTATGTATTATAACAGAAGTCTGTTCGGGAAGGCCGGCATCAGGCCTGACTCCATAAAGACATGGGAGGATTTAGCTGAAGCGTCTGAGGTCATACGGCAGAGTACAGATGGCGCAGAGGCCGGCGTCTATGGATGGGAGCCCATGTGGGGGGAGGACAATCTCATTGATATGGCTCTCAGCAACGGAGGCGCCATGCTCAGTGACGACAACCGCACTGTGCTCATAAATTCGGAACCGTGGATTGAAGCCTGGGAAGCAGTGCGCAAATGGATTCACGAAGATGACATTATGGCAATCCACTATGGAGGCCAGGGCTGGGAATACTGGTATGATACCATGGATGATGTGCTGCAGGATAAGGCCGGCGGATACACCGGCTCCTCCGGCGACCAGGCGGACCTGGATTTCACGAAGGTGGGGGCCATGGAGCAGCCTGGATTCGGAGGGAATCCGTCTGCACCTGTTGCCAGAGTATTACAGCTGGTAATGGTGGATACGGGGAAAGATAAGACAAAGGATGGGGCTTACCAGTTCATGAGGTATTTTGCAGAGGCCTCCAGCCAGGCCAGATGGTCTATGGCAACAGGTTATATACCGGTCCGCCGGACTACCCTGGATATCCCTGAATACAAACAATATATAGAGGACCATCCCCAGGCCCTTGTTCCTCTGGACCAGGCCATGCACGCGTCCCCTGACCCCGTAGACCCCACCGGCGGTAAGATATTTGATGCCTTGGCCATTGCAGCGGACAAGGTGGAGATTGAAAATGTACCGGCGGCAGATGCCCTTAATGAGGCGGCAAGGACCGCGCAGGCAGCATTGGATGAAGTGATGAAGAAAGCCGGACGCAGCTAAACCTGGAAAGCCGGATGCAGCTAAACCTGTTTTGCAAAGAACCTTTCACTGCTCTACCTGGCGGAAATCAGATACTTTACAATATAATGGTATGCACCCACTGTAAAAGCAGGTATGAGGATTATGTAAGACAGAATATTGAGCATGGTAAAATTATAGACATTGGATGCCTCTCCATATTCAAGAACATATCTGCACACCATGCCCAGAATGGTCATAAGGAGGGTCAGAGGATAGACAGTCCTCTCTTTTGCCTCCCCGTAAAGGCCTGCAAATCCCAAACCTATGATTCCGTAAGAGCAAATCAGCAGATAAGCCTTGGTGAAATCCAGGGGATATGGCTGGCTTCTTATGGGAAATGTAAAACAGCCCGCAAAGGCAATATAAAATAAAAGCAGACCCTTTACCATGACAGGATGGCGCATAAGAAAATGTTTTATGGATTGGGCCGCCCTGCTTCCCTTTGTCTGATTTTCCGGATTTTGGTTTTTTTCCGCCCTGTTTTCCGCCATTCTGCGCCCTGACAAAAAACACAGGATGCTTATGATTAAAATTACGATGATGAAAAATAGGATACTGACCATACTCGTCCTCCTCTCCTGCTGCTGGTTACCATGACAGGACTATTCAATGGTTTTCCGCCCGTCCCATTTTCCCGTTACATTCCATGAATCTGTAAAGAAGGAATCGTCATGGTTCAGGGTAACCGGACGTTCCGGGGTGCTGTATGCCAGACGGCCCTGGTCGGTGCTTACCAGCAAAAGACTGCTCTTTATGTAGCCCTCTGCCGTATCCATGAATGCTGCAAGAGCGTCCTGATCTCCGAAAAAGCCTGTCCTGTCCTCCTGCTGGAGTGCGAAATCTGCTGTGTGGGAGTGCGCTTCCACTGTCATTTTATCCGGACCTATGTAAAAGACACGAATGCTGTATGCGCCATATCCCTGGTTCATATAAGGTGAATATTCCATAAGATAATCCGCCCCGTTTTCTCTGTAGAGATACAGCATGGTCCAGCCCGCATGGACCACACTGTAGTCATGCTCCCAGATGACCGGGGAATCAGCCGATTCTCCTGCCAGTACCTTAAGGGAGGCATATTGTCCTCCTGATGCCTGGAAATCATCCAGTCCGGCAGTGATGCGTTCCGGTTCTCCATCATGGTCCAGATCTGCAAAGAATATAACGTCTCGTCCGTTCCGTACTCCATGGGGAAGAGGGTTTTGGCGTCGGTCAGCAGCTCCGGTCTTGCTGTAATTTCAGGCAGTGATTCTGACGCTGTTTCCGGCGCCGGCACCTCGGACAGATATTCCATGCTCTCCGGCAGGGCAGACTCCCGCGCCAGGCTGCTGCCTGCTGCGGGAGATACTGTGCTGCCGCATCCGCAGAGGAGGACAGTCACAGCAAGTATTGTCACGATTGGGGACCATATCATTTCTTTCCATCCTTTCTCTGCGCGTTTGATTTTTATACTAAAAGTATACTATAAGTGTGGGCAGAGAACTCTTAATTTTCCCTTGCAAAATTCCTAATATCAGCGGTTCTGCGTATGCCTGCCGGACGTTTTGCCCGAAAACATGAACAGAATCAGGGTGATGAATAAAAGAATGCCGATTATTACCAGCGCAACGGATTGGACGAAGGAACATGCTTCATGGTATTGTCTCATCTCGTCTCCCTCTATCCAGCCGCTGTACAGGTCCAGGGCATTTCCCAGGCAGTTATCTTCCAGCACATCACGGTCTGTTATGCGGTATGCCTTTTTTTCCTTATCAGTCAGAAAACGGGCGGCTCCCTCGTCCCAGTAATATCCCACAGGAAGAGCCACCCTGCCTTTTGCAGGTATTCTGGTGATTGCGTTGTCCACCAGAGCCCAGGTTCTGGTTCCGTCCTTAAAAGTAATCAGGTAATACTGGGCATAATCCGCATACGGCCTCATCCAGAAGGTGGTCCACCGGCTCCGTGTAATGGCGGGGGCAGTGACTCCGTAGGTTGGACTGCGGCTGCTGTAATAGCCGCGCTGCGTTGACGGCCGGGTTCTGTGGCTGATTTGTTTATAGATACCGGTTGCCTGAAAGAGTGAGGCATCTGCCTCCCATGCGCCGATATAGTTTTTCTGCAAATCCGATACAGAGGTCATGCACCCGGTCGGCTCCGTACAGGGGTAACCTGCCCCGTATTTCAGCTCAAACCTGCCGCTATCGTCTTTTGACAGCACTTCCTCTGGGGTTACGGGCACGGCGGACCGGTACAGAAGTCCCTCCGCATTCAGCCGCGGAGCAATGGCAAGGAAGAAAATAAACAGGACCACCTCTGCCGCAAGCATCCATAAAAGTCCATACCCCTTATTCTTTTTCATACCTTTCGTTCCTCCTGTCAGCACTGGCTGTATGCCCGGATCAAGGTGTATCGGCTCCTGAGGCATGTATTGTCATTTGCATTATACCATACAAATAAAATCCAGGATATGAAAAAGGAACCCCGCGGTTTTGATGATGTGATGCTGCATCACCGCCACTGTGGGGTTCTGTTATGTTATGCCGGGTTTATCCTTCAATGGAGATATATTTCTTTTCCTCTGCAAGGGGTTTCGCTTCCTTCTTTGGAATGGACAGTCTCAGGATACCGTGCTTGAATTCGCCCTTTATATCATCCTCCGTCATATCCTCGCCCACATAAAAGCTTCTTTCGCAGGCGCCGGCATAACGCTCCTGACGGATATATCTGCCGCTCGTCTTCTCCTGCTCGTCCTTATCCAGTCCCTTGGCAGCACTGATGGTCAGGTATCCGTCCCTGAGGGATGCCTTGATTTCGTCCTTCCTAAATCCCGGCAGATCCATTTCCAGTTCATATCCTATATCTGTTTCACGGATATCGGTTTTCATCAGGTTTTTGCCTCTGCGTCCATATAATTTCTTCTCCAGCTTCTTCATATCCCTGCTGTCAAAAAATGGATCCCTGAAAAATTCATCAAACATATTTTCACCAAAAATACTGGGCATTAACATACGTCATTCCTCCTCTGTTTTTTGTACGGCTCCCGGAAACAGTTCCGGGAGCCATGTATGGTCAGGTCTGTAAGTCATATTTGAGTTTAACCTTCGATTGCAATATACTTTTTCTCCTCCACGGCCGGTTTGGCTTCTTTCTTGGGAACCAGCATCTTCAGGGTGCCGTCCTCGAATTTGGCCTTGATGTCCTCCTGGGTCACTGCGTCACCTACATAGAAACTTCTGCTGCAGGATCCGCAGTAGCGCTCCCTGCGGATGTAGGTTCCGTTGGAATCCTTTTCATCCCTGCTGGAATCGGTTGTGGCCTGTATGGTCAGATAGCCTTCCTTGAGTTCCGCCTTTACATCCTCTTTTCTGACACCCGGCATGTTCATGGTTATCTCATAGCCATTTTCAGTATCCCTGATATCGGTATTCATCATATCGAATGTCTTGTGGCTGCCGAATGAGTAATCAAAAAAGTCATCCAATAAGTTTTCTCCAAAAATACTAGGCATCAACATATGTCATCTCTCCTTTATTTAATAATCTATGAGGTTGTTATATTGTTCTGGAACCGCATAGGAAGGAAACTGTAAAACTTATCTCCTCTTACATTCCCTTCTCTATCTGTTCTATATGTAATATAACACGCGTCATTGGCAAAGTCAAGAGTCGAGTGCTAATTTCACACTTTTTTCACATTTCGTAATCATTTGGGCTGTTTGTCACTTTTGCAGATTTCACGGTACGTATTTACACATTGGGCCTGACGGGTTCTGCCGGGGATTTAAAACCTTCCTCATGAAATCTTTATATTTACCTCATGATTTGGATATGGAATCTTTAAACCGTATGGTGCTACTATCATGTCATTCAAAGAAGTGATTCGATATATAAAGGAGGCGTATTGATATGAAGAAGGAATTCTGGAGTGATATGGCGGGTTTGGGAATTATGTTATTAGTCATGTTGGGAGCGGCTGCGCTCCGGGCGTATATCTGGCTGTAACCCCTGCTATTGCCGTTTGACGGAGTGCGGATTTAACATCAATTTATCATTTTACATCCTGTGTTTTCCTTAAATCAGTCAAAAAACGTGAAATATTACAGGAAATCCAAAGATCTTACCATGGAAAAATCCATGCAGGGCTCCTATACTTATAACAACACCATATGACAAATCCGGCAGGAAACAGAAGCCGGTGATATGCAAAGGAGTGTAAGATTATGACAAGTATGTTAGTTAAGTTTGAACAGCCGGAACAGGTGGTAGATTTTGTGAATACGCTGAGCCATTATGACTGTGATGCAGATATTAAATATGGCAGCCGTATGGTAGATGCCAAGTCCGTTCTGGGAGTTCTTTACCTGGCGGTATCCCGCACAGTGGAGCTGATTCTTCACATTGATGAGGATGGATCCGGGGATATAAAAAACAGACTTGCGAAATTTGCAGTATAGAAATTGGCAGTATAAACAGAACAGGATTCAAAAAAGCAGCCGGTTATGACGGCTGCTTTTGACTATCTGATTATAACTGTAATATTATAACTGTAACGGCGGCGGCGAACACGGCTGTATAGGCCAGCCCCAGAATTGCCAGACGCCAATATTCTTTTATAATGTTAAATGATTTCATACCGCATACCTCCCGGATTTTATTTTATGCTTTTATTATATAAAATCCATGTAAATTCCAAGAGGCACATTTAGTAAATTCTTTGTAAAACAGTGTCTGGATATTAGGTTTTTACCTTGCAGCTATCTGTTCCAGTACAGTATCTCGCCGTCATATTCCATGGTCAGATATTCTGTGTCATCCTCCGTTATCAGGTGGAGCGTCAGGCTGTTTTGACTGTTCCCATGGTCCTCATAGGGCGTGATGGAGGCAGTAATGGAACTGCCTGTTTCAGCAGATCCGCCTGTCTCCGTACACTGCCCCTCTCCGCCGGTTCCGATGCCGATATAATACTCAATCTCTCCGTTATCGCTGATTTCCAGGCCGTTTCCCATATGCAGGCCGGTTCCGAACATTTCCAGCAGAGAGCCATGCTGCCGTAGTCCGGCATCTGTTTTCGGCCCGTTCAGGGTCCAGGAACCGGCGGCCTGACGGATGATTTCTTCAGAAACAACACGGGTCTCACTTATGCTCTCTTTTGCCGGTGGTTCCGCTGCTTTTATGCTGTCTGAGGACTCCTCCATAAATTGCCCTATCAGGGCAGAGACATCCTTATACTCTGCTTCTTTGTACATGACGGCCTCGTTTACCCGGCTGGTCAGTGAATCAGCCGTATCGAAACCATGCCCCCGGTTCAGATAAATGGATATGACGCTGTAGGGGATGGAACTGTCTGTATTCTGGAATATTTTTCCAACACCAATGACCACATCCTTTTTTCCGTCCTTGTCTATATCCGGAAAGGATACAAAACGGACGCTGTCAAAGACGCCGGGAGTTCCGGTGCGGTCTTCCCAGGGAAAGGTATAGAGGACTTGGTTGTCCTTCATGAGGTAAAAATGGGGTGTGTCAAGGGTATCCTCCGGTTCGCAGGACACAAACCGTACCTTACCCCAGCTGTCCAGTTCCACGTCAAAGGATTGGTCCTGGATGATGGCTGCGCCGCCGTTTGCAGCCGGTGCAGTTTCATCACCGGCAGTAGCCCCTGCCCGGGTGTCGGAATAAATATGAATCTCCTCATCCGCCCTGCCCTCATCCGCTCCGGCAGACGCTGTTCCTTCTGCCTCAACAGCAGCTCCATCCGCCCCGATCCCCGCAGCAGGCTCTGACTTCCGGCCGCAGCCGGACAGAACCAGCAGCCCCAGCAGACTTGCGATGCAAAGTATTTTTCCTGAATTCCTCAATTTAAAATCCTCCCTCATGTAATCCATATAAAATCCGTCATCTCCAACGGTTATGTCTGGTTTTATTGTAAACAAAAAGGATGTAAGTATCAACTTAACATCCCTTTCATATATCTTAATTTTTCCGAAGTATATATTGGAAGTGAAAACCTCCGGTCATCCTGACAATGACCCGGATGAAAGAAAAAGTAGACATAAAAATGTTATGTCAACTATCGAAGGCTTTGCAGCCTGATTCCACCCCACCCCCATCCCATACGCCCCGCGCCGAACAGCAGCACTATTTAACAGCAGCACTAATCAATAGGCGCCTGATAAAATCCGCCGTAAAAGTTTTCCGTTTTAATCATATTGACAATGACATGGGGATCCTGCTCCCGCATGAGATGCACAATGTCGTTCACCTCATAGGAGGACACCACGGTGTGAAGCAGATACATTTTCTTGTGACTGTAACCTCCCACCGCGTCCACACAGGATATGCCGTGTCTGTACTGTTTGACGTACTGGTTTATGATATCCGGCGCCTTGGTGGTGGTAATCTGCAGTGTAACCCGTTCATACCTGTGATGGAAGGCAGAGATGGCTTTGGTGGATACGAACTGGAACAGGATGGAATATCCTGCGTACAGCCATCCGAACATGTATCCGAAGATGCAGAGAATCACGCAGTTGCCTGCAAATACATATTCCCATATGGACCTTCCTGTCTTATTGGAAACATACAGGGCTATGAAGTCCGTGCCGCCTGTGGAGGCATTTCCCCTTAAGGCAATGGCAATGGACAGCCCGTACAGAAAACCGCCGAAAACCACATCCAGCAGCACGTCGTTGAACAAGGGCTGAAAGCTGCATATTTTCAGAAAAAAGCTGGCCAGGAACACCTGCAGCATGGAATAAAAGGTAAAGCGCATGCTTATGCTCCTACTGCAGAGGATGGCCACCGGTATATTGAGGACCAGCATTCCCAGGGAGGTGGAAATATTGTGCCCGTAGAGGGAGGCAATCCTGTCAATGAGGATAGCCACACCGGTAAATCCGCTGGACAGAAGGTTGGCCGGCCGTATAAATGCCTGGATCACATAGGTCTGCAGCAGGGCGGACGCCACGACAGCCAGGATGGTTATGAGCCTTCTCACCAGTATGTTCTTTTTGTATTTTGCTATCATGGCCTATCTCCCCAACTCCCCAAGGCTGTCCAGAAGCTTACGGACCAGTGTCTCTGACACCACGTCATAGCAGTTTTCATGGGGCGGCTCTGCAAAGCCGTAGGTCACCCCGTGGGAAGTGGTGGTGGGGTCTGTCATCCAGTCCTTGCAGGAGCTGTGAACCTGCCTTATTCCGGTCTCTTCCATGAGCGTTCTGGCATTGGAGGCATTGATGCCGCTTCCGGCCAGGATTTCTATGCTGTTTCCATAAGACGACTGAAGGGCGCCAAGCAGAGCCTTTCCCTCGACGGCCTTTGGCTTCAGTCCGCTGGTCAAAAGACGGTCCGCTCCCAGCTCAATCAGTGTCTCAATGGACTCATAGGGGTTGGAGGTGCAGTCAAAGGCCCGGTGGAATACAGCTTCCTTTCCATGGCTGTGGATAATGGAAATCATTCTGGCATTCCTCTCCCTGTCAATGGAGGCATCTTCCCTCAGACAGCCAAAGGCAATGCCGTCCGCTCCATGGCGGACCAGATGTTCGCATTCCCTGAGCATCACATTAAAATCCTCTTCACTGTAACAGAATCCGCCACCTCTGGGCCGGACCATGGCAATTACCTTCACATTGCAGTGCTCCTTCACCAGTTCCAGGGATGCCAGGGAGGGCGTAAGCCCGCCCAGGTGCAGGGCACAGTTCAGTTCAATCCGTCCGGCTCCTCCGGACGCAGCCTGCATGGCATCATAGTAGCTGCCGCAGCATATCTCCAACATATAAAAACCTCTCCTTCTTCCTGTCCGCCGGCACAGTACCGGCAAAAAGCCTAAAGCTGTGCCAGACGGTACAGAGCCAGTGCATATATTTTTGCGTTGGTTACCAGGTCGTCCACGGTCATCCACTCATTTGGATTGTGGCTGATTCCCTTTTGGCCGGGAAAGCTGGGACCGAATGGGACGATACCGGGCATGGCCTTGGCATAGGTTCCGCCGGTTGTGGTTACGGGAGTGCCGTTCATGCCGGTGACCCGCTCATAGCTGTCCTGCATGGCTTTTACCATAGGCGTATCCTTGGCAAAAACCACAGGATCATAATTTTGTACCAGCTCTGCCTTCAGACCGCAGCTCTCTGCCTTTTCCGTTATGGGCTTCATGATTTCCCGGATGGTGATACCGCCCGGATAGCTTAAGGTAGCCTCAAAGTATACCGTGTTTGCCGCGTTTCCGTTTCCGGCATTTTCACGGCGGATGTTCCCTTGACCGGCCTTCCAGACGGGATCTAGTCCCAGTCTGTAACCGCGCATCTCCATCATACCATATTCTTCATGGTAATAGTCAATACCAAATCGGTCGCCTGTATTGCCTGCTCCGATAAAATATTTGTTTACAAAGTCGAAAAATGTACCCAGGTATTCCCTTGTGCCGGTGATGCGCACCACAGCCCTTCCCCGCTCACTGTATACCACAGGATATTTGCAGTCCGGCGTAAATCCGTAAACAGGAGGCTTTTCTTTTGACAGATAGTATCTGAGATCCTCAAAACCCGTTTCCTCGTCACATCCGAAGATGATGCGTACCGGATGCCTGAGGGGAAGCCCCAGCGCCCTGACAGCGGCCAGGCCGTAGAGGCATGCCATGACTGGCCCTTTATTGTCCAATACTCCCCTGCTGTATATGACTCCGTTTTCCATATGGCCGTTAAAAGGAGGCTCCTTCCAGCCCTCTCCGGCCGGCACCACATCCACATGTCCCATGGCGCAGACATAGTCTTCTCCCCTGCCATAGAATGCGTATCCGATGTATCCGTCCAAATCCACAGTCTCAAAGCCCATATCCCTGCTGATGGATAGCGCCAGGTCCAGGGCCTTCTTTACACCGGGACCAAAGGGAGCCCCATCCCGGGCCTCCCTTTCCACGCTGTCAATACGCACCATCTGACGAACATGCTCCACCAGCCGGTCCCGGTTTTCGTCGATATAGTCCAGAAGCATTCTGTCAATCTGATTCTGTTCATCCATATTCCTATTCCTCAATGGGCGCCATGCGCGTCTTCATATAGTTTTCCATCCACTCATCCGATGCCTTTTCGTAGGTACAGCGGCCGTCCTCCCGGCGGGTCACCAGATACACGGTTGGTTCCATGGCCTCTGTGACAACGGCAAAGGAAAATCCCTCTATGTTGGTGGCTACGCCCCACTCCCCCTTTGGGTTCATGGCTATAAGGGATAAATCCCCCGCCTCGCCCCTGCGTTCCTTAAGCTCTGCGTCCAGGCGGGCCACGGCGGTCTCGCAGGCTTTTTGGGGATGCATACCCTCCCCCATGAGACGGACGATTTCATAGGAAATACAGCCCTTCATCAGGTCCTCGCCCAGGCCCGTGGCACTGGCAGCGCCTTTTTTGCTGTCAGCATAGAAACCGGATCCGGATATGGGAGAGTCTCCAACTCTGCCTTTTTTCTTCATAAAGAGACCGCTGGTGGAGGTGGCAGCTGTCATTTTGCCGCTCATGTCCAGGCAGGCCATGCCCACGGTATCGTGGCCTGAGTATGGCTTAAGCTTTCCTGAGGCTTCCTGGAGGGCCGCCTGGGCGGACATTTCCTTTAAACGCTTTCTGTAATGGGCCTTTGCCCGGTCCGTCAGCATATTTTTGCGCTCAAATCCCTCCTTGTGGGCGAATTTTTCAGCACCCTCCGCCACCAGCAGGCTGTTGACCTTTTCACGGCTCAGACGTCTGGCAATGGACACAGGATTGGCAAAGTCCCTGATGGCCGCAACAGCGCCTATATCCAGGGTATTGCCGTCCATAAAGGCGGCATCCATCTCCACCTCCATCTCCTCATTGGGAAGCCCGCCGTAGCCCACAGATTTATAGTAAGGAAAATCCTCCACTTCCCGGATAGCAGACTCGATGGCATCTCCTGCGTCCCCGCCGTCCTTCAGCATTTCGGCGCCCTTAGTAATTCCTTCCACTGCCATGCGCCAGGTTGCAATCATACCCCACATCCTATATATCCTCCTCTATTTGAAACAGAATTTATGTTCCAGTTCCGCTGTATCGCTGCCGTCAGCCAGTGCCTTTGCCAGTGCGCACATGTTTTTAAGCGCATCGTTTAGTCCCATTCCGCCCTTCTTTGGAGTTTCCACAATGGCCACCTTATCCTTGTAGGCGGCGATGGTATCCTTGTTCTCAACAGACATGGCTGCAAATGCCTTTGCCTTTGTGGTAGCGTTGATGTCGCATGCCACCTTGGCGCACATGCCCGCATAGTCAGCGAAGTTAAAGGCAGGGCCGCACATAACCACATCCGGCTGCAGCTTGTTTACCATGGCACAGAGCTTGCGGCTGACCTCCTCCGGGTCAGCTAAGAAGGTTCCGTTGCCGCAGCACAGGCAGGCTGTCACATGGCCGTCCACCTCTTTTAAGAAGGGCTCCATCATAACTGCGGGACCAATAGGCTCCTTTTTGCCTGTAAGGGGAACCATTGTGTCATCTTTTGTTCCAAGACCGGACTGTATCTGGTCGTATATCATAATAATTTTCATTATCTTCACCTCATATTCTTGTATCCCCACAGGGATTGTCAAAGGATGGACGGACCGTCAAAGGCAGCCGGCCTACAGGTCGTCAAAGGAAAGGTCGTCAAAGTCAATGTCATCGTCATCTGATTTGTCAGAAGCCTTGGCCTCATCTTCCAGATACTGCTTATCCATCATCTTAATAAACGGCATATAGATGAATACTCCCAGTATGAGAAGAAGCAGCTGCAGTACAGCTCCCTGCCATCCTGTTGCCAGGAATCCGGACAGTACCACGGGCATGGTCCATGGAATGGCGACGCCTGTACAGAGGGGAACCAGACCAATGCTCATGCAGAAATAAGAAATTACGATGTTTATAGTGGGCACCAGCATGAAGGGAATGAGAATCATTGGGTTCAGCACAATGGGAAGGCCGAATACAAGAGGTTCATTGATGCCGAATACGCCGGGTATAAACGCCAGTTTGCCTAATTCCTTGATACGTTTGGAGTGGCAGAATAAAAGCATTGCAATGAGCAGCGACAATGTGGAACCGCATCCTCCAAAGGTTGCGAACAAATCCTGGAACTGCTGGGAAATAATATTGGGCAGCGGCTGGCCTGCCTGGAATGCAGCCAGGTTGTCGGCGGACAGTGTCTGAAGGATGGGATTGAACACAGCGCCTACAACGGAACCGCCGTTCACTCCAAAGAACCAGAAGAAGTGAAGGAATATATATGCGATTACCATGGCCGGAAGTGTATTGCCCAGCTTTAAAAGCGGTGTCTGTAAAATCGTAAAGATGAAGTTAAATGCGTTTTTATAAGGCGTCATTGCAAACACGATATTCATGATAAAGAATACCAGTATGGACACACCTGCAGGAATCAGGGCCGAGAATGACTTTGATACCGTAGGAGGAACGCCGTCAGGCATTTTGATAACCCAGCCCTTTTTGTTTACCCATGCATAAATATGGACTGACAGGAAGGCCACGATGATTCCCACGAAAATACCCTTGGACCCCACCCAGTTTAACGGAATTCCGGTGACGCTGGAACCGCCGTCCACAAGAATCTCATAGGGCATGATGAGGAACCAGCTTACCAGGGCAATGGCTGCTCCGAACAGCTTATCTACGTTCATCTGCTCCGCGAAGGAATAGCCAATGCCTATAACGGCCAGCACTGCCATGATGGAGAAGGTGGCATCAGTGGGCTTTGAAAAATAGGATGCCCAGTTGTCCCCGAAAAACCGCGCCCAGAAATCCGTCCATCCCGGTATTGGGAAGTTGGCAACCAGCAGGAAAAAGGACCCTACGATTAACAGCGGCATGGACAGCAGGAAGCCGTCACGGATGGCAATGAGATATTTATTTTTTCCGATTTTCTCTGCCAGCGGCATGAGTACGGACTCTAACTTATTTAGCATGATTCATGTTCCCCCATTTCAACTATGATTGTTTTAGCACAGGCGGGCTAAGATGATGCGCCGGACTGTTATTTTGCTGCTTTCATGAGCTTGATCGCTGATTTCAGTACTTTCTCACCGTTCATCATACCGTAATCCGTCTGATCGATAACCTGAATCGGAATGCCCTTGTCGCCGTACTTTTCAACAATCTCGCCATAGCGGTATTTGACCTGGGGCCCTAAGAGAATCACATCCGGGTGCTTCTCATCAATAATCTGGCCAATCTTTCCGTCCGGGAATGCCTCTACTTCAATGGGAAGGTCATGGGAATTGGCTACGTCCTGCATCTTGCTTGCCAGCATACTGGTGGACATTCCTGCGCTGCAAAATAAATATACTCGTTTCATGATTAAATCCTCCTTGATATCTATATAGTTTCCTTTTATTGTTCCTGTTTTATACCGATGGGTAAAATACGGTGTCTGAATTAACGGTTTTCCAGCTTTTTTTCCAGTTCAGCGATTCGCTCGTAGCTGGCAATCATCTCTTCCGCGATGATTTTAAAGCCTTCCGCACTCATGAGCTGGTCTTCCGCATGAACCAGAATCATGGAGCCGCCTACCTGCTCTCCCTGTGCTTCCTTCTGAATCAGTTCAAAGTGGGCCTCATGTCCAACCAGAAACATCTCCTGGCCTGCCTTTATACATTCCCTGGCTCCCTCAAAGTCTCCCTGCTTTGCTTTCTGGATTGCTTCGATGTAGCTGGAACGCGCGCCTCCCACATTGGAGATAATCTTGAAGCAAATCATTTCTAATCCCTCTACCATTTTGCTGCCTCCTTATTGTTTTTGAAACGAGAAAATGCAACAAAACCATTCTGTTTGCTGCATTTCTTATTAAGTTGCCTTAATTATAAGGCAGTTATTCACTTTTTTTCATTAAAGACATTTCCTAGCTGTTAGGAAATTCAACCCATAATTCTGTCAATAAATTCCTCATAGCTGCATGGAGCCACTAATTTTGCCAGCTCCTCCGGCTGGTTTACCACATTGGATACCCAGTCAAAGAAAATTTTAATCATTCTGGCATCCCCTTCGTTGATGGCGAAAAGCATGACCAGACGCACCTCAAAGGCTCCCCATTTCACCGGATTCTTAAGCTGTGCCACGGCAATGGTGGAATTTCTGGCAAAGGCACCAAAGGCATGGGGAATGGCAAATGTGTTCACAAAGGAGGTGGGCGACATATGCTCCCTCTTTAAGACCACTTCCGTGAATTCCGGTTCCACGATGCCCTCTTTTTCCAGGCCCGCGCACAGCATACGGATGATTTCTTCCGGCTGGTCCATGTCTACCTGGGAGTGATAATGCTCTTTTCGTATCAGGTTCCCGATATGGGATGTAAACTCCAGACGGAAGCCTTTTTTATCCAGCCGGTTAATGGCCTGGAGGATCTTTGACTCTGTTTCCGAGTCCACAAACAGGTTAATGGAAACAGTCTCCACATCCAGTCCGTGCTCCAGCGGAAAGGTGCTGAGAAGTAAATCCGGGTCCAGGGCCGACACCTCATCCTCCTCAAAATAGCCGAATGCCTTTACCACTTCCATACGTTCGCGGAACATGTCGGATATCTTCTTCACGCACATGTCGGAAAAAGACTGGTTGTGGGGCAGAATCATCACAGCCCTGTACTTTCTTACGGAATTCATGCGCTCACTGGCAGCTCCCAGGTGAAGGGCAATGTAACAGCTTTCCACATCTGATATGGGCCGTTCCAGCCGCTGCTCCAGAAACTCCAGCACATAGATTCCCATTTCGAAAACAAGGGGATATTTGCGCTTGATTTCCTCCACAAACACATCCTCCATCCGCACCTGGTTCTTGACACGTTCGATGAGTCCGTGAAAATGCATTTTAAGCCCCGCCACCAAATCTGCGTCCTGCCTGAAATCCAGGCCGAACAGGGCATAGATCTGTTCCAGGGCTTCAGCCACCAGCTTCTTGGTATTCATCCATTTTCCGTTGTAATTGACAAAATCGCTGGTATAGTTGGAGGCCCGCCTGCCCATGATTACCAGGGCGAACATGCCCACCTCGCCGTCGTGGACCGTTATGTGCAGCCGCTTGGAAATGCGGTCAAAGAAGGTCTGGGCTATCTGGTACTCAATGGTATCCTCCAGCCCCTGCATTCCCTCCTCCATATTGATGTAATTGGCGCAGTTCATCCGTTCAATGCTGGTCCCCGCATGGAGAATCAGCATGGGAAACATGGACTCATGGATGAAATAGTCGTATTCCTCCAGCACATCCACAAAGATATCCTTGACCTCAATCAGGTTAAAGCTTCTGTAGAGATGGGCCAGGGTGTTCAGGTTAAGAAAGTTCTCCTGCACCTCAGCCACCAGTAAATCCCGGTAAAAACGGCGCTTGCTGGCCTCGTCTCCCTTTAAGGAGATGCATTCCTTGTTCCGTACCAGCTTCAGGCCGCTGTAAGGCTCCAGCATCTTTCGTATGCGCTTTAAATCATTGTCAATGGAATAACCGCTGACATAGATCTGGCTCTGGAGCATGGTAAGGTTCAGCTCCTTCACCTCAAACAGCAGCTTTTGTATCATGTATGCACAGCGGGCGCCGGGGGTCTGGGGAATGTCTGCCTCCCTTGTCTCTGCCCCTGACGCCAGGGCAGGCCGTGCGTCCTCGCACAGCCTGTATCCCTGACGCACATTGGACTCGATGGGCGGCGGGTCCGTGTGCTTATTGATGGCCTCCACATCGGAGCGGATGGTCCGGTCCGACACCTGCAGAAGGCCGGCCAGCTGCCGGCTGGTCATCCAGTCCCTCCGCTCTGATAATATGGCAAGCAGCTGTTCCTGTCTTTTATTCTGCATGGTTAAACTCCTTCTCTTACAGTCTTATACAATACGGAACGCGAACACCTTCCAGGGATCGATATAGTCTAACAGTACATGTTCATACTCCGGCAGATGTCCAATCACGTTCTTGCGGCCGTCATTGGGCATATCCTTTGTGACGATGTGGAGCTCTCCTTTGTATTTCAGGTAACCGTCATTGAGAATGACCACATCGCCCGGCCTTAAGTCCCTGGTGTTGCCAGCCGGAATGGACTGGTCTGCAAATGTTACCCTGGGCCAGGTGGAGCGGATCATGTATTCGCTCATATCTCCTCTCACCACATGCTTTGGCTCATAGTCCAGGATCTGCTTCTCTGTGTCCGTCAGCTCCTTTTCCAGTTCAATGCCGAAGGTAAGGATGCTGGGATTGACTGCTGCGCAGGCATAGAGCTCCTCGTCCGTTGCATAGGCATTGGCAATCAGCACATCATCTACCATGCCGGTGGCAAACATATGGCGCACCTGGAAATCCAGAGGAAGGCCGCGGTGCATTTCCAGGGTGCAGAGTCCTTCGTTTAAAGGCCATGGACCATAAGCACCGGGCGCATTGCTGGATACAAAGGCAGCCACCTTAAGACCCAGTGACTTCATCTTGTCATTGCACCTGTTAAAATGCTTCAGGCTCAGTCCCGTGTATGCCTGCGGATAAAAGTTATGGCAGGTAATTAACTTCTCACGGTCCGGATGGTGATCCATGATGTTCTCCACATACACCAGCTTGGTGCTGGCATTCAGCTCCAGCTTCAGCCCCTGTGGATTATAGGTCATAAGGCTTTCCTTCATGCCGTCAAAACCCTCGTCCAGCCGGATGCCGTCCACATGCATTTCCCGGAACACAGACAGATCCTCATAAGAGGTTCCCAGCCTTGAAAATACAGCAGGGCTTACATCCGGGATGATTTCCATGCCGCAGGCATGGGCCTCATCAGCCAGGCGGCAAAACTGTCCGATGATTTCCTCCCTGTTCTTTTCCCCAACACTTAAAAGACAGGTAAAAATCCTCCTGTAACCCAGTTTACCTGCCTTTCTGATATACGCTATGTCCTGTTCTTCTGTGGAATACTCCGGATAAATAGAAATACCTAATCTTGCCATAATAATAACCCCTCTTTCCAGATTTGAACTGCAAAGCAGTTCTTTGATATTAACTATAGCCTGTCAAGAAGGGATTTTGTGGTAAACCCGTTTCCTAGCTGTTAGGAAAGGAATTTATTTCATCATGGCCGCCAGTCAGGGCATGTTTATAAAATAGTGCGCATGAGCCCTTTTAAGAAACCGGAGGCCTGGCCCTCGTCAGGCCCTTCCACCGTAAGCTCCAGGCTTTCTCCCTGGTGCGCGCCCAGGCTCATGAGAGCAAGGACATTCTTACAGTCCGCTGTACCCTTTTGGCTTTTAAGGGTTATCCGGCTCTCATATTCAGAGGCCGCCCTGCTCAGACTCATGGCATTGGTAGCATGAAGCCCCTGCTTGTCAGATACTACATATTTATAAGTTATCATTTCATCATCACCCTTAATTTATTCTCCCCCCATTTTAACATAGTTAACTTTTCTTGACAACCAGGTGTGTGGACAGGTAGAATAGAAAAAGCCGTGCAGCATTCCTGTAAAGACAAAATACCCAGGGCGCTGAACGGCAGATAAAGAAAAGATCCAGAAAAGACCAGAAAGGATTGGTTGGAACCCACATGAAATTACAACGTCTTCTGAGCCTGACACGCCAGGCTCTTGATACATACGGGCTGATTCAGGACGGTGACCGTATCGCCATAGGAGTGTCCGGAGGAAAGGACAGCCTGACATTGCTCCATGCCCTTCATCATCTGAGGAGGTTTTATCCTGAAAAATATGAACTGTGCGCCATTACGGTGGATTTGGGGCTTGGCAATATGGATTTGGAACCGGTGGCGGCCATGTGCCGGGAATTTGAGATCCCATATGAAATCATTTCCACAGAAATCGGCGCGGTCCTCTTTGATATCCGCAAGGAAACCAACCCCTGTTCTCTTTGCGCCAAGATGCGAAAAGGCGCTCTCAATGAAAAGGCCAAGGAGATGGGATGCAACAAGATTGCCTATGCTCATCACAGGGATGATGTGATCGAGACCATGATGATGTCGCTGTTCTATGAGGGAAGGTTCCACTCCTTCTCGCCCCTTACCTATCTGGACCGCATGGACCTGACTGTCATCCGTCCCATGATTTTTGTCACAGAGGCAGATGTCATAGGGTTTCGGAACAAATACCAGCTTCCTGTATGCAAAAACCCATGCCCCATGGACGGATACACAAAGCGGCAGTATATTAAGGAGCTGATACACAGGCTGCAGGAGGACAATCCTCATATAAAAGACTGCATGTTCCGGGCAATCCTTGACGGCAGCATAAAAGGATGGCCCCAGGCGTTGAAATAATGCCTGAGGCCATTCTTTTATGCTTACCCCTGTGCTTCTGTTCCGGGGCGGTCTTCGATGCCGGGTATTGCTTTAGATGCCGGGTACTGCTTCAGATGCCGGTACTGTTTCAGATGCCGGTACTGCTTTAGATACCGGAACCTGCTTTAAATACCGGAACCTGCTTTAGATACCGGAACCTGCTTTAGATGCCTGGGCCGCCCTCGTCCGTACCGCTTTGAGCCTGGCCCGGACCGTTGTCCTGGCTTCCTGGGCCAGGGCCGTTGCTGCCGGAATCAGATTCGGAGCCAGGGGCGGAACCGGAGCCCGGCTTCTCTGTCTCAGGGGCCTTTGTGGGATGGCTGCCGGAAGGTTCTGCGGCGCCGCTGCCGCCCGGGCCGCTGCTTCCCGGACCCTGTTCCTCATCCGTATGTTTGGTGCTTTCAGGAGCCTTTGTGGGTTTGTCTGATACGCCCGGCCCCACTTCTTCGGTCTCTTCTGTTTCTTCGGTACTCTCCAGGGTTGTCTCCTCTGTCTCTTCCGTCTCCCCGATACTCTCCTGGGTTGTCTCCACAGGCGCTGTTGTTTCGGGCGGAGGTGTCTCTGCCGGTACATTCTGGGCAGGCGCCTTATCTCCTGATGAACTTCCTCCTGAGGAGCCGCCTCCGGAAGGAGCTGCCTTGCCCTCCTCATAAAGCCCTGTTTCTTCCGAGATATGGGCGCTGATTTTACGGACAGCGGAGGATGGACTGTAGGACGTCTCCTGGCCGTACAGGAACTGATGAAGAAGGACTACATTGCTTTCCAGGGTGGTAGGCACCACGCAGTCCATCTTTCCGATTTTCATGGTCTGCCTTGAGAATGGGAAACCGGCAGTCTCTCCGATGTGATACTTACCGATATCCTTTGCCAGAGGCAGTACATCGTCTACTCCTACGCTGGTGGAAATTTCCTGCACCATGTAGCCGGCCAGCGAGGTCAGAGTTGAGAGGTCAGCCTGCTTTGCTTTTGCCAGGGCAAGCTCTACCACCTTTCTCTGGCGCTCCGTCCTCTGAAAATCCGTATCCATGAGACGCAGACGGCTGTAGGCCACAGCCTGAACGCCGTCTAAATGGTTCATCCCGGCCTGCTCCAGCTGATAGGAACCAATACCTGTTGAATTGACGGTTTCTGTAATGAAGCCGTTGATATACTTAAATTCCGCAGGCGTAATTTCCAGGTCTATGCCGCCCAGAATGTTGATGGCCTCAGCCACTGACTTCCAGTTAAAGGTGGCATAGTCATCAATCTTGATATCCAGGTTTTCCTCCAGGGCTGACACTGCCTGCTTATGTCCACCCTTAAAGTATGCTTCATTAATTTTGTGATAGGTTCCCTCTGAATTGATTTTCAGGTATGTATCCCTGTAAACGCTGACAAGGCGGATTTCCCCCGTAGCTCTGTCAATGCTGCATATCATCTGAACATCTGCCAGTGCGTTTTTGGTATTGCCATCTCTGCTGTCCACTCCAAAAACAGCTATATTCCAGTAGCCTGTAGGTTTGTGAAGGAACAGCCAGGCCCCATACCCTATAAGTGCAACCAGAAGGAGCAAAAGAATCCCCTTCCATCTGCCTTTTTTACGTCGTTTTGCCATTTGTCCCTGCTGCCGTCCGGCAGATGTCCTGCCCCTTTCCAGAGTATCCTGCTGCCTTTTTGCGGTGCGCCTCTGACTCCTTGAAACGGACTGTGCTGTTCTGGCCCGGTCCGGATTAGAGGAGGCACTTCCCGGCTGACGTGATTTCCTGCCCTGGGCATTTCTGTTTCCTGCGGACTGCGCCTGACGCCGTCCTTCGGCAGAACCAGACGAACCATAAGAGGGCCTAAGCCGGCGGGCGGGCATGGGAGGTTCATCGTCCAGATAGTCTTCCATGGGAAAATCAATCTGCCTGTCCTCTTCTACATCGTATTCCTCACCGTAATAGTACTCCTCGTCATACTCCTCGCGGCCGTCATAGGATTGTCTGGCACTTCTGCGCTCACCGGCTGGCTGCACAGGCCTCGGATATGCCCTGCTGCTCTGTCTGCCGCCGTCCTGCCTGCCGCTACCTCTTCTGGCACGTGCCCTCATGCGTTCCAGCTCATCGTCATTTTCTCTGTTATTCATGATTATACTCCTCTTTATCTATTTGGTTCTTATGCGGAAATCATTCCAGAATACGCCGGTAACTCTCCCAGTTACTTGTAACGGTTCCCACTTCCACATTATTGGAATTGCCTGTGGTCTCCTGGATACAGAGCATATTTCCCTCTGCTGTCCAGCCCAGGAATATTACCACATGGGCCATGGGATTAAACCGGATGCAGATATCTCCCGGCAGCAGCTCATCCCTGGCTACCGGCGAACCGCAGCCCAAAAGTGTACCGGTACTCTGGGCCCCCAGCCCTTTTCCGGTGACCGACCAGTATACCCAGTTGATCCAGCCGGAACAATCCAGTCCCTTTAAAAGCCTGCCGTCCTCATCCGGGACAGTCAGTGAGCCGAAGCCGTTTCCGGTATAACCAGGTGCTGATGGTTTGCCTCCCCAGTAGTAAGGAATCTTACCTACCGATGTAAGGGCATACCGCACGAAATCCTTCCGCTGACGGCTGGCGTCTTCCGGAACCAGACTCATGTATAATTCAATCTCCTGGGAATTCAAAAGTCCTTTTACTGGATAGTCAACTGTATAAAGACCATATTCCTGGGACCAATCCTGGGCCAGCAGCGCGCCTGCCATGTTTCTGGTATCCGCATTCCAGCCTGTCCAGCCGGAAGCCTTGACAGCTTCCAGTGTATCTGCTGCCTGGAATAGACTGTCTGCTTCGGCAGTGCCTTTGACCACGGCCAGTACTGTACAGTCCACATGGCCCGGACAGGTCCGGGAGCTGTCTGCCGGACCTGTATCAGAAGCCCCGGATACGATGGATGACGCATCGGAAAAACTGGCCACGGCTGCTGTCTCAGCTTCTGCTGCTGCACTGGCTGCCATTGAGCCAACCGGTTCTCCCCCAGCTGCTCCTGACTCGACTGCTTCCGTCCCAGCGGCTGCTGTTCCAACGGTTTCAGCGCCAGCTGTTTCCGACCCAGCTACTGCTTCAACTGCTTCAGCACCAGTTGTTTCCGACCCAGCTACTGCTGCTTCAACTGCTTCAGCACCAGTTGTTTCCGACTCAGCTACTGCTGCTTCAACTGCTTCAGCACCAGTTGTTTCCGACCCAGCTATTACTGCGTCAGCTGTTTCAACACCAGCTGTTTGTGCCCCAGCTGCTTCCGTCCCGGATTCATCCGCGTCCTTTCGCCCGTCTGCTGTTTCGTCCAGGCAGCTGCCGTCACAGTAATAAATTCCGCCTATGCGCACAGAGTACTTGTGTGAAGCGTTCCACAGCTTGTCCGCGCAGTCCTCCATTGTTTTCATATCTTTAAGTATGCCGAAGTAATGCAGAGTATTGATAATAGAAATGATTTCCCTAGCATTGGAAGTGCTTCCGGTTTCCTGTTGTTCGCTGTTGACAAAGTGCACGGATATGTTCCGGAACTCCGGTATGATGCCGGACGTTGAAGTGACGGCTGTCTCCGGAAGTCCCAGCAGGGCTGCAAGCTGCTGGGGCGTATAATTGTACAGGTCATATAGACCCGATATCCACGACGCGTCCTTTAAAGCCAGCAGATCATAGAGCCGGCCCGCATAGCTGTCAGCCGGATCCGTGGAATCTGCCCCATCCTCATAGAGATAGGCCAGGTTAAGTACCTGGGAATCCATCATGTCCGCATTGGAGGGAGTTGCATTCCGGCAGGCCGCACCTGGCGGAAAGAGAAAGGAAGGCGAACCCGGAGCCAGATCTATGTATTGTGAGGTGGTTTCTACGGCCCCTCCCTCAGAACTGCCGGCAGCGGGAGCATTCAGTCTCCCGCTGTAACGCCCCGCCATATAGGACATTGTGCAGGCGCACACTACAGTCACGGCCAGAGCCGAACACTGCAGAATCTCTTGTTTGTATTTTTTTATCACCTGTATGTAATCGCTTTTTTTCATGTTGTGCGTCCTGTTGTGATTCATAAATCATTTAATTGCACCGCCCCTCATTATATCACACAGGCAGGTGAATGAATAGAACAAAAGTCTTAAAGAATCTTTAAAATCGCGCATAAAACAAGGATTATGCCGGGTACCGGCAGGACGGCTCACCCAAAATATGGTTGACGCATAAAATAGAGTGAGCTATAATATTCACAATCTGTCACAGGAGGGATAGAGACACATAGCAAAGCTAAGCGCCATGCACCTTTTAGCGGGTACGTGAACAGCAGGAACGTCTGCTGCCGTTTATAAGGTTAACGAGGTGGAGAGAGAATCGAGAATTTCGGCGGGTGCTCTCCCATGCTGTCCGGGCGTGTTGCATACTGGAAAATATGCGGGTAACTGCAAAACAAAGCCAGTGTGACCGGATGAATGATATCAGTAAAAATGGATAAAAAATGGAATGCTGAAAACTGCCTGTATAAGACAGCTTGGTTTTTTGTTGTCTTTTTCAGGAACAACAATTGCAGTTAAAATAACTGTGACTAACAAAGAAAGGCAGAACAAATTATGTGTGGAATAATTGGATATACAGGCCCTTTGGAGGCCAAGGATGTATTGTTAAAGGGACTCGCAGGACTGGAATACAGAGGATATGACAGCGCCGGTATTGCTTACTTCAACCAGGATTCCCAGGTCAGGAGTATTAAAAAGGTGGGAAAGGTAGCCGCCCTTAGGGAATGTGTAAAATCAACCTGCGAGATATCCCACTGCGGAATCGGCCATACCCGCTGGGCCACTCACGGAGGTGTAACGGACGCCAATGCCCATCCCCACAGCTGCGGACAGGTAACCCTGATTCACAATGGAATCATCGAAAATTACCGCCAGCTAACGCAGAAATATGGATTGGAAGGCCGTCTTGTCTCCCAGACCGACAGCGAGGTAGCTGCGGCTGTTCTGGATTCTGCTTACAGGGGATGCGGCCAGGATCCGCTGAAGGCCATCGCAGCTTTTACAGGCACGCTTGAAGGCTCCTATGGTTTCTGTATCCTTTTTGCGGACCGTCCCGGTGAGATATATGCCGTAAGGAAGGTAAGCCCCCTTGTCGCTTCCTACACCCACTCAGGAGCGCTTATAGCCTCGGATCTTACTGCCCTGATTTCTTATACCAGGGAGTATTTTGTGGTCCCGGAGGGCTGTATTGTGCGCCTGACGCCATACAAAGTCCGTGTATATGATATGGACTTTAACCGTGTGGAGCCGGAAACACTGGAGGTCAGCTGGAACATGGACGCGGCCATGAAGAACGGATACCCCCACTTCATGCTCAAGGAAATCCACGAACAGCCGGAAGCCCTTAAAAATACCATTCTTCCAAGGATGCTGGACCGTCTGCCGGATTTTAGAGATGACGGTATTCCGGACTCCATATTGGCAGAGTGTTCCCAGGTGCGGATTATTGCCTGCGGTACGGCCATGCATGCGGGAATGGTGGCAAAAGCACTGATGGAGCCCATGCTCCGTATACCTGTCACCGTGTCCATTGCATCTGAATTCCGGTACGAGGATCCGCTGATTGATTCCAGCACCCTGGTCATAGTCATCTCGCAGTCAGGGGAGACCATTGACACGCTGGCCGCCATGAACCTGGCAAAAAGTCTTGGCTCTGTCACCCTCTCCATTGTCAATGTAAAGGGTTCCACCATTGCCAGGGAAAGCGATTACGTATTTTATACACATGCAGGCCCTGAGATTGCTGTTGCCAGTACAAAGGCTTATTCCGTGCAGCTGGCTGCCCTCTACATGATTGGCTGCCGCATGGCCCTGGTCCGCGGGGCCTTCGGCCAGGATAAGGCACGGGAATTTATGACGGATCTGCTGGATGTCATACCGGCCATGGAAACTGTTATTGGACAGTCTGAATTTATCCAGTCCTTTGTGCGCCACCTGATTCGTGAGAGGGACACCTTTTTTATTGGAAGGGGCCTGGATTACGCCTTTTCCCTGGAAGGGGCCCTTAAGCTTAAGGAAATCTCCTATATCCACGCAGAGGCGTATGCTGCCGGTGAACTGAAGCACGGAACCATTGCCCTGATTTATGACAATGTGCCTGTCATAGCCATTGCAACTCAGGACCATGTATTTGCCAAAACCATTTCCAATATCCGTGAGGTAAAGGCCCGGGGCGCTTATGTCATCCTTCTGGCCAAGAAACAGTCTGTGGTAGAGGATGGAGTGGCTGATATAGAACTTCGGATACCGGACCTGGAAGACCGCTTCACCGTGTTTCCCATTGCAGTGGCCCTGCAGCTGATTGCCTATTATGCTTCCGTCGGCAAACATCTGGATGTGGATCAGCCCCGCAACCTGGCCAAATCTGTTACGGTGGAGTGACAGCTCACGGCTCATCTTTTTCCGGAATGGATTCCTGACATGAATTTCCGGAATACGGCATTTTTAGATGTGGATTAGAGAACTATACGGTATGATACATACCATAACGGTTATTCAAAGAATACTGCATCTGAAAAATAAAAGGAGATACGAGCCATGAAAAGAAAGATTGCTTTACTGCTGATTACAGGGATTTGTCTGGCAAACACCGTGCCCTGCTTTGCGTCCCCGTCAATGAAGGTAAGTGTTTCAAGTTCCGAAGAAAATCAATATTCCACGCCTCCTGACGGGGATACCCTGCAAAAGGATGTGGGATTCAGGCCCAAGGCGCCTGCAAGCCTGGCTGGCGGTTATCTGTTTGGCAGCGGAAATATTACGGAATCATTTGATCTTGATTCAAATGGCGCTCCTGTCAACAAACAGAAAGGTATAAGCTTTAAATATATAAAAAAGGACAATAATACCTCCAAATCCGTTTCCCTGTCCGCAGAACCAGCGTCAGGCCAGTCCTTTTCAAGCAATGCGTCTGTTATAAAATATGGGGAGACAGACTTGTATTATAGTACGGCAGAAGCCAATTCCCTGGCCTGGATTGACGGGGACGTACGCTACATTCTTATGGACATCAATAAGATTGTAACCAGGGATGAATTGGTGGCCATGGCTGAGGATATGATTGATTTGGGTAAAGATTTACACTGACATCAAAACAGATGCAGCAATGCCGGCTTTTGCCGGCGTTGCTGCATCTGCTGTTTTAGATGCTTATGTTGACATATCTCCATGCAATTCGATGAAACTACTTCTGTTTCCTCCACGTCTGCTTCACTTTTGCAAAATTCAGGATGACATCCACTGCGCCCTCCGGTCCTGTGACACTACTGTTAAGACACAGATCATAGCTGCGCGGATCGCTCCATTTCTTGTTGGAGTAATAATTATAGTAGCTGGCGCGCTGTTTGTCTGTCTTAATCATGATGTCCTTTGCCTTGGACGCGTCTACCTTGTACAGGTCCTGAAGGCGTTTCAGCTTGTCATCGTCGTTGGCCGTGATGAATACGCTGACCACATTGGGGTAGTCCTCCAGGGCGTAATCCGCACACCGTCCAACCATGACGCAGGAGGCCTCTTCCGCCAGCTTTTTGATGGTGTCAAACTGAGCAAGGAATATCTTATGGTTAATAGGCATATCGGAATATCCCGATGCCGTATAGCCCATGGAATAGGAATCCATAACCAGTGAGTAGAGGAAACTGCTGGTGGGCCGTTCATCGTGTTTCTCAAACAGCTCCTCGCAAAGTCCGCTGTGTTTTGCAGCCATGGATAACAATTCCTTGTCGTAGCACTTAACACCCATCTTTTCTGCCAGTAATTCGCCAATCATTTTGCCGCCGCTGCCACACTGCCTGCCAATGGTGATAATAAGATTATTAGTCATTCTACATTCCCCTTTCTGCACTGTCTGTCCTGTAGGTCATAAGTCATATTTTATCTATTAAGTATTATAACTCAAAAATTCAGAAAAGTATATAGAAATGTACAAAAAAGTAAAAAATAGTATAAAGCTTTGCGACAAAAGTGACAACTTGTCTATTAAAGTATGTTTTTACTGCGCTTTTTCATCCTGGTTTCAGCTTAAGGTGCGAAGGAGTTTTTCTAAGTATTCCGGCAGGGGCGCTGAAAATTCCATATATTCTCCGGTCCTGGGGTGAATGAACCCCAGGATGCCGGCATGAAGTGTCTGTCCGCAGAGACCGCTTATGGGACACCTGGCAGGCCCGTACACAGCATCCCCCAAAAGAGGATGGCGGATACTGGCCATGTGGACGCGAATCTGATGGGTGCGGCCTGTCTCCAGCCTGCACTCCACATGGGTGTACTGCCTGAAACGGTTCAGAACCCTGTAATGGGTTACTGCATTCTTGCCGTTCTGATAATTGATGCTCATTTTCTTGCGCTCCACTGGATGGCGGCCAATGGGCGCGTCCACGGTCCCCTCATCCTCTGCAATGACGCCATGGACAATCGCCTGGTACCTGCGGGTAATGGAGTGTTCCTTGAGCTGGGCAGCGATGGAGCTGTGGGCCATATCATTTTTACACGCTATGATGACCCCGGTGGTATCCATGTCGATCCGGTGCACGATGCCCGGCCGCATGACGCCGTTGATACCGGACAGCTGGTCCTTACAATGGTACATGAGGCCGTTTACAAGGGTATGGCTGTAATGTCCGGCAGCCGGATGGACCACCATTCCTTTAGGCTTGTTGATGAGGATAAGGTCCTGGTCCTCATAGAGAATATCCAGGTCTATGGGCTCTGCGTCGATTTCCGGCTCCACGGCCTCCGGCACTTCCAGCTCAATCCTGTCATCTTCCTCCACGATATAGCTTGCCTTTACGCCCTGGCCGTTAACCAGGACCTGCCCTGATTTAAGGAGCTTCTGGATGTAGGAGCGGCTTAAATCAGGGCAGGCTTCAGCAAGGTATTTATCAATACGCACATGGTCCTCCATATCCGTTGGATAAAATTCCTGTTTCAAAGGGGTGTCTCCTCCTGTCTGATGTATGATGCTACTGTTTTTTCAATGAGAAACATGCCATGTCCTCGTCCTTATAATAAAACATGATTAAAAACACAAGGCAGGCAGCGCCGATGGTAACATAGCAGTCGGCCACATTAAAGATAGGAAAATTAATCAGTTTAAAATACAGGAAATCCACCACATATCCCTGGCTGACCCGATCAATCATATTGCCCACAGCGCCTGCGCTTATCATCATCAGGCAGACAGCAAGGGGGCGGTATTTTCCATCTGACGGCATCTTATATATAAGGTAAGCCACGGCTCCCAGCACAAGGACCGCAATGAGAAAGAAGAAAAGCTGTTTTTCCTGCATCATTCCGAAGGCAGCGCCCCTGTTTTCCGAATAATAGAATTCAAATACCCCGTTCCAGATGACAAAGGGCTTCTGGCCTTTTAAGGATTGTACCACCAGTCCCTTGGTCCATTGGTCCAGACCCACAAGGATGGCGAAACCAATGAGGAAGCTGGCAATCAGGGATTGCTTTTGTTTTGTCATTATGCCTGTCCTCCTATCACATTAAAACCAGCCCTCATCTCATCAGTCGTAACAGTCGTGTCCACGTACGCCTGTCCAATGGCCTTAAGCAGGACAAAACGGATGACACCGGCGTCAACCTTTTTATCGCTCTGGGTGGTTTTAAGGACCTGCTCCCACACAAGACCCGGCGCAGCGTCAGGAATTCCAAAGGAAAGGAAGGTATTTCTGATGTCCGCCATCTCCTCCTCTGTAAGCATGCCTCTGAGCTGGGAGATACGGGCAGCCCCAATGCAGCCCAGCCCCACGCAGTGGCCGTGGTGCATGGTGAAATTCTCCAGCTTCTCAACTGCATGGCCCAGGGTATGGCCGAAATTCAAAAGAGCTCTTTCTCCCTGTTCCGTGGGATCCTCTTCCACCACACGCTTCTTAATCATACAGCTCTCATAAACCATGGCCTGGCACAGCTCCAGATTCCTGGCAGCAATGCCTTCACGGTTGTCCTTCAGCCACTGGTAATACTCCCGGTTCTTAATCAGGCCGTGTTTTACCACCTCGCCCATGCCTGAGGAGAACTGTTCCTCAGGAAGGGTTAAAAGGGTGCGCAGGTTGGCATAAACCAGCCTGGGCATATGAAATGCGCCCACCATGTTCTTATAGGCGTCAAAATCCACCCCGGTCTTGCCGCCGATGCTGGAATCCACCTGTGAAAGCAAGGTGGTTGGAATCTGAATAAAGTCAACTCCCCTGAGATAAGTGGCGGCTGCGAAACCGCATAAATCGCCCACCACACCGCCGCCCAGGGCAGCCAGCATATCCTTTCTGTCAAAATGCTCCAGAATCAGGTGCTCATACAGGTTTCGCACCGTATCCAGATGTTTATTTTCCTCCCCGGCCGGGAAGGTAAAAACCGAAACAGCCTTGCAGCATCCGGACAGAACAGCGCGCACCTCCTCCAGATACAGGGGCGCCACATTGGAATCCGTTACAATGCAAATTTTGTGTTCCTTAACAGGAAGGCAGGATACTGCCTCCTTTAAACCGTCAAAGGATTGGGTCAGTACGATATCGTAGATAGCCTTCCCATCCCTGCATACATTTATCCTGTCAGCCATGCCAGTGTCCTCCTGATTTTATACAACAAATCGGCAGACACACCAGGTCTGCCGCATACTTGTCCCCTGTACAGGGGCTTCTTTTTCCTTGTCAATTACAAATGGATATTGAGTCCTGAGACATCCATGCCCATGGCACTGCCTGCGGCCAGGATGTCCTGGAAATCCCCGGACAGTTCCACGGAATCAGGTGTTGCAATGAAGATATAATTAGATATCTTCTGAAGATTGCCGTTCATGGAATAGGTAGCTCCTGAGGTAAAATCTATGATTCTCTGAGCCACTTCTGTATGTATACCCTCCATATTCAGTACCACCGCCTTGCCTGCCAGAAGGTAATCACAGATGTCTCTGGAATCCTCCATGGATGTGGGTTTAATCATCGTCACTTCCATGCTGCGTCTCATAGGTACTACTTTGGGATTGGATCTTCCTAAAAACCGGGGCTTGTCCTGCTCCTCTTCCTCATCATATTCCGTATTCTTCTTTGAGAACAGTCCCTTGCGCGGGGCCTCCTCTTCAAAGTCATCGTCCAGGTAGTAATCATCCTCTTCCTCATCAGGATTTAATCTCATGGTATCCATTAACTTACCTAACAGACTCATCTTACACTCTCCAATCTCTATATGAAGTGCTTACTGGGGGAAACACCTTATCGTGAACCGAAAATACCGGTACCGACCCTGACCATGGTCGCTCCTTCTTCAATGGCAACCTCGTAATCCCCAGTCATTCCCATTGAGAGCACACTCATAGTAACATTATCAATGTTTTTGCCACCTATGTCAACAGCAAATTCAAATAATTTTTTAAAAATTCCACGATTTTCTTCTGGATTATCTACAAAAGGCGCAATTGTCATAAGTCCCTTAATATGCACATGGGGGAAATCCTTAATCTGCATGATGGCATCCTCCACTTCCTCCATAAGGAACCCGTATTTACTCTCCTCACGGGCCACATTGACTTCCAAAAGGATGTCTACATCCAGACCGAGCTTTGCAGCGTCGGCCTCAATCTGCTGGGCCAGGCGCAGGGAATCCACAGAGTGAATCAGCACGGCCTTGTCAATGACCTGATGAACTTTGTTGCGCTGCAGATGACCAATCATATGCCATCGGATATCCTCCGGAAGCTCCGGTTTTTTGTTCAGGATTTCCTGTACCTTGTTCTCACCGAAATCCCTGGCCCCGGCATCATAAGCCTCCATAAGCATGGGAACGGGTTTTGTTTTGCTGACTGCGATGAGAGTCACTTCCTCAGGATTTCTTCCCGCCCTGCGGCAGGCATCTTCAATATGCTTTCTTACTTCTTCCAGCTGATTTTTTATCATATTGTTTTCCTCCCTTATTGGTACAGCAGCTGTCCTTCCTCCACCATGGAGGCATCCAACACAATGTGGTCGTACACGGACAAGCCGTATTTCATGTTCTTCCGCACAGTATAATATTCACTGTTGGAATCCAGTATATCAATTTGTTTGAAAATAGTATAGCCTTTATTAATATTGTAAACACCCTTCAGGGAAGCAGTCCTCCCAATCTGGTAACGGTCCGAGGATTCAGGCCTGACCACATAATCCCCTGCCTTGAAGCCGTTTTCCTCTCCCATGTCCACGTAATAGAATTCCTCATCCGAATAGTAGACCGTAGTGGGCACGAAGACAATGGATGTGCCGTTTTCCGTATAAACTTCCTTATAAAAACCGTCCTCCGAGGAATCGCCGCCCTGGGTCATGTATTCCAGCGGTATGAGGTAAAAATTCTTGTCCGTCACTGCGCTGACAGGAATTTTAAGGCCGTCAGCCTTATCCACTTTTATCTCAAAATCCACGAATCGGTCTGAGATAAACTGTTCCATATATTTTGAAAAATCCAGTTTCCCGTAGGCAGCCCCATCCTTGCCCGTAAAGGTGGAATAGGCGGCCGGTGTGCTGAGGGAATAGTCGCGGAATACGACCCGAAGGACAGTCTTGTCATTATAAAGGGCCGCGTCCTCTTCGCTCAGCGGAAATACAATGGACCATTTTTCCGAAGTAACAATTTTATAGGCCGGAGAGCCGCTGTCAATCAAATCCCCGGATTTATGTACTGTCTTGACGTAGGTGCTTCGGTCAAAGGAAGCAGCCTCCACGTCTGACGTTGTCATGGATTCAAAGGAGTCAATTCCGTAAGAAACCACTCCCGATACATCGGATCGGACCTGTTCAAAGACAGCCCCGGACTGTTCCGCCAGCTTGTCCAACTGGTCCAGGGTGCTGAAGCTGGAATATTCCATCACTGAGGCGTCCAGAGAAATTCTGGCGTCATAGATGGTTCCGAAATCCTGGTTCTGAAAGGACAGGACAAAGGATGTAAGCTGCTTTTTAAGGTCCGACAGGCTGTCATCGGAAAGAGAACTGCCCTCCTCGGCATTCTCTTTTAACAGCGCCTCCAGGTTCCCAGTCTCGTCCAGAGAATAAATACGGCTTCCCACAGAAGCACGTTTTCCCTCACGCAGATAATAATTGATATAGCCGGAGCGGTCTGCTGTCCGCACCTGCTCCTCACGGAGAATCAGCCCGTTGTAGATTCTGTTATTGACGATTCCGCCGTCCACTACCTCATAGAACTGAATCTTCTCCCGTTTCAGATACGTATAAACGCTGAATACCAGGTAAATAAAAATGATAAAGAAGATAATCATTCCCACGTTGATGTTGAGAGGCCTGCGGTAACGTATGACTTTTTTGTTTTTCTTTTTGGCCATAAATCCGGCCTCCTTTTACAAAATACACATCACTTCACAAAAAGCTGCCCTCCATACCAGGCATTTTAATCCCAGCAGGTTGGCAGCCTATAAGTCCTGTCTGTATTTTATCACAGAAAATGTATCATTACAATGAAATAATCACATCGCCCTTAGCACACTCAGGAAGCTCCGCAGCGTCCATGGAAATACTTAACACAAAGGTTATATGGTATTTTTCACCGATATTTTTCAATGTCATATATGTATCAGAAATGTCTGCTCCCTCCAGACATGACAGCTTTAAAAAGCTATCCAGGTACATAGTCTCCAAATCGTGATCCTGAGAGATAATACCACAGATAAATCCTAAAAATCCATCGCTGTTTGTAAGTGGGAATTCATTGACATTAATGAGACGAATTTTGTTGTTTAACTCATACATATGCTGGGCACTCTTATCCAGATATACGACAGTGCCGTTGGCCCCCTTGATTGCTGCATTGGCCATATCTAACAGATGTTTGGTCTTGCCTTTACCTTTTTTTCCTGCAATAATCTGAACCATACCAATCTCCTCCTTGAGTTATATATGTTGTATAAAAAATCAATTAAGATTACTCTAATTATAGTATAAATTCATAGAAAGCGCAATCACTATTTGACGATTTTAGAAATTATATTTGTCATGTTATCATATAGGCCGGGACGGCTGTCTGATTTCAGTACAACAGATATATATTCCTTATCATTCTGGTCCCTGGTAGCCATGATGAGACAATAGCCGGCTGCGTTGGTAGTGCCTGTCTTTCCCCCGAATACGGTCAGGCCTTCCGGCGTCTCCCGCTCCCTTGTCATGAACCAGTTTCCGCCTTTCCATGTCTTGGTGACGGCCTGGCTGTCCTTGTCGTGGTAGTTGGCCGTATAGGATGTGGTACCCACAATCTGCCGGAATACCGGATATTTGAGGGCCTCATTGAAAATGAGATACAGGTCATAGGCCGTGGTATAATGGTCCGGATCGTTAAGCCCGTGAGGGTTTACAAAATGAGTTCCGGTGGCTCCCAGACTGGCAGCCTCCTGGTTCATCATATCAGCGAACTTGTCAATGCTGCCCGCAATGTGCACCGCGATTGCAGCGCCTGCGTCATTGCCCGAAGGAAGCATAAGCCCGTATAAAAGCTGTTCCAATGTCAGGGTATCGCCCGGTTCAATGCCGCACAGGGTTGCCCCGGATTCCGTGATAACAGCATCATCCGTCACAACTACCCGGGCGTTTAAATCGCCGTTTTTTATGGCTACCAGGGCGGTCATAACCTTGGTGATACTGGCCGGATACAGCCGTTCAAAGGCTTCCTTGCTGTAGAGTGTTTCCCTGTCGCTGACATCAAAAAGGGCAGCTGCCTCCGATGTCACATAATTTTCGTCAAAGCTGCCTTCATCCTCCACTACACATAAATCCGAAGCAAAACCGTCTGCATAGCGCACGGTCCGGGACAGGCTGTCCTCCATGACCGGGATTCGCTCTTCCAGGCTGTAGGGTTCCTTAATGCCTGAAAGACAGCCCGTGGTGGAAAGGGCGACAGCCCCCAGAAGAAGCGCACACAGAAAGCTGCGCGTCCGCACTGCCTTCATTACCTGACTACCTCTCGCCATTCCATATCGCCCCTGTCAAGCGCCTTGATGAGCAGTTCGGCAGATGCCAGATTGGTGGCAAGGGGAATGTTGTAGATATCACACAGGCGGACCACATCGTTTACATCCGGCTCATGTGATTTGGGATTCTGCGGGTCACGTAAAAAGATGACCAGATCCATCTCATTGTGCTCAATCTGAGCTGCCATCTGCTGCATTCCGCCCAGATGCCCTGCCAGATATTTGTGAATATTAAGATTAGCCACCTCTTCTATCAGGCGGCCAGTGGTACCTGTTGCATACAGTGTGTTCTTGCTGAGTATTCCTCTGTATGCGATGCAGAAATTCTGCATCAGTTTCTTTTTTGCGTCATGTGCAATCAAACCAATTGTCATATTAAATTAACCCTCCTTGGATTAGATATGTCTTGTTTCTCTCTGAAGCCCCACATTGAGCACCAGCCCTATTCCCATAAAAATACTGATTAAAGAACTGCTTCCGAAACTGATGAACGGAAGGGGAAGTCCTGTATTGGGAAAGATGCCTGTGGCAACAGCGATGTTGGCAAATGCCTGGAACGCAATCAGTGTTGCCATGCCCACACAGATAAGGCGGCCGGATAAATCCCTGGCCCGTGCAGCCATCATAAGACATTCATAAATTATTAATAAAAATAAGGCGATAACCACCACACAGCCGATGAAGCCCAGCTCCTCGCCGATCACGGCAAAGATGAAGTCCGTCTGCTCCTCTGACAGGAAATTACCGTTCTTGACAGACGCTATGGTGGTGTTGAAAAGCCCTTTGCCCTTTAGCTGGCCTGAACCGATGGCAATGATGGAGTTGTTCTGCTGATAACGGGCCTCTCCGTACTGGTCCGGATAAAACCAGGCCAGGATACGTCCTGCCTGATAATCCTTTATGAATGGAATCATACCGTGAAGCAGCAGGTAGACAAAGGTGGCCATTACGGGAATGGTAACAGCCAGGGTTCCTGCAATCCACTTATAGCTTATGCCGCTTGCAAATACGATTCCCAGTACCATTACCATAATTACAAGACAGGTAGACAGATTCGGCTGTTCAAAGATCAATGCCGCCGGAATGGCAAACAGTACGGCTGCTATGGCCACAGTGCTGACCTGATTAATCTTTTCCTGGTATTTCATGAAATACCAGGAAAAGGTTATGATAAGGCCTATCTTAACAAACTCTGATGGCTGAAGCTGGCCGATGGCCGGAACCTCAATCCAACGCCTGGCATTGTTCACCACATTGCCCCAAATCAGTACGGCCACAAGGCTTGCAATACACAGGCCGTATATGAGGGTACTGAAATTCAGGATTTTGTGGTAATCCACCAGGGAAAGACCAATGGCCACAGCCAGTCCTATGAACACTCCTAAAAGCTGCTTGTTGACTGCATCCGCGTTCATATTCGTAGCGCTGCGGATAACCAGCACGCCGATGACGTTGAGTACAATCATATAAAATATCAGCCGAAAATTAAAATGTCTGAAATCATAATCCAAAAACATATTTAATATAGCCCCTTGTTCGATATGGAACGAATCGGTATGTTGGCATGAAGCACAGGCAGTGTCCGGCAGCCGCCCTTTTGGGGACTGCCCTCTGTATCCATCTGTATCTGGACTTTGTCCTTTTCTATCTCCATATATTTGGAAATGGCGTGTATCACGTCATCTTTTATCATCAGTATCATCTCCGGTGAGCAGCCTGCCTTATCGGATACCAGCAAAAGCTTTAGCCGCATCTTAGCTGTCTCTCCGGAACGCCTGGTTTGAAACCCCTGGAACCATCTCACCTTGACACCATCCCTTCTATGCTCTCTTAAGTATTCCGCGCAGCCTGGCAAAAAAGGTTTCCGTCTCACCGGGATTTGTCATAGGTATGCTCTCTCCCAGTATCCTGCGGCAGATATCAAGATAAGCCTGTCCGGCCGTAGAGCCCAGTCCCACCAGAGGTTCTCCCTGGTTGGTGGAAATGACGATGTTCTCGTCATCGGGCACTGCTCCGATGATGTTTACTGCCAGAATGTCCGTCACATCGCTTAAGGACATCATGTCTCCCCTGCGGACCATGTCGGCCCGGATCCGGTTGACAATCAAGTCAATCTCGTCTATCTCCGCATGTTCCAGCAGCCCGATGATACGGTCTGCATCGCGGATGGCCGAAACCTCCGGCGTTGTGACCACCAGTGCCCTGTCAGCACCGGCTATGGCATTGTAAAATCCCTGTTCAATGCCTGCGGGACAATCTAACAGTATGTAGTCAAATTCTTCCCTCAGGTCATCAACCAGCTTTATCATCTGCTCCGGATTCACGGATGTCTTGTCCCGTGTCTGGGCCGAAGGCAGAAGGTATAGGTTCGGGTATCTTTTGTCTCTTATCAGGGCCTGCTTCATACGGCAGTTGCCTTCCACCACGTCTACAAGATTGTAGACAATGCGGTTCTCCAGTCCCATGACCACGTCCAGGTTGCGCAGGCCGATATCTGTATCAATCAGCACTACCCGCTTACCCAGGATAGCCAGTCCTGTTCCCACATTGGCAGAAGTAGTCGTCTTGCCTACCCCGCCTTTTCCAGAAGTAATCACAATGACCTCGCTCATGATGAAATCCTCCTGAAAATTACTTTACCTTCCTATTGTACATTAAATTTCGTAAATTTACCAGTATTTTTTTGGCATTAAGCAAAATTTAACATATTGTTTAGGAATGACTTTTTTAAAGACCGCATAACAATGGCCCCATCTTCCGCCAGGGCTATCATGGGTCCCCGCCCCAGACGCTTGTTTCTCTCGTTGAAACGGCTGCTCATATCCCCGATGCGGATTTGCAGGGGGGCCATGTCAAGGGCCATGACAACGGCCTGGGGATTGCCGGACACGCCGGCTGTCACTGTACCTTTAAGTTCTCCCAGTACAATGACATTGCCCTTGGCCGTCACCCTTGCTCCGTGATCCACATTTCCTATGATCACGATGCTGGCCTCGGATTCCAGGCAGTCTCCGCGCTTCAGTGTTCCCCGGTAGAACTGCCCTGTCTGGGAGTTCAGTTCCATCAGCTTATCATTCAGTGCTTTCTCACAGCGTTCGATCCGTTCCGCATCCGTGTCCAGAAGACAGAGGACTTCAATCTGTGAGTTCTTCGTAATCGTATCGACAATTGCAAATTCCTGGGCCGCAGTCAGATCCCGGCCCTCCAGGGTCAGGGTCATCTGGACCGAACCCCAGAAACGGGCGCTCTCACTGAACTTTTTCCCGATGGCGTCCAAAAGCTCGCCAAAGGGCAGTTCAGGGTCCAGGATGACAGTCATTCCTGCCTTGCTGCTCTTGATTACAACTGCATTGCGCATACAATCACCTCTTTTGCTGGTTTAGTCACCAATATTTACATTTGATACACCTAATGCACCGGAGCTTTCTATCTGCTCCAGGGTGGTATATTTATAATAATACTCGTACACCTTTTTGCCAAGGGTTGCGGCGTTAGTTCCCGCATATCCGTAAGGAATATTTACAGTCACGGCAATTTCCGGATGACTGTAAGGCGCAAAGGAAACGAAGAAGGCATGGTTGGAACGGCTCTTGTCCTCCTGGGCTGTTCCGGTTTTGCCTGCCACCTCCACAGGGAGGTCGGAGAAAATACTCTTGGCGGAGCTGTCCGTGATTACCCGGCGCATACCGGTCTGGACCGCGTCCCAGGTACTGTCAGCCGCGTCCACATGGGAGCTGATGGCAGGGGTATAGTCCTTAATCAGGTTGCCGTCAGAGTCGGTAAGTTTATCTAAAAGACTCAGCTCAAATACATTTCCGCGGTTGGCAAGAGCTGCCACATAGCGGGAAAGCTGGACATTGGTGTAGGAATGGGTGCCCTGTCCCATGGCGGAACGCTCCGGGTCCTCCGATGATATCTGGGGCTCGTTCTCGGAAATCTCCACACCTGAGGTGTGATCCAGACCGAAAAGGGTGGCGTATTTGCGCAGGGTGGCAAGGCCCTGGTCCGGCGAATAGGTGCCGTCCGGCTTCATACAGAGCCTGTGGGCCAGCTCGGCGAAGAAGTAGTTGCAGGAGTTCTGTATGCCTTCCTCGATGTTCTCGCTGTTATGGCGTCCGGGCCAGATCCAGCACTTGATGGGCTTGGAAATCTGATCGTATATACCGGTACACTCGATGGTGTCCTGAAGTCCTATCACGCCCTCTTCCAGGGCCGCCACAGCCGTGATGGGCTTAAAGGTGGAACCGGGGGCCTTCTGGGCCTGCGTGGCGTTGTTGTAAAGGGGTCTGGACATGTCGTCCTGGAGCTGGCTGAAGTAAGCCGCGTCCACGCTGCCCGACATCAGGTTATTGTCATAGCTGGGATATGTGACCAGGGCCCTGACTTCGCCTGTTTTTACGTCCGTCACCACCACTCCTGCCGTACACGGGTCAAGAGCCAGCTGCGCCGGCGTCAGCTCCAGGTTGGATATCTTTTCCTTGATAAACTGGTAGGTGTAGGTGGAATCCCCCATCTGGAGGGCGGCTATGGCCTGGGCGTCATATGCCAGTACGCCCTGGGCATAAAGGGCCAGACAGAGCTCACGGCCTGTTATGACCTCATCGTTAATCAGGTAACGGAACATGCGCTTTGTAAATTTGTTGTCGCTGCGCAGGGATTCGATGACATGGTCCACCAGCTGGGTGAATATATCGTCTGCATCGGAGTATTTACTGGTCACGTCCAGACGGGTGGTGTCCACCCAGTTTCCCGCGATTCCGCTGTAAATATAGTCCCTCAGGCTGATAGTGCCATCCCTCCACGCCTGGTATTCCGGCGAGGACTGGTCAATCTTATCCTTCTGTATGATCCCCACGGACCCGTCAGACAGATAAGCATAGATATAATTCATATAGGTAGCCATGTCCTTGGGAAGATCGTTCATGGCCAAGGCATGGGAGCTGAGAAGCTCGTTGCGTATCGCCCCGAGTATCTGATCCCTGGATGTCTCGTATTTGCTGTAAATCTGTTTTTCAATGTCGGACGCCCCTTCCTGGGACATATCCATCAGGGACAGCACATTGTTGTTAATCAGCTGGTAATAGGCGTCCTTTACAGGAATGGGTATTTTGGAAGGGTCATAAGTCTTGTCGGGGTCCAAATCATCGTACTGGAGATGGTAGCTGATGATACCGGCCAGCTGCTGCTCTATCAGCTTGTAAATAGCAATCTGCAGATCCCTGTCAATGGTCAGGTACACATCATCCCCGGCTTTGGCGTCCGTCTTTTCAATGATTTCACGGGGACGCCCCATGTTGTCCACATACATCCTGGAGTAGCCCTTTTCTCCCTGAAGCTCCAGCTCCATGGATTTCTCGATTCCGATACGGCCCACAATATCGTTGAGATCGTACTTGTCCGGAGCGTCTTCCGGCAGGCCGGCGGCCTCATCGGACTGGTGCCACTGCTCGTTCAGGGCGGACAGCTGATCCTCCTGAACCTTGCCGGTATAGCCGATGATAGGGGCAAAATAGATGCTGTCCTCATACTTGCGCACATAGGACTGCTCCACCGCAACGCCCTTTAAGTCCGCGGCGTTCTCATTGATTTCCACCATGGTCTCATTGCTGATATTGGTGGCCACGGTGGTGGTCTCGTACTTCTGGTATTCGGTCAGCTTCATGGTATAGATAATATTGATCATGCCCAGGGCTATGTTGTCCGGTATGACCAGGGGATTGCCTTTTTCATCCTTCATCTTATCCAGCTCATAATCCACCTTCTTGCGCTCAAAGGCCTCCCTGGCTGTGATGTTGGTGGGATATTTGCCCTTTGGGTCATTTAGGCTTGCGGTGGAGGAAAGACCGTAAAAATTCAGGAAGAAACGGGTTCTGGCCGAATCAGAGCTGGATGTGAAGAACATCTCACCGTTCTGATCAAGGGCAATCTCGAATTTTCCCTCCACAGTCTCACCGCGGCGGTCCAGTATCCGTACCAGGCGGTACAGCATCTGGTTGCGTGAGCTGGGCCTGGGATAATCCCCCAAGTCCTGTATGGTGACGGAATAAGCCAGCTCATTATAAGCCAGCCTGTTGCCGTTTCTGTCATAGATGTTGCCTCTGGACCCCGGTGTGGTGACGTTTTTTTCTGTCCTCTGCATATAGGTTTCCTGGTATTCACTTCCGTCCAGAATCTGCATCTGGAACAGCTTGCCTAACAGCCCGGCAAACATGACAGTAAATATCACGGAAAGGGCAAAGAGCCGTGAGCTGAACAGCTTCTTGAAAAATTCTTTTACAATTTCTAACAGTTCGTCAAACAAGTTTTGTGTCTCTCCTTTTTCCTATATCCTCCACACGTCTGCTGGCGGAAAGGAACAGCCTGTAAATCAAAAGAGTGGTAACTGCAGTAAATATAATCTCCGGAAGCATGATGTTCCTGAAATAATAAGGAAGATTCAGACGTCCGCGGATTAAGAAACGGAATACATATATATACATGCTGTACCAGATTCCGTTGAAAATACTGAGTATCAGCGGAAGGGTGATGTAGTCTTCGTAATAGTACTTGGTAAAAATGCCGTTGGCATAGCCGATATAAATATAGATAAGGGTATAAAAGCCAAAAGGCCCGCTGTAGAAAAGGTCCAGTAAAAGGCCTGAAAGAACGCCGTAAAACATCCCCGCATTCTTCCCATGGATAAAGCCGAAGGAAAACGTAAGGATCAAAAGCAGATTGGGCGTTGCCGACAAAAACGGGAGCAGGGGAAATACACAGTTCTGCACCGTAAATGCCAGCACGATAAACAATATATTGATAAGTACCTGTTTTATCTTTGCTTGAATCACTGGGCAGCCGCCTCTCCTGTATCTTTGATATCTGTAATAATCAGAACCTCCTGCAGATTATTAAAATCAGCCACCGGAATCAGATAGCCTGACTGGGTCAGGTGGTCCGGGTCAATGGACACATCCGCAGCATATCCAACCAGGATGCCCGGAAGGAACTTGGTGCTGATGTTGGAGGTGACGATCTGATCGCCGTCCCTGAGAACCGCATCCTTTGAAAAATCCGTAAGCTTAAGACGCCCCTCTTCATAGAGGGTCAGATCTCCTGCCACAATACAGTTATAGGAGGAATCCAGCTTCATGGCTCCCACACGGCTGGAATCGTCAATGATGGAACGCACCGTGGCGTAATTGGCGCCCACATCCGTCACAATGCCCACCAGGCCGCCGTCGGCAACCACGTTCATGTCCACGGCCACTCCGTCGGCAGAACCCTTGTTGATGCGGAATACCTGGAACCATTTTTCTGAATCACGGGCAATGACCCTGGCCCCGATTTTATCATACTGCATGTAATCCTGGTCAAGCTCGTAGAGCTTTCTTAAGCGGTCCAGTTCAAACTGCTCTGCCTGCAGACGGTTATTGTCCTCTGTGAGCTGTACAATCTGGGTCTTCAGCTCCTCATTTTCCCGCAGCGCGTCTTTTAAGCTGCCGTAATCCTTTAACTCGTTATAGATGCCGGTTCCCACTGCGTTGACTCCTGTCTGTATGGGAATCAGAAAATAGCCCACACCGGTGCGCAGGGGTTCCATGATGCCGTCCTTCAGGGATGTGATGCAGATGAGCAGTACGCACAGCACCGTAAGTCCTGCCAGAATATATTTACTGTGTTTGGTTTCCATGGATAAACTTCCTCTTACATTAAATTCTCTTCGCGGAAACTGAGATACCGCCTGTCTCCGATGACAATATGATCAATCAGTGTGATTCCCACCAGGTCCCCTGCTTCCTTCAGGCGTTTGGTGAGCAGCATGTCCGCTCTGCTGGGGGTGGGGTCTCCGCTGGGATGGTTGTGAACCAGCACCATGGACACGGCCCTGCACCTGAGTCCCTCTATGAGTACCTCACGGGGCGTCATGACAGATGCATTTACCGTTCCTCTGGCCATGATCTGATCACGAATCATGGCCTGCTTGGTATTCAGAAACATGACCCGGATTTCCTCCTGCTCCAGATGGCGCATATCTTCCATATAATAGTCCGATATTTCCTCCGGACGGCCAAAGTAAAGAGTATGCTCGCTGGCCTTCCGCTTCCAGATGCGTTTTGACAGCTCTCCTATACAAAGCAGCTGGACCCCCTTTACCTTACCAACTCCCTTGATTCCCGTAAAGTCATCCAGGGAGTGATGCAAAAGGCCCAGCAGGCCGTCACCTGGGCTTCCCAGAGCCAGCAGGCTGTCTGCCAGGTCCAGGGAGTTTCCTTCCCTGCTTCCGGTGCGCAGGATGACTGCCAGAAGCTCTGTGTCGGACAGGCTGTCCGGACCCAGACTCAGACATTTTTCATAGGGGCGGTCCTTGTGGGGCAGATCCTTAATTCTTATTCTTTCCATCTCTCTCCTAACTACGCACCTCTCCAAGCACAAAGTCAGGAAAATTATATATACCGGTAAATGATGAGTGCCACTGCCACGCCGATAATACTGGCCATGGTAATCTTGATGGTCAGTCCGAAGGTGATGACCAGGATGCCGAAATTAATTACCAGAGGCGAATCCAGCCCAAAGGATTGTCCGAAATTCAGCCAGTTCAGCCAGGAAATCCCTTCTGCCAGCTGTCCCATAAAGCCTCCCAGGACAATGCCTGCCAGCAGCATGATTAAAAGTATCCAGAAATTCTTGTAATGCATGTGTCTTACCCTCCGGTCAGTCAGGCCAAACCCCTGGGCCGCAGGACCTGGGTTCAGCCTAATTAGTATATATTACCATAAGTTTCCTGGGGTGTCATCTTAAGATTTTCAAAACCCCGTCATCCAACAGCTGCTGCAATGACTTGAGTATTCCCAGCTTTGCATGGTACCAGGTCAGTCCTCCCTGGAAATATACGGCATAGGGCGGCTTAATGGGGCCGTCAGCCGAGAGCTCGATGGACGATCCCTGGACAAAAGCGCCTGCTGCCATAATAACAGGGCTGTCGTATCCAGGCATATCCCATGGTTCGGGTGTCACATAGCTGTCCACAGGCGCGGCTGCCTGTATTCCCTTGCAGAAGGATATGACGCCCTCCGGCGTGCCGAAGGTGATGGCCTGGATGATATCGTGACGGGATTCACTGCCGTCTGGCACCACGCCGTAGCCCAGGCGCTCATAAATATTGGCCGCGAATATGGCGCCCTTTAAGGCTCCTGACACCACAACAGGGGAAAGAAAAAGCCCCTGGTACAGCTGCTGGTTTAACCCCAGGCTGGCGCCTACCTCCTTGCCCAGTCCGGGAGCGCTTAAGCGGTAGGACGCCCGTTCAATACAGTCCTTTCTGCCCACGATATAGCCGCCGATGGGAGCCAGTCCGCCGCCGGGATTTTTGATCAGGGAACCTACAATCATATCCGCCCCCACATCGGTTGGCTCCAGGGTTTCCACAAACTCACCGTAGCAGTTGTCCACCATGCAGATAACGTCTGGTTTTATGTTCTTTATGAAGGAAATCAATTCCCCAATCCGCTTCACAGACAATGTGGGACGGGTGGCGTACCCTTTGGAACGCTGTATGGTCACCAGTTTTGTCCTTTCATTTATGGCTGCCGCAATGCCCTCATAGTCAAAGGAACCGTCCTCAAACAGGTCCACCTGGCGGTAGACCACCCCATATTCCTTAAGGGAACCCACAGAATCCCTGATTCCTATGACTTCCTCCAGGGTGTCATAGGGCTTGCCCACAGGCGACAAAAGCTCGTCCCCTGGACGCAGGTTGCCTGACAGGGCCACATGAAGGGCATGTGTGCCGCTCATGAGCTGAGGACGCACAAGGGCGCTCTCACCGTGGAATACGCTGGCATACACATCCTCCAGCGTATCGCGTCCCAGGTCATTGTAACCGTAACCTGTGGTAGCTGCAAAGTGGATGTCGCTGACACGGTTGTCCTGCATTCCCTTGATAACCTTCATCTGATTGTATTCCGCCACCGCATCAATGGCCTCAAAGCGTTCCCTCAGCGCTTTTTCCGTCTCAGCCGCAAACTCCCTGACTTCCCGGCTGATGCCAAGGCTTTCGTACATCTGGTTCATTCCATTTATATCCATTGGTTTATAATCCTCCGTTTTCCGGTTTGTTATTGTAGCACGATTCCCTGCTTTGCGCAATCCTTTAATATCCGTTCCAGAACGTTTGAGACATCCCCTCCGAAATCAGGCAGATTCAAAAAGCGCACATCCCTTTCCCGTTTGAACCAGGTCAGCTGGCGTTTTGCAAAATGTCTTGTATCGCGTTTCAGTATATATACAGCCTCATCCAGGCTGCATCTGCCCTCCAGATAGTCCAGAATCTCCTTATATCCCAGCCCCTGCATGGAGGTATGGCCTCTCCGGCAGCCCATATCCTTTAATGCCTTTACTTCCTCTACCAGTCCCTGTTCCATCATCAGGTCCACCCTGCGGTCAATTCTCTCATAGAGCAGGGCCCGGTCCGTGTTCAGAACATAATAGAGGAAATTGTAGGGGGATTCCTTCTCCCTCTCCTGCTGGTTATGGAGGGAAATCTTCTCCCCTGTCTGGCGGAAGTATTCAATGGCACGGATGACACGTTTTATATTGTTGGCATGGATTTGGGCGGCTGCCTCCGGGTCCACCTGGCGGAGCATGGCGTGAAGGAGCTGGGGAGCTCTCTCTCCCTCCCTCTCAGCCAGGGCTTCCAGTTCCCTGCGGACAGGGCTGCTGTCCTCATTTTCTTTAAAATCAATGTCGTACAGCAGGGCCTGTATATAAAAGCCGGTTCCGCCGGCAATGACAGGAATACGGCCGTGGCTGTAAATCTCCCTCAGGGCCTCCTTTGCCATCTGCTGGAAGGTGACCACATTAAAGGAGTCCCGGGGATCCAGCACGTCAATGAGATAATGGGGAACCCCGTCCATTTCCCCGGGAGTCACCTTGGCAGAGCCGATATCCATGTGCCTGTATACCTGCATGGAATCCGCGCTGACGATCTCCCCGCCAATGGCCTTTGCCAGCCGGATGGAAAGGGCGGTCTTTCCCACTGCCGTGGGTCCTGTGAGGACAATGAGCGGCTGCTTCATATGTTAAAAGCTCCTTTCAGACAATGCGTTTGAATTTTTTCTCCAGCTCATACTTGCTCATGGAGATGATGGTAGGCCTGCCGTGAGGGCAGGCATAGGGGTTTTCCAGGTCCAGAAGCTGGTCAATGAGCACATTGGCCTCCTGGAAGGACATGGTATGATGTCCTTTGACAGCTGCCTTGCAGGACATGGAGGCCACCTTTTCATAGATGATGTCCGGGTTATGTACAGACATATCCTCCGAGAGCCCGTCGATCATCTCTGTCAGCAGTTCCTTCTTGGCAATGGAAAACAGGTTGGCAGGCACGCCGCGCACCGCGTATTCCCTGCCGCCAAAGGGTTCTATCTCAAAACCGATTTCCGTGAAATAATCCATATACTTCTCCAGGAGAAGTTCTTCGTTCATGTTCAGTGTAAGGATAATGGGCGGGTCCACCATCTGCATGTCGTACTGCCTTGTCTTTAAGGACTTGATGGTATTCTCATAGAGCACCTTTTCATGGGCAGCATGCTGGTCAATGATGAACAGCTGTTCGTTGTACTCCACCATCCAGTAGGTGTCAAACAGCTGGCCGATAAGCTTGTGCTTCAGCCTGGCCTTGGGGTCCAAAAGCTTGCCGTCAAACAGGTCCAGCTGTTCCGGCCCGGCGGTGCAGCCAGCTGTTCCGGCTCCTGTATGGGCAGAAGCGGTACCGGTTGTGTCTGAATTCCCTGTCATACCGGGTTCCGGATGACTGGGGACTGTCTGGCCGGAGTCTGACTGACCGGGCGCTGTCTGGCCGTGGGCTGTCTGGCTGGAAATTGTTTGGCCGGGGCCTGTCTGACCAGGTGCCGTCTGGCCGGAGCCTGTCTGTCCGGAAACTGTCTGTCCGGAGTCTGTCTGGCCGGAAGCTGGCCCGCGGGCCCCAATATCCTTCCCGGCAGAAACCGTGTTTTCCGTTTGATGGGGATTAACTGCGGCCGGGGAGACTGAACGTTTTTCCTGTTCCTTTCTTCTCTCCTTCAGCCAGTCAGGCATCAGCTCATTGACAAAGGATGGCCTGGGCGGGGCTGACTGGGTGTAAACTGAACCGGCGCCGGAGGACGGGCCGCCGTTCTGTACCTGGACGGGGCTGCCGGAGGTTTTCTGGCTTAGGTTCTCCCGCCTGCGCACCTCGAACGGCTCCGGGCGGGGAGCCAGTTTCTCTGCCAGCTGCCTGGCCTCCTTTTCCTGTTTTGCTTCCAGGCTGACCTGGGGGATCAGCTCCTTGTGGGCCAGGGCATTGCTGACAGCCCTTAACACTGCATGGTACACCTTTTCCCCGTCGGCAAAGCGCAGTTCCATCTTGGTGGGATGCACATTTACGTCCAGGGTGTCCGGCTCAATATGGAAATGCAGCATGGTAAAGGGATACTTGTGCTGCATCATATAGGGTTTATATGCCTCCTCAATGGCCTTGGATATAATGGAACTCTTGATGTAACGGCCATTGATGAAATAATTTTCATAATTCCGGTTGGATCTGGCTATGACCGGCTTGCCTGTAAATCCGGTGACTGTAATCCAGTCCTCATTGATTTCCACCGGGAGAAGGTTTCCCGCAATCTCCCGTCCGAATACAGTATATATCAGGTCCTTCAGGTTGTGGTTTCCTGAGGTGTAGAGCTTATTTTGATTGTTCTGTATGAAGCGGATGGAAATATCCGGGTGGGAAAGGGCAATCTTCTCCACCAGGGCCGCCACATGGGCGCCCTCTGTCATGGGTGTCTTAAGGAATTTCTTCCTCGCAGGCGTGTTGTAAAACAGGTTTCGGGCAATGATGGTGGTACCATCAGGGGCGCCTATTTCCTCCAGCCCCTTCTCAACCCCGCCTTCAATCTGGTACCGGGAACCGGTAAGGCTGTCCCCCGTCTTTGTAATCAGCTCCACCTGGGCCACGGCCGCTATGCTGGCCAGGGCCTCGCCGCGGAAACCCAGGGAGGAAATGGTGAATAAATCCTCCACTGTCTTGATTTTACTTGTGGCGTGGCGCAGGAATGCCAGGGGTATTTCATCCTTTGGGATGCCCCATCCGTTGTCGGTGACGCGAATCATGGAACAGCCGCCGTCCTTGATTTCCACGGTTACGGCGGTGGCATGGGCGTCAACGGCATTTTCCAGCAGCTCCTTCACTACGGAAGCAGGCCGCTCAATGACCTCGCCGGCTGCAATTTTGTTGATGGTGCTTTGGTCTAAAACAGTTATGTTGGCCATGTTTAAGTTCCTTTCTGTCTGTACTCAGCCAAAAAGTATCTCTAAAAGCCGGCCCCAATCTCAGATGCCAGGGCCGGCTTTATCAGTTGCTTTTTACAGGTATATAATCCCTGACCTGTATCTACTTTACCGACTTGCCGGAACGTTCGGAAAGGAACGTGCGCAGGCCGTTTATGCAGACAGCGCCCATCTGTCTCGTATCCAGAAGATAGCCGCCATGGTCCATGGTATATAACACCAGGCACTGCTGTGTCTCGCATATGTGGGATATCTGGCTGTATGCGTGTACTGCCCTGCATCCGGTTGGAACAGTCTGAATTAAAGAGGCCGCTGCGGATAAAGCCCGGCCCCATGGTGCGGACCAGATACGCCAGAATCAGGAAGAGGGTCTTCAGTTATCATATCAGATTCCTTTTCCTTGCTGCACCGGCGGCCTTCCGCCCCAATACTGCATTACATGATGCAGCACTGTTTATCCCCTCTCTTTATATACAACAAAACCAGATAAAACACAAGCCCTTTTTACAGAACCATGGGCCTTTGAACCATGGGTCTTACCAGGTTATGGGCACTACAAATCCATAAGTCCCTCCAGAACATGGACCTCCATGCGTCCCTGCTCCAGGTCCACATTCAGAATACAGTCACCGATGGCGGGAAGCATCAGTTCCTTTCCGTCCTTCATGGCAACCACATATACATCATTGGCCCCTGTTTCCAGCACATCCTTAAGGGTTCCCAGCTCCGCGCCCTGGTCCGATACCACAGTAAGTCCAATCAGGTCCGTGATAAAGTATTCATCGGGCTCCAGGTCCACGGCCTGATCCCTGGTTATCAGCAGGTCCCTGGATTTATATTTTTCTATTTCATTTATATTGTCATATCCCCTGAATTTGAGGATGACCATGTTCTTGAAGAATTTCACATGTTCGATTTCCATGGGAATATGCTCTTTTCCTGTGTCAAGGATGACTTCCTTCAGCTCTTTGAAACGCTTGGCGTCATCTGTGGTGGGGAATACCTTTACTTCCCCTTTGATTCCGTGGGCGGAGGTTATGACTCCCACTCTCAGCATGTTTTCCATACACCTGTCACCTTTCTGTGATAAGTAATTTTACGGATAAATGTTCCGGGACAATATTCCCGGGCAATAAATGAACCGCCAGCCCTGCGGCCAGCGGTCCTTCATTGTCTGCGTACTGAATCCTGCTTACTGAATCTCAACGATTACTTTCTTGTCTTCCTTGGATGCAGCGGCCTTGACAACGGAACGGATTGCCTTTGCAATCCTGCCCTGCTTGCCGATGACCTTGCCCATGTCGGCAGGAGACACCTTAAGCTCAATCAGGGTGTCCTCGCCCTTCATTGATTCGGTAACAACAACTTCTTCTGGGTTATCGACCAGTGCTTTCGCAATCACTTCGACTAATTCCTTCATCTTAACACCTCATTGTCAACTACTGAATGCCGGCGATTTTTAAGAGCTTTCCTACGGTCTCAGTTGGCTGTGCACCTGTTGCTAACCACTTCTTAGCTGCTTCCTCGTCAAATTTGATGACACTTGGTTCCCTGGTTGGGTCATAAGTGCCGATTTCCGCGATGAATTTGCCATCCCTTGGGGATCTGGAATCAGCAACTACGATTCTATAGAAAGGAGCCTTCTTCTGTCCCATTCTTCTTAATCTCATCTTTACTGCCATGTGATTTCACCTCCTTGTGAATTGTTCTTAATATTAGACATACAGGAGTATTCCTGTTTGACTAGCCTGGTCTGCGGATTGTGGTATCAGCCTTCTGTGTCCTAAAAGGGCATCTTCATCTTGCCGCCCAGCAGTCCTCCCAGACCGCCGAATCCGCCTTTTCGCTTGCCGCCGCCCATAAGGCCCGGCATCTGCTTCATCATTTTCTTCATCTGGTCAAACTGTTTTACCAGACGGTTGACCTCGCTGACCTCCACACCGGCGCCTTTTGCAATGCGCTGTTTCCTGGAAGGGTTTATGAGGTTTGGATTGGCCCTCTCCTCCTTTGTCATGGAGAGGATGATGGACTCTACTCTGTGCATGGATTTTTCACCTTCATCCATATCCACACCGGACAGCTGGTTTCCCATCCCCGGCATCATGGAAAGAATACTTCCCATACCGCCCATCTTTTTAATCTGCTGCATCTGGGTCAGAAAATCATTGTAATCAAATTCCGCCTTGCGCAGCTTCTGGCTCAGCTCCTTGGCCTGTTCCTCATCCACCTCGGCAGCCGCTTTCTCAATCAGGGACTGGATATCGCCCATTCCCAGGATTCTGGAAGCCATTCTGTCCGGGTAGAACTGTTCCAGATCAGACAGCTTCTCGCCCATACCAACATATAGAATCGGTTTACCTGTGACTGCGCGGATGGAAAGGGCCGCACCGCCTCTGGTATCGCCATCCAGCTTTGTGAGGATGACACCGTCAATACCTATCTTATCGTTAAATGTACCTGCCACATTCACTGCATCCTGGCCGGTCATGGCGTCCACCACCAGTATGGTCTGGCAGACATCCAGATTGTCCTTTATCTCTACCAGCTCATCCATCATGGTCTCATCAATGTGGAGACGTCCCGCTGTATCCAGGATAACCACGTTAAGTCCGTTCTTGGATGCGTGTTCCAGGGCCGCCTTGGCAATGTCCACCGGCTTGTTTTTGTTGCCCATGGAGAACACCGGAATACCTACCCGGTCGCCGTTAATCTGCAGCTGCTCGATGGCAGCCGGCCGGTAGATATCGCAGGCAGCTAACAGGGGCTTACGTCCCTTTGCCTTCATCTTTGCTGCAATCTTGGCCGTGGTCGTGGTCTTACCCGCGCCCTGGAGACCAGCCATCATGATAATGCTGATTTCGTTGGAGGGCTTTAAGGAAATCTCGGTTGTCTCGGAACCCATGAGCTTTACCAGCTCCTCGGTCACGATTTTGATGACAGTCTGTCCCGGTGTCAGGCTTCCGAATACATCCTCGCCCACCGCCCGTTCCTGAACGGACCCGATAAACTGTTTAACCACACGGAAGCTTACATCTGCTTCCAGAAGCGCCATCTTGACTTCCTTTAGCGCGGCTTTTACATCGGCTTCTGAAAGACGGCCTTTACCGCGAAGGTTCTTGAATACATTTTGTAATTTATCGGATAAGCTTTCAAAAGCCATGAAATAATCCTCCTAAGACTGCACTGCATTCAATGAATCACACATCAAAGCGTGCTGGTGATTTCTGCGGACAACCGCCTAATCTGGTCAATGAGTGCCATATCCCTGGTGCGTATGCATTCATCAGAGAGACGCTCCAGCTCGCCGGCTATCTCCTTGACTTTAATGAACTTGGCTACCAGATGAAGCTTGGCCTCATAATCCTTTAGTATCTTGTCGCATCTTTTTATCAAATCGTGGACACCCTGACGGCTGATTCCCTGCTCTCCCGCTATTTCGCTGGGGGAAAGGTCACCGAACACCACGTCCTCGTATATCCTGCGCTGATGTTCTGTCAGCAGTTCTCCATAAAAATCATATAACAAACCCTGTTCCACAATCTTTTCCATTTCAACCACCTGTGCTATCATACACGATAGAAATAGGATTGTCAAGCATTTTCACTTGACAATCCTGAAAATTATTGATAGTAAACATTTTTGTTTACAGATATCAGCAGTATGGCAGCGATAAAGCATCCTATAATAAGAATTCGGTATATTCCGGAAAAATGGGCGCCAACCTGGCTGTCAATGAGGCAGAACAGGATACTGCCAAACATCAGGATGGTGGGAAGCAGCACAAAAAACATGTATTTTCCCTTGGAAACACTGCGGGGAGGCGGTGTGCACCGTACCAGCTTCACAAGAGGAATCCTGCCAAGGCGGAAACAGGGACCGAAGGTAAAGGATGCCTGATAGGCTATTCCCTCCAGCCGGACCAGGGCATAGGTGAATTCCAGCCGGATCGTCTCATAATCCAGATTCCTTCTGGCCGCGTAAAGAGCTGTCTCCCGCGCAAAGTCCTCCGGTGTCAGGATTTCCCCCTCAGGTTCAAAATAGATGTACTGGGAGTGGAGTTCCTTCTGAAACATCTTCCAGTCTTTTCTTATATCCTCCAGCCAGGTGGTATTGCCATCTTCACGGCTGAATTCCTCCAGACAGCTTTCCACGATGGAAGGTTTCAGCGTCTGCTGTTCTTCCAGTCTGGAACATATCTGTTCAAGCTTCTTTAACTGTGACATTTCCCCGTCAATCCGGTCCAGACGCATGCGCATCAGATCGCTTACGCTCAGCCGCCCCTCAAAATATCCGCGGATATCCCGGATGGGAATGCCCAACTGCCGCAGAAAACGGATTTCCAGCAGACGCTGTATATCTTCCTCGCTGTAATCCCTGTATCGGTTCCCCTCTGTGCGCCGGGGCGCTAAAAGCTCCTCGCTTTCATAATAACGTATATTTTTCCGGTCCAGGCCGGTACGGGCCTCGGCTTCTTTCATTTTCATAAACTCATCTCCTTTCTGTTTCTGATTTGATTATAAGGTATCCACCAACTGTACAGTCAAGGGAAATGAGTGAATTTTATTTGTTTTATATTGGCACTCCCTGAATCCCGGAAGGAATTAACACAATTAAAAAGGGAAAACAATTCAGTTTTCCCTTTCAAAAACAATGGCATAATTGCTGTTGCTTGTCAGTACCCTTTTTTCGCTGGATGGGCTTATAATCTGGACCAGCCGCCATCCCTGGGCAGATTCCTTCCTGATAATATCTTTACACTTCTCAATTGTTTCAGCATTACCACTTTTCAAATCCCCGTCAAATGGAACTTCCACAAAATTATATTCATATTTTCCCATATCCGCAGCTCTTTCTCTTTTGATATTTGCACTTATTATAGCGCCGGATATCATAAAGATACTATTGGAATTTATAAAGGGCATATAAAGATTATATATAGATTCAGGAATGATTCCTATTATCGGTCACAGAGGGGTTTGTAATTCTCTTCCTTCATAATGCTTGTATAGGCAGGGCGGATAATCTTATCCATATTAATCAATTCCTCAATACGGTGCGCGCTCCATCCCACGATTCTGGCGATTGCAAAGATGGGCGTGAACATTTCTTCCGGAATATCCAGCATGCTGTATACAAATCCGCTGTAGAAGTCCACATTGGCGCTGACTCCCTTGTAGATTCTGCGTTCCTCAGTGATAACCTTGGGTCCCAGCTCCTCAATCATGGAATAGAGGGCAAATTCCTCCATACGGCCCTTTTCCTCTGAAAGCTGGCGCACAAAGCGTTTGAAAATCTCGGCACGCGGATCTGACTTGGAATACACTGCATGGCCCATTCCATAGATAAGGCCTTTGCGGTCAAATGCTTCTTTGTGAAGCAGTTTCTTCAGATAGGATTCCACCTCATCCCTGTCAGTGACATCCTTTACCTCACTCCTTAAATCCTGCATCATTTCCACTACCTTAATGTTGGCTCCGCCGTGCTTGGGTCCCTTTAAGGAGGCCAGGGCTGCGGAGATGACAGAATATGTATCTGTGCCAGAGGAGGTAACCACATGGGTGGTGAAGGTGGAGTTGTTGCCGCCGCCATGTTCCATATGCAGGATTAACGCCAAATCCAGTACATGGGCTTCCACCTGCGAGTACTTCATGTCGGGCCTCAGAAGGCGGAGCAGATTCTCAGCGGTAGAGAGATTCTCGTCCGGGCGGTGTATGTACATGCTGCCGTCCCTCTCATAATGGTTATAGGCATGGTAGCCGTACACAGCCAGCATGGGCATTACGCTAATGAGCATCATGCACTGTCTGAGTACATTGGGAACCGTAATATCCCAGGCCTTCTCGTCATAGGAAGCCAGGGTGAGAATACTCTTGCTTAGGGATATCATCATATCTTTTGTCGGTGCTTTCATTACTACGTCACGGACAAAATTTGTGGGAAGTGTACGGCTGAATGCCAGGCTTTCTTTAAATTTTGTAAGCTGATCTGCATTAGGAAGTTCTCCGAACAGAAGCAGGTATGCAATTTCTTCAAAACCATATCGGTTTTCTCTCACTACACCGCCAATCAAATCATAGATATTATAACCTCTGTAAAATAGTTTTCCTTCGCAGGGGACCTTTACTCCATCCACTACTTTGTTGGCTTCGATTTTGGACACCTTCGTCAGACCCGCTACCACGCCGTTTCCGTTTTTATCACGGAGCCCACGCTTCACGTCGTACTTTTCATACAGTTCCAAATCAATCCTCTCATCGCTCAGACAAATGTCTGACCACTGGCTCAAGTTGTCCATAAATTCCTTTGTTTCAATCATGCAAAACCTCTCCTTTCGACTGTTTGATTTTCTCTTATAAAATTCCTCCTGTAAAAGTGGTATTTTTACTATTTTATTCCATTTTAAGATTTTTTGCAAACTTTTTTTACTTTTTTGTATAAATAAAAGTTCAAAACAGGAAGGATTCCTGCTCTATCACCTGTTTTTCAGCGCAGATTTTGTCTATGAGGGGCTGGAGGAGGGGTTCGGATCTTCCAGTCCACAGTACTCTTCTCGTATTTTTGGATAATACATTCCAGCGGTGCATTCATAAACGGTTTCCCCTCCCTTTCTATAATGACGGTTATTATAACGTATCCGCAAATTCATCCCCATCTTCTATATCCTGCATCAGCTCAACAAAGCGCTCCCGTTCAAATTCCTGGATGGATATGGACTTTTTGTTGGGATTTGCAAAGACAAAGGTCTTGTCCACGTTTTCCACGTAATTCTGGATTTTGTCATTGGTGGCGCTGATGATGGCCTGGAACCCAAGGCCGCGGATGAGTTCAATACAGCTGGCCACCTTCTCCCCGTCCATCTTGGAAAATGCTTCGTCCAGCACCACCAGACGTATGGTTGGATTGCGCTCCACCTTGGAGGGCAGATTGATGCGGTAGGCCTGGGCAAAGCTGGCCAGAAGAGCCACATACAGCGGGTTCTGGCCTTCTCCGCCTGAATTCTTCTTAATCATTTTGCTCAGCCGTATTTTGATTACCTCGTCTTCATTCTGTATAAGCTGCTGCATGTCAAAGGACAGGTAGGTGCGGTAATCTGAATACTTATCCATATTCCGCCTGGCCTCGTCCATCTGCTCCGGGGTGGCGTTTTCCGGGGGAATGAAAATACTGATGAGTTCATTCATCAAATCCCCATACTGTTTTTCATGTTCTATGGTAAACAGGTCCATCTGGTTTTCATAGGAATAATTGAGGTCGGCCGGATTGATGTCCAGTGAATCATCCATAAACATATCGTAGAAACGCCCGTCAGGTCCTTTGTTGCGGCCGATAACAAACTGGTATTTGTCCTTTCCGAAATCCAGGCGGCTGATGATGCGGTTCAGCTCATCCTTGCGTATCAGGGCCTCCCGGATTGCGCTGCGGATTTTATACATAAAGTCATCCCGGAAATGTTCTACCGCGGATTTGGCCTGCTGCGTGGCTTTCTGCTTGTATTCTTCCAGATTATCGCATTTCAGGGCGCTTAAAAGGCGGTCATAGGCAGCGTTATCTCTGGCATTTACCGTAAAATTGCGGTTGGGGTAAGTCCTGATATAGCTGGTCCTGACGGCCAGAAGCGCCTGAAAAGCTGCTTCCCTGGCCTCAGACAGTTTGCTGCACCTGGCAATGAAGGTTTCCTTTTCCCTGTCATAGCGCACCGTATCCCTGGAGGACAGATAGGCTGACAGTTCGTTGTCATAGTCAGGATTCTGCTTTAACTCCCGTTCCTTTGACGTGAGAAGAGACTGGCTGTCAATGGACTTATTCCGGCACCCTTCTATCTCCCGCTCTTTGTCACGGATCAGCACATTCAGGCTGTCCCTCTCCCTCTTTTTACCGTCGCAGAGCGTGATAACCGCCTGGCGGTCCCGTTCTAACTGGTCTACATTTTGCTCCTTTAAAAGCTCCAGCTTCTGTATCAGTTTTTTCTTTTCACGCTCCTTGGCTTTGTAGCTGTTTATGTCATTCAGCCAGTCCATGTATTCCGCGGGTTCGGCTGAGAGCCAGGGGAGGGCCAGGATTCTAAGGGACTCCCTGGCCGTTTCATCCAAAGGCTTTTTCTTTTCCTCCAGGCTCGCCAGTTCCTGCTCCAGAAGACGGATACGCCTCCTGACGCTGTCCTTGCCGATATAGGCAAATTTAGTGTAGTTATCCGGGTTGATATGCTGCAGGCGGAAGGTGTGGTAGAGCATGCAGCCGCTGGTGATGCCGATACGGCATTCCCTTAATTCTTCTATGGTATTGCACTTGATAACCTTTCCAAGCAGCAGGTCTATATAGGGTTTTAAGTAGGACTCCCTCACAGTCACTTCCTCTGAGAGGGCGCCTTTTTGTACCTGGGGCTGGTTCTGGGATGCCTTTTCCGTATCCAGCACAGCCACATTGAAGTATTCCTTTTTATCCAGTTCCCCGTAGATTTCCAGGGCGGATCTGGCGTATTTAGGAGCTACCACCAGATTTAATTTATTGTTTCCCAGATAGCCCTCCACCGCGTTGCGCCACTCATCCCTCTTTACGTCCAGCAGATCGGCCAGCACATGCACATCCACGCTCTTACCAGTTTTCTCCAGAAGGCGGCGCTGGATGTAGCTCCTGGCATTTTCCAGGTATTTGGGATAGGCTTTGCTGCCGGAACGAAGTTTTTCCAGTTCATCTCTTGTCTGCTTTTCCTGCTTTTTGAGCTCTCTGACAGCGGCGGCAGTTTCCTGATGCTGTTTTTCCGTATCTGTACGCATGGATACCATGTTTTTTTTCAGTCGTTCCAATGTCTCCAGGTCAATGGTGCGGTTTTCAAATTCCTCCATATCCCAAAGGGTCTGGTTGGAGGTGATGTCCTCTTCCTCCCAGCGCTTTAAGGCGGTTGCGGTCTGCTGCCACCTGGCTTCGCTTTTTCCCAGCTGTTCCAACAGTTCATTCAGGCTCTTAAGCTGGCTTTTCAGCTCCTCATATCCTGTGGAGGCAATACGGCGCAGCAGCTCGTCGCTCTGCCGGGTCAGCTCGCCAATCTGTTCGTCCACTGAGCTTCTGGCCTGAACCTGCTTTTTCAGGTCCTCTCCTGCCAGCTTTGCCCTGTCAGCCAGAGTACGGACCTCTGACTGAAGCTGCAGAATCTCCAGTTTCTGCACAAAGTAGGAACATTTTTCGATCTGCTGTTCCTTGTCAGCATAGTTTATGAATCTGTCCTCAATCTGTTTTAAGGATTGGATTTCCGCACATGTGTCCTCTATTTTCTTTCTCATGCGGCCGTACTGCATAACACTTTCCTGCATGTCCTCGATATGGATATCCTGCTCCATGCAGATGTATTCTTTTACAAAATCCTCCAGTTTGATATTCATTCTGAATGGGATGGCCCGCTTGAAGAGAAGGGGGAATTTTTCAGAGTCCAGGCCCCCCAGGTAGGAATCATAGAGTATGCGGCGGAATCGCTCGTTGTGGGAGGTCAGGAAATAATCCTCCCGGCTGTAATTCGCCTCAAGATAGTCTTCTATTTCCACGATGGACATGGTCCGTTTTCCGCCCCTGTAGCCATTTTCCCACATGGGTCCTTTGTGCCAGAAGAAACGGCGGGATATCTCATTGGTGGCTGTCTCCACATCAAACACAATTCCCACACACTGGCACTGGCCCGTATCGCTTCGTTTCAGCTCCAACACAATGGTGGAGGAAAAATTCTGGTTGCGCAGATAGGAAAACTCGTTGTTTTCACCGATATTTACCATACCTCTTAAGTATTCAATCAGGCTGCGGTCAGAGTCATCGGCAGCCGCCTTGTTGAAGAAACCCCTGCCGTCCGTATTGGCATAGAGCACAATCTGCATGGCGTCTATAACTGTGGATTTGCCGCTGCCCGAATGTCCGGTAAAAAAATTAATTTCATCATTAAAGGACAGAGTCCTTTTGGTTATATAGTGCCAGTTATTCAAGCATATCCTGGAAAGGGCGAGAAAACGATCGTTTGCTATTTTCTGTTCCATGGTTCTCCTTCCTCAGATGTCATTTCACCCTGTGTCATTTCATCCTGCGTCATCTCATCCTGTGACATTTCATCCTCCGCCATTTCATCCTCCGTCATTTCGTCCGTGGCATCCGGTTCTTCCTCCTCCAAATCAGCTTTCAACTGGACTCCGCTTTCATCCGAATCATCCTCAAAGGAGGAAAGAAGGCAGCGCACATCGTCTCCCATGAGCACCACGTTGATGCAGGGATATATAATCATGCGGCTTTCGCTTTTTAAGTCCTCCAGCAGGTCCAAAGGTTCTATGACCTGGTATTTTTTCAGGAGGGTCACTGCCCGGCGGATATCCGTGGGAGCGGGCTGCTTCTTGAACAGCCTGTAATTGCCCAGCTTTTCGTGGATTTCCCGCAGGGATGTATAGACATTGACACTGGTGGAAACGCTTTCCATCTGTTCATCGTATATCAGCTTCAGCACCAGCAGATACAGGGTGGCCAGGCGGGGCAGCTTGTCTCCCACCACAGTTTCACCCTGTATGTACATGACGCCCATCTGGCTGTTTTCGCGCAGCTCCACTCCGCTGATGGCAAAATAATTCTTCATAAATTCCAGGTGTTTGCTGCATACCCGGTAGTCTCTGTTGTACTGGAATCTTCCGGTGCGCTTGTCATATTTGTGTTCCAGTATAAAGGTCTGGCGCCACAGGAGACGGATGATTTCCGTCACTTCCATCTGCTCCGACTGCATCAGATTGTCGTAGTAAGGAACACCGTTTCCGGTGTATCCGGCCGCCGGCGTGATGTCTGTCATGCTGTTTTCCAATTCCATGTTTTCCACTATCTTGCCCTCCTGACAAATACCAGCCGCGGATAGGTATAGCCTTTGCAGTGCACCATTTCCGAATCCTCCTCTTCCACCTTATAAGGACTCTTTCTCCTGGTGGAATAGTCATAGGCCAGTATCAGTTTTTCAAAGTCCTGGTCCGAATGTATGGTTTGTTCGTCCACCACCATTTTTCCGTCTGTCATGCTGCCTTCTATAAAGGCTTCAATCTCCTTCTGGCTGTAACGGTTCCTGACCTTGTTCAGGTTCAGAACCTCCTCCATGGACAGCTCCTCGGATTCTTCCTCATCCTTTAACTGTTCTGTAAAGTCTACCTTGGTCTTACGCCGTTTGTACAGGGATTTTTCTGACAAAATGGTCATCTGAGACAGGTTCATCCTGGCGCTTACAGCTGTCAGGTCCTCATCCGGGCAGCCGTATTCCGACAGATGGTTTAAAAGCCTGATTACAAGCCCCTTCATGTTGTCCTCCTGGTTTAACAGGTAGTTGAGGCGTGTGACGGTTGCCTTGACGTAACGGGAGTGCTCCTTGTCCATGTTGGAGATGCGGTGTTCTATATCGTCGAACCCGCGCTCCAGCTGGTCCAGCTTCTCCACAATATCGTATTCTGTCAGGGGGGGCTTTTTCTGGCCTCTGGTTGAAGCCGCGCTTTTTGCGCACATTTTATTTATCCAGGAACTGTCCTCCCGCATGGCGGCTATCCAGGATTTAATATCTGTCTTGTAGAGATAAAAATTGTCCGAGGTCTTTAATATATGATATTTTTTATTGACGATTTCCGTCACGTATCCTTCCAGGTGCTCCTTTAACAGGGTCCCGTAATTTTTTTGTTCCAGCAGGCTGCCAAAGAACTTATCCATATTGTGCAGCATGTCCTGAAGGGACTTGTTCAGTTTTTTCGTGTTTATGAGAGCCGTATTTAGCAGGCTGACGCTGGAGCGGGGGTCGTTTTTCAGAGAAAATAGAATGGCATAGACATTCTGGATATAAACCTGGGTCTCATCCTCATCATCGCCTAATAAACGTGAAAATGCCTCAATCATCACCGCGGCGTAATCCGGAATGACGATGTTGACCGTCATACTGGCGTAATCATCCACCTTGCGGAGCCAGCCGGTCCTCAGGAGCCAGTTAAGAACCCTGGTGGCAGGCGGTTCCAGTTCATCCCAGTCATCCTCGGTCTCGTCCTGCCATATAACATATTTTTTCCGGGAGAAATATTCACTTAAAAGCTGGATGCAGACTTCCCTGCTGAGAAAGTAATTGCTGTACTCATACTCCTCGTTGATTTTAAGAAGTGCCTCTATGTAAGTAGACCGGTTGACAGAGCGGAACAGGCTCCAGAACCGGTCTGGTATTTCATTCATCAGTATCATTTACAAACCTCCGTATTTCCTTATCATTATAACAGGAAACACCGGAAGTGACAATCAGAAATCATTGGCCCCGCTATCTCCTGACTCCCGGAGCCAGGCTTTCAGATATCCGAGAAGGACAGGCTGGATGTCAGGATAGGTCCAGTTGGCGGGCGGTTTTTTAAACAGTGCGGTGCGGGCTATCTCATACCCCTCCGGTATGGGGCCCAGCTCTGTAATGTCGCCGTAATAGAGCATTCCGTAGCTTATCCCAGGCGTATCAGGGTCTCCAGCTGTCTCACGGACCGAATATGCGCTTAACGGCGTCAGGGTGAAGCCCACTGCACCAGTCTCTTCGTATAATTCTCTGCGGGCCGTGTGTTCTATCTTTTCCCCTGCTTCCCTGCGGCCTCCGGGACACTCGTAGGTATCCCGATCCCTATGCTGGCAAAACAGCCATTTCCCCTGGTATCGGGACAGGATGACTGCAAACTTCAGCAGGGAATCATCCACTGTGTTGTGAAATTCGACGCTTATCATGTAGTATCCTCCTTATCAGGAATGTACGGCGTGTGTGACTGGGATTGTTATAATGCTTAAACAGCCAGTCTCCCGGCAAAGGTTTTCATTCGCTGTCATGGTCCAGTCCGAGGTAAAGAAGCAGTCCTATGGAAAAAAACAGGATATGGGGGATAACGGAAAAGGACATGCGCCAAATCCACAGGGGGGCTCCCGGGAATAACGGAAGGGGGACAAACAGCCACAGCATACAGAGCATGTAGAGTGCGGCTGACAGCCCTCCCACCACAAGGAGTTTTTTTCTTATGGCTGACTCGGTTATCCGTACAGTGCCTGCCACATTCAGCACATGCATCAGGCTGACAGCAAATCCCACACTTATAAGAGGCATGACGGATGTCTGCAGCAGGATATAAGGCATGGAATTGTATGTCCTGGTTTTTAGCACATCCAGATGCCGTCCTAACGCTGTCAGAATGAGGTATGAGGCCAGGGGCAGAATGCCCCAGAACACGGCCTTTTTCAGGTGACGCTTTCTGACGGCAGACCTGGTTTCCTCATCCGCGCCGGCTGGCATATGACCGTATATGACTACAAGAATATCGGTTCCAAAGGCACTTGCCAGGGCTTCCAGCTTATCCAGATCCGGCTGGCTCCTGCCGGTTTCCCATAGTTAAGGATATAGGTTTCAATGGGTATCGTATCAGTCAATTTTGCCGATAAAGCGGTAATAGATTTCTACCTCTTGCTCCCGTTCTCCATCGGCGTTTGCAACAGCGTCATGGACAATGATTTTCTCAATCAACGTATTCAGAAGTTCGGCGGTTAGTTCGGTGGGATTGGCATATTGCTTAATCAGAGCAATCCATTTTTCAGCGTCGCTGTTTTCCTGCTCGGACTTTGCAAGCCGTTCCTGTAAGGTCTGGATTTTCTCGGCTAGTTCCGCCTGTTCGTTCTGATACTTTGTGGACAGCATGGAGAAGTTGCGTTCCGTGATTTTTTCCGCCGCCCTGTCCTCATACATCTTCATAAACAGGGTATCAATTTCCCGTTGCCGCTTCTCTGCCTTTTTTAGCTCGGACGCGGCCTTTTTCTTTGTGGCGGCGCGTTCCCTGTCCCCTGTCTTTAACAGACGGTAAAGTAAATTTCCTTCGTCCTGTTCGGCCTCCTGCGACCAATATTGCAGACGGGAAAGAACATAGGCGTAAAGCACATCATAACGGATATAGTGCATGGAGCAATAGCCTTTTCCGAACTGCCCATAGTAACTACAGGATAAATAGCTGTACGGCGTTTTAGCGGCGTTGTTCCTTGAATACCGGAGCGTCCAGCCACAGTCAGCGCATTTCACCAGCCCCGCGAAAATCTGGGTAGTTCTGTCTTTCCGCTCCCTGCGTCTGCCTTTTATCTGCTCCTGTACCTGCCGGAACACGTCTTTGTCAATCAACGGTTCGTGAGTATTTTCCACCCTGTACCATTCTTCCTCCGGCTTGCGTATCTTCTTCCGGCTCTTGAAAGATACGGTACTCTGTTTGTTGTGGACACTGTTACCGATATAGGTTTCATCTTTCATCAGATTTTTTACCTGTCCTATCGTCCACAGATACCGTTTACTTTCCGGCTGTCCCTCAAAGATATGGGCGAATGTCCCGTACTTCTGAAAATTCAGCCATGCGGAAGTAGGTACTTTTTCCTCAATCAAGGTCTTTGTGATTTTGGCGGCTCCCATACCGTGAGAGGCAAGGTCAAAAATTTTTTCGATTATCCAGCGGGTATCCTCGTCAATCAGTAATTTTCCCTTTGCGTCCGGGTCTTTCCTGTACCCCAACGGCGCATAGGCTCCATAGTGCGCGCCCTCGGCAAACCGAACCTTCATAGCAGATTTTACTTTACGGCTTGTGTCACGCGCCACCCATTCATTGATGATATTCTTGAATGGGGCAATTTCACTTTCTCCTTTTACGCTGTCCACCCCGTCATTGATTGCGATATAGCGGACGCCACGGCTGGGAAAATAGAGTTCGGTATACTGCCCGGTCAAAATATAGTTTCTGCCAAGACGGGATAAATCCTTTGTTACCACACAGTTAATTTTGCCCGCTTCGATATCGTCAATCATACGCTGGAAATTCGGACGGTCAAAGTTCGTTCCCGACCAGCCATCGTCAGCGTATTCCTCGATAACATTCAGCCCGTTTTCAGCGGCGTATTGGCGGAGCATACTTCTCTGTGTGGTAATGCTGGAGCTTTCCCCCTGTAATTCATCGTCACGGCTAAGCCTAAGATAGAGTGCGGTATTGTAAATCGGTTGTTTCATCATAGCCTCCTTTAAAAGAAACAACCCACGCTTTATACAATACCTTGCCTGTATAGGTAAAGTATAGCATAAGCGCGGGCTGTAATCAATGTTGTGGATTAGGTAGCGTTCCTGTCTGCGGAGTGCCGGATCACATCGGCAATCAGTTCCCCAAAGGGCCTCCCATCTGTTGCGAAATGCTCTGATACCTTGATACGGCTTTTTCCACAGATAAAATATTGTACTCCGTTCTCTTTCTGTAAAAGCTGGCCTTTCAATGTTTCTGGGGTGTTGCTTTTCTCCATTCAATGTCCTCCATATGAAATTTTCAAGGTTCAAATCCGCTCATGGCGGCATAAATTATGATATTAAAAATCACCTGTCCTTTACAGAATGGCGTTGTTCCGACCGTACCTGTTCCAATATTTCCGGTGGAATCCGCTCTATAAGCCGTTTCATATTATATAAATCACTTTCCAGCTTTGCCTTTTCCATCGTATTTTTTATCTTTCCGGCTTCGCTGGTTTTGGCTCTCGTTTCCAGCTTTTTATTTTCTTCCAGCAAGTCATTGATTGTAACCTTGTACTTTTTAAGCTGTCCGCTGAAATTCTCCATCTGCGGAAACCATTTTTTCAGCATGGAGAGGGCTTCCTCCTTTTTCTTACCAGCGTTCATCACATTGATACCGTCCAGCGTCTTTTCAATGGCCGCCGCCTGTTTGGATAATGACACGGCCTGTTTAAACAGCCGGGTAGGGATATGCCTGCGCCCCGTCTGCCGGGAGCTTTCCCCTCGTTCCAAGTCGGGAAACGCCTTTACCATACAGGCGTGAAAATCGTCCTGCCATCTTGACAGGCTGGCCCGGTTCCCTAAAATTTCTTTCGCACACAAGCGGTTATCCTTCGTCAGTGGCACAAAAGTCAAGTGCATATGGGGCGTCCGCTCGTCCATGTGAACAACCGCTGATACGACATTTTCCCGGCCTACCCGTTGGATAAGGAAATCCGCCGCCCGTTGAAAAAAGGCTTCTGTCTGCTCCCGTGTCTTTCCCTTGAAAAATTCCGGGCTGGCCGTTATCAGCGTATCGACAAACCGGGTACTGTCCTTGCGTGTTCTGCACCCGACCTGCTCTATCCGGCTCTGGATAAAATGATAATACCGCCCCTCCGGCTTGACGATATGGAAATTGTACTTGCTTTTTGACATATCAATGTCGGGATTGCTGGCGTACTTCTCTTTCTGTCTTTCGTGGTGGGCTTCCAGCGGGCGCGCCGGATTGCCCTTATGCTTTTCAAACCGTAAAATCGCATATTGCGGCAATCTGTCAATCCTCCTTCCTGCGGACGGTTAGAAGCGTATTTTCCGGGGAAAAGGTACTAACATACCACTTCCCCCAGAACACTGCCTGTAACTCCTTGTAGAATAAGGCTTTACAAGGCCCTATTTGTCCGTCCGGCCCCTCCGTTTCCTGTCGCTGGCGTTCTTTTGTTCCCGATGTACCTTTGCGGCACAAAGGCCACAATATTTAGCTCGGTTGGAGTGGGGAACAAACGCCGCACCGCATTTAGCGCACCGCTTTACATTATCGTGGCTAAAAATTTCTGCTTCTAACGCTTTGTCCTGCGGTAAGACCGCCCGCCGGAACCACGTACAGCATACGGAATAGGAAATTGTCTGCGGGCATGTACAGGCGTCCCCATCGTCCAGCAAAAGACAATGACCGCTTTCATAGTTACAGCAGGTATTCCGTATCAGCGCATTGGCCCGTTTTCTTTGCGCTGCCGTCATACGCGGCAGAGAGCCGCCCGGCCCGCGCTTGATTGGTTGTAGTTTCATATAATCAATCCTCCGGTTTTGCTATTCTTATCCGTTTAGTTTCTTTTCCGTTCTCCCCGAAAGCTGTTCCTGCCCCCTTTCCGGCGGCGTTTCCCGGCTTGGTACGCTCTCCACAGCTTCGGGCCAAGTTGGCCCGAAGTAGTGTCATGGCGGTACTTTCCCTGTCGGTGGTATCTCTCCCGGACGGTAATTCACTTGTGCTTGTTCACCGATGAACTAATATAAGTGTATACTTTTTTAACCCTCCGTCCCGTATATCCAAGAGGTCGGAAATTCGGTCAGAAAAGCAGATATTTCCACGCTCTCGGAAATGTGGTAAAATTAAGAAAATGTAAGAATGGAGGCGGGAAAAATGGCGTTGACTATACAGGAACGGCTAAAAGATTTGCGGGTGGAACATGGACTGACGCTGGAACAGCTTGCAGAAAAAGTAAACCTGTCTAAATCCGCGCTAGGCAGCTATGAGGCTGATGACTTTAAGGATATAAGCCACTATGCCCTGATAAAATTGGCAAAGTTTTATGGTGTCACTGCTGATTACCTGCTGGGTCTGACAGAAACAAGAAGTCACTCAAACGCTGATTTTGCAGAACTTCGTTTGAGCGATGATATGATTGATTTGCTGAAAAGCGGGCGGATTGATACGGCCCTACTCTGTGAATTAGTAACGCATAAGGATTTTGTAAAGCTGCTGGCAGATATTGAAATATACGTGAATGGTATTGCCGCTTCTCAAATCCAGAATTTGAATACGTGGGTAGACGTGGTGCGGGCTGAAATCATGGAAAAGTACCAGCCGGGGGAGCATGACAAAACGGCCCACCTGCTGAACGCGATCCATATACAGGAGGGCGAATATTTCAGCCAGCGGGTACATAATGATATAGATTGTATTATGGAGGATATAAAAGAAGTCCATCGAGGGCGAAATGAGAGCGTTTCCGAAAACTCAGCCGCCGCTGAACTCAAGAAAAGTCTGGACGAGATAGCAGACTTCAAGGGGAGCCGTTTGGAACAATTAATAATGTTGTTCTGCAAACAAACGAAATTAAAGTACAGCCGTTTAACAGAGGAAGAAAAGCAATGGCTGACCAGGATTGCACAGAAATCTGAACTGCTGAAAACTGCTATCCCGCAAAGAGGGAAAAAGAAACTATCAGATTATCAATAAAGACGGACGCTGTTTTCTGCCATAGATATATCCATACAGTAAGAAGAAGGCCGCTCAATTTCTGTTGAGTGGCCTTCTTCTTACTGTATTATGGATTGCTTTTATTCTGTATATCAATCAGAACATCAGAACTGACTTTGAGCACTTCGCAGATTCCTTTCAGCTCTATATCAGTTACAAACCGCTGATAATTCTCGATTCGTGTAATGACATTTTTATCAAGATTATATCCGGCTAATTGTAATTTATCAGCCAAGTCTCTTTGAGATAGCGAAAAGTGCTTGCGTAACTCAACAAGTTGTGAACCTATAAGATTTTTTTGTCCATCTTTAGAAAGTATCTTTGCCATCTAATTTCCTCCCTCCATCGTCGAAAAGTTTGTATCACTTTTTGCACCAACTCTATTGATTTTATATCGAGAATGAACTATAATCGGTTGTAAAAGTGAGACAAGGAGGAAATAACATGAGTAACGACACTGAAAAATTCAAAGAAAAGATTTATAACCTAATGATTGGAGCTTTCGATTTAGAGCATTACCCAATTCAAGAGAGCCAATTTGTAGCAAACGAATATGAAGAAGGAAAATTTTGCGAAAAGGCATATGAGGAAGTCTATAATGCCAACCGTAGAATTTGCGAACGTCTGGGTACCGATGAGGACGTGGAACTTATTATCAGTAACTTAATAGATATAGGCAAACATCTATCAATGAAAATGTATGACTATGGCGTTTTCTTTTCTTCTCCGTCAATCAAGTAATCATAGCTGACATGGAATAATTCCGATAATGCTTTCAGTTCTAAATCTGTGACATATCTTTTGTTGGTTTCGATACGGGTAATAACATTCTTATCCATATCAGTACCAGATAACTGTAATGCGCGGGCTAAATCCCGTTGTGACAGCCCATGCAATTCTCTAAGTTCTTTCAAGCGCGTACTGATTAGATTTTTCTCGCCTGTTTTGGTTCGTGGCTTTGGCATATGATTTCCCCACCTTTTGTATCATAATATGCACTTTAGTTTATCCCAAAACTGACGGCTTATCGGTTGTAAAAGTGAGACAATAATAAAACAGATATATAAATGTAGCATTTAACTATTTAACGACAAGGAGGGGTACTACTGTATAAAAAGCTGAAAGTTTATGAAGGCAGCCAGAGGAATTATAAATCTGTTCCTAAAATTATTTTATCCGGCCAATGGTTAGAGGCAATCGGTTTTTCAATCGGTAATCAGATTGAAGTGGAGTATTCCGATGATAAGATAATTGTTACCAAAGTCGCAGAGGCAGAAGAAAATACAAATGAGAAGTGTAAGGGATAAAAAACTGTATATGCTGTGTGACTAGCGTTAAATAAATAGCAAAAGCAGGCGAGCCAGTCAACGGTCAAGATAAACGGCGCTAACGCACCGCCGTTGACAGTCTCACCTGCCTTTGCTAATGGGTAATCAAGGGGAAAAGCCTTAAAGTGGCTTTCCCCCACTTATATTCTTGGAGAAGCGTTTTTAAAATAAACTGATTGGCGGACAATCACAGTCTGGGATTGTCCGTCTTATCAACCGTTTTGCAAAACAGCCAGGAACCGTCAAGGCCGGGCGAAAGCCCGTTCATTTTAGCCTTGACGGTTCCTGGCTGTTCTGCTATGTTTTAGTTGTGATTACTTCGGGACAAGTTGGCCCGAAGCTCATAAAATTAATAAACGATAACTTGAATTTTAAGGGAGGGATATTATTGAATTATAAGAATGTGCAGGAAATTAGATTATATCCACTTGATCGCTATATGTATCCTACTGAAGAATATGCCAAAGTATGTATTGAAAATGGATTTGATAGTTATTCGACGGTCTCTAATTTATATTGCCTTAATGGAGGACAGATGAATTTGTGGTGGAGAACACTTTTTTTGTTTCAATATGAAGGCAAAATAATAGCCAAGGGAAATGTTCATATAGAAGAAAAATCGTGGGGTAATTGTTACTATTTAGACGATATATTAGTTTTTGATGAAGATATTACGACAGCAGACATAAAGAAGATTTGGGGAGAATTTAAAAAGTTTAATTCGACAACGCAAAGAATTCCATTGGAACTTTTACCCAATGTTTTAAAATTATTTGATGAAAAAAAGCAAACAGAAAATAGAAAGTTAGGCGATAAAGAATCTTTTTTTCTAAATCGTTCCGAAGGAAATAGAGTAGAATATTATGTTACAAAATATGAGAGAATACCCAAATACAGAGAACAGGCTCTAAGAATCCATGGTATTACTTGTCAAATATGTGGCTTCAATTTTGAAGAATTTTATGGACGATTGGGGGAAGGATTTATTGAAGTTCACCATAAGAAGCCCTTATATTCTTTAAAAAAAGAAGTTGTTCCAAATCCTCAGACAGATATGATATGTGTGTGTTCAAATTGCCATAAAATGTTACACAGATATAGAGATTCAATTATTACCCCTGAAGATTTAATAGCAAAATTAGGGGAGCAGAAAGAAAAAGAGAAATTATTGTTTTCCTCTTTATAACATTCATCATTGATGGTTTTCTGGACACGTTGGCTTGAAGCCGTAAGCATTACATAAGCCGGAAGTTCCATATACGCCCTGTCAGCTAATGAAGGTAGGCGGCGATTTTCTCCTTATCAGTCGCAAATCCCGCCCGCTTTCCTGCCGCTTCAAAATGTCGTTGCCCGCCCCGGTGGCAACGGCATTTTCGCGGCAACGCCGACAGAGCGTATAACACACTACACTTTGCTCCGCAAAGTCGTGTGCAAAAAGGGGCGCTGCCCCCTTTTGATACCCCCACAAGAAACGGCGGTACGCTACCCCTTAACGGGGCGCGTACCGCCGTTTCTTGTTATCAGCCCTCCGGGCTGTATTGCCACAGGCAAGGTAAGCGTGAGTTGTGGTTTCATATCCTTAACTGTGGGAAACTCCTGTTTCCCAATTGGACACGGCCTGCCGGGTGACGTGAAGCTTTTGGGCCAGCTGTTCCTGGGACATCCCCTGTTCCTTTCTCAATTTTACAATATTCTTTCCTACTGTATTTTTCATAGCGGTACCTCCGGGAACCATTTTATAATAGTCTTTGTTCTGAATTCATATTATCTGCTTTTGGTTCCGGTGTCACGCAATAATCTGTTGCACCCTTATAATATAAGGCTTTTCCATGCCCGGTTGAATTTTATTTTAAATGCTCCTCGTATGACAGCATCCGTTCCTCGTAGCCGTCCAGTTTCCAGTCCAGCCTTGCCAGGACTTGGTTCAGCTCATTGATTCGGGCAGCAATCTGCTCCCGCTGTTCCAGAAGGAGGTTCTTTCTGGCCTGGATGGTGGAAGCTCCCTGATGGAACAATGTCACATATTCCAGCAATGTCTCCACAGAAACCCCTGCGCTGCGCATGCACTTGATATACTCCACCCAATGGCAGTCATCCTCGGAATAATTGCGGATGCCGCCGGACGTACGGCCCACATGGGGTAGAAGGCCGATCCGTTCATAGTAGCGCAGTGTATCGGCCGATATGTCATATTGTCTGCTGACTTCTGCAATAGTCAACCTTCATCAACTCCTTTACCCGGTAATCTTGTATGAATCAATTTTTGTGTGAATCAATACATCTGAGCTCATATCTGCGGCTGCCAAGGCCAAGAGAATGGGCTGCCTCCACCGTGTGTATCCCGTTCCGGGATTCTATGCGCTCTATCAGGGCAGCCTTTCCGTCATCCTCAGAAGCGTATACTGCATCCACACACGCCTGGTCCAGGGCCACAGGATCAACGGATGCGAAAATACCGATGTCCCCCATCTCCGGGTCATGGGGATGGGCGTCGCAGTCGCAGTCCACGGATAAACGGTTGGCCACATTGATGTACACTATATTTTCACGGCCCATATAGTCCATGACGGAGCGGTCCGCGTCCGCCATGGATTCCAGGAATGAATCGTGGTCCGCTGTAAATACATCCTCAAACCGGGTACTGGTGCCGGAAGAATGAATCCATATTTTGCCGTAAGAGGATGCCAGACCAATGGACATGTTCTTTAACGCCCCGCCAAAGCCTCCCATGGCATGGCCTTTGAAATGAGAAAGCATGAGCATGGAATCATAGTTTTGAAGATGGGATCCCACATAATTTTCCCTCAGATGATGACCGTTTGTTACCGGAAGGGGTATATGGCCCTCCTCGTCCAGGATATCGCAGGGAGCAATGGCTGTGAACCCATGGTCCTGCATGGTCTCCCAGTGAGCTTTGGAAGTGTTCCTTTTTCCCTCATAGGCTGTGTTGCACTCCACAATGGTGCCCTTAAGTTCCTGCACAAGGTTCCTGATAAGCTCCGGCTGCAGGAAGTTGCGGCCGCCCGGCTCACCTGTGGAGATCTTTACTGCTGCGCTGCCGGGTAATGTGACACCCAATGCGCGGTAAATCCGGACCAGACTTTCCGGCGTGATTTCCCTTGTCATGTAAACAATAGACATAATGATTGTCCTCCTTGAAATGTTGTTGTTAAGCTGTAATGAGAGTCTACAACTTAAAGTCAACTCCAAGTCAAGAGAAATTGAGGAAAATTGAGGAAATTGAGCGTAAAATGCTGTTATATATCTAAAATATTCTCAAATGCCGTGAAGGGCAATCGAATCCCATAATCAGGCCCCGCCCTTTTCAATGTCCCTGATATGGAATTTCACCACATCTGCTCCGCTGGAATCCGAATCGCGTATGACATCAATGGCTGCTTCCAGACGGACATCCGACTCCAGGTATTGAGGGGCCATCATTCCTTCTATTATAAAACCAGGGGTAAATGTCATTGTCACGGGCTGATTCGGATTAAAGGCCACAAAATCCGTATAAATGACATCCCGGATGCGGCTGCTGTCCAGGTCCTCTAAGGGTAAGGATACGATTTTTTCCGACTCATCGTAGAATGTGACCATGTTTTTCTCCTTGTCGAGTTTATAGGACAGGCGCCGGTCCAGCTGTTTTTCATAATCCTCTTCCCGGAATTCATATGGTTCCAGATGTCCTGTGTCATATCGCAGGAAGGCATAAAACTGCTCTCTGGACAAGGAAGTGCCGGTCATGGTATGAAAAGAGGCTTTCAATATGCCGTTCTCCTGGTCCCATCCCATTTTAGGAAGAATCAACCGGGGAGAAGTATAGGGAATGGAGGGAAAGGAATTCATGTTGCCCTCCCAGTCCGTGATGTAAATACCGTTGTAATGTCCTGCCGGTTCTGCATAGCCGTAGAGACGGAATTTATTCTGGGAAAGGGCTGATAAAAATACTATGCCCTGCGCATCAGGCGCCTTTCCAAGTTCTTCTAAGGATACAGGCTGAATCTCTTTGCGTGCAAAGGCTTCCTCTGTTTTCCAGAAGCCTTCCTCCGCCCTGCCTGTCACTGGGGCTGTATCCCTGTCCTCTGTTTTACCGGTTTTATCCTGTCCCTGTCCAGACAAGGTGCCGGAAACTTCATCGGGTTTACCTGATGCTTCCGTCTCCCCTCCTGTTGTTTCCAATGATTTCCCGCTGCCGGTTACCACCCTGATGCCATAGATACGGTTATCATAATCACTCATATGGACGAAACCGTCAATGGGATCCATGGCTGTGATATCGAGAGTATCCTTTTCCGTACCCGTAAGCATAATCCAGTGCACGGCCCCGCTTTTACGCTTTACCTTTACAATGGGATACATTTTTTCATCCAGCAGGCGGTCGATGCTCTCGCTGGTGGTACCGCAGTCCAGGCGGACTCTGGCATAGGGCAATGCCTGCTCCAGTTCCTTCCAAACAATGGATCCGCGGTCATTATAAACCTTATTTTCATTGAAAATCTGATTCAGTTCCCCCGGCGAAAAACTGTGCACCCCCTGAGCGGTCAGGGATGCGGCGATGCAGCTGGTCAGACATCCGGAACTTCCCATGGTGTCCTTTGAACTGCCCAGAGGATTGCTGCTCCAGCGCGTATCATGCTGGGAATACGAGGTATAGATTTTATTATCCACAGCAGCTTCGTGGTAATCCATCCCGGCTATTACGCTGCCGGTCTCCCTGTTCCTTGTCATGAATACAGCCAGAACGGTAGCTAAAACCAGTATGCCGATCAGGGCTGACACAATCATGTATCTGCCCTTTCCCGGCTTATGAGGTTTGTTGCTGTTTGGTTCTGTATCCTGTCTGTCCTCCTGGTTTTGTCCGTTTTTTTCTTCTGTTGTTGGTTCCATATAAAATATTTGCTCCTCCTTACCTGCCCCTTTATCTGTTTCCAAACCGGGATAATCCCGCCAATGGCCTTTGTCAAAAGTATAGCAGGAGAAGTAAGAAAAGTCTTTGGGCACTCCTTACGATTTATTACGATTCCCGTACCAGTTTTCCCACTGTTCACGGCTCCCGCAATACACATTCATATCAATGAATGTCTCGTCTCCCTCATAGCCCCCAAGACGCTGGCGGTTGGTATACTGCCACAGCAGCCATGGTTCCCCCTCGGTGCGGGGCTTTGTTTTCACGTTGCGAATCCAGAGCGGATACCGGTCAAACCTTCCGCGGATGTACAGGTTCCAGGATTCCTCTGTAGCATAGATTACAGGGACCATCCCGTACTGTGCTTCCAGTCCTTCCAGCAAGGTCCCAAGCTCCTGCTCCACGTCCGCCGGATTTGGAGGATTGGCAGCCTTGTCACCGTAAAACTCCACGTCAACTGCCGGCGGAAGCATTCCTTCCCTGTCAGGCAGACATTGGATGAAATGCGCCAGCTGGTCCTTCCCGCTGCTGTCAAAACTGAAAAAATGGTATGCTCCCACAGCCAGGCCGGACAGGGCCGACTCAGACCAATTCTGAGAAAATTTCTCATCCACATGAGAACTGCCCTCTGTGGCTTTGATGTAAGCAAAATCAATATCCTGCCGTCCCAGCACCTTCCAGTCAATTTCGCCCTGGTAATGGGACACATCCACACCCCGTACCGGATAACGTGTTTTTGAAGGATTGTTTAAGAGAATCCGTCCGTTCCATATCAGATAAGCCATGATACCGGCAGCAAAAACCGTCATGACAACGAGAGCGGCCAGTATGCGGAGCCATTTGTATCTGTGTTTCATGTGAAGTCCTGCTTTCCTGAACCCGAATCCGTATTGCTGAAGCTGTTACAGTAAGATATCAGAAGGTTCATCTTTTATCATTATGCATTACCTGTCCTGGCTTTTCAAGTAAAATGAACATAGAAATTGAACGGTTTTCCAAAAAATACGCTTCCGGCATCCCCGGATGGGTTCTGCTTAAAACACAATAAAAGGATGCATGTTCTCTTTACAGAGTTTGCATCCTTTTATTGCAGATAAACAATGCGGCGGTCACGCCCTCTACGCAGTCACACCCTTGCCCGGAGCTGCCTTATCTGCCTCTGTATCCTTATCCAAAAGCTTGCGGATGCCCTCAAAGGCAACAATCACGCCCAGAATCAGAAGAAGAACTGCGAACACCAGCTGAAGCGCGTTGCCGAATACAAACTGGCTTGACAGGGCCGATATAAGGTCCTTGATTTTAAGGCTCAGGGCCGTAAAGGTGACGCCCAGCATGATAACCATGGGCCCCCAGAGCATGATGCCCTGTCTGTGTGTTTTTTTCAGGAATACGGCGCAGGCAATCAGGGCCAGTGCGGAAAGCAGCTGGTTGGCAGAGCCGAACAGAGGCCAGATGCTCGCGTAACCTGCCCTGGATAATGCGTAGCAGAGAGCCAGGGTCAGTATGGTGGAGAAATATTTGTTAGTCAGCACCTTGTTCAGGGAACTCTGCTTTGACGGGTCAATATCGTCGTTGGTAAAAAATTCCTGGAAAGCAATACGTCCCACGCGCGCCACGGAATCCAGGCTGGTCAGGGCAAAGGCGGAAATGGACAGCGTGATCAGTGTATAGCTGATGGAATCAGGCATTCCCAATGTGGTAAGAAACATGGCAATGGCCTTGGCAAATACCTGTGGAGGTGTTCCGGTTGGAAGGCCTTCACTGGTAGCCAGCGCACCGACAGCAATTAACGCGGTAATGGCCAAAAGACTTTCTAACAGCATGGCGCCAAAGGATACCGGCAGCATGTTCTTTTCATTTTTAATCTGCTTGCTGGCTGTTCCGGAGGATACCAGCGCATGGAAGCCGGATACGGCACCGCAGGCAATTGTAACGAACAGGGTTGGAAACAGATAGGAAATATTTCCCTTTGCATCTGTAAACACAAATGATGTAAAGGAGGGAAGGTTGATGGCCGGATTATAAACACATATTCCCAGAACCGCACCGATAATCATGGCCAGCAGCAGGTAGCTGTTCAGATAATCCCTGGGCTGAAGCAGAGCCCATACAGGAGTCACGCAGGCAACAATCACATACAGGAATACGAAAATGAGCCATGCGCTCTGGGGCACATAGACGGGAAATGCCAGTCCAAGGGCGACAGCCAGAACAAGTAGTCCGATGGCAACCAGGGTATTTACCAGCTTGCTGCATTTTCCATACTTCAGGAAGCATCCCAGTACCACTGCAAATGTAATAAATAAAAGAGATGTAGTGGCCACGGCTCCGTTAGCAGCGATTCTCTCGCCTGTGGCTGCATCAAAACCATTGAATGTGCCTGCCACAATGTCAGCAAAGGCAGCCACTACCAGGATGGAGAACAGCCAGGTGAATAAAAGGAACAGCCTTTTGCCGAGCTTGCCGATATAAACCTCGATTATGTAGCCAATGGAACGGCCCTTGTTCTTGACAGAAGCATACATGGCGGCAAAGTCCTGAACCGCGCCGAAGAATACGCCTCCCAGAAGAATCCACAGCATAACGGGCAGCCAGCCAAACATAGCAGCCTGGATGGGTCCGTTGATGGGGCCGGCTCCTGCAATGGAGGCAAACTGGTGGCCGAATACCACGTTGGTATCAGCCGGCACATAATCCACACCGTCCTCCATCTCATAGGCCGGGGTCTTTGCATCGGGGTCAACGCCCCATTTCTTTGCCAGATATCTGCCGTAAATCAGATAGGCACCGCCTAATACCACTACGGCTAAAAGCATCATAACTAAACCATTCATCATCAAGTCTCCTCACGTATATAAAGTAGGTTTCAAAGAGTTTGTCTGGGAAATGCCTCTGCGTCCTGCTTAAGCCCCCTGCACTGAAAAGAACAATAACCGGCCCCGTAAAAAGAAAAGGTCCCTGCACCTTGCGATGCAGAGACGAATCAATCCGCGTTACCACTCTGTTTGCCGCCCCGTAAAAGGACAGCCCCTTAAGTTCCTGCTGCTCTCAGTCAGCCGGAATCTTTGTTAACGGAAAGAAACCCGTCCATCCCTACTGGCCTTTCTCTCGGGAAAGGGGTTCAGAACAGAAGCTGTTGGGTGAGGCCATGATTCCTCGCGCGCGCCCTTCCACCAGCCGGGCTGCTCTCTGTGCCGGAATCTGAAACCATGACATGTCCCAGTCATTGCTTTTCTCAAGTATCAAACTCTTGATGTCAAGAAGTTTACCACTTTAACACAGAGAAATCAATGATATTTTAACACTTTTTTTATACTTTATTTATATATTTTTCATAACTACAGGTTATACGGATGCAGAACCTTCCGCTTCGCGGGATATGGCGTCATCTGCAATGGCCTGTACCAGCCCCTGTATATGGTATGTTCCGGCAGTGATATCTGCCTTTATTCCATGTTTTTTTAACTCCCCTGCCGTTATGTCCCCGATGCATACCAGCCTGGTCTGTCCTGTCCTTTGTCTGGGATTTATATTCAGGCCGCTTGAAAGATAAGCCCTTACACCGGACGCGCTGGCAAAGGTGATATAGTCAAATCCCTCTTCCGCCTGCCTCTGTTCACGCACCAGCCTGCCTTCCACCTGGTAAAGAACAATGTCATCGTAAACAAGTCCGGCTTTTTCCAGTATACTGGTCAGAACAGGTGATCCGCCTTTGGAGCGGGCAATGAGGATGCGGTCTCTGTCTGTAAGGATGGATGCCAGTCCCCGGGCCAGAGCCTCGGCACAGAAGGAATCCGGCATATAGTCTGCGTGGAAACCGAAGTTCGCCAGTTCCCTGCCGGTGCCGTCGCCGATAACGGCAAATTTTATATGACCCAGCAAGCGGTAATCCATGCCGGATTGCTGCATTTCCTGGAAGAACAGGCGCACACCATTGGCGCTGGTGAATATCAGCCAGGTGTATGCAGCCAGATTTCGGTAGGCTTCCTGCATGGCAGGGCATTTTGCATGGGATATCACTTTCATCTCCAGGATTGGTGAGACAACCGCTCCCTCCTGTTTAAGGGCATGTCCAAGACTGTCTGTAAAATGCCGTGTGCCAACCATGCCGATTCTGTATCCGGCCAGGGGACCAAAAGAACGGCATTTCAGATCGCATTTCATATCAAAGGAGGCTGTTTCGCCCACAACAATAATGGCCGGGGTGCCGATCCCCGCCTCCATAACCTTGGCGTAAATCCCGGAAAGCGGCGCCCGGACTGTCCTCTGGTCCGGCAGGGTGCCTTTTTCAATGACAGCCGCAGGTGTGTCCGGGGCCATTCCTCCCTCAATCAGCCTGGCTGCAATGGCCGGAAGCTGTCCCAGGCCCATTAAAAATACCAGGGTGCCAGGCAGGGAACCGTATGTTTCAAACTCAGGAGGGAGACAATCCTCTCCGTCCCGGGTGTGGCCTGTAATCACATGAAAGCTTCTGCTTACCCCGCGGTGGGTTACGGGTATGCCGGCGCATTCCGGGACCGCTATGGCGGATGTTACGCCAGGAACGGTCTCGTAGGGAATCCCGTGGGCCTCCAGTGCCTGGATTTCCTCGCCGCCCCGCCCGAACACAAAAGGATCCCCACCCTTTAGCCGGACCACCGTAAGCCCTGAAAGGGCCAGTTCCACCAGAACGGCGTTTATCTCATCCTGTTTCATGGAGTGATGTCCGGCCTGTTTGCCCACATAGATTTTGCGGCAGGCAGAGGGCACCCATTCCAGGAATTGTCTGGATGCCAGATGGTCATAGACAAGGGCGCCGCAGGAGCTAAGAAGCGCCTGGCCTTTCAGGGTCATCAGGGCCGGGTCTCCCGGACCTGCGCCCACCAGATATACCATTCCCTTATTCTCCATATCACATCAATCCTTTCCATGCTTCTGACGCCAGTTTTTCCATATCCCTCCGGGATGTACCGCCGGTCAGGTGAATCCGCTTTACCTCACCCCTGGGGCTGCTGATTCCCCATACCTCCAACTGCCCGTTTTGAAGGACAGAGTAGATGCCGATGGGCTCATGACATCCCGCATCCAGCTGTTTAAGGACGCTTCTCTCCAGCTCCAGGCACAGCCGTCCCTGGGCATGGTCCATGGCCAGGGTGAGACTGTGGGCCGCGGTTCCTGCTTTTGCCTCCACCGCCATCAGTCCCTGGCCTCCTGCCGGTATGAATTCTTCCGGAGCCAGAAACGTATATTCGTAGGCATCCTGTTCAAGCAGTCCCAGCCTTTTTAATCCGGCAGCCGCCAGGATGATACCGTCAAAGTTCTCCTCTTCCAGTTTCCTGAGCCGGGTGTGAACATTGCCCCTGAGGGTGCTGCATTCTGCCCCGGCAGCATCAGGCCACAGTGTCTTATACATCAACCGGGCCTGAAGCTGCCGTCTTGGACTGGAGGTGCCGATACGGACCACGCTCTCCGGCCGGATCTTATGGCCTCTCATGGTGACCAGCACATCCCTTGGGTCTTCCCGCCCGGATACCGCTGCAATGGTCAGTCCTTGGGCCAGCTCCATGGGAAGGTCCTTGGCGCTGTGGACCGCAAGGTCTATGACACCTTCCTGTATGGCCTGCTCAAACTCAGATACAAAGACACCCTTGCCCCCGAATTCCTGTAAGGGCTTGTCCAGTATCCGGTCCCCCAGGGTATCCTTTGTTACGATTTCCACCTGTATGCCAGGACAGACCTGCCTTAATTCATCAGCTACAAGCTGTGTCTGAATCAGCGCCAGTGCGCTTTTTCTGGTTCCAATGCGGATGATATCATTCATGTTCCTGTTCCAGCTTTCTGTTTATTATGATTTGCGCCTGTTCCTGTGTGAGACAGCCGTTATGGCTGAGCCCTTCCTCCGCCAGCTCGTAAAACAGGGCTGAGCGAACCCTGGGCGAGTCAGGGAACAGGTTTTTGATTGTCTCTCTGTAAGCCCCCAGCCGGGTTGTCAGCTCTCCCAGGCTGTCCGGCATTACGGACCGGATTTTGGCCTTCAGGTACCTGGCTATGACAGGGCTCATGCCGCCGGTGGAAATTCCCACCACCACAGGTCCGTCCCGCACAATGGACGGGAAGATAAAGGAGCATTCCTCCTTTACATCCACCACATTTACAGGAATCCTTTTTGACCTGCACAGAGCGGATATCCTGCTGTTAAGGCCGGGCTCAGACGTGGCCGCAATGACAAAGTCGGCCCTGTCCAGGTCCCTGTCCTCAAACTCTCTTCTGGTCAGCTTGAGGGTGTCTGCGTATGCGCTGTCTTTTGCCATCTCATTCAGGTCAGGGGACATGTCCGGAGATACTACCTCAATGACCGCTCCATAGGGAAGCAGAGCCCGCACTTTTCTCAGGGCAACGCCTCCGCCGCCTGCAATCAGCCATCTCATTCCCTCAATATCTGCAAAAAACGGAAAATATGCCATGAAGTTCGCTCCTCTCATTCTATCCCCGGACAGATCCGTCCGGGCGAACGTACCGAAAAAGACGCAGACAGCCATTCACAAAACCTCCTGTCTGCGTCTCTTTCCTGCTGTTTTTTTCTGCCGCATGAGGAGAATCAGCGCATGTCGTGCTGCTTTCTTCGTTCATCCAACAGACGTTCAAAATCCTCTTCCGTATAACCTATGTCCGCCAGGCGCTGTCTGCGCTTTTCCCTGAGGATGCGCTGGCGTTCCCGCTCCGCTGCCTGCCGTCTTTTAAACCAGAATACTCCGCCGCCTGCAATCAGTGCCAAGACCAGGACAGCCCCGCCGCCTATGAGCACTGCCCTTGGAAGCTTAAGGCCGGTTTTTACGTCCTGTCCGTCCTTTTCTGGCTGGCTTTCCTGGGGAGTATCCTCACCGGGCTCGGAGGGAGTTGCGTTAACAGCCTGGGCCCTGGAACTGTAAATCCATGCATCTCCAACTCTCCGCTCATTATAGGTGTAGACCAGCCTGGCCACGGCCTCCTGGGGATGGTCCTCAGGCAAATCCGTTTCCAGCGCCTTGTCCGCATCTGTAAACTGCGCGTCATTGGGTATGGTGATAACCGCCCCGCTGTCAATGGATAGTTCCGAAGGATCATACGTCTCCCCGGCAATGGTTACAGGCGTGTCTCCTGTGACATATTCGATTTCATTGTCAGCTATGTTCAAATTCTTGAATTTTGCGAAGCAGAAATCCAGAATGGTCTTTGTATCTGAATAATGGGTTTTCTGGGTACTCTTAAGGGTAACTGCAATCTGGCCTCTGCCCTCCCGTCTGGCATAGGTGACAAGAGTCTGTCCGGCCTGGGATGTCCAGCCGGTCTTACCTGCAATAGCATCGGGATAATAGTTGGAATCATCCGACAGCAGCATTTTATGCTCAATGGAAAAAGTCCGCCCATTGGGGTTGTTGGCAGTGGCTGGTATGGTAGAAGTCCTGGCTGAGGCAATCTCCAGCACAGTGGGGTTCTGGAAACAGGCCCTGGCTATGATGGCCATGTCGTAGGCCGTGGTGCGCTGGGTGTCGTAGTTCAAACCGGAGGGATTGGCAAAATGGCTTTCATTACAGCCAAGCTCCGCAATCCGCTGGTTCATCATATCCACAAACGCCTGTCTGCTTCCCGCCACATACTCTGCCAGAGCGTTGGCCGACTGGTTGGATGACTGAAGCAGCATGGCATAGAGACACTGGCGGACACTTAACACATCCCCTTCCTCCAGGTTGAACTTGTTGCCGGCCCCGGATTCCACATTGTAGATGGCGTCATGGGAAAATGTGACTGGTGCGTCCAGGTCATTGGTATTTTCAATGACCACAAGGGCTGTCAGCAGCTTGGTGATGCTGGCCGGAATCTTCTGCTCATGTATGTTCTGGGCAAACAGCACGGCCCCGGAATCCATATCCATGACAATACCGGCCTCTGACTGAATCCCTGTGTCTATGGGCCAGTCCGGTTTTGCGAAGGCGGTGATGGTGGCCATTGAAAAGACCATGATTAGACTTGTGATTATGTAGGATATACGACGCATAATTACCTCTTCTTTTTTATAAAAATAAAACAGCCTACCCATGATTATATTTTAATAAAGGGCCGCTGTCAATGAATTAAAATTACTAATTGTATCTCGTTGAAAAACGAATTAGCCATGCAGTGGGAATTGCGGTATACTTTAAATGGCATATTCTGGAATCAGTGCCGTTATTTTACACCATATTGGAGGAACCTATGGAAAGCTTTTTGAGAATGCTCAATGCACAGATGATACTTCTGGTTTATCTGGCTGTGGGAATGTACTGCATGAAGGTGGGGCTCATTGACCGTGACTCCAAGGAAAAGCTGGTGGACATCATCCTTAGAATCACCCTGCCGTGCATGATTTTCAACTCCTTCAACAAACCCCTGACCCCGGAGGTAATGAAACAGACCGCCTTAATCCTGGTGGTGGCGGTTAGTATATCCATCCTCTCCTTTTTGCTGGGGAAGGTTATATATAACAAATACCCGCAGAAGAAAAAGAGCATCCTTCAATACTGCACCCTGGTCAATAATTCGGGGTTTTTAGGAATGCCCATGGTATCCGCAGTATATGGAAGCGAAGGTCTGTTTGCCGCATCCATTTTTATCATTCCCAACCGCATCTTTATGTGGACCGCAGGCCTGGCCATGTTCACCACCGCGGATTTCAGGACAAAATGCAAAAACATCCTTCTGAATCCCTGTATTGTCACTGTGTTCCTAGGCATTGCCCGCAGGATAACCGGATTTCCGGTTCCGGAATTTTTAGACACGGCCATTGCTAATACAGGCGCCGTCACCACGCCCCTTTCCATGATGGTCATAGGCACCATGCTCATCGGGGTTCCGTGGAAAAAGCTGCTGGAGCCAAGTATCTTCCGGCTGGCTTTTGTGCGCCTCATAGCGTTGCCTCTGGTGGCCCTTTATATATTGAACCTCATTGACGCACAGCCCCTGCTGGCAGGTGTTTCCCTTATCCTTACCGGTATGCCCGCCGGAAGCACCAGCGCCCTTCTGGCTGCCAAATACGGGGCGGATGAGGATTATGCCTCTCGCTGTATTGTCACCACCACCATCATGTCCCTGGCAACCATTCCGGTCCTGATGCTGTTTTTGAAGTAAAATAAAACAGTCCTTAGAGTTAATGGATGATGCAGTACGTAAAATGAATGAAATCCTGCATCAAACAGACGGCACGATTCGTATTGCGCTTACAAGTCCGTTAATATGGAATCAGTTTTTCCAGGAATTACGTGTTTTGAGAACAGCCCAAAGGGATCAATGTAAAAAAATCGCGGCAGTAAAAACTGCCGCGGCTGTAAGTGGTTACTATATATTTCTGGAAGGTGCAACAGCTTCAGAAGCCCCGGCAGACTCAGAGTTTCCGGCGGCTTCTGAGTCCCTGCCTCCCACTGTCTCACCTTGAATATATTCAATATGGTATTTATTCTTGCCGTTTTCCTTTGCTTTATATAAAGCGTGGTCAGCCATCCCAAACATCTCCTCATAGGATATACTGCCGGCCCTGGCCACTGCGATACCCATGCTGCAGGTGGCATTGAAATCAGGATTATCCTTTAAAGCCTTATATACACGATCCGCAAACCGTGTCAGATGGTCCGCATCCTTGATCCCGCCCATGAACAGCATGAACTCGTCCCCGCCGATGCGTCCGGCCACGTCATCCTGCCGCACACATTTGTGTATGGTATCACCAAAGGCCCTGAGTACCACATCACCGGCCTGATGCCCCCTCTCATCATTGATGTGCTTAAAGTTATCCAGGTCCAGGATAAACAGGGCACAAATGTCTCCCTGCGCATGTTCCAGACAGGTGCGGCACAGCTCCTCCGTAGTGCTTTTGTTTTTCAATCCGGTCAGGGAGTCAGTCTGCGCCTTACGCCTCAGCAGTGTCTGCATGGCAATGGCCGCCTTCAGCTCCTCATTCTTTTTCTGGAGAATCAGATTCTGCAGTTTCTGGTGGCGGGCGTCGTAACGCATGAACAGGATTCCCACTCCCAGCAGAGAAACCGCTATGACCCCAAATGCAAAATATAATGGATAAGTCTGTATGAAGTAGCTGAAATCCTTGTTTTCCTTGCCCGAAAGAAGGGTTGCATACACAGCCTCATCCATAGCCCCCTCTCCCGCCTTTGCGATGGATTTGGAGAGGACCTGGGCCAGCAAGGGATTGGCATTGTCTGATACTCCTATGTAAACAGGGACAACAGCAGTGCTGCCGTCTACCACAACCAGATTCATGCCCAAGAGATTCCGATCCGCCGACAGCTTGATGGAGGACACCATGGCACAGTCAGCAGTTCCGTTTTCCACCGCCGTGAGACAGTCTTTAGGGGTATCATAGGTGGCAATTTCCCATTTGGGATATTTGTCTTCCAATACGTCCTGCAGGCCGTCCACCTTTTCCACCATGGCAATCCGCTGGTGGGAAGAAAGATTCAGAGGCTCATCCTTTTTGCCCACCAGGCTAAAGCTGCAGTTATAGTAGGGGATGGTATATTTAAGACTGCCGGACATCCCGCCTCTTTTCTGCTTAAATATGCTTAAACGAATCTGGGCATTTTCCTGGAATAATTCATCCGAAAAAGCCTCTCCCGGATCCAGAGGAATAAACTCAAAGTTCAGACCACTCACCTTGGACAGGTGCCTCATATAGTCCACGTAGGCCCCCTTGCATGTTTTTTCTTTCTCGTCATACCATTCAAAGGGATAGTCGGACCGGGCTACCAGCACTGATACCGGCCTGCTCTGTTTCACGAATTGGCTCTCCTCACGGGTAAACTCTGCAAACTGCCGGTCCATCTCATGGTAATATTTTTCATAAAGTCCGGCCGAGTAATAGGGATTATCTATGAAAATCTGCTTCAATGCCTTGTTCAGCCGCACCATCAGCCCCGGCTTATCCACCGACGTGATAAAGTAGGCCGGCATATAATCAATCTTGGCCAGAAGCTTATGGTTCATGTTATATTCCATGTTGCCGTTGATAATGGCATCCACATCCTTACGCTCCAGGGCCTCCAGTATCTGGGTGCCGGTATCATAGTATACGGCTTCATAGGTAAATCCATGATTTTTTGCATATTCGTCAAATAAATGATTCAGGAAGTTATCCTTAATCATGCCTACCCGTATTCCCTGGAACCCGTGGTAATCATCATAATACAGACGTTCGTCCGACTTGCGCCCAACCAGGGCGGCAAAATCAAAACAACACTCGTAGCTGCTGAAAAGGAAATCCTCTGCCCGCTCCTCACTGTATTCAGCAGGGAGTAATAAATCCAGTTCCCCTCTGCGCAGCATATCCAGGCACTCTCCCCAGGGCGCCTGGATATACTCATATTCCCATCCCGTATATTCTGCTATTTTATTCAGATAATCCGCCCCATATCCTATTGCATAGCCATCTTGGTCTATCTGGATGAAATCTCCGATATCCACACAGCCTACCCGCACCTTCTCCGCTGCCCGCACAGGCAAGGCAAAACAAAGGCTCAAAAGGAATGCTAACACAATCAGAAAAATCCTGTATTTAACTGCCGACAACTTCTTCATCCCATCACCCACAGGTTATAATTTGTTTACCCTAACATTACATTGATTATAGCATGCAACTGTAGAGGATTCCAGTAGTTCGGCTTAAATTAATCATTGATTTCTTTCAACTTCCGGAATATGTCTTCCAGCCTGACGTATGCGTCACGGTATACGTCCCAATACCTCATATATGTTTCATGATTTTTCTGATTAAACCCATTTGCTTCATTCCTTTTTACCATATGCCCGGCAGCCTCTTCCAGCGTTGTGTATAAACCGCATCCATAGGCAGCCAGGACAGCTGCCCCCATGGCTGCGCCGCTGTCATTTTGAACGGTTGACACCGCATGGCCATATATGTCGGCTATGATGCCCCTCCACAGATTTCCCTTTGCCCCGCCTCCACAAAGTACGTAATCGTCTAAAACTATATCCAGCTCTCTGAGGACAGATATGCCATCCATCAGAGAATATGCGGCACCCTCCATAACAGAACGTATGAAGTGGGATCTTGTATGGCGGGAGGAAGCTCCGAGAAACACACCTTTTGCATCCGGGTTCAAATGGGGAGTCCTGTCTCCCATAAGATATGGCAGAAATAAAAGTCCCTCTGAACCAGCGGCTATTTGTGATGCCTCCCGGTTCATTTCATCATATACGTCTGTATGATTGTTGCGGGCAGCTTCCATTTCAATGCCACAGAAATTTTCCTTCATCCACTTGAGGGCAAAACCCGATGTAATACTACATGTTATGACAGCCCATTTTCCCGGGACCGCGCTGCAATAGGTATTTACCCTTCCTTTCCCGTCTGTCCTGATACGATCTGTATTGGTACAGATGATGCCTGAGGTCCCTATGGAGGTAAAACAGCTGCCTTCACGGATAACGCCTGTCCCAACAGCAGAAACAACGCTGTCCCCGCCACCTGCAATGACCGGTATGCCCTGAGGAATTCCTGTTTCCTGCCGGGCACGGGCCGTAGTCCTTCCTGCAATTTCACCACATTCCAGCAAAGGTCCCGTGATTTTATCGTCCAGATTTAGTTTCCGAAACAATTCCCGGGACCAGGACCTCTCCGGTACATTTAAAAGCTGCATACTGGAGGCGGATGTGACGTCCGTTACACACTCCCCCGTCAGCCTGAACCGTATATATTCATGCGGAAGCATGATGTGCCTGCACTGCTCGTAAATATGGGGTTCATATTTCTTTACCCATAAAAGGAATGATACGCTGGAACCTGAGAGCGCAGGATTGGCTGTGATTGAAAACAGATTTTCTCCGCCAACATTATTCGTAATTTCAGGCAGCATCTCCTCTCCTCTGTGATCACACCATAGAATGGCCTTCCTGAGAGGGTTAAAGTTCTGGTCCAACATTACCAGGCTTTGAAACTGTCCCGAGACTCCGATGGCCCTGATCTCCTTCCTGATTTCTCCAGTCAAAACGAACCGCATACTTTTCACTGCTGCATCCCACCAGACAGCAGGATCCTGTTCTGCAAACCCTTCCTGCTCCTGTACAATACCATATTCGATATTACAGTGTTTCAGAATTCTGCCTTCCTGGCTGATTACAATTGTCTTTAATCCCGTGGTTCCAACATCAAACGAAAGAATACAGCCCATATGTCATTCCTCCAGAGCGTCTGCTTTTTCAAGATAGTATCGGTATGCCGCATCTTCCATCAAATCATCCCTAAGGTCAGCGCAGCCGGAACGGATAATGGCCGCCATCTCTACAGAACGTTGTATGATGCTGTGTGCTGTTTCCAGGGTCAGGCGGTAGTCCTCTGTCATGAGACCTGCCTTTTCCTTCATGGCATTGCAGTGAGAGTCCCAGACCCACCCTCCGGACCCTATATAGGAGGTATCCGGTGGTATATATACGCAGTTCATCATGGCTGCATGACGCATAATGTCTGCCATGCAGAGTTCTGCGCCGCCTCCGAAGAAATCCCCTCCCTGAGATATGGCGCCGATGGTTTTCATATGACGGGCTCCTCTGATTTCCAGCCCGTAATCCGCGTTGCTTAAACGGTCAAACAGGCATTTCAGCTGTCCCGGTATTCCTGCCACATATACTGGCGTACAGTATAATATGCAGTCCGCCCATTTCCATAACTGGCGGATATCCTCAAAGCCATCCTTTAAGACACATCTCCCTCCGTTTTTATAACAGGCAAGGCAGCCAATACAAGGTTCAACCTTACGGTCTGATAAGCTGATACGTTTTATATCCACCTCAAATTTCAAGGTCTTTGTATATTCTAATACGGTATCCAGCAAAAATTGGCTGTTTCCCTTTTTTCTTGGACTTGCGGATACTGCCAATAAACGAACCGGTTTCACTGTGCCAACCCCTTTCTTTTATGTCATGTGCTTAAATCAGCCAAATTCCCTTCTCCATTACCTTTTTTCCATCCAGATATACAGCCCCCTCATTCCGGGTATCCTTGATGATGTCCCAGTGCAGTGCCGATCTGTCATTTCCCAGGCATTCAGGATACCCCCGGCCCATGGCAAAATGAATGGTTCCACCTATTTTCTCGTCATAAAGTATATCCCCGCAATATCCGGTTATGCCGTAATTCAACCCTATACCAAATTCTCCCAAGGTAGAAGCCCCTTCATCTGTCCCAAGAATTTCCTTCAGAAGTACTTCATTGGTCTCAGCAGAGCAGTGAATTAGTTTTCCATCTTTGAAGGTAAGCCGTATCCCTTCAATATAGTTACCTGCATAAGCACCCGGAAACTCAAAATAGATGGTTCCGTTTACACTTTCTTCAATCGGACACGTATAGACCTCACCGTCGGGCATGTTGATATGACCGTCAGCAACCGCGTAAATACGGCCGGATGTGGTAAACGTGATATCAGTTTCCCTTCCTGTTACCCGGACGCTGCTGCCGGACTCCATCAGGTCCTTTACCTTTTGAAGAGCCGCACCTTCTTTTTTCCAATCCACAAGAGTGGCATTAAAATAAAAATCCATCATGTCCTCTAATGGCATATGAGACTGCTGTGCAAATGCCTCATTGGGCACCCGTGTAAGAACCCACCGTGTATGGTTTCTCTCAGAAGATACCCGGCCCAGGGAGCGCTTATGGGCCGACAGTCTGGTTCCCGATATACCGCTCCATTCATAAGGGTTTCTTGCCCCCCTGAGTCCTATGTAGCAGTCCGCCCATTCCATGCCCTTCAGGCACATCTCATTAACCCATTCCACCTGCTCCATGCTGCCGTTAATCATCAGATCTTTTTCCAGATAAGCTGACTGATATTCAATAAAGGGGTAGCCGCCTGCCTTGACCGCTTCACGGTAACAGGCCCGTGCCAATGGTTCTGTCTCCACCTCCATCATAGTGATAAGCACCCGTTCCCCTGGTTTGACTCCAATTGAATAATTTACTAAAATTGATGCAAGAGCATCCCAACGTTTATCCATTATTTTTCCCCATCCAATAACCTATATTAGTTTGTCACAGCTTTCCCTCCATGCTTCCAGCTTATGAATCATGCTGGAGCTCATGGTTTCCGGTTTCATCATCAGGCCCACTGCATGGGGAGAAATCAATCCTTTTTCCGTGATGATTCCTGTAACCAGCTTGGCCGGAATCAGTTCAAAACTGATGTTTATAACTTCTGAAATTTCCGGTATATCCATGTCCGTCACTTCACTGGCCGGACGCAGGCTGTCCTTAATTGGGAACCCCAGCAGGGAGAGAGGGTCGAACTTGCTGGTATCTGCAGCCACATAAAAGGGAATTCCAAATTCACTGCAGACCAGGGCGGCCAGATACGATCCTGTTTTTGCATATACCTCCCCGGTAGAAGAAATGGCATCGGCTCCTATGAAAAACATTTTGCTGCCAGGAACTAGTTTGCACAAAAGTGCATCACAACCAAAAGTGACCGGAATCCCTAATTCGCTGATTTCCTGCAACGTCCTGTATCCTTCTGAATTGGGCCTTGCCTCAAATGCGGCTGCGGTTATTTCCTTTCCCTCTCTCACTGCATTTTTTAAAATCTCCATGACGGAGCCGCTTGTAGAAAACGTAGCCACTTTATCTCTCCGGGCAATCAGCCGGGAACCCACCTTCCCTATCTTATCCACACATTGGCGCTGCTCCTGCCTGATTTCCTCCAGAAGCTCCAGGAACGCCTCTCTGGGATCGCTGCATTTTTGCGTTTCTACTGTGGATTCTTCCATAAAGCACATGCAGCGGTTCAGCAGATGAATTAATGGAAGAATGGGCGATGTGACGGCCAGGACACTGTCCACATACCCTTCTATCTCTTTCATGATGTCTTTTGGTTCCGTGGCCCGAATCTCGTTGGCCATGGCTGTGATACCGTCTTCCACCAGCTCAACGCTTCCTCCGTAGGCATCATCCCGTACTCTGTCACAATATTCTTTTAATCTCAACATATTAATCTTCTCCTAATCCCTTTTTAGCCCTTGATCCCTCCAGCGGTCAGTCCTCCTACGATGAAACGCTGAATGGCTATGAACATGATAATTGCAGGAATGGATGCCAGCATAGCTGTTGTCATGAGCCAGCCGTAATCCACGCCAAACTGGGTGACTGCTGATGCAATGACTGCGGTTACAAGCTGCATGTCATTGGAATTCATAAAAGTGGTGGCGAACAAGTATTCATTCCATGTAAGGATGAACACATAAATAGCAGTAGCCGCTAGACCAGGGGTTGCCACCGGCACAATAATTTTCCATATTACGGCTGAGCGTGACAGTCCGTCCACCATGGCGCTCTCTTCCAAATCCTTAGGTACCCCGTCAATGACTGTCTTAACATTCCAGATAGCAAAGGGCAGATTCATCATGGTATTGGCCAGAATCAACGGGATATATGTGTTATATAATCCGGCTTTTACTGCCATGACATACAGTGCAATTGCTAAGAGCAGGGCCGGAAATGTCCGCAGGTTGACGAGAAAGCTCAGAAGGAATTCACGCCCCTTAAAATAATATCTGGAAAAACCATATGCAGCCAGCAGCGACAGTATCATGGTAATCAACGTTGCGCCTACAGCAACCACCAGTGAATTAAAAAATGGCCGCAGCATATTCGCATTGCGGAATATATTTGCGTAATTGGACAGCGTCAACTGTCCGGGAAGCACAGAGTTGGTGAAAGGGTCATTGGATGCCCTGAAGGAAGATATGAGCAGCCACAAATACGGCAGCAAATCTATAAATAACAGGAAGGCCAATGCAGTCCCCACCAGTATCCTCTGTCTCTGTTTCTTTTCATCCATAGCTTTACTCCTCACTCATCATTTTCATTGCCATCGTGGTAAAAATGATGGATATTAGGAAAATCAGCACCCCGACAGCCGAACCTTCTCCGAACCGGAAGTTCTGGAAAGAAGTCCTGTAGGCTAAGGTTGACAGTACCTCCGAAGAATTGAGAGGACCGCCCTTTGTCATAATCCACGTCAGGTCCATATAAGCTGCGGTACTTACAAAGTCAAACACGGCTAAGGTAATAATGTAATTCTTCATCAGCGGAAGGGTGACATCACAAAACTGTCTCCAACCGGAGGCGCCATCCATACGGGCAGCTTCGTATAATCCGTCATCTATGGCCTGCAGTCCGGCCAGAAGAATCAGAAAATAAAACGGTGTGAATTTCCATATATTAGTCAGCGTTACCGTCAGCAACGACAGGGACGGGCTGCCCAGAGGATTGAACGCAATCTTTGGATTAAATGTCCTTAAAATAATTCCCACTGGTCCCACTTTTGGATGAAGCATAACCTGAAACATAATGGCCACCACGGAGGGTGATATGGCCCATGGTATAAGGAACAGGGAACGGCCGATTGTAAGGGTTCTTCTCTTTAGAACCTTATTGTTGAGGAGTACTGCCATGAACAAACCGATTATGATATGGAATGCAGTTGCAAAAAAGGAATACATCAGTGTATTTGACAGTATTTTAACAAAATTTCTGGAAGAGAATACTGTCATATAATTTTTCAGGCCGATAAATTGCGGTTCCAGTCCAAGTCCCTTTCCCTCTGTGAAAAGACTTAAATAGATGACATATCCGGCAGGATAGATTACCATGATGCCAAAGAACAGAATACCCGGCAAAATGAATAAGACTCCCCTGCTGAATTTCAGGTTTCCAATTTTTATATAATCCATTGCACGCCTCTCTGTTTTAGAAAAACCTGCAAAGATTTGCAGGTTTTAACCTATTATTTCCATATCAAGTCAGCTGCGCCCGGGTCATATTTTTCCAATATTTCATTCCACTCTTCAGCTGCCGCATCCAATGCTTCCTTAGGGCTCATCTCCCCAATATAAGCTGCCTGCAGATAATTTCTCATAATCTGGTTTAATGCGATTGACTCCGGATAATGATTGGCCGGTATGATATATTCATTGTCCTGCATAGCCAGTTCTTTCATCACCTGCCAGTCCCTGTCTTCTGCATAATAGGGATCATCCCATGCGCTGTAAACAGGCGGTGCGTTTCCGGTTCCCTTATTCCATTTAAGCAGGACTTCGTCCGAGGTCATAAATTCAATAAATTTCCACGCTTCGTCCTTGTGTTTTGATATGGATGACATACCAAGGGAGGTTCCTCCGGAAAGATTACCAAAGGTTTTCGCGGTTGTCATGGGCAGAACACAGATATTCTCTTCAGGATAAGTATTCCTCATCGTTGAGAGCATCCATGGGCCGTCTGTCCACATGCATAAGGTGTGTGCAATCTGCATGTCCTGAAGCATGTTCAGATCTGTAGTGGTTATACCGGGAGGAATCAGATCATCCTGAATCAGGGAACACACATACTCCAGTGCCTCCACACCTTCCGGACCGTTGAACACAGCCTTACCGTTTTCAATTATTTTTCCTCCGGCCTGGAACAGGAAGGGCCAGAACTGCCACTCAGTGCCATTGGTGTTGCCGCCCACGATGCCGATACCATATGTTCCGGCATCCGGATCCCTTAAAGCCTCTGCGTATTCACGGAAGGTTTCCCAATTCCATTCCTCTCCGAACTTGGGAATCTCAAGACCTGCCGCGTCCAGCATATCCTTATTTGCAAACCAGGAATCAGGACCCGCTCTGAAAGGGACTGCATATAAGTTTCCATCGTATGTATCCATCTCACGGCATGATTTTACAAAGCGGTTTAGATAGTCTGTCTCATCTACATAGCTGCCAAGCAATGGTTCAAGCATTCCATTGGCCGCTGCGTCCGGGGACCAGAAAGTCATGATGACATCCGGCGGATTTCCTGCATTATGTGACAAAGCAAGCTTGTTATAACATTCCTCTGTCGGAACATCGTCTGCCTGGACCTTGATTCCTGGATTTTGCGCTTCAAACTCTTTTATGAGTTCATCCTCAACCTCTGTGTTTCCGGCCTGCCGCATATAGACAATGGTTACTTCTGCCTCGTCCGTTTCTTTTTTCGTCTGTTCCTCAGTATCAGTATTGGAACTGCTTTCAGCTGGACGTTCCGGAGTTCCTCCGCTTTGGCATCCGAACAATGATAACGCCATTCCCATTGAGAGCATAACTGCTAAAATTTTTTTCATATAACCCTCCTTTGCTGACCCCATAAGTCTTTTGATTCATTGGCTTCTCCTGCTTTTATTCCTGTCCCCTGAATTTCTTCACTATACTCATGAATTCCCTGACCCGTTTCTCGTCCACCCCGTTTTCAAACTTTCCATCCACCTTAAAAGTAGTCCCTACAACTGCACCATCTGCCACAGACAGTTGTGCTTCAATTGTATCGGGCCTGCATCCGGTATTTGCCAGAACCACTGTATCCGGCACTGCATCCTTTACTCTCTTCAGTATCTGAGAATTGGTCTCGGACCCGGCTGTAAGACCTGAAACGCACAGCGCATCTGCTTTGCAGTTAAACACGGTGGATTTGGCAATTTCCACAATGTCTCTGTCTGCCAGGTATTTTGCCGCTTCCGGAAGGATGTTAAATATCAGTTTGACATTCCCCGCATCAATACTTTTCCTGTGCCTGGCCACCCTTCCAAAGTCCGTATTCCACATACCGAAATCACTGGCATACACCCCTGAGTAAATTTCACGTACAAAATCAGCGCCGCATGCTTTTGCCAGATCCAGTGTCTTTTCTCCATCCCACAGTACGTTAACCCCAAAAGGAATCTTGATATAGCGTTTCAGTTCCCCAATGGCAGTTGCCATGGATGCCACTGTAATCGTATCCACCTTGGTCATATAGGGGAGACTGAATTCATTTGAAAACATGACAGAATCGACCCCACCGTTCTGCAACGCAATTAAATCGTCATACATGTTTTTTATGACCCAATCCATCCCCTTCTGTCCATCGTACCCAGGATCCCCGGGCATGGCCTGCATGTGGCACATGGCAATGATTGCTTTTTCTGTACCAATCACCTCTTTTAACCAACTCATTTACCTTCTCCTGCTCCCTTCTGCTTATTTATTGCAAATCTTGACCTTGTATACCCCTATACTAAAATCAAGTTTGTTATCTGGTTAATGGACTTTTCCATCCCGCTGTCCAGTCCGTTGTCAGTAACGATATAGTCCGCTGCATCTAAATCAAATACCTTGGATAATGCCGTCTTGCCAAATTTACTATGGTCTGAAGCTAAAACCGTCATCCGCGCGGCCTGTGCTGCCAAACGCTTTATAACAGCCTCGTCAAAATTAGAATCGGATAATCCAAAGTCCACATCCACCGCATCGCAGCCCAAAATACTGATGTCCACCTTTATATTCCTCAGGAAATCCTCTGCAAGCCTTCCTGTCATCAAGTTGTAATCAAACCGTCTCTCTCCTCCTGTTACTATCAGGCTGCTGGTAGGATGGATGGGAAGGAACTGTGCAATATATAGGTTACTGGTTATAATGGTAAGATTCTCGAGACTTGCTATTTCCCGTGCCACAAAATATACAGTGGTTCCGGAGCCCAGATAGACATTGTCACCGTCCTTGACCATCTTTGCGACTTCCTTTGCAATCCGTGTCTTTTCTTCCCGTCTCAGTTCCATCTTAGTGTCATATGTATATTCGATAATTTTTTCCTGAGGCTGTACAGCCCCGCCATGAGTGCGCTCGATTTCCCCCGCCTCTGCCAAATTATCCAGGTCACGCCTTACCGTTGCCTCTGATACCTCCAGATAGGATGCCAGTTCCTTAATATTGGCTCCCTCCTGTTTCCTTATATAATCCAGAATCATCTGTTGTCTTTGTGCAGGAATTTGCAAACTTCTCATCTCATCATCCCTATCCTTCTTATTTGTTATCTTATTTATATCATATTACTGCATAAATTTCAACATGTATTGAAATATTTTGTAATTATTTTTAAAATTAATTGCAAAATCTTTCAAAAGTATTTGCCGTAGTTTGTTATTCCACTTTTCAGCTATACCTCCATAACCTTTATGGCGCAAAAAAAGGCAGAAGGCCGAAAGGCCTGTCTGCCGGTTAAGGAAATTCATAATGGATTAATAGATCAGGATCAGGTTATTGGCACAGTTTAAAAAAGCACAAATCAGTCCAGACGCGCCTTCAAAAACTCCAGCCCTGCCAGTATAACGCCGCCCAGTAAGAAAAACAGGATGCTGAAGGTGGACGGACTCATGGGCGCCCTGGGCACATCCAGGGTGGTGGGCCCCATGGTAATGGCATAAAGGGAACCTGTCATCAGGCCGATGATGGTGTAAATGGTCTGGGAACGGTACCGCTCCAGGCACATCTTGATGATTTTTATGATTCCCACAATCCCTGTGACGACGCCCAGACCAAATACCATCAGGATGGGGAAATAGTCCATATTCATGTGCAGGAATTCTTTCACAGCACCTATGATGGGCACATAGAGCCCGAATATGAGAAGAAGTGTGGAACCTGAGATACCCGGCAGCACCATGGCCGTAATGGCAATCATGGCTGTGAAAAATACATACACCACCAGCCCCAGTGACAGATGCTCCACCGATACACTGATCCCCTCGCCGCCAGAGGGATTAAAATAGGTGATGCAAAATACCACCAGAACTCCTATAAGGGTGAATACAATATTTCCGTACCTGTCTTTAAGAACTTCCTTTTCCTCGCGGATCACCATGGGAATGGCAAATAAGGTAAGCCCAAGGAACAGGGAGCTGATCCGGTAGATGTGAACCTCAAAAAGGCTGGACAGAATCAGAACCGACATGCAGAAGCCGATGACCCATCCCACTCCCAGCTTTACCAGAAACAAAAAAGCAGCCTTCCTTCTGTCGTTGTCCCGGCCCATAAGGTCGTTCAGGGATTCAATAAATGTATCATAGAAACCCAGCAAAAAAGCAATGGTTCCTCCGGATACCCCCGGAACGCTGTCCGCCAGGGCCATGCAGAAACCTCTTATTCCATTTAAAAGCACGTAATTTTCCTCCTGTCATTTTGCTGACACCCGGTTATGCCGGAACGTCAGCATGTTTTCTCTGAATCATTATACAGGAACTGACAGAAAATTCAAGCACGGTTTTCATTGCTGTTTCTGCGTTCTGCTGTTTTTCTTCCTTCCTTTTAATCTGTTCCTGTGGTATCATAGTAATAATTTAAATTGTGAAAGGAAGGGAAATTCCATGTATGAATTGATTCAGGCCGGTCCCAGAAGTTTCTATATTAACAGTCCGGTCAAAATAGGTGTGTATCTCATTGATGATGAGAAAGTCTGTCTGATTGACAGCGGCAATGATAAGGATGCCGGACGCAAGGTGCGCCAGATTCTGGAACGGGAGAAGTGGTCGCTTTACGCCATCATCAACACCCATTCCAATGCGGACCACATCGGCGGCAACAAATATCTGATGCAGCAGACCGGATGCAGGATTTATGCCAGCAGCATGGAAGCTGCGTTCACCAGACATCCCATACTGGAACCGGCCTTTCTCTACGGCGGCTATCCGTTTAAGGACCTGCGTCATAAGTTCCTGATGGCACAGGAAAGCGATGTCAGTGATGTGTCCCGGCTGTCAGAGGACCAGCTGCTTAAAGACCTGGAACTGATTCCCCTTCCCGGGCATTTTTTCCAGATGATAGGCATTCGCACCCCGGATGACACCGTGTTCCTGGCCGACTGTCTCAGCAGCCGCGCCACCCTGGAAAAATACAGGGTCTCCTTTATCTACGATGTGGCAGCCTATCAGGAAACCTTGGATAAGGTGGCATCCATGAAGGCAAACCTGTTTGTACCGGCCCACGCGGAAGTCTCTTACAACGTGGCAGCCCTGGCTTCCTATAACAGGGACTGCGTCATGGAGATAAAGGACCTGCTTCTGGAGCTGTGCCGCGTCCCCAGAACCTTTGAAACGCTTCTTAAGGAAGTCTTTGACCACTATGGGCTGGTCATGACCTTCCAGCAGCATGTGCTGGTGGGAAGTACGATACGTTCCTACCTGTCCTGGCTTAAGGATATGGGTGAAATGGAGGCTTACATAGAGGAAAACTGCCTGTATTGGAGAAGCTGACAGGCAGCCCCGAGATATTCCCTGTATCACAGGCAGGCTCTATATAAGGTCCATGAAGCTCAGCTGCTCTCCCGCTCCCTTGTCCTCGAATTTCTGAAGATAGGCAAAGAGCTTATTGATATCGGTTTCCATCTGCCGTTCTCTGCAAAGGCGCTTAAAAAACGCCATAAGCTCTTTTTTGCGGGGGCTTCCCACCTCATAGGCATTTCCGTACATATCCATGTACTGTTTTTTCAGGCCCGGATAATGTTCATCCAGCCTGCTGTAAAAATATTGTCTGTCTCCATCCCTTAAGGTCACTCCAATGTCAAAGGCCAGGATGCCGTGGACCCTGGCCCTCTCCCCGTACTCGATGATACCCTGAATGTTTTCCTCGGTGTCGTTGATGAAGGGAAGGATGGGACACATCCAGATAATGGCGGGAATCCCCTCATCCCGCATGATCTCCAGCACCTGGGCCCTGCGGCTGGTGGTGCATACATGGGGTTCAATTATCCTGCACTGGTCTTCGTCGCAGGTGGTCAGGGTCATCTGGACCACGCACCTTGTCTTTTTGTTGATTCGCTTAAGCAGGTCCAGGTCCCGCAGAATCAGGTCTGATTTCGTCAATATAGAGACTCCGAACCCATAATGTTCAATGATTTCCAGACATTTCCTGGTAAGCCCCAGGCTGCGTTCCGCCGGCATATATGGGTCGCACATGGCCCCTGTGCCAATCATACACCGCTTTCTCCTGCGTTTTAAGGCCTGCTCCAGCAGCTCCGGGCCGTTTATCTTTACCTCAATGTCTTCAAATGCATGGTCCATGCCGTAGCAGGTGCTTCTGGAATCACAGTAAATGCATCCGTGGCTGCACCCCCGGTAGAGATTCATCCCATTCCTGGCCGACAATATGGATTTGGCTTTTACTTCATGCATTTTTGCGTTCCTCTCCCAGATGTCACCACACTGTGACCAGTCCGATTTGTTCCTGTATCAGTTCCTTTGCACGGTTGAAACGCTCCAGATATGTGCCTCCGATACAGTGGTACTCCACCCTGTACCGGTCTAACAGTTCTTTAATCCGAAGGCTGCATCCCTCCCTGTCCTGCCGTATCTTTTCATTGCGTGTCCCGTCCTGGATAAATTCCACATCCGGTTCCAGAAACAGCACAAGATCCCAGCGGTCTGTCTCATGAATGGCTTCAGCCAGCTTCGTACACACCGTTAACTCCTTTTGCTTATCCCCTAAAAGAAAATGACTGTAAAACAAAGTGGTTACGGCGTCTGTGTCCACAAACAGGATTCGGTTGCTGTGTTTGGCAGCCTCCATCACATTGATTTTCTGGCGCAGCAGGTTTTCGTACAGATCCTCCGCTATCATCAGATCTTCCCCGCCCGCATAATCGCAGGTATCCCGGCCGGCCTCACTGACATAGTTGGTATTATAGGCCAGGGCCAGATTCCGGACCAGGGTGCTCTTTCCCGTGCTCTCGCTCCCCAGAACCAGCACACGCCGGGCATAGTAATCCCGGCACACTGAGGGAATGTAATCCCAGTGTCCCAGCGCCCAGGCGCGGATGTCCGTGGAGCACACCGGCACCTCGCTCCGGTCAAAGTAAATCACCTGGCTCTCAGGTCCGTACAGAGTCTCGAACCGGCCTGTTCCCAGATAATCTGTCCCGCAGAACACAGCGTCAATAGGCTTTCCTATGACTGCCTTTATATCCCTGGCACCCTGTTCCCAGTACCCCGGCGTATCATATTCCTCCTTGGTAAGGGCCTGGTCCTCCACCATCCGTATCATTACATTGGGAAGATGTCTGGTACTGTTTAAAATCCACCGGTAGCGCATCTCCTTTGAGGTGGACTCCCGTCCCCGGCACCAGCTGATAACCACATAGAGCTCCCTGCACATGGCGGCTGCCCGGATGATATCGTGGATATGTCCTGTGTGCAGGGGGTCAAAGGATCCCCCGAACATTCCCGTCTTATACTTCATTGACATGTTCCCCGCTTTCCCTGAACCATTTTACAAACATAAACATGGCGTTTAACAGATAGATGCACCACATCAGCAGGGTGGCAATATCGGTCCCGCCCTTCTGATAATCCGCAAACCACATGAATACAGTCACCACATCCACCACAATCCATACTATCCACTGCTCCATAAGGCGCCTGACGCTGAGAAGCATGGCCAGCACAGACAGGCAGGTGCTCATGCTGTCGATAAAGGGGAGGTTTCCGCCCAATCGTTTCAATACCAGCCCGTAGCCGTAGATGGAGACAGCGGACAAAACCAGAAGTAGTATCTGTCTTGAAACGGTAAGCCTGGTTTTCTCCACTTCCTTTGTCTTACCGTCCATGTGTTTTTTCCACATGAACCATCCCACAAACTGCATAGGGACATAGTAGCAGGCATTCAGCATGACTTCTCCGTAATATCTGGCCCCAAATGCAATCCAGGCATAGAGAACCGTATTCACCAGTCCGAACAGATAGCAGCTCATCTTGCCCTTTCCGGTCAGTATGACGCAGAGCACACCGGTGAGGGCCATGGTAATGCCCAGGGCGTCGTCACCCCAGTGTACGGACAGGGCCGTGATGACGGTGCAGGCAGCTGCCAGCCATATAATCTCCCAGGCCTTCCAGCCTGACAACTCATGTTTCAGAAATCTCCCCATCCCTGTTCCCCTTCTTGTATGTTTTTAGCGGCCGCAGCCCTTTACAGGCCACGCATCCTATATAAATCAGTCCCATATATCCCACAAAGGGATAAAATACATTGATTAAGCGGCTGAATGGCAGCATTCCCAGCAGGAACGCAAATACAGCCACCGCAGCTGCGGCCATCCTGTTTCTGCCGGGCGCAGAGAATGAGAAACGGCTGCAGACCGTCCACATCATGGTGGAGCAGGAGGAAAACATACCCAGGACAAGGACAACGGAAAAAACAGCGCCCAGCACATTGGAAATATGTCTGGCCAGATACAGAGTGGGAATCGCCAGGGACGCTGCATCCTTTGAGTGGAGCAGGATGGCGGTATTCATGATGGCAATGGCCAGTATCATAGTTAAGGCGCCCCATACAGCCCCCCATTTGGCTTCCTTCCTGCTGCGGGCCGTCATCCCCAGAGCCGTAAAGTAGGTGCTGCCGCTGAGAAAATTCAGGGATATGTAAAGGACAGAGCTGATAAGCCAGTTTGGCGCAGACCGTGACGCCCCCAGCACGGTCTCATACTGGCGGATATGGGAGAGATTTGCGGCGCCGCGGATTACGGTTGTCAGCCCCACCATCAGGGTGAACGCGATTATGACAGGTCCGATGGTGGATACAATACGTACCATTTTTTCAAATCCGGTCAGATATGCACACAGGACCATGACAGCCATTATCATGGAACCCAGATATCTGTTTATCCCGTAATACTCTGAAATCGTGGCCCCTGCTCCTGAAATCAGCACAGCCATAATCATGAGCAGCGTGACCGGAATCAGCCATGAATAAAACCTTCCCACATTTTTTCCGCAGAAAAAAGTGAAGTGATTGAAATTCACCTCTTCCCTGTGGGCATATCCCGTGGTAAGCAATACCTGGCCCAAAAATAAAAAGCCAAGGAGATTCAGCAGCACCACACCATAACTGTAGTATCCGTAACTGGTAAAGAACTGAAGTATCTCCTGACCCGTAGCAAAGCCTGAACCGATAATCCAGGCAATAAAAGCTCCTGCAAACGTAACCACATTCCGGATGCTGCACCTGCTGCCTTTTCCCTTCATTCCTGTTCCCCCTGTATCCGTACCTGATTCTGTTATATTATAGCAGAAGGCACATAAAAAATATAGCATTGAATACCATAATTCATATTCAATGCCATATTTATCTACTATTTCATCTCAGATTATAATTTCTGTTCTTTTACTCTCCCTGGAGCGCGTCATACCCCTGCTCTCCGGTACGGACCTTCACTACATTTTCCACTTCGTACACAAAAATCTTCCCGTCTCCGATATTGCCTGTGTAAAGAGCTTTCCTGGCTGTCTCTAATACATCCTCCACCGGAACCTTACTCACCACCACTTCCAGCTTCATCTTCGGAAGAAGGGCTGCTTCCTCCACTTTTATGCCGCGGTAGTAATTTACATGGCCATTTTGCGTTCCGCAGCCCATGACCTGCGTGATGGTCATACCGGTAACTCCCAGCTCCGTCAGCGCATCCTTAAGGGCGGTGAACCTGGCCTGGTTGAATATCACCACCACCTTGGACAGCTTGACATTGGCGGATACCGGCTTTGCCGAAGGGTAATGCTCCACCGGAACTGCCTTTTCAACAGAGACACCGGTATCTGCTGCTCCTTCCTTTGCTTTTCCCATAAATACCATTGGCATGAAATCCGCATAGGAGCTGGCCAGATTGTGTTCCGTTACATCCAGTCCCTTTGTCTCCTCCTCTTCGCTGGCCCTGAGACCAATGGTATGCTTCAGCACATGAAAGGTGATAATCATGGTCACGCTTACCCAAAGGATAACGGAAACAACACCTAAAAGCTGTATTCCCAGGAAGGAGAAACCGCCTCCGTATGCAAGGCCTCCATCCACCGCAAAGACGCCGGTGAGAAGGGTGCCTGCGGCCCCGCACATGCCATGGACCCCGATGGCACCTACCGGATCGTCTATTTTACACACCTTATCAATGAATTCAATGCCGAATACCACCACAAAGGCTGCTATGAGTCCGATAAAAAACGCGCCCGCCGGGCTGACCATGTCACAGCCGGCTGTGATTGCCACCAGACCGGCCAGGGAACCATTCAATGTCATGGAGATGTCCGGCTTTCTATAGCGCAGCCAGGTGATAATCATGGTGGCTACGGTGGCTGTGGCAGCCGCCAGGTTGGTGGTTACAAAGATATTGCCGGCAGAGTATACGGCCGCGTCACTGTCCATGGCTACGGTGGAGCATCCGTTAAAACCGAACCAGCAGAACCACAGGATGAACACGCCAAGGGCGCCAAGGGTAAGGCTGTGGCCCAGAATCGCGTTTGGCTTTCCGTCCTCAGTGTACTTTCCGATACGCGGTCCCAGTATCCTGGCTCCAATCAGGGCCGCAGCCCCGCCGCACATATGGACGGCTGTGGATCCCGCGAAATCGTGAAATCCCATCCGGGCCAGCCAACCGCCGCCCCAAATCCAGTGTCCCGACACAGGATAAACCACTGCGCTGATAACAGCGCTGTAGATACAGTAAGAAATAAATTTGGTGCGCTCCGCCATGGCACCCGATACGATGGTTGCTGCCGTGGCACAGAACACAGTCTGGAAAATCAGATAGGCGGGAAGGGGGACGCCGGCCGGAAGGATTCCGGAATAATCTCCCCGCACCAGCGGATCAAAACCTCCAATAAAAGCCCCCGCTCCTCCGAACATGATGCCAAAGCCTGTAAGCCAGAACAAAGGGGTACCAATGGCAAAATCCATCAGGTTCTTCATGATAATGTTGCCTGCGTTCTTCGCTCTTGTAAAACCGGTTTCCACCATGGCAAAGCCTGCCTGCATGAAGAAAACCAGGGCCGCGCCTAACAGGACCCAAATTGTGTTTACCGCTGAAAATTCCATCATACATTCCTCCTTGAGGTTTTATTTTTGTTGGGGATGCGCATTCATGGGGGAATACGCAAAAAGAGGTGCATTGCCCGCCGGTACCTGGCTGCGGCAATACACCTCTTTGTGTATCTGTTATCTGCGCAGAAAATAGAGAAAGCGCCGGATGTCTAAGCACCGGCGCTTTTCTTTATGTGGCTTATTATAGTTTACACTTTACGAAAAGTCAATGACTAATCAGATTTATTTTTAACCCCGGCTCACAGCCTTCCATCTGGCTTTCTGGCCTTCAAACTGCTCGTTCAGCCAGTCCACTCCCTTTGCTATGCCGTCCGCGTCAAAGGACAGGATTTGCTGTTCCTTTTCTTCTTCCGGAGTAGCGTCATAGCCATAGGGCTCAGGCCAAATGGTAACACCCAGGCGGGGGCCGTCCTCACCTTCCAAATCCAGCTTCTCCATACGAAAACGCATGCCGTTGTGGCTTCCTGTAAACTTCTCCTTTTTCAGGAAATTAACCGGCATAAAATCCTTTAACTCCAGCATATGCTATCCTCTTTTAAACTACTTTTCATACTGGCTCAGCTCCACCAGGTTCATGGTCAGATCCGTGATAGTTTCATCGTCCACCTGGGCTGCCGTATAGAGGGTGTACTTGGTGCTTCCCCACTCCCATGAAGCCAGGCGGCCGCCGCTGTCCGTGGTCTTAATCAGGACCTCCAGGCTGGTTTCACCGTAATCATAGTTCTGTGCAATGGCCTCATCCTTAAATCGCTCGAAAATTCCCGCAAAGTCCTCTGCCGTATCCGAGGCCCTGTAGGTGTATGCCACACCGTCCAAAGTGAACTGGGCATCCGCCACCTCCTGGTTGATGATGAAAAAGCTGGTATCCTCAGCCCCCTCCGGCAGCACCATATGAACGCCTATGGCCTCAAAGGCCAGGACATCCTCTACCTCCACCATGGGATTGGGCAGTTCCTGGTTCCCGGCTTCCGGCTCTGTTGCTGTTTCTGCCGGGGCGGATGTCTCTGCCTCAGACGTCTTAACAGGCTCCTTTTTGCTCCCGCATCCTGCGGCCAGCAGGGCCGTAAGCGCTATTGCCAGCAGAATACCCTTTCTGCCCATAAACCTTTTGATTCGATTCATGTAATTCCTCCTTCCATCCGTCCATGCACAGGTCACTGCCCTTTCTGCATGGGAGCCACCGTCTCACAATATTCCTGCAACGCCCTGTGAAGCTGCCCCTGTGAAGTCTCGTCGCACAGAACCACTATCTTGTCACCTGCCCTGAGCACGGTATCTCCTCTGGGCACAAACTCGGCCTCCCCGCGCATAAGGGACACCACCAGAGAGGTCCTTGGCCAGGCGATAGCTGAAACCTTCTTTCCCTCGGCCGGGCTTCCATGGTAAATCATACCTTCCACCAGCACCTTTTCCCCTGTGAGCGTGACCTTTTTGTCCGGATTCTGCTTTGCCAGAAGGCGGTGCAGAAGCTGGTCGTACACCGGCGCGCAGTGAACCATATCCGGAACCAGATAGGCTGCCAGTGAAACCATGGACAGGGTCAGCAGATGGGAAAAGGATCCTGTCATCTCACTAATCAGTATGATGCCTGTAATCGGCGCCCGCACAATGGCCGAGAAATAGCCCGCCATGCCCAGGATTATGAAATTCCCCACCAGGCCGCTCAGAGAGGGGCTGACAAGAAGGGCCACATTGTAATATATGCTTCCTATGATGGCCCCCATCACCAGCAGGGGCAGGAAGATGCCTCCCGGCGCTCCGGATCCGAAGCTTATCATGCTGAAGGTGAATTTGACCAGCAGCAGCAGACACAGTGCCCCAAGCGCCATCTCGCCCGTGGACAGCTCCTCCACCAGGGCATGGCCTCCGCCCAGCACGCTGCGGTATGTAAACCCAAACACACCTGCCAGCAGAAAGGGAATCAGAAGCTTCACCGTGCCCCAGGGGATTTTTCCGTATAAATCCTGGCTCCTGGACAGGGTTGTATTATAAACCACGCCCATGACTCCCATGAGCACGCCCAGAACCAGCACATGTCCGTAGGTGCCAAGGGGCATCATATGGGTGATGTGAAAGGAAAATACCGGCGTAAGGCCGAATACATTCCTGGATACAAAATCCGAAGTAATGGATGCCGCCATGGAGGAAAGGAGAAGCTCCGGCGAAAAGTGCTTATGTACCTCCTCCAAAGAAAACAGTATGCCTGCAATGGGCGCGTTGAAGGCGGCCGACAATCCGGCGCTGGCTCCGCAGGTAATCAGAAGTTTTTCCTCTGTTTTCACACGCTTGGCAGCTCTTGAGAACCCCTTTGCCGTCATGGCTCCCAGCTGAATGCTGGGGCCCTCGCGTCCCAGGGACAATCCGCATCCCAGGGATATAATGCCCCCGCCCAGCTTGGCAAGCAGCACACGCCACCATTTTTCGTCAATTTCCCCGATGATTTCTCCTTCAATCTGGGGAATGCCGCTGCCTGATATCAGGGAATCCCATTTAAGGAGAAGGGACACCACACACGCGGCAACGGCCAGAATCAGAATCCATACCGGCACAAACCAGGTATGGCTCTTACCATAGTCCAGTATCATGTTCAGCAGTATATCCGCGGAACCGATGAGATAGCGGAAGGCCACCACCACGGCGCCTGCCAGGGCTCCCACCACTACCCCCTCTAAAATCAACTCATAACGAAAACTCCGGTAACGGTTAATGGTATGAGTAACCGTATGTTCTTCCGGCTGCATAACGTTTCCCCCTGTATCCTTCTGGCCTGATGCCTACATCTCACTGTAGGTGCCCTTGAATTTTACAAGCTTGGGACGGTAGCCCGCGCTGGTAAGGGCAGATACAATCTGATTCTTATGTTCTGTGCCGAACGCCTCCATGGTGATGCGCAGCTCCACGGCAGCATTTCGGTTGATGCTGATGAACTGGTTGTGCTCCAGCTTGATGATATTGCCCTGCTCCTTTGCAAGAAGGGCGGATACCCTGGCCAGCTCTCCCGGCTTGTCAGGAAGCAGCACGGACACGGTAAACACACGGTCCCTTTCAATCAGACCGTGCTGCACGATGGAGGACATGGTGATGACATCCATATTGCCGCCGCTTAAGATAGATACAATCTTCTTTTTCTGTACGTTCAGATGCTTTAAGGCCGCCACGGTCAGAAGGCCGGAATTCTCCACAACCATCTTGTGGTTTTCTACCATGTCAAGGAAAGCCACAATCAGCTCGCTGTCCTCAATGGTGATGATGTTGTCCACATTTTCCTGTATGTAAGGGAACAGCTTTTCGCCGGGACGCTTCACCGCCGTGCCGTCCGCAATGGTGTTCACCTGGGGAAGTCCCACCACCTTTCCCTCCTTAAGGGATACCTGCATGCAGTTGGCGCCTGCCGGCTCCACGCCAATAACCTTAATCTTCGGGTTCAGAAGCTTGGCCAGTGTGGAAACGCCGGTACAGAGACCGCCGCCTCCGATGGGAACCAGGATATAGTCCACCGTGGGAAGCTCCTTGATGATTTCCATGGCAATGGTGCCCTGTCCCGTAGCCACGTCCAGGTCGTCGAAAGGATGTACAAAGGTATATCCGAACTCCTCCGCCAGCTTATAGGCGTGATCGCAGGCCTCATCGAACACGTCCCCCTCCAGCACCACGTCGGCGCCGTAGCTCTTGGTTCGGTTCACCTTCATAAGAGGCGTGGTGGTGGGCATGACAACAGTTGCCTTTACGCCGGCCAGCTTGGCTGCGTAGGCCACGCCCTGGGCATGGTTGCCGGCTGATGCAGTAATCAGCCCTTTGGACTTCTCCTCCTCGGTCAGGGTGTGTATCTTATAGTAGGCTCCCCTCACCTTATAGGCGCCCGTGTACTGCATGTTCTCCGGCTTGAAAAACACCTTGTTTCCTGTCTGGGCAGAGAAATACTCACTGTATACCAGCTTTGTCTCTGTGGTCACATCTTTCACAAGCTCGGAGGCCTCTTCAAATTTTTCCAGTGTCAGTTCTTCCATATCTTGGTCCTTCTTTCCCTTACTTTTATCCTATACTATAGCACGTCAATGTATTAAATTCAAGATGGATTCTCCTCCGCCTGCTTCTGCACATGGAACAGGGCATTGACAAAGTCATCTGCGTTGAATTTCTGCAAATCGTCTATCTTCTCCCCGATTCCAATATATTTTACAGGAATTCCCAGTTCAGACTGGATGGCCACGGCAATGCCTCCTTTGGCCGTGCCGTCCAGCTTGGTCAGGATAATGCCTGTGATGTCGGCCACCTCCATGAACTGACGGGCCTGGGCCAGGGCATTCTGTCCCGTGGTGCCGTCTAACACCACCAGAGTCTCTCTGTAGGCATCCGGATACTCCTTGTCAATGATGCGGTTGATTTTCTTAAGCTCTTCCATCAGGTTCTTTTTATTGTGGAGCCTTCCGGCCGTATCACAGATAAGCACGTCCGCCTTCCTGGACTTGGCTGCCGCCACTGCGTCGTAGATAACAGCCGCCGGGTCGGATCCCTCCTGCTGCGCAATCAGCTCCACGCCGGCCCTTGATGCCCATTCGGTCAGCTGTTCAATGGCAGCCGCCCGGAAGGTATCCGCAGCCGCCAGTATGACCCTGCGCCCGTCGTCCTTAAGCTGTCCGGCCAGCTTGCCCACAGACGTGGTCTTGCCCACTCCGTTGACGCCGATAACCAGAACAACGGACTTCCTGTGCTCAAATTCGTATGCGTTTTCCCCTAAGTCCATCTGCTCCTTGATGCTGTTGATCAAAAGCTCCTTGCACTCCTCCGGTTCCCGGATATGCTGCTCCTTCACCTTCTTGCGCAAATCCTCCACAATGGACATGGTGGTCTGGATTCCCAAATCTCCCATGATAAGGGTCTCCTCTATCTCCTCATAGAAATCATCGTCAATGGCGGAAAAACCACTGAAAATGGAGTCTATCCCTGACACGATATTGCTGCGGGTCTTGGCCAGGCCCTCTACCAGGCGCCCGAAAAAGCCCTTCCTTCCCTCTGCCATAAATCATTCTCCTTTTTGTGTCTTACATTTAGGTCTTATATACAATAAATATATATATGAATCATCATATCATAACTTTCACTATTTATCCAGTTGCACTATTTATCCAGGTCATCCGCAATGAGGTTCACGCTGACCAGCGTGGATACGCCCTTTTCCTGCATGGTGATGCCGTAGAGGCGGTCCGCTGAGACCATGGTGCCTCTTCTGTGGGTGATGACAATGAACTGGGTATTCCTGGTCAGCTTGTGAAGGTATCCCGCGAAGCGGTCCACATTGGAATCATCCAGGGCCGCCTCAATCTCATCCAGAAGACAGAAGGGGGACGGCTTTAGGTTCTGGATGGCAAACAGCAGGGAAATGGCTGTAAGGGCCTTTTCACCGCCTGAGAGCTGCATCATATTCTGCAGCTTCTTACCGGGGGGCTGGGCAATGATCTGTATGCCTGCCTCCAGGATGTCCTCATCCTCCATCAGTTCCAGTGTGCCCCGTCCGCCTCCGAACAATTCCTTAAAGACCTTGTCGAATTCAGCCCGGATTTCACCGAACTTTTCTTCAAACTGGCGCCGCATCCCGGTATCCAGTTCCTCAATGATTTTCTCCAGCTCAGCCTGGGCAGTGACCAGGTCCTCATGCTGGGTGCGCATAAACTCGTAGCGCTCCGATACCTCTTTGTAATCCTCGATGGCGTTGACATTGATGTTGCCCAGTCCCTTTATCCTGGATTTCAATTCGTCTATGAGCTTCTTTACCTCAGGGACGGACTGGTATTCCTCTCTCTTAAGCTCCAGGGCCGTGGAATAAGTCATCTCATATTCAGACCACATATAGGCCGTGGATGCCTCCAGTTTTTCCTCCAGCTTTTCCCTCTGGGCCTGGATGCGGAACATATCCTTGTCCAGCTCTGCCAGACGGGCGGTCAGTTCCTCCCGCTTTGCCAGAAACGCCTTCTGTCTGGAGGACATCTCCTCCTTCTCGGACTCATGGCCAGCCATCACCTGTTCCAGCTCCTTCATATGCACCATGGCATTCTGAATCAGTTCTCCCAGATGGGCAATCTCCCGGCGTTTGCCCTCAATCACCTGTTCGGAATTTCCCGTGCCTTCGGCCAGTGAGTCAAACTCCTCCGTAAGCTTCTCTATTTCTCCGGACACACGGTCCTCGTTTTCGCGGATAAAGTCCTGTTTCTGGCGCAGGTTGGCTGCCTCCATCTGAAGGGCCGACAAGGCCGCAGCGCAGGTCTCCCGCTCTTTTCTGGAGGTCTCCAGAAGAACTGTCTTGTCCTCGATCTCCTGGTTGGCCTGGGTGCTCGCCTGCTCCAGCTCCCTGGAGTCCTGGGTGAGGGCTGTGCGGCTCTCATTGATTTCCTTTACCTGCTCCTCCAGCTGGCCGTGCTCGCGCACCAGATCCGTGGATGATTCCGCTATCTCGGCTTTCTTATCCTCCAGCTGGGATATGTTCATGCGGATGGTATTCTCCCGGATGGCCATGGACTGCATGTCGGCGCGCAGCTTCTCCAGTTCTCCCTTTTTCTCCTGGGCCATGGATTCTTCCAGGTTCAGCTCCTTTTGAATCTTCTCCACCTGGACCAGGGCCTTGCTGCAGGTATTCTCTAACTCCTCAATCTCCCTGCGCCGCCCCAGCAGATTGCTGGAATTCTTAAAGGCGCCGCCCGTCATGGAACCGCCGGCGCTTAAGAGCTCGCCCTCCAGGGTGACGATGCGGAGACTGTATTTATACTTTCTGGCCAGTGCAATGGCATTGTCGATGGTGTCTGCCACCACCACCCGGCCTAACAGATACCTGGCCAGGCCTTCATACCGGGAATCCACCTGGACCAGATCGCTGGCCAGCCCCAGAACCCCCTTCTCCTTCAGGGCGGCCGGCTGAGAAAATGTCTGTTTGCCGTTAATGCTGGTTAACGGCAGGAAGGTTGCCCTGCCGTATTTATTCTTCTTCAGATATTCGATCAGCTGTTTGGCCGTTGCCTCTGAATCCGTCACAATGTTCTGGATGCTTCCGCCCAGGGCTGTCTCGATGGCCGTCTCATACTTCTGGCTGGTGGTGATGATATCCGCCACCACCCCATGTATGCCGTGTACCCGGTCGCGCACCTCCATGACCCTACGGATGCTGTTGCCGTAGCCGTCATAGCGTTCCGCCAGGTTCTTAAGGGATTCCAGCTTGGTGTAGGCCATATGGTATTCCTGCTGGGTATCGTTTAAATTCCGGTTCAGGCGGTGGGATTCCTGCTCAGCCTTAAGAAGGGCGTCCTCGGCTTCCTGAGCCGCGAACTGCTTTTTCTCCAGCTCCTCATTCAGCTGGTCCAACAAAGCCCGTTCCCTGCCGATAAGCTCGTCCTGCACCGACTCGTCGCTCTTGAATCTGAGAAGCTTTTGGGATACCTCGCTGCGCCGTAAATTCACCTGCTCCAGCATAGTCTCATACCGCTGCTGTCTGGCAGTCAGGGAGGCTCTCTCGTTGAGGGCCTGTATGATACTTGCCTTTGCCCCTTCAATGGCTTCCTCCAGCCGGCGGATGGCCTCATCCTGGTCCCCAAGACGGGCTCCTGCTTCCTCCTGGCGCTTTACAGCATCCCTAACCTGGTCGCCCATGGCCTTTCGTTCTTCTCTATAGGAGGCCAGCTGCTGATTCTTAGCAGCCAGCTCCTCCTTGATCACGTCCCGCCTGTGCTCCAGATGCTCCTGGTTCATCTCCTCCGTATGTATCTGTTCCTTCAGGACATTAATCTGGCCTTCCAGATTCCCCTTCAGCACAGTGCCCTGGCTCAGCTCATCCCGGTCAGCTGCCATGCGGCGCTCCAGGTCCGCCAGGGTCTGCTCCAGCTCCTCGTATCCGGCCTTCAGGCGTTCAGACTCCCTGCCCGTGTCCTCCATATCGCCGGAGAGAACCTGATGGCGCTTTTCCACTTCCTCCAGCTGCCTGCCCGTACCCTCTGTCTCCATGAGGAACAGGTTGGCATCGCAAATCTTAAGGCTGTCCTTTAACTGAAGATATTCCCTGGCTGCCCTGGACTGACGTTCCAGGGGACCTACCTGTTTCTCCAGCTCAGAGAGGATATCGCTTACACGGACCAGGTTGGCCTGCTCATCCTCCAGCTTCTTCTGTGCAATGGCCTTGCGGCGCTTAAATTTAACGATACCGGCAGCTTCATCAAAAAGCTCCCGGCGTTCTTCCGGCTTGCCGCTTAGTATTCGGTCAATCTGACCCTGCCCTATGATGGAATATCCCTCTTTGCCGATACCCGTATCATAGAACAGCTCATTGATATCCTTAAGTCTGCAGGCGCTTCCGTTTATCATATATTCGCTCTCACCGGAGCGGTAGAGGCGGCGGGATACCGTCACCTGGTCATAGTCAATGGCCAGCTGATGATCGCTGTTGTCCAGGGTAATGGCCACGTAGGCAAACCCCTGGGGCTTTCTCATCTCGGTTCCCGCAAAGATGACGTCCTGCATGCTGGCGCCGCGCAGCTGCTTGATGCGCTGTTCGCCCAGCACCCAGCGCACGGCGTCGGCCACATTGCTCTTTCCGCTGCCGTTGGGGCCCACGATACCGGTGATGCCGTTATGGAATTCAAATACCAGCTTATTGGCAAAGGATTTAAACCCCTGAATCTCAATACTTTTTAAATACATAGTCCACCTGCTTATTCTTCTGCTGCGGCTTCCTGTGCCTTAAGCTTCAGTATGCCGTTATAGGCAGCCACCTGCTCTGCTGCCTTCTTGGTACGTCCCGCGCCGCGGCCCACCTCCTCATCCCCGATTTTGGCGCAGACCTCAAAGGATTTATTGTGATCCGGCCCTTCCTCACGGATGATCTCATAGGACAGGGGCGCCTCCTGGCGGCTCTGCACCATCTCCTGTAAGATAGTCTTGCTATCATAAAAGAGCTGCTTGTGTTCAATGTCGTTTAAGATAAAACGATGAATGAACTCTTTTGCATTAGCAAAACCACCGTCCAGATAAATCGCGCCAATCAGGGCCTCCATGGCGTCTGACACCACGGAATTGCGGTTCCTGCCGCCGGTGGCATCCTCACCCTTGCCCAGATACAGGTATTGGCCCAGCTCAATGTCCCCTGCGCAGTAAGCCAGGGTGGGCTCGCACACAATGCTGGCCCTGATTTTCGTCAAATCTCCCTCAGGCAGCGTTTCATACTTGCGGTAGAGGAATTCGCTGGTCACGATTTCCAGGACAGCATCCCCCAGAAATTCCAGGCGCTCATTGCATCTGCTGTGGTCCAGACGGTGTTCGTTGGCATAGGAGCTGTGGGTCAGAGCCTGGGTAAACAGGTTCTTGTTCTTAAACTCGTATGCAATCCTCTCTTCCAGTTCTTTTAAATGACTGTTCATAATGATCCTTCCTTCTTCAGATACCCTTGGGGAGGGCCTTTAAAACAAGCCTCCCAAACGCACAAAAAGGGCTGTGCTTACAGCCCCTGTGCCTGTCCGTTAGTTTAAAGCGTTCTTAATCTGCTCTACTGCATCGCCTACTGTAACAATCTGTTCTGCAGCCTCATTTGGAATCTCAATGTCGAATTCCTCTTCAATTCCCATGATAATCTGGAAAATGTCCAGTGAATCCGCACCCAGGTCATCTACGAATGTAGCTGCCATTGTCACTTCCTCCGGTTCAATGTTCAACACTTCTGCGATAATACCCTGTAATTTCTCAAATTCCATCTCTTAGCTCCTCTTTCTTAAATCTTGATTTTTACTTCGTCCTTCGGACTTATTCTTCGTTCTGAACGTTCAGGCACTGTTGGATTTTACCATTGATATCCTGTTCCTTAAACGTCACACATTGAATAATGGAATTGCGCACCTCCGTGCGCTTTGAATTGCCGTGGGTCTTGACCACAAGGCCTTTCAGACCCAGCAGGGGTGCTCCGCCGTACTGGCTGCCGTCAAAGGATTTAAGTGTTTCCTTGAGGGCCGGCTTAACCAAAAGGGCGCCAATCTTGCTGCGCAGGGTGGACATCATACCGCCCTTTACCATACTGATCAAGGTGGCCCCAACCCCCTCATACAGCTTCAGGATTACATTGCCCACAAATGCCTCACAGACAATGACATCCGCTCCGCCATGGGGAATCTCCCTGGCTTCAATGCTTCCGGTGAAGTTAATCCCCTTACATTCCTTTAACAGGGGAAATGTCTCCTTTACCAGCGCATTGCCTTTTTCTTCCTCCGCACCGATATTGACAATGGCCACCCGCGGGTTCTTTATTCCCATCACGTGCTCCATATAGATGGAACCCATCTGGGCAAACTGCACCAGATGGGACGCTCTGGCATCCACATTGGCTCCACAGTCAATCAAAAGTGATACGCCCTTCTCCGTAGGAATAAGCGGTGCCAGCGGGGGACGTTCCACACCTTTACTGCGCCCCACTATCACCTGTCCGCCTACCAGGATTGCCCCGGAACTTCCGGCGGATACAAAGGCGTCGGCCTCCCCCTGTTTTACAAGGTTTAAGCCTACCACAATGGAAGAGTCTTTCTTCTTACGGATAGCGTTTACCGGCGGCTCCTCAGTGGCAATGACTTCTGTGGCGTTCACAACCTGAATCCGGTCCTTGTCGTAGGTGTGCTTTGACAGTTCTGAAACAACTGCCTGCTCCTGCCCCACAAGAAGCACCTGAATGCCAGGTTTTGCGTTCACAGCCTCCACTGCTCCGGCTACCATCTCGCCCGGCGCATAATCTCCGCCCATGGCGTCCACCGCTACTTTAATCATAATGACTCTCCTTTCGGTCCTGCATACAACTTATAATATAC
>ERZ1036416.25-NODE-25-length-102126-cov-46.906575_pt1 | contig 102126 bp, 98 predicted proteins | sample MGYA00514219_ERZ1036416 | MGnify/ENA primary metagenome ERZ1036416 (study PRJEB33795, sample SAMN09464945) | human gut metagenome | host: Homo sapiens | place: USA: Stanford, California | collected 2016-11 | study: EMG produced TPA metagenomics assembly of the...
TAGAATGTTTGTTTATAGGTTATCTCTGATTTACGTTTTCAGGACAGCCCCTTATATAGTACGACATTTAGGAAAGCAATGATGCGTGTACATGGGTTAGGACATGTATGCGCATTTTTCTTAGAAAGGAGTTCTGCGAATTATGAAGACATTGCTTAAACTGGACCAGACTATTGAAACAATTCAGACCTGGTTTTGTGCACTGATGTTTATAATGATTCTCATTTTTGGTACGATACAGGTCTTTGGCCGTTTTGTCCTGAGTTCTGCGCCTCCATGGACAGAAGAGGCCATGCGGTTCTGCGGAATTTATCTTACCTTTATCGGGTCCGCATTGACTGTCCGGGCGGACGCACACGTATCTGTGGATATTCTCATTGGATTTTTGAAGGATAATAAAATCCGGGCCGGACTGTTTGTGGTTTCCAGGCTCATATGCGTGGTATTTTTGATTGCATTTTTTCCGGGAGCCATTACCCTGGTACAAAAAAGTGGCAATTCCCTGGGAGCGGCTATCAGAATTCCCTATTCTTACATTTATGCGGCGGCGCCGGCTGGTATTATCATGATGCTCTGCGCTTATGCCAGTGCCATACCGAAATTGGCCCGACAATATGCAAAGGGGGAAAAATAGATGATTACAATAGCTATTATTACGCTTTTGATTTTTCTGGTGCTGGGCGTTCCGGTCAGCTTTGCCATTGGCCTGTCAGGACTTTTGGCAATTGTTATGGGCAGCGATGTGCCGTCCTTTATGGCTGTTCAGCAGGCAATCCGCGGAATGAATTCGTTCTCTCTGATGGCAGGTCCTTTGTTTATTCTGGCCGGCGAGATTCTGGGAGCCGCAAAGCTTTCCAAACGTATACTGGATTTTTGCCGGGCCTGTATCTCGCAGCTTAGGGGCGGTCTTGGCATGGTGTCGGTTATGGCCAATATGATTTTTGCCGGAATATCAGGATCGGGAGCTGCCACTATGAGCGCAGTCAGTACCCTTACGGTACCGGAACTAAAAAAGGCCGGGTATGACCGTGCATTTATTGCTTCCATGATAGCTGGTTCCGGCGCCCTTGCTCCTATTATCCCGCCCAGCACCAATATGATTGTCTATGCGTCACTTACCGGATTTTCTGTGGGAAAGCTGTTTATGGGCGGAATCATTCCAGGTCTTTTGATTGGTTTTGCGCTTATGGGTATGTGTTATTGGTATGCCAGGAAATATAACGTAGACGCAGGGACCAGTACTCTGGATTTGCACGTTGTATGGAAGTCGTTTAAGGATGCGTTTTTCGCTCTCATAACCCCCATCATTATTATTGCAGGTGTTGTGTCGGGCATATTTACCGCTACGGAGTCAGGCATTATCGCCTGTCTTTATGCCTTGATTTGCGGTCTGTTTATCTACCGTACTTTAAAGCTTAAGGATTTACTGGGAATATTTAAGAGAGCTACATCATCATCGGCTATGCTTATGATGATTATGGGAATATCCAATATATACTCTTACATTTTTGCCAGAGAGAATCTGGCCGATACCATTAAAGCCTTTATGCTCTCTGTTTCCACTAATCCCACAGTGGTAGTTCTGATTATTATTGGAATTATGCTGGTGATCGGATGCTTTATGGAAACCCTGGCCGCTACAGCAGTTATACTTCCAATCGTATATCCGTTGGTGATGAGCCTTGGTGTAGATCCGCTGATGTTTGGTGTGCTTTTTTCAATCGCTACCGTAGTTGGAGCCTTGACGCCTCCAGTAGGCTTATATTTGTTCTTGTCTATGAGTATTGCGGAGGCCCCGTTTAAGGAGGCTATACGCTACACGGTTCCGGTTGTATTGATTATTCTCGCGGTTATGGTGCTGATGTTAATCTGGCCGCCGCTAGTTACCTTTGTCCCCAATCTGTTAATGGGCGCATGATTTTAAGGAGGTTATTCAATGAAATTAACAGTTGAGACCATTCGGATTCAGGATTTGCAGTTTGGAGAAGAAACCTGTTTACGGGATGGTATTCTATATGTAAACAAAGAGGATATTCTGGCTTTTGCGGCGTCAGAACCTTGCTTTGAGACTCTGAAGATCGATATTTCTTATCCAGGTGATTCTACTCGTATTATCAATGTGGTAGATGTGGTACAGCCCCGCTGTAAGGTTTCAGGAAATATTGACTGGCCTGGTGTTCTTACCGAAGAGTATGAGATTGCAGGCTCCGGTGTTACCAGGGCAGTGGAAGGGGCAGGAATTGTCCTATGCCAAAATGATACATATTGGTCCAGAAAATGGGGCTCCTTCGATATGAGCGGTGAATGTGCAGCGATGAATCCCTATGCAAAGATGCCGGAACTTGTGATTGAGCCTATGGCACCGGAAAATGCTGATTTTAGAGACTACAGGGAAGCTTTGCGCCGGATAGGGTATAAGACCAGTGTACTGCTGGCAAAGGTTACGCTGGGATGCAAGGCCAATACATCGGAGACCTTTGACAATGAGACCCAGTATCCGGACCTGCCAAGCGTGGCTTATTCCTACCAGATTTACTCCAAGCAGTATGACACGCAAAACTACCGGGAACCCATGGTATATGGAAATGCAGTTCCGGACAGTCTTCCATTAGTCATGCAGCCCACGGAGATATTGGATGGAGCTATTTCCCTGTGCGGAGGATTCCGGTGTATTACCACATATGAGATTCAAAACCATCCGATTATTGTAAATCTTATGCGCCGCCATGGTAAGGATTTGAATTTCGCGGGCGTTCTGATTACAGTGACATCCGTGGAAGCCAAACACCGCTATCTGGTGTCAAAGATGGCTGCCAATCTTTTGAAGGAGGTATTTCATGCCGACGGAGTAATTGTAACAAAAGGGGTTGGGGGAGCATCCACGCTCTGCGTTGGAGCTATTGCAAGTGAAGCCGAAAAGCTGGGAATAAAGGCGGTTCCGGTCATACAAATACTCAATGGAAAGAGCAATTTGGGGATAGAGTGTATGATTAGTGAAAAAAATGTGGATTCCATTGTCTGCTCAGGTACCTATTACCATAACTTTACTCTCCCACCGGTGGAAACTCTGTTGGGCGGGCCTCAGGATGCTCTTTATCTCAGTGGTGACGACGGCGTAATCGGAGGACATAAAATAGCTACGGGAGATCCGGCAAAAGGACAGGTGCGTTCCACCTATATGAAACAGGTGGGACTTATGAGCCAGATTGGTTATTCACATGGAATGGCAGTAGATTATTAAGGAGGAGAAGAATGGAGACAAGAAAATGGAGGGTTGTGTGCTATGTTAACCAGTTTTTTGGCCAGATTGGCGGAGAAGACATGGCTCACGTGGGATTCAGTGTAAAGGATAAACCAGTAGGCCCGGCGGTTCTTTTCCAAAATTTGTTGAAAAATGACTGCGAAGTAGTGGGAACCATTATCTGCGGTGATAATTATTTTGCTGAGAATATTGAGCATGCAGTGACTGAGGGGGTAGAACTGGTTCGCTCTATGAAGCCGGATCTTTTTATTGCCGGACCTGCCTATAATGCCGGACGTTATGGGATTAGCTGCGGTAATATGGCAGCAGCGGTGGGAAGGGAATTGGGGATACCCACAGTGACGGGGATGTATCCGGAAAATCCAGCAGCTGATTTATTCCGTAAAGATACATATATTGTAAAAACAGAGATTCTTTCCTCCACCCTGAGAAAGGCGGCTCCTGCTATGTGCAGTATAGGGCTGCGTCTGCTAAAAGGAGAGCACATTGCAGGTGCACAGGAGGAAGGCTACATCATCCGGGATATCATTTTGAATGAGGAACAGCCTCTTAATGCGGCGGAGCGTTCAATTGAAATGCTCATGAAAAAGATGCGGGGGGAACCCTTTAAAAGTGAGCTTCTGCCGCCTGACTTTGATGTGGTGGAACCGGCTCCGCCAGTGCAGGATTTAAAAACAGCCCGTTTAGCACTGGTGACTGACGGCGGTTTGATTCCGGAGAGCAATCCTGATAAGCTAAAACCGAATGGAAGCACCACTGTGGGGTGTTATGACTGGGATAGCCTGATGTCGGATAAATACTTTGTAATCCACAGCGGTTATGATGGGACTTGGGTGATGGAAAATCCTTACCGCCTGTTTCCAGTGGATGTGCTGCGGGAGAAAATAAAAGAAAAAATGCTGGGATATCTGGACCCTCAGGTATATGTTACCTGCGGCAACTGCGCTTCTGTGGCAGCCGCAAAAGTAAAAGGGGAGCAGATTGCCAAAGGACTGTTGGATAAGGGGATTACCGCCGCTATTCTTACCTCTACATGAGGTACCAGTACTCGTTGCGGAGCAACGATTGTGAAAGAAATTGAGCGTGTGGGAATTCCGGTCACCCAGATCTGTGCTGTTGTAGATATTGCAAAATCAGTGGGAAGTTCGCGGATTCTTCGTGGATTTGCCATTACCTGTCCGGTGGGAAATCCGTCCTTAAGCCAAGCTGACGAGAAGGTCTCACGGCGCCGTTATGTGGAGAAAGCGCTGAGCATGCTGACAAAGCCGGGTTCCAGGGGGACTGTAGAGGACGTGCTGTAAGACAAAAGAGATTTAGTGCTTATTTGCCCTAGACACACTTATGGATTACGTATAAAATGAACTTTAATTAAAAGTTTCCAAATATAAAGGGGGCAAATGATATGGGAGAAAATATAAGCAATGGTACTTTATATGACCGTGTAGAAGAGAAACGTGGATCTTTATCTAAGAAGGAATTGGAGACAGCGGAATATATGGCTGCACATCAGGAGCAGCTGATTTATTCATCCATTACGGATCTGGCAGAGAGAGCAGGAAGCAGTGAGGCTACTGTTACCAGGGTCTGCGGGAAACTGGGATACAGGGGGTTTCAGGCATTAAAGGTCGGGGTGGCTAGGGAACTCACAACTCCTCAGGAGAAGATACATGAGAAACTTGAGGCTGATTCACCGGCAGAGGTGATCATAGAAAAGATTTTTTCCAGTGCTATAGAAACTCTGTCCATGACTCAGAAATCCATCAATGTTAAGGCAGTTGCAGCCAGTATAGATGCATTGTGCCAGGCCAGACGCATCATTATTATAGGTAACGGAAACTCTGCATCTATTGCCGCGGATGCCCAGCATAAGTTTTTGAGGCTGGATTTGAATGCCCACGCATATACGGATGATCATATGCAGATGATCGCAGTGTCCTCAATGACAGACCAGGATGTGCTGCTGGCGATTTCCTATTCCGGCAGTTCCAGAAATGTAGTGGAAGCTGCCCATCAGGCTAAGGAGCAGGGGGCTACTGTGATTTCACTGACCAATGAGGGCAGTTCGCCTGTTTCAAAGCTGGCGGATATTTGCCTGAATACATATTCTCAGGAGACTAGATATCGTACTTATGCTATTTCTTCCCGTATGGCAGAACTTACTATTATTGATACTATCTATACCGGTGTGGCGCTGCGGCTGGGGGATAAAGCAATCGCTAATTTCGAAGCCCTGGAGCGGGCGCTGGTTGTAAAAAAATATTAGAGGAGAGCCTATGAAAAAATTATTTGGTGTAGATTTTGGTACCGGAGGATGTAAGGCTACTGTGATTGACTTAGAGGGGAATATCCTGGCTTCAGCTTTTCAGGAATATCCATCTGAACATAAAAAACCAGGATGGTCCGAGCAGGACCCGGCCCTTTGGATTGAGGCATTTATCAATACCGTTACTGCCTGCCGGACGCAGATGAATGACGGATTTGATGGTATGCTGGGTCTGGCAGTTACCGCTTCCACTCATAATGCAGTTTTACTAGATGGAAACGGACAGGTAATCAGACACTGTATTATGTGGAATGATCAGAGAAGCGGGGAACAGTGCCGTTATTTAAAGGAGAAGCATGGGGAAGAGATTTTTAAAATTGGAATGCAGATGCCGACTCCTACATGGACACTGCCGCAGCTTCAGTGGGTTAGAGAGAATGAACCGGAAAATTATAAGAAAATCCGCCGTCTCATGTTTACAAAGGATTATATCCGTTCCTGGGTTACAGGAGATTTCTGTACGGATATTGTAGATGCTCAGGGCAGTCTGCTTTTTGATGCCAGGAAACAGTGCTGGTCAGAGGAACTATGCAATATGGTGGGATTGCCGGCGGAGGTTCTTCCAGAGATTCGAAAGACAAAGGAGATTGTAGGAACGGTACGGGAGGAAGTGTCTAAACAGACAGGCCTGCCAGGAGGGCTGCCGGTTATAGCAGGCTGTTCCGATACAGCAGCAGAGGATTTCAGCGCGGGTGCTGTGAAAAATGGTCAGATTATCATTAAGCTGGCAACTGCCGGCAATGTCAATCTGGTTACAGACCAGGCGGTGCCTCACGATAAGACATTTACATACCCCTATTCTGTGGAAGGAAAATGGTATACCGTTACGGCTACCAACAGCTGTGCGTCTGCGTACCGCTGGATGAGGGACAGTCTTTACCCTGCGGAAAAGGAACAGTGTGACAGGGGGGGAAGAGATGTTTATCTTTTAATGGATGAGCAGGCCGCATCAGTAGAATTAGGCTGTCAGGGACTTTTGTTCCATCCCTATCTACTGGGTGAACGCTGCCCCTATTTTAATCCAAATGCCAGAGGCGATTTCTTTGGAGTGAGCATGATCCACAAAAAAGGGCATTTCGCCAGAGCGCTGTTGGAGGGCGTTGCATTCAGCCTTTATGACTGCCTTCAGGTACTTAAGGAGTTTACGGATAACATGGAAGATATCGTGATTATAGGAGGCGGAGCGAAGAGCCCGTTGTGGTGTCAAATTGTCAGCGATATATTTGGCTTGGAGGTGAAAATGCCTCAAAATGCGGAATCTTCATTTGGCGGCGCGCTTTTGGCTGGTGTTGGTGTGGGGGCATTTGCCGATGAGTTAGAAGCGGCAGGAAAATGCATTCGCATGAAAAAGACTTATTACCCCGATATGGAAAATCATAAGAAGTATATGGAAATACGCGCCTCTCACCGATGAACAGAAGAAGGAAATGAGCGACAAGGAGATTGAACTCTGGGAGGAAAAATCCAAGGAGGGGCTTCTCCACAATGACGCCAACATTACCAGCTTTCTGGGCGATATGAGAATGGTTCTTTACAGCAGTGTGGAGGGCGCAGGGCTGTCCCTTTATGATATCGGCATTGAGACATCCGATAACTGGAGGGATAACGGCAAGCTGGTCATTGACGAGGATGTTCTTAAATCCATGGCCGCCACCAACCCTGATGCCATATGCAAGCTGTTTACAGACAGGGACCAGGGGCTGGGAATCGGCATGCAGAATGCCCTTAAGGACGCAGCCAATGTCAGCAGCGGAAGCCCCGGCACCATGGTGCGCTATGCGGGAACAAAGGATGTTCTTACCACCAGCAACACCCTCTATGAGGAGATGAAGCACATTTCAGAGACGCTTTCCAATCTGAATACCAAGTATCAGTTGGAAAAGACACGGTACTGGAATCAGTTTAATGCCATGGAACAGGCCATATCGAATATGAACAGCCAGAGTTCCTGGCTTACCCAGCAGTTCTCATCATGATGAAGGAGTAATCACTATGCAGAATCCATATGCAAAATATAAACAGCAGTCCATAATGACCATGACCCAGGGAGATATGATTAACCTTCTGTTCGATGAGACAATCAACCGTCTGAACAAAGGCCTTGCGGGGCTGGAGGCAGGGGACTGCGAAGCAACCAATACCCATTTTAAGAAGGCCCAGGCTATTATCAGCCATCTGGCATCCACACTGGATCCCCAGTATCCGGTTTCCAAGGGATTGTCTTCTCTCTATGAGTATTTTAATTACCAGATCATACAGGCCAATGTGAGGAAGAACCCGGAGACAGTGAACGAGATTCTTCCCATGATAGAGGAACTGAAAGAGGCATTTGCCCAGGCGGATAAACAGGTACGTATAGGCCACACAGGCTGATGAGAGACGACGAGAGACAAGGAGGCGGAACATGCCGTTATTTGATGACAGGGCTTTGGGAGCTCTGGAAAGAGGGATGGATGGCATGTGGCTGAAGCAGCAGATTGCCAGCCACAACATTGCAAACGTGGAGACGCCGGGTTATAAGGCGAAGAAGGTGGAATTTCGGGATGTTCTTTACGAGACAGCCCAGGGAACGGAGCGTATATCCAAACCAGTGGTGGAAGAGGACGGAAACACCCAGGCCAGGCCGGACGGCAATAATGTCCAGGTGGAAAAGGAAGAACTGGAGCTGTGGAAGGCCTATACCCAGTATTCGGCTCTCACAGGGCGTGTGTCAGGCAAGCTGTCCACGCTGCGGTATGTAATTAATAACACAGGCAAATAAAGGAGACAGATATGGGGTATTTGGATTCTCTTAATATAACGGGTTCCGCTCTCACAGCAGAGCGGTTCCGCACGGATATCATCATGCAGAACCTGGCAAACCAGAACACCACCAGGACGGCAGAGGGAGGTCCCTACAAGAGGAAGCAGGTTGTGTTCAGGGAAAATACACTGAACTTTAAGACCGAGCTGGGAAAGGCCATGACAAAGGCGGAGAATGGCGGCGTATTTGTGGAGGAAGTGGTGGAGAGCCAGAATCCTTCGGTGCCGGTCTATGATCCGGACCATCCGGATGCGGATGAGGATGGGTATGTGATGATGCCCAATGTGAACAGTGCGGAGGAGATGGTGGATCTGATGGCTGCCTCCCGCGCCTATGAGGCGAATGTCACGGCCCTTAATGTTGCAAAAAGCATGGCTCTAAAAGCACTGGAGATTGGTAAATAAATGAAAAGGCAGAAGGATGAAGAAGGAGGCCAGGAGTGGTTAAATACCTACGCGGATATGATAACCCTTGTCCTGACCTTTTTCGTATTATTATACAGCATTTCAAATGTAAACCTGACCAAACTGGAGGAGGTTGCGTCTGCCATGCAGAGGCAGCTGGGAATCGAGGCAAAGACCGAAATTGAGGACGTGCCCTCCGATTTGAAATATCCTGTTGTAGGGGAAGGCGCCCAGGCGCCGGAAGACGCGGAGGCGCCGCTGCAGCAGACACAGCAGCAGTACCAGGCATCGGCCAGGGAAATGGCTGATATGGCCAGGGATATACAGACATATTTTGATTCGGAGAATCTGGACGCGGTTGTCAGCAACAGTGAGAACGCGGTGTACATCCGTTTTAAGAATGATTTACTGTTTGCGCCTGACAACGCAAATCTTACGGATGCCAGCAAATCCATGCTGGACGCGGTTGGAATCATGCTGAAGGAAAAGCAGGACAATATCCTGGCCATTTACATAAACGGACACACGGCCCAGGCAGCCAATTCCCTGATTAACGACAGGCTCCTGTCCTCAGAGAGGGCGGATAATGTGGCCATTTACCTGGAGGAACAGGTGGGAATCCCCCCAAAAAAGCTGATATGCCGCGGTTACGGAAAATATTATCCTATTGCGGATAATACCACCAGGGAAGGCCGCGAACAGAACCGGCGGGTGGATATGATTATTCTCGGAACCGGATATAAACCGCCGGATACGGTCCAGGGAATGGAGACAATGGATCCCCTGTTTCCGGTGACCATGCCGGGGGATGAGACTATGATGCAGGAAGGAACAGCCAGTGATTAAGAGTTACGATTTTAAATCACCAAAGAAATTTACAAAGGAGCGCATGAGCACGGTGGAGAATCTGTATGACAGCTTCGCCCGTGCCCTTGCGCCGTATCTCACAGGTCTTCTCCAGTCGTTTTGCGAGATTAATATTAATGGTATAGTGGAGAAGCGTTACCAGGAATTCAGCAGTTCTGTGCAGGATCATTCCCTTTTTGGCATGATTACCATGAGTCCTGCAAATAAAGATTATAATGAGGCGCCTCTGACCATGGAAGTGGATACCAGGCTGGCGTTTTTTATGATTGAACGTCTTTTGGGCGGAGTCGGGTCAGAGTATGATTTATCCAGGGACTTTACGGATATTGAGAAGGCTATTTTACAGTATGTCCTGAAAAAAATCACTGAGTTTTTAGGGGAAGCCTGGGGACAGTACCTGGACATCGAAGCATCCCTGACAGGGCTTCAGACCAACCCCCACCTGCTTCAGATGAGCGCCCAGGAAGATGTGGTTATCCAGGTGGAGCTGGAGGTGGTAATTGAGAAACTGAGAGCCAGAATTAACATGGTGATGCCGGCCCCCAATGTGGAGGAGCTCACTTCCAAGTTCGGCTATTCCTTTGCGGTCAGCCATAAGAAACAGGATGAGGACAAACAGAAATCCAAACGGCACTATATTGAACAGCACCTGTTGGAATCGGAGGTTGAGCTGAGGGCCATACTTCATGAATTTACCCTGGATGCCCAGGATATACTGCAGCTTGCTCCGGGGGATGTGATTCCCCTCAACAAAAAGGTGGACAGCGCAGTATCCCTCTATGTGGAGGATGTGGCCTGTTTTGAGGCCAGGGCGGGTCAGACAAAGATGCGCAAGGCAGTGGAAATCAGCAGAGAATTGTAGCCGGGAGGAAAAGGCATGTTATCAATGGACAAAGAAGCCATAAAGGAGCTGACGGAGATGGAAGCGGTTCCTATATGCAATATATTAGGCTCCCTGCTGGGCAGAAGCGTGAAGATGTCGGTGTCAAAGGTGGAGGAGACAGACATGGGCTCCCTGGCAGAGGGCCTGCCCCACTTTAATGTGGCCATAGAGAGCAGGAAGGCTGTGGGGGGCATGTCGGCGGACCAGCTGTACATCTTTGCCAAGGAGGACATGATAAGGCTTACCAACTATATCATGGGTGTGCCGGTGGATGCCCAGAGCCCCCTGGATGAGATTGCCCTCAGCACCTTGAAGGAGGTTGCTTCCCAATGTGTGGGCGCTGCCATGGATGAACTCAATGACTTCCTGGGAAGGGATATGAGGGACACAATAACCAGGATATCGGCGTTTGACAACACAGAGAGGATCCAGGATATTATTCGCAGCTGGAATGCGGAGGATTCCGTGCTTTTAATGGGGCTGCACTATGTTATTGACGGGGTGGTGGAGTCAGATGCATATATTGTTGCCTCCCAGGCACTAAAACAGGTGCTGGGTATTTCGGATATGGCGGACATGTCCTGTCAGGAGACAGGAGGGCAGACCCCGGGGATGCCGGCAGCGGGGATGCAGACGGCAGAACACAAGGAGGCCATTGCCGTCCAGGAGGTGTCCTTTCCGGAATTTAAGTACACACCTATCGTGTATGCCAAAGAACAGATAGGGGAAGAAAAGAAGAAGCTGTTGGACATAACACTGGATGTATCAGTCAGGCTTGGCAGTACGGTTTGCAGTGTAAAGGATATACTTTCCCTTAAGGAGGGGCAGCTGTTGGTACTGGACAAGCAGGCAGGTTCACCGGCTGATGTGGTTGTGAACGGAGAACTGATTGGCAGAGGGGATGTGCTGGTAACCGGGGACCGATTCGGGGCGCGTATCATCGAAGTCGTGGGCAAGAGGGAATAATATGGCATTTTTAAAGATACTGTTTTACCTTATTGTCCTGATTGCGGTACTGATGCTGGCCTATTACACCACCAGGATGCTGGGGCGGGGCATGGGACGGACCCGGGGTACCGGGGGGATGGAGATTCTGGACCAGATGGCACTGGGCCGTGACAGCTATCTGCTGGTGGTAAAGGTGCAGGAGAGGATTTTCCTGATAGGGGTATCTCCGGGCAGGATATCCAAGGTAGAAGAGCTGGAATCCTACGATAAGAAGGGGGAGACGGAGGGGGCGCCGGATTTTGTTTCCCTCCTGTCATCCCATATGAAGGAGCATTTTCAGGAAAAGGGACAGAGGAACAGACAGGATAAAAAGGCAGGAGAAAAGAATCATGAGTAAAATACTGCGAAAGACAGGGAAAATCATAGGCGCCGGGACCTTTGCCTGGATGTGGGCGCCGGGCGCTGTTACATCCTATGCGACGGATGTGTCTCTGACCCTGCAGGGGTCCTCCGGCACAGGAAAGCCCATGGATATGCTGGATATCATGTTTTTATTCCTGTTTCTGGCTGTGGTTCCCTCCCTTATCATTATGATGACAAGCTTTACCAGGATTGTGATTGTGCTGTCGTTTCTGCGCAATGCTCTGGGCACACAGCAGTCGCCGCCCAACCAGATTCTGGTAGGGCTTGCCTTGTTTCTGACCTTATTTATCATGAGTCCTGTAATTGCCTCGGTCAACACCCAGGCATACCAGCCTTACCGGGAAGGGCAGATTACCAGGGAAGAGGCCTTTGAGCGGGCCCAGGAGCCCATGAAGGAATTTATGCTGAAACAGACTGAGAAAAAAAGCCTGGATCTGTTTCTGTCCATATCCAAAGCACAGCCGCCGGATATATCCCAGGGACAGGAAGGATATATGAAGCTGGGGCTTACCACCATAGTGCCCTCCTTTATTCTCAGTGAGCTGAATAAGGCATTTACCATGGGATTCCTTATATTCATTCCCTTTCTGATTATCGACCTGGTGGTGTCCAGTACGCTTATGTCCATGGGCATGGTTATGCTGCCGCCTACCATGATTGCACTACCCTTTAAAATCATGATGTTTGTGCTGGTGGATGGGTGGAGTCTGGTGATTAAGACCCTGGTCCAGAGTTTCAGGTGATGCTGAGGAGGAATTTGTATGAGCGCTGAACAGGTAATGGAAATCATGAAGGAGGCCATGCTGGTTGCATTTGAAATCGCAGGCCCCCTTCTCATCATAAGTATAGCGGTTGGGCTGCTGGTGGCCATTTTCCAGGCAGCCACCCAGATTCATGAACAAACCCTTACGTTTGTGCCCAAGCTGATTGTCATTGCCCTGGTGCTTTTAGCCCTGGGGTCCTGGATGAGCAAGGTTATGAATGAATTTGTAGTGGAGCTGTTTGCCATTATGGCAGCTCTTTGATGAGAGTGGTGCGGTATGGACAGCAGTGTATTTGAGTATTTTGATATCTTTCTTTTGGTCCTGGCAAGAATGGGAGGACTGGTCTTAATCAACCCCGTGTTTTCACGCAGAGGAGTTCCGCCCATGGTACGCACCGGGCTGGTGCTGGCCCTCAGTCTCCTGATTGCGCCCGGAGTCAGAAGCGGAGCCGGACAGGTCATGGCTTTTAGTACCTTTGACATGGTGGAGTCCCTTATAAGAGAAGTCATACTGGGCCTGGTGATTGGCTGTGTGTTTCACATATTTTTTTATATGCTTTATGTGGCAGGGGATTTTCTGGACACGGTGTTCGGACTGGCCATGGGAAAGGTCATGGACCCGGCAGGCGGAGTCCAGACCTCTATTCTGGGCCAGTTTGTCAACGTGTTTTTTTACCTCTATTTTTTTGCCACGGGCTGCCATCTGACCATGGTGCGTCTTTTTGCCTACAGCTACCAGGTGGTGCCGGTGGGAGCCGGGGCCATACTGGGAGGGCGTATCCTGTGGTATATCATAACCCTGTTCGGTTCTGTATTCCTCATGGTGATAAAGCTGGTTCTGCCTTTTGTGGCAGCGGAGTTCATTCTGGAGATGACCATGGGAGTGCTTATGAAGCTGATTCCCCAGATTCATGTGTTTGTCATCAACATACAGTGCAAAATCCTCCTGGGAATCATGCTGATGATGCTCTTTGCCTATCCCATGGGCGCATTTATGGACCGGTATACAGAGGCCATGATGACGGAGGCCCAGAAGCTGCTTATGATGTTTGGGTGACGGGTTCTGGGCATAGCCCCGGTTGATGTTAAATGACCGGGCGCGGATTGAAACAATACATGGGGAGAGGAAGTGGTGACAGGTGGCTGCTGAGGAAAAGACTGAGAAAGCCACGCCAAAACGGCGGCAGGACGAGCGCAAAAAGGGAAATGTGTTCCAGAGCAATGACGTGGCTGCGGTGTGCTCGCTGCTGGTGCTGTTCCACTCCCTGAAGGCCCTGGCGCCCATGATGTATGAGAGCTTTGGGGAGTGTATGCATTTATATTTTTCATATGCCTCATCGCCGGATATATTCTGGCAGGAAGGGGGGAAGGGACTGTTTATGAAGGCCGTGCTGGTGTTCTTCAAGGCGTCCCTGCCCCTGCTTTTTATCGGGGTGCTGACAGCGGTTATTGTCACCTTTTTCCAGACCAGAATGGCATTTTCATGGGATGTGCTCAAATTCAAGTTTGACAGAATCAGCCCCCTTAAGGGTTTTAAACGTATGTTTTCCCTGAGATCTGTGATTGAACTGTTAAAGTCCCTGATTAAGATTACGGTGCTGGGATGGGTGGTGTGGTTTTTCCTCAAAGGCAGACTGACGGAGCTGACAGGACTCATGGAGGGCACAGTGGCTTCTGCCTTGATTTATGTGGGCAATACAGTGGTTTCCCTGGTGGACACAGTGGGAATCGCCTTTGTGTTCCTGGGAGCCGTGGACTACCTCTACCAGTGGTGGGAATATGAGAAGAATCTGCGCATGAGCAAACAGGAGATTAAGGAAGAGTATAAGCAGACGGAAGGCGACCCGCAGATTAAGGGAAAAATCCGTGAGAAGCAGCGCCAGATGGCATCCAGGCGCATGATGCAGAATGTCCCCAATGCAGATGTGGTAATCCGTAACCCGACCCACTTTGCAGTGGCCCTGGGGTATGATTCCGGGAAGAACAGGGCGCCTGTGGTGCTGGCCAAGGGAGCGGACCATCTGGCCCTTAAGATAGTGGAGGTGGCTGAGGCCAGCGGCGTGTATATCATGGAGGACAGGCCCCTGGCCAGGGGACTCTATGATACGGTGGAAGTTGACATGGAGATTCCGGAGGAGTATTATCAGACAGTGGCTAAGATACTTGCCTTTGTCTATAAACTCCAGAAAAAGGACATGTGATTGTGGATAAATTTCCTGGAAATGAGGTTTGCAGTGGATAACAGTATGATTTTCTTTGACAGGGTCACTAAAATATACGGAAACGGGCAAAAGGCCCTGGATAATGTGAGTCTTAAGGTTGGCAGGGGGGAGTTTGTGTTTCTGGAGGGAGACAGCGGCGCGGGAAAGACCACTATGCTGGAGCTGATTTTAAAAGAGACCGATCCCACCCAGGGGAATATACAGGTCAATGGGATTGAGCTGGCAGGCCTCAGAGAACGTCAGATTTACCAGTACCGCCGTTATATAGGGATGGTATTTCAGGATTTCCGGCTCTTTTCTGATTTTACGGTATATGAAAATGTGGCATTTGCCCAGCGGGTGGTGGAGGCGGATTACAAAACCATGAAGCGCAGGGTTATGGAAGTGCTGAATCAGGTGGGGCTTGGTTCCAAGGCAAAGTACTACCCGGACCAGCTCTCCGGCGGGGAAAAACAGCGTACCGCCATTGCCAGGGCCATTGTGAACCGGCCGGTGCTTCTTCTGGCCGATGAGCCTACGGGCAATCTGGACCAGAAGAACGCAGAGGATATCATGCGCCTGCTGGAGCGGATTAACGGCCAGGGGACAACGGTGCTGGTGGTTTCCCATAACCAGGAGCTGGTAAGGAGCATGCACAGAAGGCAGGTGGTGCTGCGCAGAGGACAGGTGGCCAGGGACCTTGCAAGGGAGGCAGCGGCATATGGGTATTAGGACATTGCTCTACCTGTTCCGTCTGGGGCTTAAAAATCTGTGGCATCACAGAGTGTATACAGCGGCGTCTGTCATTACCATGTCGGCCTGTATTTTTCTGTTCGGCCTGTTTTATCTGGCGGCAGCCAATGTGGACAGCATGGTAAAAAAGACAGAGCAGGAAGTCTATGTGGCTGTGTTTTTTGATGAGGGAATACTGCCGGAGCGGGTGGAAGAGATAGGAAACCTGATTCAGAGCCGTCCGGAAGTGCTGCGGACCGTGTATGTGTCGGCAGACGAGGCCTGGAGCGGGTTTAAAGAGAAATATTACGAGAATGCGGAGGCATTGGACGGAATCTTTGAAACGGATAATCCGCTGGCTTCCAGTGGGAACTACCAGGTATATATTGACCGGATAGGCAGCCAGGAAGGCTTTGTGGAGTATGTGCAGAGCATTGAAGGCGTGAGGAAAACCACCCATTCAGCGGATACGGTCATGGCGCTTTTAAAGCTGCGCCAGGGGGCGGCCCGCCTGATTGCGGGAAGCGCGGTGCTGCTGGTACTGATATCAGTGCTGCTGATTCACAATACCCTGTCTGTGGGCATTGAGGCCCAAAAGGAGAAAACAAGGGTCATGCGCCTTATAGGAGCGCGGGAAGGCTTTGTGAAAATTCCTTTTATGGCGGAGGCTGTTGTTATGGGAGCGGCAGGAGTGGTTATCCCGCTGATTCTTCTGATGTGGCTGTACCGTTGGGGACTTGCCTTTGCCGTTTCCGGTCTGAATGGTCTGGGCAGCCTGAGAGGACTGGAGTCCGGGCTTCTCACCGAGGCCCAGGTATTTCCCGGACTTATCCGTGCGTCCGTACTCCTGGGGATTTTTACAGGGGTTGTGGGAGGATTGTCTGTTATGGGGAAATTGAAGCGCAGGAAGAAAGAGCGTTGATGTGTGCGGTTTCATAATAATGGGGATTTAAAATAATAAAGCAGGATTTCCGCCCTTTGGAAGGGAGGGAAATCCTGCTTTATTATTACGTTTTATTTGGGCCTGCTGATATTGCGCTGCGGCGGAAATTACGGGGATCAATTCCGGCTTTCCGTATTCTGTCTCCCGGCCTCATCCTGCCGTGCCAGCCACTCCGCAAAATACGGTTTAATGACGCTGAAGGGAGCCGGGCCTATATCCAGAAGGAAACGGTTGAATTCCATGTTGGTATAGCGGCTGCCAAGGGTTTTCTTGGCCTCGCGCTGCATGCCCAGGATTTCCAGGTAGCCCACATAATACTCCAGGTAATTGGCCGGATTCTCCGCAATGTCATAATAGATGGTGGTAATGACAGAGGAATCGCTGATGCGGAAGTAGTGGTTTAAATAGTCCTCCACCTGCTTGATATCCCAGCCCTCATAGTGGATATTCACATCCAGAATAGCGTACAGGGCAAGGGTGAAGGCGGCATTGTGCTGGAGCAGCTCTCCCAGGTCCGGGTCCAGTCCGTTGTTCAGGCTGTAGGAATAGTATTCCACATAGGTGGCCCAGCCTTCTGAATAGCTGTTGAAGCTCAGGAGCTTACGCAGGTTGCAGGTGTTATGTTTGTTGAAGTAGAGGGTTTGGTACATGTGGCCGGGATAACCCTCATGGGCCAGGGTGGAGTACAGGTTCCTGGCGGTATTGGTGCTTCCGTTGTTGATGTAGATGGAATTGTCCTGGGGGCGGTCAATGGGCACGGTCAGGTAGAAGGCCGGGCTCAGGGTGGCCTCCAGGGCAGCGGGCACATTTTTAATGCTGCATGTGTAATCCTCGATGGCCGGGAAATCCTTTGCGCACTGTTTCCTCAGGTCCTCCAGAATCTGGTTGGGATCGGTGAGGGCGAAGGAGTAGGAGTACAGTTTTTTTGCCAGGGTGGGATTTTCGGTCAGCAGCTCATCCATGGCAGTCAGGTCATCCATCATCTGATCGCTCATGGCCTTTTTCAGGGCAGGAATATCCTGATAGGAAGTGCCGGTATATGCGTTCACCAGGTACTGGTAATATTTCTTGCCCTGGGGGAAGTAATACAGCCCTTTATCATTGGTTCCGGTGCCTTTCAGGGGAGTCAGCCCCTCGATCAGCTTCTGGTATGCGGGCACAAAGTGTTCGTCAATGGCAGTATGGTTCCTGGCAATGAAATCCTCCTTTTCCTGCTTTGTCAGTCCCTCCACCTGCTCCAGACGCTCCGCAAATGTTTCCGCCATGAAGCTGTGGTCCGCGTCCAGAAGATAGGCGTTGCAGGAATTGAGGATACGGTCGATGACCGTGTCGCACAGCCCCAGACCGGCATCGGTTTTTTCTTTCTCAAAGGCAATGATGCTGTCATAGTAGGTGTCAATGGAGGACAGGAGGGAAAGGTAATCCTCCACATCCTGTTTACTGTAAAATACATACTCGGACAGAAGTATGGGAAGCTGCGCCTGTATGCCCAGGGAGGAGGAAAGGGGCTGGTCGTAGAGCTCCAGTCCTTCACTGTCCAGCATGGTATTTAAATAGGATGACAGGATGTTGTATGTGAGCAGCTGGTCCTCACGGAGCAGGCGGCTGTCTATTTCATTTAATTGTACTTTCAGGGATTTTGCATCATTAAGAGCCTGTTTACTGTCCTCCAGGGATACGGTTCCCAGGGTTTTATCGTAGTCAGTGATGCCGTAGGCGGCCGGATTGGCCAGGGTGTAGTGAAGCGTGATAAGGGAATTGTCAACTTCGTCCAGGAACAGGTCGTTGGTCAGCTGGTCAAAGGACGCCTGGGCATCAATGGTTTTCTTCTCATATTGTTCATAGGACTGGGTATTTTCCTGGGCAGCGGATTCCTTTGCCAGAGGAGCGGATGCCTGAGGACGCGCAGGCGCCACGCATCCGGCTGTCAGGCAGATAACCAGAAGCAGGGATAAAAGATATTGTAAAAATATGGTTTTTCGTTGTCTCATTCTAAACAAATCCTCCATTGGGGTGTCTGCTGCATTTTTATTACGACATTATATAGTATATGAGCGGAAATTACAACTTATGAGCCGTGAAAAAACTGGCAGGGCCTTCCAAAGAGGGAAAAAACAGGGGGCACGTCTTGACGAACATGGGGGAAACGCTTATACTTAAAACTATTAAAATAAGCGGATTGGGCGCTGCGGCCGCCGGAGCATATTTATGAACTGCTCTGCCCCCGGCTCTTTGTTTCCGCTCAGAAAAAGAGGGAATTAATCATATGTGTCAGGATTGTAAAAAGCCATATTATATTACCACGGCCATTGCCTATGCTTCCGGCAAGCCGCATATCGGCAATACCTATGAAATCATTCTGGCTGACAGCATAGCCAGATATAAGAGGGAGCAGGGATATGACGTGTTTTTCCAGACCGGTACGGACGAGCATGGACAGAAGATTGAAGAAAAGGCTGAGGCAGCAGGTGTGACTCCCCAGGAGTTCGTGGACAAGGCAGCAGCTGAGATAAAGCGGATTTGGGATTTGATGAACACATCCTATGATAAGTTTATCCGCACCACGGACCAGGACCATGAGGCCCAGGTGCAGAAGATTTTCAAGAAGCTTTACGACCAGGGCGATATCTATAAGGGATATTACGAGGGACTGTACTGCACTCCCTGCGAGTCCTTTTTCACCGAGTCCCAGCTGGTGGACGGCAAGTGTCCGGACTGCGGACGCGAGGTAAAACCAGCCAAGGAGGAGGCGTATTTCTTCCGTATGAGCAAGTACGCTCCCAGGCTGATCGAGTATATCAATGAGCATCCGGAGTTCATCCAGCCCGTATCCAGGAAGAATGAGATGATGAACAACTTCCTTCTTCCGGGACTTCAGGATTTATGCGTGTCCAGGACCACCTTCAGCTGGGGCATCCCTGTTGATTTTGACCCGAAGCATGTGACCTATGTATGGCTGGATGCCCTGACCAACTATATCACCGGTATTGGTTATGATTGTGACGGCAGCAGTACAGACCAGTTTAAGAAGTACTGGCCCGCTGACCTTCATCTGATTGGCAAGGATATCATCCGATTCCACACCATCTACTGGCCCATTTTCCTGATGGCCCTGGATGTGCCCCTTCCCAAGCAGGTATTTGGCCATCCATGGCTGCTGCAGGGCGACGGTAAGATGAGCAAGTCCAAGGGCAACGTGCTCTACGCAGATACCCTGGTGGATTTCTTTGGCGTGGACGCGGTGCGCTATTTCGTGCTTCATGAGATGCCGTTTGACAATGACGGCGTCATTTCCTGGGAGCTGATGGTGGAGCGTATGAACTCCGACCTGGCTAATATACTGGGCAACCTGGTAAACCGCACCATCTCCATGAGCAACAAGTATTTTGACGGCGTGGTCTGTGACAAGGGTGTCTGCGGGGAAGCGGACGAGGATCTTAAGAAGGTAGTGCTGGAGGAAGTGAAGAAGGCTGATGCCAAGATGGAGCAGCTGCGTGTGGCAGACGCCATGACGGAAATCTTTAATATCTTCAGAAGATGCAACAAGTATATTGATGAGACAACACCCTGGACACTGGCTAAGGATGAGAGCCAGAAGGACAGGCTTGCCACCGTGCTCTATAACCTGACAGAGGCCATTGCCATCGGAGCATCCCTTCTGTACTCCTTTATGCCGGAGACAGCTGAAAAAATCCTGGCGCAGATTCATACAGGCAAGCGTGAACTGTCCCAGATGGATGCCTTTGGATTATATCCAAACGGACAAAAGGTGACGGATAAGCCGGAGATTCTCTTTGCCCGCATGGACATCAAGGAAGTGCTGGAGAAGGTGGAAGCCATGCATGGGGCTGAGGCAGCAGACCATAAACAGGCAGGCGGCCAGGACGGATCCTCTGATAATGCAGAGGACAGCGGCATTGACCTGGAGGCCAAGCCGGAGATAACCTATGATGATTTTGCGAAGCTTCAGTTCCAGGTGGGGGAAATCATCAAGTGCGAGGCAGTTCCCAAATCCAAGAAGCTCCTTTGCTCCCAGGTAAAGATTGGAAGCCAGGTGCGCCAGATTTTAAGCGGCATTAAGGCTTACTACTCTCCAGAAGAGATGGTGGGCAAAAAGGTTATGGTAGTGACCAACTTAAAGCCGGCCAAGCTGGCAGGCATGGTGTCTGAGGGTATGATTCTCTGCGCAGAGGACGCAGAGGGCAGCCTGGCACTTATGACGCCGGAGAAAAGTATGCCGGCAGGAGCCGAAATCTGCTGATGGTTCGGTTAGCTGTGAGACATTAAAAAGAATATGATGAATACCGGACAGGAACCGTGGAAAGCATGTGCTTTTTATGGCTGCCCGGAAGGCAGGAGCGGGCGGTGATGACCTGCTCCTGTTTTTAAATCAGGCGTATTTTGCATGATAAACAATGGAGGGGATTATGAAAATACTGAGCATAACAGCCCAGAAACCCCACAGCACGGGGAGCGGTGTTTATCTTACCGGTTTGGTAAAGGGGTTTGCCGCACTGGGGCATGAACAGGCCGTGGTGGCAGGGGTCTATGAGGAGGACGAGATGCATTTTCCCGAAGGGACCCGGGTCTATCCGGTATATTACAAAACAGAAAGCCTGCCCTTTCCCATCGCGGGTATGTCGGATGAGATGCCTTATGAGAGCACCATATACAGCCGGATGACAGAGGATATGGTGGACGCATTCAAAAGGGTATTTCTGGAGAAAACAAGGGAGGCGGTGGAATGCTTCCGGCCGGATTTGATTCTGTGCCATCATCTGTATCTGCTTACAGCAGCGGTGCGGGAGGCATTTCCCCAATATAAAACAGCAGCCATATGCCATGGCACAGGCCTGCGCCAGGTAAAGAAAAACAGCCTTGAACGGGATTATATCCTGGCTCACATAAAGGAATTGGATATGGTGTTCTGCCTACACAGGGAACAGAGGGAAGAAATCAGCCGGATATACGGCGTGCCGGGAGAGCGGCTGGAAGTGATTGGAAGCGGATTTGATGATTCCATTTTCCGCTATATGCCGGTTCAAAAGGAGAATGGGGTCAAGCGGCTGATTTACGCCGGAAAGCTGTCTGAGAAGAAAGGTGTCATGAGTCTGCTGCGGAGCCTTACGTATCTGGAACAGCTGCAAAGAAAGGATGGGGAGCAGCAAGGACAGGGCATAGGGCAGCCAGCAGCTCCTATGAAAATAGAGGTATGGCTGGCCGGGGGATATGGAAACCAGCTGGAGTATGAAACCATTAAGAAGCTGGCGGACCAGTCCCCTTACCCGGTGAAATTTCTTGGAAGGCTGGATCAGCCCCAGCTGGCAGAACGGATGAATCAGGCGGATGTTTTCGTGCTCCCGTCCTTTTACGAGGGTCTGCCTCTTGTGGTGATAGAGGCTCTGGCCTGCGGTTTGCAGGTGGTCTGTACAGACTTACCGGGGGTCAGGCCCTGGCTGGAGGAAAATATCGGAACGTGTGCCGTGAGATTTGTGTCCCTGCCAGCCATTGTAAATGCGGATGAACCAGTTGAACAGGAGCTTCCACAGTTTGAACGGCGCCTGGCTGAGGCGATAGATGAAAGCCTGAAAGCGGATGGCAGCAGGCAGGGAGCGGATAGCAGCAGGCAGGAAGCGGATGGCAGCAGGCAGGAAGCGGATGGCAGCAGGCAGGAAGCGGATAGCAGCAGGTTGGGACCGGATGGCAGGCCGCCGGAAACACCGGGCGGAGAAAGTTTGGCCGCAGCGGGTCCGTCTATAGCATCCCCGCCGCCCGATTTGAGCCGCATATCCTGGACAGGCATAAGCAAAAAGATATTAGGATCCTGCAATCTTATATAAATCCCCCAAAATCTGGATGAAAATGGGAGAACCATGCCCTCTTTCCTGGAAAAATCGACCTGAAGTGGGAGAAACTTGCAATTTTCGCCATTTTGGAGTATGATGAAAGGAAATTAAAACATGAGGGGGCTATAAAGCCCGAAAGAGGGTACGATATGGGTAGAGGACGCAGCCGCGGGCCATACGGCGGCCGCCGACAGGGGCTTACGGGAAACCAGCTGAAGATTCTGGGAATTGTGGCAATTCTAATTGATAATATTGGAGCAGTGGTGATTCAGGGAGGGATTCTTCATGGAACAGACAGTGCTCTTTATCATGCAGTGCTGCTGACGCCTTCCGGGCATTACTGGGTGATAGCAGGACAGGTCTGCCGTTATGTGGGGAGACTGGGATTTCCTATCCTGGCATATCTCACGGCAGAGGAATTTGTGCGCACCAGGGACCGCCGGTGGTACGCCGTCAGGATGCTCCTGTTTGCCCTGTTGTCTGAAGTGCCCTTTGATTTGGCTGTGTACCATACCATGTATTATCCCCACTATCAGAATATGATGTTTACCCTGTTTGCCGGGGTGCTGGTTATGGCTGTCATGGAGTCCACCCAGAATCCGTGTTTGAAGGCAGGGGCTCTGGCAGCAGGATGCGCGCTGTCATGGGTGCTGCAGTTTGATTATAATGTGGTGGGAGTCCTGTTCATAGCTGCCATGTACTGGTTCCGCCGCAGTGATACGGCCCAGGTGGTTGCGGGAGTGGCAATCTGCGCAGTGGAGAGCATCAGCTGCTATTGTGTGTCAGCCTTGTCTTTTGCGCCTATTGTATTGTATAATGGAAGGCGGGGGGCATTTCAGCTTAAATATATGTTCTACGTGTTTTACCCGGTACATTTTCTGGTTCTGTACGGTGTGAGCATGTGGATTGCAAAAGGAGTTTAAAATCATGATATTTGACACACATGCCCATTATGATGATGAGGCATTTGACGGGGACCGGCCGGAACTTCTGGGACGTTTGAAAGAAGCCGGCGTCGGTGCGGTTATGAATGTAGCCGCCAGCCTGGAGAGCTGCCGAAGTACCCTGAAGCTGGCCGAAGCCTATGACTGGATATACGGGGCCATGGGAGTCCATCCCAGTGAGACGGGGGAGCTGGACCAGGAGGGCCTACAGTGGATTAAGGAACAGTGTGGCCGCCGGAAGATAAAGGCCGTGGGCGAAATCGGCCTGGATTACTACTGGGAGGAACCGGCCCACGATATACAGAAAAAATGGTTTGAGGCACAGATGGATTTGGCCAGGCAGGTTAAGCTTCCAGTCATCATCCACAGCAGGGATGCCGCAAAGGATACCCTGGATATGATGAAGGCGGCTAAGGCCGGGGATATCGGAGGCGTCGTCCACTGCTTTTCCTACACCAGGGAAATGGCCAGGGAGTACCTGAACATGGGATTTTTCCTTGGAATCGGAGGTGTCCTTACCTTCAACAATGCAAGGAAGCTGAAAGAGGTGGTGGAGTATATACCTCTGGAGTCCATTGTATTGGAGACAGACTGTCCCTATCTGGCGCCGGTTCCCAACCGTGGAAAGAGAAACTCATCCCTCAATCTTCCCTATGTAGTGGAGGCTGTCAGCCAGCTTAAGGGAGTGGACCCGGAAACCGTTGTGAAGGTCACCTGGGAAAATGGAAAAAGGCTCTACCGGCTGTAGGCAGCCCGGTTATGGGAAACAGAGTTGACAAATAGACAAAAAGCGCTGTAGTGTACGATATACAGCGCTTCTTTTTTGACTGTTCTTTTGCCCAGGCATTGACTTTTGGACGGGAATCCATTACTCTTAAAAGAGGGCCGAATCCGGTCCGCAGAAAGGAATTCTAATACATGGCAAATTTGGGTGATCCGAAAAATACCATTGAAATCATACAGAAATATCAGTTCGCATTCCAAAAGAAATTTGGTCAGAATTTTCTCATAGATACCCACGTGCTGGACAAAATCATAAGTGCCGCAGGGATTACCGGGGATGACTGCGTGCTGGAAATAGGACCGGGCATTGGAACCATGACCCAGTACCTGGCGGAGCATGCAGGAAAAGTGGTTGCAGTGGAGATTGACACCAATCTTCTGCCCATACTGGACGAGACCTTAAAGGGCTATTCCAATGTGACGGTTATCAACAGTGATATCCTGAAATTAGACATGAACCAGTTGGTGGACGAGTATAATGGTGGAAGGCCTATCAAGGTGGTGGCCAACCTCCCATATTACATCACCACGCCCATTATCATGGGATTGTTTGAGAGCAATGTGCCCATTGACAATATCACTGTTATGGTGCAGAAGGAGGTGGCGGACCGGATGCAGGTGGGACCCGGCTCCAAGGACTACGGCGCCTTGTCCCTGGCAGTGCAGTACTATGCAAAGCCTTATATCGTGGCAAATGTACCGCCCAACTGCTTTATTCCGCGCCCCAATGTGGGATCCGTGGTTATCCGTCTGACAAGGTATAAGGAACCGCCGGTACAGGTGGACGAGCCAGGTGTCATGTTCCGGCTTATAAGGGCCTCGTTTAATCAGCGCAGGAAGACGCTGCAGAACGGATTAAATAACTCGCCGGAGGTTCCGTATACAAAGGAGCAGATAGCGGCTGCCATTGAGAGCCTGGGCGTTCCTGCTTCTGTCAGGGGGGAAGCATTGACGCTGGAGCAGTTCGCCGGCTTGTCCAATTATTTTACCCGCACAGCGGGAAATGGGGCTTAAGGTTCGGAATATGATGCCAGGAATACAAAAACGGGGTCCGTGGTGTATTTCACGGGGATAAAGGGGAATAATCCTGGAAGGACAATTATCTGAATCATCAGAGAAATTATATATAAAACAGAAAGGAAGGTAAGTCGATGAAGAAAAAAGTGGGTAAAATCCTGACAGCTGCGGCAGCAGGAGCGGCAGTGGGCGTGGCAGTGAAGAAGCTGCAGGACAGCCGGAAGGAAAAGGAAGATGAGAGGATTGCCGCCATTGAGGAAGCGGTGATGAATAACCGGGATTATGGCGACAGGAAAGCTTATCTGGTAGGCGGAGGCCTGGCCACCCTGGCTGCTGCCGCGTATCTGATCCGGGACTGCAGGTTCCCTGCCAACCAGATAACGGTTTACGAGGGCATGCACATACTTGGGGGAAGCAATGACGGTATCGGTACGCCGGAGCAGGGCTTTGTATGCCGCGGCGGACGTATGCTCAATGAGGAGACCTATGAGAACTTCTGGGAGCTTTTTGGCTCCATTCCATCCCTGCGCCAGCCCGGACGCAGCGTTACGGAAGAAATTCTGGAGTTTGACCATGCCCATCCTACCTGCGCCAAGGCAAGGCTGGTGGATAAGGACGGCAACATTCTGGATGTGAAATCCATGGGTTTTAACCAGGCTGACCGGATGGCCCTTCTGAAGCTGCTGATGACAGATGAGAAAAAGCTGGACAACCTGACCATCCAGGACTGGTTTAAGGAAACACCCCATATATTCGAGACCAATTTCTGGTATATGTGGCAGACCACCTTTGCATTCCAGAAGTACAGCAGCCTGTTTGAGTTCAGACGGTATATGAACCGCATGATTTTTGAGTTCAGCCGTATCGAAACCCTGGAGGGAGTTACCAGAACGCCCTTAAACCAGTATGACAGCGTGATTCGTCCTCTGGAGACTTATCTGAGGAAGGCCGGAGTCAACTTCCGTGAGAACTGCGAAGTGACGGATATAGATTTTGCGGATGGCCCCGGAATTACGGTAAAGACCCTGTATCTGAAAAAGAAAGTGGAGAGCACAGATGACTCAGGCGAGGAATCAGACGCTCCGGCCGGTCCTTCCTATGTGACGGAGGAGGTCCAGCTAAATAAGAGCGATATCTGTATCATGACCAATGCGTGCATGACGGACAGCGCTACCCTGGGAAGCCTTTACAAACCCGCGCCCGCGCCTGAGAAGAAGCCGATCAGCGGTGAACTCTGGGCCAAGGTGGCCGGAAAGAAGCCGGGTCTGGGAAATCCGGAGCCATTCTTTACCAAGCCTGAGGAGACAAACTGGCTCAGCTTTACTGTTACCTGCAAAGGCGATGATATTTTAAAGACCATTGAGAATTTTACCGGTAATGTACCTGGCAGCGGCGCTCTGATGACCTTTAAGGATTCCAGCTGGCTTATGAGCAGCGTGGTTGCGGCGCAGCCTCATTTTGTTAACCAGCCCGCCGACCAGACTATTTTCTGGGGATATGGACTGCACACAGAGGCCATTGGCGATTATGTAAAGAAGCCTATGAAGGATTGTACCGGCCAGGAGCTGTTAAATGAATATCTCCATCATCTTCATATTCCGGAGGACAGGATTGCGGAACTGATGAAGACGGTTATCAATGTGATTCCCTGCTATATGCCTTATGTGGATGCACAGTTTGAGCCGCGCAAGATGAGCGACAGGCCGCCGGTGATTCCGGCAGGTTCCACCAACTTTGCAATGGTGAGCCAGTTTGTGGAGATTCCGGAGGACATGGTATTTACCGAGGAATATTCGGTACGCGCTGCGCGGATTGCAGTTTACGGCCTTTTGGATGTAAAGAAAAAGATTTGCCCGGTGACGCCTTACAACAGGCAGCCTAAGATTCTTTTGAAGGCGCTTAAGAAATCATATCTGTAGAGGGGAATATCCATCATATGGTTAAATATCGGGCCGGCATAAGCCGGCCCGGACTTTTGGAATACATGCAGGCGGAGTACATACAGGATAGGAGACAATACCAATGATATTTATAGGAGGAATCAGTCAGGGGCAGAAAATACTGGATTATGTAAAGACTGTCATATGTGACCGGTGCGGCGGATACGGGCGGTACCAGGTTTACATGACCTATATGTATTTCAGCTTTTTCTTTATTCCCCTGTTCAAGTGGAATAAGAGATTTTATGTAAAAATGTCCTGCTGTGATGCTGTCTATGAGCTGGACCCGGAGGTGGGAAAGGCGCTGCTTCAAGGCCGGCAGGCAGATATAAAAAGTTCCGACCTGACGTTAGTTCAGGAGGGGCGCCGCAGAGGCTATTACGACAGCGGAACCTATAAGACCTGGAAAAAATGCGGAAATTGCGGATATGAGACAGAAGAGGATTTTGAGTACTGTCCTAAATGCGGCAGGAGACTGTGACGGACGGCGGCGCACAGACCGCAGCTGGAGAGAATTCAGCATCCCCTGCAGATATGAGGCCGAACCAAGAATTTTTTAAACTTCTACCTAGCCATGGCTCTTCCGGTATAGTATAATGGAATTAGCCTTTACGGGCATCTAATATTTGGAGAGGTGTTGGATGCTGCAATGGCTGGCAGCCATTGCATAAGAGAAAGGATGGGAAAATGACGGAAAATCAGAAGATGGATTTGATCCTGCAGAAGTTAGGAGGGATCGAAGGAGGCCTTGCCTCGGTAGGAGAAGATGTGCGGTCGCTGCAGGGAGACGTGCAGACACTCAAAGGAGATGTTCAGACACTCAAAGGAGACGTGCAGACGCTCAAAGGAGACGTGCAGACGCTCAAAGAGGATGTTCAGACGCTCAAAGGAGACGTGCAGACGCTCAAAGAGGATGTACAGATGCTCAAAGACAGGGTAACCAACATAGAGATTACTCTGGAGAATGAGACCAACAGGAATATCCAGCTGATAGCAGAGGGCCATTTGAACCTGGATCGAAAGCTGGATGAAGCGTTAAAGGAATTACAGCCTAATACCATGTATCATTTAAAAGTGAATCACCTGGATGGCGAGGTCACCAAGATGAAGCGTATGTTGAATATGGCATAAAATGGATACCGCTATGGAATGCCGCAGTTCAGTTTTCACGGTTCAAATTTCATAACAATTTCAGCTAACAAGAGAGGATTTTGCAAGGCAGTAACCAGCTGCATTGCAAAATCCTTTTTGCGTTTTTGGCCCTCCATATATGCTGTATCCTTAGCCGCGTACGGAAAGGACCAGGAAACTCTGCCTGTTTTTACCTTTATTTTACGCGAACCTGCTTTTGGATTTTACCTGGACAATTTAGAATCTATAAGTAGATTTGGGAGAGAGAAAGGAACGGAAATGGCGGATATTTCACTGGTAAATGTATGTAAAACCTATAAAGGGGGCCAAAATGCGGTCAAGGATTTTAATTTGGATATCAGGGACCGGGAGCTGATTATTTTTGTGGGGCCGTCAGGCTGCGGAAAATCCACTACACTGAGAATGATTGCAGGACTTGAGGATATTTCCTCAGGGGAATTATGGATGGATGACTGCCTGATGAACATGGTGGAACCTAAAAACCGGAATCTGTCCATGGTATTTCAGAATTATGCCTTATATCCCCATATGACGGTGTATGAGAACATGGCCTTTGGACTCAGGGTACGCAGGACCGCGCCCGGTGAAATTGATGCCAGAGTAAGGGAGGCAGCCCGAATTCTGGAAATCAGCCATCTGCTGGACCGCAGGCCGGCTGCATTATCAGGAGGACAGAAGCAGAGGGTTGCAATCGGAAGCGTGATTGTGAGAAAGCCAAAGGCTTATCTTATGGACGAACCCCTGTCCAATCTGGATGCCAAGCTGAGGGCACAGATGCGGGTGGAAATAGCAAAGCTTCACAAACAGCTTAACGCCACCATCATATATGTGACCCATGACCAGGTGGAGGCCATGACTCTGGGTACCCGGATTGTTGTTATGAACCAGGGAATGATACAGCAGGTAGCACCTCCCGCAGAGCTTTACCGGAATCCTGTAAATAAATTTGTGGCGGGATTCATTGGTTCCCCCACTATGAATTTTCTGGATGTGGATGTGCTGGAAGAGGATGGGACAGTCTGGCTTCTGGGACAGGGATGGCGGCTTCCCCTGGAAGGATACCAGGCCAGGAAATTAAAAGAAAAAGGATTTGCAGGAAAACGGGTAACCCTGGGGATCCGGCCGGAAGACCTTCATCAGGAAGAATGCAGCCGGAAAAACGGTTCCGACGGTTTGAACGGAAATGACAGCGGGTGGGTTGGAGTTTACATAAGTGTCAGGGAAATGCTGGGAAGCGAGGTGCTGCTTCACGGCAATACAGGGGATACGGGCCGGCTGTCGGCCAGGATGCCGGCGTCCTGCCGGGTGAAGCCGGGAGAATTCCTGCGCCTTTACGTGGATATGCCTCAGATTAAGCTGTTTGATATACAGTCAGAAGAAAATATTTTATTTGATTAGGAGACAGTGATGAAATCAGATTCATTATTAAAAAAGGCAGGGCCCTATGGATATATTTTACCGGCGCTCCTGGTGTTTGCCGTATTCCTGTTTTACCCGTTTTTCAAGACCATTTACCTGAGTCTTTATAAGACAAATAAAATGGGGCAGGCCAAGCTGTTTGTGGGACTGGGAAATTATATGGAGCTGTTTCAGTCGGAATCATTTTATAACAGTCTGGCAGTAACCCTTCTGTTCGTGGCAATCGTGGCGGCGGGGAGCATGGCCCTGGGACTCCTGGCAGCTGTCCTGTGCAATAAGGCATTTCCGGGAATCCGTATATTCAGCACGGCTTATGCGCTGCCCATGGCCATTGCGTCCAGTTCCGCAGCCATGATATTTAAAATCATGCTTCATCCTTCCATCGGTATTGTAAACAAGCTGCTGGGACTTGATATCAATTGGATTAACGACCCCAAATATGCGCTCATATGCGTGGCCCTGCTGACAGCCTGGCTTAACAGCGGAATTAACTTCCTGTATTTCAGCGCCGGACTCAGCAATATTGATGAGACTATCTACGAGAGAGCATCCGTGGATGGGGCCAACGGGATTCAGAAATTTTTCCGGCTGACACTGCCGGGTCTCAGCCCAATCATGTTTTATACCATCGTAGTGAATATCATCCAGGCATTCCAGTCCTTTGGCCAGGTGAAGATTCTGACCCAGGGCGGGCCGGGGGAATCCACAAACCTGATTGTGTATTCCATTTACAGGGATGCGTTTTTTAACTACAGGTTTGGCAGCGCGGCGGCACAGTCCGTTATACTGTTTGCCATCATCATGGTCATGACGCTTATGATGTTTAAGGCAGAGAAGAAAGGAGTCAGCTATTAATGGAACAGACAATGACCATAAAGGGACGCAAAAGAGTCAGCCGCGAGGAAATCATTAAAGTACAGGAGAAAGCCAACAGAAAAGCCATGACTGTAAGGAGAGTCAGGACCGGAGCCCTGATTGCAGCCAATGTGCTGGTATCCCTCTTCGTTCTTCTGCCGCTGTTATATGCGGTCAGCGTGGCGTTTATGCCGCCCGGCGAATTGTTTACCACGGAAATGAATCTGGTGCCCAGGCAGCCTGCATGGGACAATTTCAGGCAGGCCCTGGTAAAAATACCGCTGGTGCGGTTTGTGTGCAACTCCTTTATCACAGCCGGGCTGATTACAGCGGGACAGATTATTTCCTGTTCTTTGGCTGCATTTTCCTTCTCCTTCCTGGAGTTTAAGGGTAAAAACGCACTTTTTATGCTGGTAATGGCCACCATGATGATTCCGGGAGAGGCCACCATCATATCAAATTATCTGACGGTGAGCCGGTGGAACTGGCTGGATTCCTACCAGGTGCTCATTGTGCCCTATCTTACGTCAGCAATGGGAATCTTTCTGTTCCGGCAGTTTTATAAATCATTTCCCATCTCTCTGTATGAGTCGGCAAAGATTGACGGCTGCGGAAATCTCAGGTTCATTTTCCGCATCCTGCTTCCGCTTACCAAGTCGGCCATAGGGGCCATGGCGGTGTATACCTTTATCAATGCCTGGAACATGTATATGTGGCCTTTGCTGGTGACCGGATCCAATGAAATGAGAACCGTGCAAATTGGCATTAGCATGTTAAACAGCGTGGACGCCCAGTCCATTACTTTGATGATTGCAGGCGTGGTCATGATTATCCTGCCCTCCATTTCTATCTTCATATTGGGGCAGAAGCAGCTGATCCGGGGGATGTTCTCAGGAGCAGTGAAGGGTTAGGAACACCCGGAAAGGGATTACAGAAGTAAATAAAAGAAGAAAAAGAAATAAGAAAATGAAATAAGAATAAAAAATAAACGGAGGAATAACAATTATGAAAAAGAGATTAATCGGTTATGCTGCAGCCTTACTGGCAGTATCCATGCTGGCAGGGTGCGGCGCGCCGGCAGCGGGCACGGGTGCTGCGGCTGATCCGGGCTCCCAGTCGGGTACATCTCAGGCAGGTACATCCCAGGCAGATGCTTCCCAGGCAGGCACTTCTCAGGCAGGCGGTTCCCAGACAGATGCATCCCAAAGTGCAGGCGCAGAGGGCGCCTCCATCACCTTCTGGCATTCCATGGGCGGAGTGAATGGAGAAGCATTGGAGTATCTGGTGAATAAGTTTAATTCAGAAAACACCATGGGAATCCGGGTGGAGGCCCAGTATCAGGGAGAGTATGACGATGCCATCAACAAACTGAAAAGCGCTCAGATTGGCAATATGGGTGCGGATTTGGTGCAGATTTACGACATTGGAACCAGGTTCATGATTGATTCCGGGTGGGTGGTCCCCATGCAGGAGTTAATCGACGCGGACGGATGGGATAAAACACAGATTGAACCTAACATCGCTGCGTATTATACTGTAGGTGACACCTTATATTCCATGCCCTTTAACTCATCCACGCCTTTGCTGTACTACAACAAGGATATGTTTGACAAGGCGGGCATCACACAGGCGCCTGGAAGCCTTGGGGAGATCGGCCGGATTGCCGATGATTTGGTGAACAAGGGCGGGGCAGGAGAACCTATATCCCTGAGCATTTACGGTTGGTTTTTTGAACAGTTTACCTGCAAGCAGGGACTGAATTATGTAAACAATGGAAATGGACGTGAGGCAGCTGCCACAGCGGTTGAATTTGACCAGAACGGGGCTGGGGCAAAGACACTGGCGGCCTGGAAGGAACTGTACGACAAGGGCTACGCGCCCAATGTGGGCAGAGGCGGCGACGCGGGGCTGGCAGATTTCAGCTCCGGCAAGTCGGCTATGACCCTTGGATCCACTGCCTCCTTAAAGCAGATTCTGGAAGATGTAAATGGCAAGTTTGAGGTGGGAACCGCTTATTTCCCCATGGTCAGTGAAAGCGATAAAGGCGGAGTGTCTATTGGAGGCGCCTCTCTCTGGGCCCTGAACAATGAGGATGAGGCTAAGAAGGCCGCCACATGGGAGTTTGTTAAGTTCCTTGTTTCACCGGAGAGCCAGGCTTACTGGAACGCCCAGACAGGATATTTCCCTGTGACTGTAAAGGCTCATGAGGAACCTGTATTCAGGGAAAATCTGGAAAAATATCCCCAGTTCGGCACTGCCATTGACCAGCTTCATGATTCCACTCCGCAGTCAGCAGGCGCCCTGCTCAGCGTATTTCCTGAGGCAAGGCAGGTGGTTGAAACGGAGATAGAGAACATGCTTAACAACGGAACCAGCCCGGAGGAGGCTGCATCTGAGATGGCGCAGCAGATTAATAAGGCAATCGGGGAATATAACCTGCTCAATGAATGATAATCATGGATTGGAGGGTATACTGAGTATGAAGACACAGGTTTGGGCCCACAGAGGCGCGTCGGCTTACGCGCCGGAAAATACGCTGGAGGCATTCCGGCTGGCAGCGGAAATGGGAGCCGACGGGGTGGAGCTGGATGTCCAGTTAAGCAGGGACGGAGAACTTGTGGTGGCCCATGATGAGACCATCGACAGGGTGAGTAACGGCACAGGGTACATAAAGGATTATACCCTGGCCCAGCTTAAGAAACTGTCCTTTAACAGGCTGTTTCCCGACTTTAAGGACGCCCGGATTCCCACGATTAAGGAAGTCTATGAACTGTTAAAGCCTTCGGGGCTGACGGTGAATGTGGAGCTTAAGACCGGCATCATACTCTACCCTGAGATTGAGGAAAAGGTACTGGCTCTCACTGCTTCCATGGGGATGGAGGACAGGGTGATTTATTCATCCTTCTGCCATCCCAGCCTGGTAAGGCTTAAGGAACTGGACAGCGGCCTTAAGACTGGGCTTCTGTACTCGGACGGCTGGATAGACGCGGCAGCCTATGGGCGTCATACAGTGGGAGCGGATGCCCTGCATCCGGCCCTGTACCACATGCAGGATCCGCAGCTTATCCCGGCTGCCAGAAGGCAGGGACTGGCAGTGAATGTATGGACGGTCAATGAAGAAACGCATATGGAAATGCTGGTGCGGCAGAACGTGGACGCCATCATTACCAACCGGCCGGACCTGTGTAGGCGGGTCGTTGACAGGTACACAGACCTATGACAGAATTTTTGACAGAAAGCAGGCATATATGATAAGACTGGTTGCAATTGATATGGACGGTACTCTCCTGCGCCCTGACGGGCATATTTCAGAGAGGAATGTACGTGCCCTTAAGGGACTTAAGGCTGCAGGGGCCGAGTTCCTGATTTGTACGGGACGCAGCTATATAGACGCATTGGAACCCCTTAAGGAGGCCGGACTCAGGGCACCTGTGGTGTGCATGAACGGAGCTGCTGTGTATGATTGGGACGGCAGGCTCATGGACGAGATACGGCTCTCTGAAAGGCAGGTAAGGGAAATCCTGGAATGCTGCCAAAAGGAGGACATTATCTTTGATTTCATGACGGACAGAGGCAGCTATACCACTGCAAAGGAGGCACAGTTCCGGGCATGTTTTGAGCGGAATGTGCTGCTTCCCATGGCGGAGTTTACCTATGAGGGAGTGAGAGACAGGTTCTCCTTTGCAGAGGAAGAACAGCTCTTTGAGCTGGGGCTGGCATTTTATAAAATATCGGTCATTCATGAATCACAGGAGGTCCTGGGCAGAATTAAGGAGCGTCTGTCCCGTATACAGGAACTGGCGGTTGCGTCCTCTTTTGCCACCAACCTGGAGCTGACCCACAGCCATGCCCAAAAGGGCCGGGCTCTGGCTTTTTACGCGGCCTCCAGGGGTGTGAGACCGGATGAAATCATGGCCATAGGAGACAGCGAGAATGACTATTCCATGCTGTCCATGGACATAAAATATACGGTTGCCATGGGAAATGCCATGGAGAGCATTAAACGTATCGCCAGATGCCAGACCCGCTCCAATATACAGGATGGTGTGGCATATGCCATAGAAACCCTGGTTCTAACCAGGGAGGCCAGGGCGTATTAGGCCTCTGAGTGATGGGGGCGGAGCATAATTTTACAGATGATAAGCAAAGAGTCCGCAGGCTCTGCCCCGGCTCTTTTTTTGTTGTATTCAGAAGGTATGTGAGAGTTTGAATGATTTCGGATTGACAAATAAATAGTCCGGTGCTATGCTAAATGACAACAGGGAGCTTGTGAAGCAGGCTGAGAGGAAGTAATCGAACTTCGACCTATCGCACCTGATTTGGGTAATGCCAACGTAGGGAAATATGAGACATGTATGTGTATTCAATGCATAATTTAAGTCCATATCCCGCGCGGTATGGGCTTTTTTATATCAGAGAAAAGTTCCGGCCTTTTGCGCGGTATGGATATAAGCAGGATTTAACGCTGTGCAGGAAATACGCCGCTGTACCAGAAAATATGCCTCTCTACCAGGAAGATAGGCGGGCTCCAAGTAAAAAACATGGAGGTATGACTATGAAAGTAAACATTAAAAAACTGGCGGTAAGCGCCATGCTGACAGCGGTGGCCGTGTCTTTATCCGGCTTTTCCATCCCCATAGGGGCATCCAAATGTTTTCCGGTTCAGCACCTTGCCAATGTACTGGCCGGTGTTTTCCTTGGGCCGTGGTATGGCGTGGGAATGGCGTTCTGCACATCCTTTATCAGGAATCTGATGGGGACAGGCAGTCTGCTGGCATTTCCGGGCAGCATGGTGGGCGCATTTTTAGGGGGGTATCTGTACCAGCGTTTCGGCAGACTGACACTGGCCTACGTTGGGGAGGTGTTCGGCACCGGCATACTGGGCGGAATGCTCTGCTATCCGGTAGCCACACTGGTGATGGGGAAGGAAGCAGCCATTTTTGCCTATGTAATCCCATTTCTTATGAGCACCATGTGTGGTACGGTCATTGCCGCGTTCCTGATTGGTGTGCTGTATAAGTCCGGGGCGTTTCAGTATATGAGGCGGATGCTGGATCTGGATGTACAGACCGGCAAAGCCATGGGAAGATAACAAGAAAAAGGATAAATCAGATAATGCAGAGACAATGGATGAAGGACTTAAGGGAGCGCTCTCCCAGAGTCCACTGTATAACCAATTATGTTACGGCAGGGGACGTGGCCAATATGGTCCTGGCCGCAGGCGGCTCTCCTGTTATGGCCCAGGGGCTGCATGAGGTGGAGGATGTTACCTCCATCTGCAGCAGCCTTGTCCTTAACCTGGGGACCCTGGAAGAAAGGACCATACCGGCCATGGAGGCAGCGGGAAGAAAAGCGGCCGGCCTGGGCCTTCCCGTTATCCTGGACCCGGTAGGAGTCACTGCATCACGGTTTCGCAGACAGACAGCCATTGATATAATCCGGAAGACATCCCCTTCTGTGATCCGGGGAAATGAGGCGGAAATCCGGGCTCTGAACCAGGAACTGAGAGGACATGAGACGGGCAACACCTGCGGTGTGGATTCGGAAACCTTTGGCACCATTGAGAGCCGCATGGAAACGGCCTGTTCCCTGAGGGACCTTACAGGCGCGGTTGTGGTTATGACCGGGGTAGAAGATGTGGTGGCCGGAAAAGAAAAAAAGTTTATTGTCAGAAACGGCCATCCCTGGATGGCCAGGATTACAGGCAGCGGCTGTATGCTGGACGGGCTTATGGGAGCGTTCTGCGGTCTGTATGGGGAACCGGGACTGGCCGGTCTGACAGAGGAGGCTGCGGTCACGGCTCTCAGCGCACACGGGCTCTGCGGAGAACTGGCGGCCGCAGAGACTGCAAAGCGGGGAGGCGGGACAGGCACATTCCGCATGTATCTGCTGGATAAAATGAGCCTTCTGGATGACGGGACACTGGAGAGAGGTAAGAAAATTGAGATTCGATAGAAGACAGCTTTTGATTTATGCAGTAACCGACAAGGCATGGACCGGTAAGCTATCCCTTAAAGAGCAGGTGGAGGAGGCGTTAAAAGGCGGCGCAACCATGGTTCAGCTCAGGGAAAAGGAACTGGATAAAGGAAATTTTGAGGAAGTGCTGAGAACGGCCTGGGACATCCGCAGAATCACAGAAGAATATAATGTGCCCCTTATGATTGACGACAATCTGGAGCTGGCTCTGGCCTGCCGCGCGGACGGCCTACATGTGGGCCAAAACGATATGGAGGCGTCTGAGGCCAGAAGGCTTCTGGGGCCTGACCGTATACTGGGAGTTACGGCAAAAACAGTGGACCAGGCCAGAAAAGCCCAGGCAGCAGGTGCGGATTATCTGGGCAGCGGGGCCATATTCGGCACCAGCACAAAAGCAGATGCGCGTCCCATGACAATGGAGACCCTGAATGCAATCTGTGACTGTGTGGACATTCCGGTGGTGGCCATCGGAGGAATCTGTCTGGATAACATAGGACGTCTGGCCGGCAGCCATGCAGCGGGAGCAGCCATTGTTTCAGGCATATTCGGGGCGCCGAATATACGGGAGACCACAGAAAAGCTGGTAAAAGCAATGGAGGAGATAACACGGCTGTCCGGGCAGGACCTGCGGGCCGGCTCGGTGTAAGAAAATGGAAAAAATATAAAAACTTTCAAAAAAACCATTGACATTTGGAAATGGGCTGATTATAATGAGTTCAACATTCAACAAAACATAAAAAACTGTTGAGCAGGAGTAAGTAAGATTGTAATTCCAGGCGCAGAGAGCTTCCGGCCGGTGTAAGGGAGCATTGGATTAGAGTCTGAATGGACCTGCGAGGGCAGCTGGAAACCAGGGTCATAGAGATATGTCTGATGGGAGTATGGGCTGACGGGTATCCCACCGTTACCAGGGAGAACGCATGATGGTGCGTTGCAGAGCGGGCGTATTTTATTTCTTTGTTCGATGACACAGCATCAGGTTAATTTTAACTTGATGCTTTTTTAATTCCCAGACCGGAGAATGGCGGGGAGAGTGCAGGACATGGAAAGCGCCAACCAGGGTGGTACCGCAGAAGCCGGAAGAAGCTTTTGTCCCTGCTGATTACAGATGTAGTCAGCAGGGATAAGGGCTTCTTTTTTTTGATGAATGTGACGCCCGGACCCGGGAATGGTGATGGGCTCAGAATAAACAGCCGGTTTGAAGGAAAGGAGTTAAGGTAAATGATAATCCCAGCTTGTGATGAAATATTAAGTCTGTCGGGGGAATACGATATAATTCCCATCTGCCGCGAGATTTACGCGGATGTAGTGACCCCCATAACACTGCTCAGACGTATAGCAGAGAGGAGCAGCCGTTTTTACCTGTTGGAAAGCATAGAGGGCGGCGAAAAATGGGGACGCTACTCCTTTCTCGGATATAACCCGGTGATGCGCGTTGCCTGCCGCTGCGGGAAGGTGAAGATTGAGAGCCATGTCAGCCGGTTCCCATCCAGGGAAGTACAAACAGATCATCCCATGGATGTGCTTCGTGAGATATTGGCACAGTACAAGTCGCCCCGGCTGAAAGGGCAGCCGCCCTTTACCGGTGGATTTGTGGGGTATTTTGCATATGCAATGATTGAGTACGCGGAGCCCACCCTTCATATCAGCAGAGGCGGTGCAAATGACTTTGATCTGATGCTCTTTGACAAGGTCATAGCCTATGACCACCTGAAACAGAAGATACAGATTGTGGTAAACATGAAAACCGGCAGGACAGAGAGGGGAATCTGTGAAGAGCTGGAGCGGTGCCAAGGCCGGAAGCGTTGTGAAGGCCGGGAAAATGGGAACACCTCCGGCGGTCTGGAATATTTGATGAAGGAGTACGAAAGGGCCTGTGAGGAAATACAGGAAATGGCCTCCCTTATCAGTGACACTGCACCTCTTAAGAGGCTGTCCTCACCGGAGAAACCATCCTTTGTATGCAGTGTTTCCAAAGAAGAATTCTGCGGTACGGTGGAAAAGACAAAGGAGTATATTCTGGACGGGGATATCTTCCAGGCGGTTATATCCAGACAGTTTACCAGTTCCTATGAAGGCAGTCTGCTGAACGCCTACCGGGTTTTAAGGACGACCAACCCATCTCCTTATATGGTTTATATGAACATAGACCAGGATGAAATCATCAGTACATCCCCGGAAACACTGGTCCGCCTTGAAAACGGGCGCCTTACTACCTTTCCGGTAGCCGGTTCCCGGCCAAGGGGAGCCGGGGACGAGGAGGACAGAAGGCTGGAGGAAGAACTTCTGGCAGATGAAAAGGAACTTTCCGAGCACAATATGCTGGTGGATTTGGGAAGGAATGATATTGGACGCATCGCTGAGTTCGGGTCCGTGGAGGTGACGGAGTACAAGATGATACACAAGTATTCCAAAATCATGCATATCTGTTCCCAGGTGGAAGGAAATATAAAACCCGGCCTGGACGGCTGTTCGGCGGTGGAGGCCCTGCTTCCGGCAGGCACCCTATCGGGAGCGCCTAAGATAAGGGCGTGTGAGATTATTGAAAAACTGGAGTCCGTTCCCCGCGGAATTTACGGGGGAGCCCTGGGATACCTGGATTTTACCGGAAACCTGGACACATGCATCGCCATACGCATGGCGGTAAAGCAGGCAGGAAAGGTTACGGTCCAGGCAGGAGGCGGAATCGTGGCGGACAGTGTTCCGGAACTGGAATACGAGGAATCAGCAAATAAAGCCAAGGCCGTTATTCAGGCCATCCTTCAGGCAGGGGAGGTAGACGACAGATGATCGTATTAATTGATAATTATGACAGCTTTTCCTATAACCTGGTACAGATGATTGGGAGTATTGAGCCGGATATAAAGGTGGTCCGCAACGACCAGGTAACCGTGGATGACATAGAAAGCATGAAACCAAGCCACCTGATACTGTCGCCCGGACCGGGATATCCCCGGGATGCCGGCATACTGGAGGAAGCAGTGATAAAGCTTAAGGGAAAAATGCCCATTCTGGGTGTGTGCCTGGGACATCAGGGTATATGCGAGGCTTTCGGCGGAACCATTGCCCATGCAAAGAAGCTGATGCACGGAAAGCAGAGCAATATCAGGCTGGACAGTCATATAAAGGAAGAAAAGTCCGGACTTCCGGAAAAGATGGGATGCGGATGCCGGTTATTTGAAGGTCTGCCGTCCGTTATACCGGCTGCCAGATATCATTCCCTGTCCGCAGTGCCTGAGAGCCTGCCCGAGGAACTGGAAGTGGTGGCCCTGGACTGTATGGAAGGAGAGGTCATGGCAGTTTCGCACAGGGACTATCCCATATACGGGCTGCAGTTCCATCCCGAATCCATATTAACGCCGGATGGAAGGAAAATACTGGAAAACTTCCTTGATATCGGGACGATACAGGCAATGTAAATGGTGAGAGACAAACGAAACAGAAATAAAAATCAGGCATTGTAAAAAAGGAGAATGACTATGATACAGAAAGCAATTCATGAATTGGTAGAAAATAAGAATCTGGATTTTGAAACAACCAAGGAGGTTATGGATGAAATCATGAGCGGAAACGCCACCCAGGCGCAGATATCCTCATTTCTCACAGCTCTGAGGATGAAGGGAGAGACCATTGATGAGATTACGGCCTGCGCCACTGTTATGCGTGATAAGGCGGTAAAGCTGTCGCCGCCCTTTCCGGTGATGGACATTGTGGGAACAGGAGGGGACGAGGTGGGAACCTTTAACATTTCCACCACCAGCGCATTTGTGGCTGCCGCCGGAGGCATACGGGTGGCAAAACATGGAAACCGCAGCGTATCCAGTAAGAGCGGCGCGGCAGATGTGCTGGAAAGACTGGGGGCAGAGCTGGCTCTGACGGCGGAACAGGCTGAAACTGTTTTAGAGGACACCGGAATGTGCTTCCTGTTCGCGCCGGCATACCATTCCTCTATGAAATATGCGGCTCCTGTGAGGAAAGAAATCGGAATCAGAAGTATATTTAACATATTAGGCCCCCTGTCCAATCCGGCAGGCGCATCCATGCAGCTGTTAGGGGTGTACAGCCGGGATTTGGTGGAACCACTGGCCCAGGTGCTGGCTAACCTGGGAGTTACCAGGGGAATGGTGGTATGCGGGGGAGACGGACTGGATGAAGCGACACTTACCGGCCCCACCCATGTATGTGAAATCCGTTACGGGAAAATTACGGCTTATGATATGACGCCTGAGGAATTGGGCCTGACCGTATGCAATCTGGAAGAACTCATCGGAGGAACACCTGAGGAGAATGCACAGATAACAAGGAATATCCTGTCCGGAAGCCTGAAAGGACCGAAGCGGGATGTAGTGGTTTTGAACGCGGCCATCAGCTTATATCTGGGAATTGATGACTGCACGGTGAGGGACTGTGTCAAGACGGCACAGGACATGATTGATTCCGGAGCAGCCATGGCTAAGATGGAAGAATTTATCCAGGCAACCCAAAAAGCAGCAGGAGAGGTGAAGGCGTCATGATACTGGATACCATTGCCCGGTCCGCCGGGAAACGGGTGGAGCAAAGAAAGCAGGTAAAACCGCTGGAACAGGTGATGAAGGAAGCCTTCAAATGCAGAGAGAGAGAAGATATTAAAGGGGAAGACGGAACAGGCGGAGGATATTCTTTTAAGGCGGCGCTGTCTAAACCGGGAGTTTCCTTTATCTGTGAGGTTAAAAAGGCTTCGCCTTCAAAAGGACTGATTGCTCCTGATTTTCCTTATGTGGAAATAGCCAGACAATACCAGGAAGCCGGCGCAGATGCTGTATCCGTATTGACCGAGCCTGAATTCTTTTTAGGAGCAGACCGGTACCTGGAGGAAATCCATGGTGAGATAGACCTTCCGCTGCTGCGCAAGGATTTTACCGTGGACGAATACCAGATTTATGAGGCAAAGGTGCTGGGCGCCTCCTCTGTCCTGCTGATCTGTTCCCTTTTGGACATGGAACAGCTCAAACGGTTTATGGGCATCTGCGGCAGACTGGGCCTTAGCTCCCTGGTGGAAGCCCATACGGACCGGGAAGTAGCCATGGCAGCAGAGGCAGGGGCCCATATCATTGGAATCAATAACCGCAATCTGGGCACGTTTGAGGTAGACTTCACAAACGCCCTGAGGCTCAGGAAGCTGGTGGACCGGGGCACTATATTTGTGGCAGAGAGCGGAATCAGGACGCCTGAGGATATAGAGCTTTTGGCGGAGAACCAGGTAGATGCGGTTCTTGTGGGAGAGACCCTGATGCGGGCGGCAGATAAAAAGCAGGCTCTCAGGGAACTTAAGTCCCGGATACGGTAGGGCCGGACATGAACCGGGACAGATAGAGGAAACAGGACAGGGAGATGAATGATGAAGACATGCAGGCTTAAGATATGCGGTCTCAGCCGGTTTGGAGATATACTGGCGGCCAATGACATTCTGCCGGACTATATCGGCTTTGTATTTGCCGAGAGCAGCCGCAGGGTTACGCCTGATAAGGCCGCCCAGTTAAGGCGGGAGCTGGATAAGAGAATCAGGGCCGTGGGCGTATTTGTCAATGCGCCCATGGAGGAGATACTGGAGCTGGCAGGGCACCGGGAAAAGGAAAGGGTGATTGACCTGATACAGCTCCACGGAGATGAGGATGAGGCTTACATAAGACAACTGAAGAAACACACCCCGCTTCCGGTCATCAAGGCGGTGCGGGTCAGAAGCAGGGAACAGATTTTAAAAGCCCAGGAGCTGCCCTGCGATTACCTGCTTCTGGACACCTATACAAAGGGCAGGTACGGAGGCAGCGGCACTCAGTTTGACTGGAACATGATACCGGAGTTAAAAAAGCCTTATTTCCTGGCAGGCGGCATACATCTGGGCAACATAAGGCAGGCAGCAGCCCATGGACCCTACTGTATTGATGTCAGCAGCGCGGTGGAAACAGGGGGCAGGAAGGACAGAAGGAAGATGGAGGAAATAGCCCAGGTCCTGCGGTGAAAAATCGTTTAAAAAAGGAGAAACAGAAATGTCAAGAGGAAGATTTGGAATCCATGGCGGCCAGTTCATACCGGAAACACTGATGAGCGCTGTCACGGAATTGGAAAAAGCATATGAGTATTATAAAAAGGATCCACAGTTTAAGGCTGAGTTAAAGTATCTGCTGGAGGAATACACAGGCCGTCCGTCACGTCTCTACTTTGCAGAGAAGATGACAAAGGACCTGGGCGGGGCCAGGATTTACCTGAAACGGGAGGACTTAAACCACACCGGCTCCCACAAAATCAACAACGCACTGGGGCAGGTCCTTCTGGCCAAGAAGATGGGAAAGACCAGGGTTATAGCCGAGACAGGGGCCGGACAGCACGGTGTGGCCACTGCCACCGCAGCTGCCCTGTTGGGTCTGGAATGCGAGGTTTACATGGGCAAGGAGGATACGGACCGCCAGGCACTTAATGTATACCGTATGGAGCTGTTAGGGGCCAAGGTGCATCCGGTGACCAGCGGAACCCAGACATTAAAGGATGCTGTCAATGAAACGCTCAGGGAGTGGACTAACCGTATCTCCGATACACATTATGTCATAGGTTCTGTCATGGGTCCCCATCCCTTCCCCATGATGGTAAGGGATTTCCAGAGTGTTATCAGCAGGGAAATCAAAGAGCAGCTTATGGAGAAGGAAGGAAAGCTTCCCGATATGGTAATTGCCTGCGTGGGCGGCGGAAGCAATGCAATGGGAGCCTTTTATGAATTTATAGATGAAAAGGACGTGAAGCTGGTAGGCTGCGAGGCAGCGGGACGGGGTGTGGAGACAGAGCAGACCGCAGCTACCATAGCAACAGGCCGTCTGGGCATTTTCCACGGCATGAAATCTTATTTCTGCCAGGATGAATATGGGCAGATTGCACCGGTGTATTCCATCTCAGCTGGTTTGGATTATCCGGGTATCGGGCCGGAGCACGCGCAGCTGCATGACAGCGGCAGGGCACAGTATGTTCCTGTGACAGATGATGAGGCAGTGGATTCCTTTGAATATCTGTCACGTATGGAAGGAATCATACCAGCAGTGGAGAGCGCGCACGCGGTGGCCTATGCCAGGAAGATAGCTGGTTCCATGGATAAAGACCAGATTATTGTTATCAATCTTTCCGGCAGGGGAGACAAGGATGTGGCGGCAATTGCCAGATATAAGGGGGTAGAACTCTATGAATAGGATACAGCAGGTGTTTGAGAATAAGAAGGCATTCATACCTTTTATAACAGCAGGCGACCCGGACCTTTCCGTGACAGAGGCCCTTGTGCCGGCCATGGCAGAGGCAGGAGCGGATTTGATTGAGCTGGGCATACCATTTTCCGATCCGGTGGCGGAGGGAATTGTCATCCAGGAGGCTGACCTTCGGGCCCTGGCCTCCGGAACCACCACAGATAAAATATTTGATACGGTGCGCCGGATACGTCAAAAAACAGATGTGCCGCTGGCATTTATGACCTATATTAACCCTGTGTTTGCATATGGTGTGGATAAGTTTTTGAAAAATGCAGCTGATTGTGGAATAGACGCCCTGATTGTACCGGATATGCCCTTTGAAGAGCGGGAGGAACTGCTGCCGGCATGCAAAAAATACGATATGACCCTGATATATCTGGTGGCTCCCACATCCAGGGAACGGGCCCAGGCCATAGCCAGGGAATCCGACGGATTTGTGTACTGTGTATCATCTCTTGGAGTCACTGGCGTCCGAAGCGAGATTACCACCAATATTAAGGAAATGGTGGACACCGTAAAGCAGGGCAGGGATGTGCCATGTGCCATAGGATTCGGCATCTCCACTCCGGAACAGGCCGGCAGGATGGCCTCACAGGCAGACGGGGTTATCGTGGGAAGCGCCATTGTGAAAATGGTTGCCAGATACGGAATAAACTGTGTGGAGCCTGTCTGCGATTATGTAAAGCAGATGAAGGCGGCGGTTGGAGTATAGACAGTACGGACCGGTACTAATTGACAGGCACTAAAGGGGCCGCGGCAGAGTATGCCGCAGGGCCCCTTTTTGATGGAAAAAACTATATTTTTTACATGTTCATGGAGAATACTCACAGACAGCAGGTAAGAATAAATAATTCAGGATTAATCTTGTGATATAATCGGAATAGGATACATCACTTTCAGAAGGGAGGAGTCATATGGATTCATCAGTACTGTTGTTTTTTGAAAAAATGCCCCAGGCCCTGCCCATTTATGAGGCGTTTACAAAGCGTCTGCTTAAGGAGCTGGGACCCGTTCAGGTTAAGGTACAGAAATCACAGATTGCCTTTTCAAACCGTTACCAGTTTGCTTTTATCTGGCACCCTTCCAGACGGTTCAGGGGCAGAAAGGGCGTTTATATGGTTGTAACGTTCGGAGTAAGCCATCGCATAGAAGACAGCCGGATTGAGGCGGCAACAGAGCCTTACCCCAACCGCTGGACCCATCATGTGATTGTACAGAGTGAGGATGAGATAGATGATAAGCTGATGGGGTGGATCAGGGAGGCTTATGAGTTTGCGTTGGTGAAATAGGGAAACAGCCAATCAGGGGAAATTGAAGATTGAATGCGATATGCGGTTTGTCCGGCGGGGGACAGCCGCATATCTGCGTTTTTGGCATAAGAGAGGGGGCGTATGTTTGACCTTAATAAAAGGCGCATCATGGATTTTGGAAAAACTATTGAACAAAACATAAGTGTTCTGTCAATATTTTGGAAATAGCAAATAGGGGAAAGCTGTTAATATAAGATTATCGAAGGGATGGCAGTGCTATGGAACAGGAGACAGGAGGGAACATGATGCAGGAACGGCAATATAAAATTCTGAAGCTGCTGTACAGGTCAGATGGATTTGTGACTGTGGAGCGTCTGGCGGAAGATGTGAATTGTTCCCTTAAGACTATCAGGAATGACCTGAAGCAGCTGGGAAGCTTCCTGGAAGAATACGGGCTGGGAAAGGTTGTCTCTAAGAGCAACAAAGGCGTGTGTCTTATAAAGGACAAGGACTGGGACACGGCAAAGCAGGCATGGAATGATGTGAACCAGATGGAGCTGTATGGCACAGACAAGCATTTCCAGATACTGGAACTCCTGCTGAAGCAGAGAAGCATACAGAAGATGAAACTGGAGCAAAGGCTTCTCATTAGCAGGCTGGATGCTGAAAAAGCTACCAGCCAGGCATCTGTATGGCTGACGGCCCATCATGTAGCCGTTACCTGTAAGAGAGGCCAGGGATTGCAGATTGAATGCAGCGAGTATTACTGGCGCATGGCCATGTGGGAACTCTTTGCAGATATATCCAGAAAGCGGCAGGAGTTTGGGGACCAGACCCTGAAAAGCCAGACAGAAAAGTTCCTGTGGGGATTTGATATGGCCGGGGTAACAGGGGCCATTGCAGGGCTGGAGAAAAAGTTTGGGATACACTACAGCTTCGACGGGTACCAGCAGCTGTCATTTCTCCTGTCACTGTGTGTTATACGAATCAGGAAAAAGGAGTATGCAGAGATTCCTGCGGATTTTGGGCATCAGAGGGCAGAATGGCAGGGATTGGAATATGACCTCAGTATGGCCGAAACATGTATGGAAAGTCTTAAGAAATATTATCATACCGACTTCCCGGAAGGAGAAAAGCAGTTTACGGTATTGGTTTTAGGGGCTGCCGAGATACAGGAGTTTACAGACGAGGCGTCCAGGCAGACTTATATGGAGGCCAACCAAAATATCTGCCGGGTGACAGACAAGGTGATTTCCATTACCGGCAATATTCTGGGACAGGGGCTTGACAGGGATGATTACCTTTTTGACAGCCTCCTTCTGTATATGAAATCCAAGACCTTGAAACTGCGGTGCGGCATCCTGGAGGAAAATCCTCTGAAGGAGGTAGTGAAGTCCAAGTATCCCAATATTTATGCCGCTGCCTGGTCGGCAAGTCTTGTCATTGAGTCTGAACTTGAAGTGAGAATCGGGGAAGATGAGGTGGCGTACCTGGCATTATATATAGGCGGTGCCATTGAGCGGCTGAACGTGGGAGTGGAGGTGTGTATCCTGTGCAATCATGGTATCGGGATATCCAGAATTCTCAAAGAGCAGATTGAGCGCTCCATACAGAATATTAATGTAGTGGATGTTCTGACCACAAGGGATACATGTAAGATTCAGAGGAGCCAGTGTGATTTTCTTATATCATCTGTCCCGGTGGGGGATGTGTTTGCAGGCAGGGATGTGGTACAGATTGGAAATGTGCTGCAGCCCTGGGATATACAGCAGATTCAGAATAAGATGAAACAGGTGCGGAAAAAGAAGATGAGACGGATTGCCGAAAAGACAGAGCTCTCGGAGTACCAGCTGTTTCATCCGTCCCTTGTATACCATTTTCCGGAAAGGACACATAAGAAGGAAATCATAGCCTTCCTGTGCGCCAGGCTGGCAGAGGCGGGTTATGTTACAAAGGATTATGAGCAGACTGTACTGGACAGGGAGGAAACCACATCCACTGTGCTGGAACTTGGGGTGGCCATTCCCCATGGAGCTGCGTTTTGTGTCTGCCGCCCGGTCATTGCGGCCGCCATATTGGAGGAGCCGGTAGATTGGGGCAGGGACAGGAGAGTGGACCGGATTTTTCTTCTGGCATTGAATCTGGATGAACGGTTTAAGGCAAAAGGGCAGATTATCCGCTTTTATTCCGCCATTGTGACTTTATTGGACGACAAGGAAGCCTATGAAGAATTCCACAGCCTGAGAGGACAGGAAGAAATAGCAGGCTATTTAAATTCTATAGTAAAAGGAGACAGGAAAGCATGAATCTGCTGGAGGTAATCAATGAAAATGCAGTGGCCGTCAATGTAAAGGCGCAGAATAAGGAGGAGGTGTTTGAATGTGTGTGCGACCTTCTTTTAAAGGACGGCAGCATTACATCCAAGGAAGAGTTCAAGCAGGATTTATATATACGGGAATCCCAGGGAAAAACAGGCATAGGGGACGGAATCGCCATTCCCCATGGAAAGTCGCTGGCAGTGAAGCGTAACTGTATATCGGTCCTTAAGCTGGAACAGCCCATACAGTGGGAGACGCTGGATGGCCTGCCTGCCCAGGTTTTCATTATATTTGCCATCAATCAAAAGGACAAGGATGACTACTTCCTGCGCCTCATGGCCAGCGTGGCTAAAAAGCTGGCACAGGAAGGAACATGCGGCAAACTGATGGGAAGCAGCACAAAGGAAGATATTCTGGAAGCATTTTGCTAGGGAGACCACACCACTAAGAACGAGGAGGAAATAAAGGATGAAGATAGTAGGGGTTACGGCATGTACTGCGGGTATTGCGCATACATACATTGTCAAGGAAAAGCTGGAGCAGGCAGCACGGAAGCTGGGATATACATGCAGAATCGAGACCCAGGGGAGCATCGGAATCGAGGAGCAGCTGACACCGGAGGAAATCCAGGAGGCAGATGTGGTCATCCTGGCCATTGATGTGAAAATATCAGGGGAAAACCGGTTTAAGGGTAAACCAGTGGTGCGCATGAGCACGGAGAAGGCCATGAAAAATACGGGAGCAATGCTTCAGAGTATCGAGGAAGCTCTGACAAAAAAGAAAAACGGAGGGAATTAAGATTATGGGTGGATTAAAACTATCAGAGATTAAGAAGCATGTGATGACAGGAATATCGTTTATGATTCCCATAGTTGTGGGCGCCGGCTTATGTATGGCTCTGGGAACTGCCATTGGCGGGACCAAGGTATCAGAGGCAGAGGGTACCCTGATATGGTACATCTGGAGAACCGGTAAGATTGGCATGGGCTTTGCGGTGCCTGTGATCACTGCTGCCATCGCGTATTCCATCGCGGACAGGCCGGCTATTGCCCCCGGACTGATTCTTGGGTCCATTGCATCGGAAATTTATACAGGATTTATCGGAGGCATTATTGCGGCATTTCTTGTGGGCTATACGGTACTGTTCCTGAAAAAATATCTAAAGGTGCCTAAGACCATGCAGGGGCTGGTTCCTGTACTTATTCTGCCGTTCCTGACAACGCTGATTTGCGGAGCCCTTATGTTTGCTGTCATAGGGAAACCGGTTGCCTTTGTCATCAATGCATTGCAGAACTGGCTGATAGGACTTCAGGGGGGATCCAAATTCATCCTGGGAGCCATAGTGGGAGGTATGTGCGGTGTTGACTTTGGCGGGCCTATCGGCAAGACCGCATCCCTGTTTGCCAATGGTCTTCTGGTGGACGGTATCTACGGACCGGAGGCAGTTAAGCTGGTTACATGTATGATTCCTCCTGTGGGCGTGACCCTTTCCTACATCCTTACCAGAAACAAGTACACAAAGGCCGAGAAGGAGGCGGTAAAGGCCGCGTTCCCAATGGGCATCTGCATGATTACAGAGGGAGTGATTCCTCTGGCTATGAACGACCCGCTGCGTGTAATCGGTTCCTCCGTGATTGCCACCTCCATAGCAGGAGGCCTGACCATGGTTCTGGGAATTGAGAACTATGTAACAGCAGGAGGATGGTTCATCATCCCGCTGTCCAATAAGCCAATGATGATGGCAGCCATGGTGGCCCTGGGAGGCGTCATCATGGGAGTGATACTCTCCCTATGGAAGAAAGTGGTAACGGAAGACGATTCCATGGACTTTGGAATGGAACAGGAAAATGGGGAGAGCACCACAGAAGGAATGACATTTGAGAACTTTTAACACATTCGGGTATGTTTTTACAGGAGGATAAAAAATGCTGCTGAATCTGCGGGAAATACTGGAACCTGCCGTAAAGGATAATTTTGCAGTGGGAGGATTTAATGTAACAGAAAGTACCATGTTCAAAGCCATTGTGGAGGAGGCGCAGTACCGGGAAGCCCCGGCCATTATCCAGGTCTCTCCCAATGAATTCCAGTTTTCGGAACGGGAACTGTACCTGTATTTCTCGGTCCGCCTGCAGCGCAGCAGGAATCCTTTTGTACTGCACTATGACCACAGCAAATCCTATGAGGGATGCATCCGCGCGATCCAGGCAGGCTTTACCTCTGTCATGTTTGACGGCTCGCAGATGGAGTATGACCAGAATGTGGAGTGTACATGCCGGGTCGTGGAGGCGGCCCATGGGGCCGGCGTATCGGTGGAAGGGGAGATTGGCACCATAGGGGAGACCGAGGACTATTTAAACGGCACGGTCCGGGATATGGTATATACATCACCGGAGCTGGCCAGACGGTTTGTAGAGGACACCGGCGTGGACGCCCTGGCAGTTTCCATTGGCACGGTACACGGCATTCTTCCAAAAGGATATGTGCCTAAGCTGCAGCTTGGGCTTCTGAAAGAGCTGGCAGCTGCGGTGCCGGTGCCGTTAGTTCTTCACGGAGGTTCCGGCACGCCCCATGATGAGGTTGGGGCTGCCTGCAGGACAGGCATACACAAGGTAAATATATCCAGTGAGTTCAAACATGCCTATTACCAAAGCGTAAGGGAATTTGTAACAAATCATCCAACCCTGGTCAGTCCCACACTGGTCCTTAAGGATGCAGTGCAGGAGGTTAGAAATGTGGCAGGGACAAAGATGCAGGTGCTGGGCAGTACCGGGAAATCGCATTGCTACAGGAAATACTAAAATTTAAGGGGAGTACATAATGTATACAGATATCAAAACAATTCTTGATGATGCAAATAAAAACAACTATGCTGTTCTGGCGGCATCCGCATTTAATATGGAGCTGGCCAGGGGACTTATAGCGGCAGCAGATGAAATGCAGGCGCCGCTCATTATCCTCATGGGCCAGGCCCAGATGACAAAGCACGCCAGGCCGGAGCTGATGGTTCCCATGATTAAGACCCTGGCAGAACAGACCAATGTGCCGGTGGCCCTGATTCTGGACCACGGCAGGGACTGGGAAAAAATTACATGGGCTTACAGACAGGGATTTTCCTCCATCATGGTGGATGCCTCGGCCTATGACATGGAGGAGAACATTGCCAGAACTAAAAAGGCAGTGGAGCTGTGTCATGTACAGGGACTGGCAGTGGAGGGCGAGCTGGGTCATGTAGGCCAGGCCGCCACTCTGGACGGATGCGACGTGTCGCTGTACACAAAGCCGGAGGAAGCCGTGCGATTTGTGCAGGAGACCGGGGTGGACAGCCTGGCCATTGCCTGCGGCACTGCCCATGGGGATTATCCCAAAGGCTTTATCCCCACCATTAATTTTGATGTTATAAAAGGTGTGAAGCAGGCAGTGAACATGCCTCTGGCGCTTCACGGCGGATCCGGTTCCGGAGACGAGAACATCAGGAAAGCAGTGGAAGCAGGAATCAACAAGGTGAACATTGCCACCGAGATATTCAATGCATGCCGGGATTACGCAAAGAACCGTCTGGATGAAAAACCGGACCTGGATTATATGTCCCTTATGATGGAAGTGGAACAGGAATGTAAGAAAACAGTAAAGCATTTTATCAGCCTGACCGGTTCTGAGGGGAAGGCAGCCGGATTTAAGAAAAAGTATGCATTCTGCCACGGAATCAGCCAGATTGATACTGGGATTGGCGAATAGGGATATGCGCTGCAGCACCAAGCCTAATCCGCATGCTTCCTCCGGTACTGGATTGGGCTGCATCCGGCCTGCTCTTTGAAGACCCTGGAAAATGAACTGAGGTTGGTATATCCCACGGCCTGTCCAATCATTTCCACGGAGTAATCCGTATTAATGAGAAAGTCCTTTGCCCTGGTGATGCGGTACTCTGTAATATAGTCGCTCACTGTCATCCCGGAGATCTCCTTAAAGACATAATACAGCTGGGTCTTGCTGATTAAAAACAGCCGGGACAGGCTGTCCGTGCTCAGATTGTCGCTGTAATGGCCCCCGATGTATTCATAAATATCATATACCAGCCGGGCATGCTCCTGGTAGGCAGCCGTGTTCAGAGGGCCAAACCTCTCGGTGTAGAGCTGGTTGGTCAGCAGAAGAAATTCGCCCAGCAGAAATTTAAGGTGCAGATCTCTTCCGTAAACAGGTGAAGCAGAGCCGCCGCTTTCCGGCCTGTTGTAATCCTCCATCCTGGAGAGCACGGAGAGAAAGGAGTCCAGCTGCCGGTCCGGAACAGTGAGTACCACGGGCTGATTGCCGGGACGAAACAGGAAACATTCCAGCAGATTCACTTCAGGAGTGGAGAACCGGGATATGTAATTGGAAGAAAAATACAGCACATACCGGTCGCAGATTCCTGAACCGTCCTCCGGATAGATATAGTGCAGATCCATCTGGTTAAACAGAATCAACCCATTTCTGGGAATATCAATCTCCCCTGTTTCAAACTTGCATTTTAAGTTGCCGGACAGAGCAAATATAATTTCCATCTGCCTGTGCAGGTGGAAATTCCTTTTTTCAGTTGTCTCAGTTATCTTGTGCCTTACGGAAAATTCCTCCGGCAGCTTTTCCGTGTAGCGTGAAAACGGGATGTCCATAGGGTCCTCCTGAACGGTTATCTGTCATACGTTGAAACACGTTTTAGTATAGCACGGTTTGAAGAAAATGCAAAGTGCCGGGATAATCTGCAAAAAAAGGCCGCAGCACATCAGATATAATATGAAATGTAAGAAAAACAGGAAAATATGTAAGCAAATCTAAGGAAAAAATAAGGAAACAGCTGCTATGATTGATGAAATTGTAAAAAGCACAAGGGAAGCCTCAGCTGTGCTGGACCGCATAAAATCCATGCCCTGTGAAGGATTGGAAAAAGAAGTAATTCTGCCTTTGCTGAGAAAAGCAGTTAACCTGAAGCTTATGATTCAGGAGGACACCCAGACAGATATAAGAAAGCTTGTGATTATGAGCATCAAACGTCAGGATTTGCGGAAGGGGAATCTGCCGGATGAGGTGATTCAGAGGGAGATAAAGAAATACGACTGCCACCAGACCAGCCTGGCGGTGCAGAAAAAGGTACTGCTGCTTATGTTTATAGAGAGGGAGCTGGGAATTGCCATGGAGGATGATGAGGCCTCGGATATTGAGAATCTGGATGAATTGGCTGACGCTGTCATAAGGCACCTGAAAGGGGGAAAATGATATGGATGTAACTGAAATCCGCAGGGATTTTCCAATTCTGAACCAGGAAGGAAAGCCGTTAGTCTACCTGGACAACGGGGCCACAACCCAGAAGCCCCAGGCTGTTATTGACCGGCTGTGCAGGTACTATTCCCTGGAGAATTCCAATATACACAGAGGAAGCTACCCCCTCAGCAGCCAGGCATCCCGCATGTATGAAAGGGCCAGGGAGACGGTCCGGTCATGGGTGGATGCGGAGTATGGGGAGGAAATCGTATTTACCAAAGGATGTACGGAGTCAGTCAATCTGGCTGCCGCGGCTGTATTTGAGACATATGTCTGCCCGGGAGATAATGTGATTGTCACTGAGTTGGAACATTCCTCCAACTATTTTCCCTGGAAGAATCAATGTGAGAAAAAATGCGCGCAATTCCGGGTGGCATTGGCACAGACAGACGGCAGCCTGAGGGCGGAGGATGTGCTGGCTCAGATGGACAGCCGCACCAGACTGATTGCCGTCACGGCCATGTCCAACGTGACAGGCTTCTGCCCGGATGTGGACCGTATTATAAGAGAAGCCCACAAACGGGGCGTACTGGTCCTGATAGACGCTGCTCAGGCCGTTGTCCACCGGGCTGTATCCGTCAGGCAGATGAAATGTGATTTCCTTTGCTTCTCCGGCCACAAGATATACGGCCCTATGGGAATCGGGGTACTGTACGGAAGAAGGATGTATCTGGAGGAGATGGCTCCCTATCTGTACGGCGGGGATATGGTGGTGAAAGGAGACCGGGGAGAAGTTTCATATAAGAAATCCCCGTCTAAATACGAAGCCGGTACCCAGGATATAGCCGGAGCGCTTGGACTGGAGGCAGCTCTTCTCTATCTCAATCGCAGGGGATTTGAGGAGATGATCCAATATGAGGCGGAACTGGGCGCGTATCTGAGGGAACGCCTGGAAGCAGTTAAAGGGGTACATGTAATTGGGGAACCGGCTGTGCGGCAGCCCTTATCTGGCGGGTCCGTACCGCAGCCGCAGTCTGGCGGGTCCATACCGCCCATAGCAGTGTTTGAGACAGATAAGCTGGGTGCTTATGACATAGGTGTTCTGCTGGCCAATAGCGGAATAGCGGTCCGAAGCGGTTCCCACTGCGCCTACCCCCTGATGAAACGTATGGGAAAGGAAAGTCTCTGCCGCGTATCACTGTCTTTTTACAATACAAAGCAGGAGATTGAATATATGGCAGAGAGGCTGGAACGGATCTGCGGGAGGGGAAGCTAATGGATGAAAAATACCAGACAGACATATGCCAATCAGACATATGCCAGACAGATATATGCCGGGCAGAGAAAAAGTATATTGACAGTCTGCTCCGGTTGCAGGACCCTGGATCCCAGTGTGAATACCTTCTTATGCTTGGAATGGAAAAGCCTCCGTTGGATTCCCTGCGTGCGGACCGGTACAGGATTGGAGGATGCAGGACTGCAATATGGCTCCGGGCAGAGGACCGGGATGGAATGGTACATTTTTACAGTGACAGTGATTCGCTGCTGGTACGGGGCGTGCTTTCCATTCTGGAAGAACTGTACCAGGCAAGAACGCCGGAAATCATAAAGTCCCATCCCATGAGATTTCTGGATTATATATCTGACGATGTGATTTATCCTGAGATAAAGGAAAATGGTTTGTCAAAATGTTATCAGATACTGGCGCGTATGTGAAATATAAAAATCTATACCAACAATGAAAACCATATTAAATGAAAACTATGTTGAATGAAAACGATATCAAATAAAAACGATATTAAAGGAGAGGTCAATTATGAAGTATGCAATGGATGTAAAGGTTAACTTAAAACCGATTTTCAGCAATCTTGTACACACAGACTGGTGGGAAGGCCCGTGCCGCGTAGGGCCTATGGAAGAGGGCACACCTGAATTTGAGCGCAGGGTGGGGAAGGAACAATTTAAAATCTGGTACCAGGAATTACAGAACAACCTGGATCTGACCCGCTGTAATCTGATGGATCCGGTTTACATGGAATTTGACGAGAGCTTTGTGATGCGGGATTCTGAATTTGACAAGCTGATGCCTGAAAATCATCAGGTGGATTTGTATTTGATTACATACCGCATACCGGGAATCGAGCGTTTGAACAAGCCAGTTTCCATGATTAATCTGGGACCTACCCCCATCGACCTTGTGGGATATTACAGGGACATCGGACTGGAGGCATATATGGCCCATGACTATGAAGAATACAACCGTATTCTTACCTGCCTCCAGGTGCGTAAGGCTGTCGCAAATACAAAAATTTTAATCCTGTCCAATTCCGAGCAGACGCCGGCATCGGTCAACACCAGCTGCTGTGATCTGGTAAGCCTGTTCACACGGTACGGCATCCGCCATAACCGTATTGACTTCAGACAGGTGTTCAGCTATTTTGATGAGATACCGGCAGACGAGGGAATCCATCAGGAGGCCAGAGCCCTGATGAAAGGGGCGGACAAAGTGGATATCACAGAGGAGTACCTGTGCAGCGATCTGCGGTATTTCCACGCGGTGCGCAGGATGATGGAGCGCTATGACTGCAATGCGTTCACCACCCCGTGCAAGGAACTGTGTGCCAGCCGCCTTCCCCAGAAGAATAAGTGTGTTCCCTGCATCACCCACTCCCTGAATAAAGATGACAGGATTCCGTCAGCCTGTGAGGAGGATCTGGCTGTATGGATGGCCATGATGATGATGATGTACCTGACCCGCCAGAGCGTGTTCATGGGAAATCCGGTACTGGTGCTTGCCGGAAGCAGGACCTTGGAACAGCTGGGAATGCCAAAACTTCTGACACAGCCCGGCCAGGTATTTGACCACGATGTACTGGAAATCCACCACGCTGTGCCGGTGCGCAGGATGCGCGGATTTGACCAGCCGGAGCAGAGATATGAGCTGGCCCATTTTACCACCCAGGGCTGGGGCGTCCATTATCATGTGGATATGGCAGAGGAGGAAGGACAGGTGGTTACCTTTGGCCGCTTTAACCGCCAGGGTACCAGGATGATGGTAGCCGTAGGCCATACCCTGGGATGCGAGTTCCGTCCCGTATACTGCAGTCCTGCGGTGTATTACGAGGTCGAGGGCGGCGCCAGGGAGTTCCGGCAGGCATTGGCAAAGGGAGGTTACGGACATCACCAGGCCATTATTTACGGCAATCATGTAAAGGAATTACAGGAGCTGGGCGAAATCATGGGCTTTGAGGTGGAGGTGTTCCGCTAATAAGAAACCCCAATCATTAAATTTTTAAAACCCCTTGACATTTCCGCAAAAAGAGGATAAACTCAATAAAAATTCATAATGAATGCGGAACAGCTCGAAAGGGAGTAGTTTAGATATATTGTCAACAACCTCGGTTCCAACGGAACCTGGCAATATATGCCTTTACGGTTACAAGACTTTTATGCGTGGTTTGCAGATATGTTACATATCCTGGCAGCCATCCATAGAAGTCTTTTTTTGTGGGTTTCCCGGCGCCGGAGCGTGGCGGATAAGCATTTTTGCCAGGCCCGGGGCATTTTGGCGCAGGGATACGCGCATAATAGACTAAGAACTCATAATGAGGAGGAAAGTACATGAAAGAATGGTATCAACAGACAAAAGAAGAGATACTCAGCCAGTTTCAGGTAACGGAACAAGGTCTGACCTCTTCCCAGGCAGAGAAAATCCTGGCTGAGAAGGGAGAGAATGTCCTGGAAGAGGGAAAGCGCAAGAGTACCCTGCAGGTATTTTTGGAGCAGTTCTGCGACCTGTTGGTGGTTATCCTGATTATTGCAGCCCTTATTTCTATGGTGTCAGGCAATGTGGAGAGCACGGTAGTCATCCTGGCTGTTATCATCCTCAACGCCATCCTGGGCACGGTACAGCATGCAAAGGCTGAGAAATCCCTGGACAGCCTTAAATCCCTGTCATCCCCCAACGCCAAGGTGCTAAGGGACGGACAGAAGGTGGAGATTCCGTCTGCTAAGGTGGTTCCCGGAGACATCCTGTACCTGGAAGCAGGCGACCTGGTGGTGGCTGACGGAAGGATTCTGGAGAATTATTCCCTTCAGGTCAATGAAAGCTCCCTGACCGGGGAGTCCACCAATGTGGATAAGAGCGACGGAACCCTGCACAGCGACTGCGCCCTGGCCGACCGGGCCAATATGGTATATTCCAGCGGCCTGGTGACTTACGGACGGGCAGTGGTCCTGGTGACAGCCACGGGTATGGATACAGAGATTGGCAAGATAGCAGCCCTGATGAACGCTACCAAGGAGAAAAAGACTCCGCTGCAGGTCAGCCTGGACCAGTTCGGCAGCCGTCTTGCCATGGCCATCATGGTCATATGCGCCCTGGTATTCCTGCTGAGCCTGTACCGAAAAATGCCTGTCCTGGATTCCCTGATGTTTGCAGTGGCCCTGGCAGTGGCGGCCATACCTGAGGCACTGAGCTCCATTGTAACCATTGTACAGGCCATGGGCACCCAGAAAATGGCAAAAGAACATGCCATTATCAAAGAGTTAAAGGCTGTGGAGAGTCTGGGCTGCGTCTCTGTCATCTGCTCGGACAAGACCGGAACCCTGACTCAGAATAAGATGACGGTCCAGAACATTTACACCAATGGGCAGACCATTACCATAGACCAGTTGAATCTGAAGAACCAGCTTCACCGTTATCTTCTCTACGATGCCATACTTACCAACGATTCATCTATCGTTGACGGAAAAGGCATCGGAGATCCCACAGAGTTTGCGCTGGTGGAGATGGGAAGAAAGGCGACCGTGGACGAAAACCTGCTCAGAGAGCTGATGCCCCGTCTGGAGGAGATACCCTTTGACTCAGACCGGAAGCTCATGAGTACCAAATACGAACTTCACGATGTGCCCACCGTACTTACCAAGGGAGCCTTGGATGTACTTTTAGACCGCACCGTGAAAATCCGTATGGAAGAAGGAATCAGGGACATAACCCAGGAGGATAGGGAGGCCATTCTTCAGAAGAACCTGGAGTTTTCCCAGGAGGGCTTAAGAGTCCTGGCCTTTGGATATAAGGAAGTACCTGAAGATTATACCCTGTCCCTGGACAATGAGAACGACTTCATTTTTCTGGGTCTGATATCCATGATGGATCCCCCAAGGGAAGAATCAAAGACAGCAGTTGCAGACGCCAAGCGGGCGGGAATTAAGCCTGTCATGATAACCGGCGACCACAAGATTACCGCCACTGCCATTGCAAAGCAGATTGGTATTTTTGAGGACGGCGATATAGCCATGACGGGCCGTGAACTGGACGCCATGTCAGAGGAAGAGCTGGACCGCAAGATCACGGAGATATCTGTCTACGCCAGGGTTTCACCTGAGAACAAAATCCGCATTGTGGACGCATGGCAGAGGCGCGGATCCATCACGGCCATGACCGGAGACGGAGTCAATGACGCTCCTGCCCTTAAGAAGGCGGACATCGGAGTGGCTATGGGCATCACCGGCACCGAGGTTTCCAAGGATGCGGCAGCCATGATACTGACAGACGATAATTTCGCAACCATCATCAAGGCGGTGGCCAACGGACGAAACGTATACCGCAACATAAAGAATGCCATCAAGTTCCTGCTGTCAGGCAACATGGCAGGTATTCTTTCGGTATTATACACATCCCTGGCAGCCCTGCCAGTGCCGTTTGCCCCGGTACACCTGCTGTTTATCAACCTGCTGACCGATTCACTGCCGGCCATAGCCATCGGCATGGAGCCGGCTGAGAAGGATTTACTGTCGGAGGCGCCCAGAAATCCGAAGACAGGCATCCTGACAAAGGACTTCATGACCACTATTCTGACCCAGGGCGGAATCATAGCTGTCTGTACCATGATCGCCTTCCACACAGGTCTCAGAACCGGCAGCGCGGCCACAGCCAGCACTATGGCGTTTGCAACCCTGACCCTGGCCCGTTTGTTCCACGGATTCAACTGCCGCAGCAAGCACAACATTTTCAAGCTGGGCTTCTCGTCCAACTGGTACAGCCTGGGAGCATTTGCGGCAGGTGTGGTGCTGCTAGGTATTGTCATGTTCGTTCCGTTTATGCAGAACCTGTTTTCTGTAACACCGCTGACCCAAAGCCAGCTGATCAATGTCTGTCTCCTGGCCGCAGTACCCACGGTACTGATACAGATGTTTAAGATTATAAGAGATATTAAGCATAGGAAATAATGGGGAATTGTGGTATAATGTCCACGTAGGCAATGAGCAGTGCAAAAAAGTGGTGGGCATATATCCGTTGGGAGCTTGCTCACATAAGGATATATGCCTGCCGCTTTTTTTATAGGGGTAAGCCCGTGAACCAGCGGCCTTGGCCGCGATGTGCACTGCTGACTGAGCCCATTCAAAGCTCATCCTACCCAAAACAAAACCAACCAAAGGAAAGGGGCGGTGCTTAATGGATAAGGTCATAACAGTAAGCCGCGAATTCGGAAGCGGAGGCCGTGAGCTTGGGGTAAAGCTGGCAGAAAAGCTGGACATCCCATTTTACGACAAGGAGTTAATCTCCATGGCTGCGGACGATATCAATATTGCAGAAGAGGCATTCCAAAACTACGATGAGCATATCGTAATTCACGACCCGTTAGACAGGCAGTATTACCATGCCTTTTCTGACATTTACAAAGTACCCATGTCGGACCAGATTTTCGTGGCCCAGTCCAATGTCATCCGCAGGCTGGCTGCTCACGGTCCATGTGTCATTGTGGGACGGTGTGCAGACATGATTCTGGATGACAGCATTAACCTGTTCATCTACTCCAAGATGAGGGACCGGATTAAGCGTATGCTTATTTTGGAACCGGGTTCTGATGAGAAGGAGATGGAGCGCCGTATCCGGGAGGTGGACCGGAAACGCAAGGAGTATTACCAGTACTACACCGGCAACACATGGGGCCGGGCCCAGAACTACCACTTATGCCTGGACAGCGGGCTGACAGGGGTGGACGGCTGCCTGAGGGCGGTGCTGGCTTATCTGGGAGAACTGTCGGAGTAAAGCACGGGACGGGCGGTACAGGGCAGGCGGAACGGGAGGCAGTACAGGCTGTGATACAGGCGGCGGTACAGGCGTTTCGGTCAAATGAAGAATCAGGAAGAACCAAGAAGGATATTTTAACAAAAGAAGCAAAATTCAAATAATTTCAGGAGGCAGAAGATGAAACAGGATATGATTGTAATTCTTGACCTGGGAAGCACAGAGAACACAAAATTGGCCAGGGACATCAGGGAGATGGGGGTGTACAGTGAGATTTATCCCCACGATATCACAGCCAGCGAACTGAAGGAACTTCCCAACGTTAAGGGAATCATCATCAACGGCGGCCCTAACAATGTTGTGGACGGAACCCCCATTGATGTTCGTCCGGAACTGTATGAGGCAGGATACCCGGTAATGGCGGCAGGCCACGGCGCGGCGGCCTGTGAGCGTTCCATACATAGCTGGGATGAGGCTGACAGTGCCCAGATTCTCCGTTCCTTTGTATTTGATACATGTAAGGCCCAGGCCAACTGGAATATGAAGAACTTTATTTCCGACCAGGTGGAATTAATCCGCCAGCAGGTAGGAGACAGGAAGGTGCTGCTGGCTTTATCCGGCGGCGTGGACAGCTCCGTGGTAGCGGCCCTGCTCATCAAAGCCATTGGAAAACAGCTGACCTGCGTCCATGTAAACCATGGTCTTATGAGAAAAGGGGAATCCGAGAGCGTTATTGATGTATTCAAAAACCAGATGGATGCAAACCTGGTATATGTGGATGCAGTAGATCGTTTCCTCGGAAAGCTGGCCGGAGTGGCTGATCCGGAACAGAAGCGTAAGATTATCGGTGCTGAATTCATCCGCGTGTTTGAGGAGGAGGCCAGAAAGCTGGAGGGAATCGAGTTCCTGGCCCAGGGAACCATTTACCCTGACATCGTGGAGAGCGGAACCAAGACAGCCAAGGTAGTAAAATCCCACCACAATGTGGGAGGGCTTCCTGAGGATTTGAACTTCACCCTGGTAGAGCCGCTGCGCCAGCTGTTCAAGGACGAGGTACGCGCCTGCGGACTGGAGCTGGGTCTGCCTCACAGCATGGTATACCGTCAGCCCTTCCCTGGTCCCGGATTAGGCGTGCGCTGCCTGGGAGCCATAACCAGAGAACGTCTGGAAGCGGTCAGGGAATCCGATGCCATTCTCCGGGAGGAATTTGCAAATGCCGGCCTGGACAAGACAGTGTGGCAGTATTTTACCATTGTGCCGGACTTTAAATCAGTTGGAGTCAGGGACAATGCGCGCTGCTTTGATTATCCTGTCATCATCCGCGCAGTCAATACAGTGGACGCCATGACTGCCTCCATTGAGCGCATTGATTATGATGTGCTGCAGAAGATTACGGACCGTATATTGAAGGAAGTTAAGAATGTGAACAGGGTGTGCTATGATTTGAGTCCGAAGCCTACGGCTACGATTGAGTGGGAATAAAACGAAACACCGTAAAAACCCAGTATTTATGCGGGTTTGCGGCGTTCGGAGAAGTCTTTTGATAACAATTTGATAACAGCCATACAAGAGCCATTATTCTTGAAATCCGGTGGTTTACGGGTTACGGAATAATTGACAAGCGGTTGTGTGGCGGAAGAAATCCATATTAGAAAGCCCTTAGCTGTGGGTAATTGCTCATAGCTAAGGGCTTTTTGTCGTTCTTATTCGTCTTTTTTGAGCTTGTCCTGAAACGCTTCCACCATCGTATCGCTTAACTCCTGCGAAGGGACTTTCGCCCAAAGCTGCGTGGTATCGTATTTCGGATAATAGTAACGCCAGCGGTCATAATCGTCCTTGCTGATTTCACAGGCAGAGAGCTTGTCCGCCTGCTCTTTCCAAGCATAGAGCATTTGCAGCAGCTCGTAAGCCTCTTTGCCCTTATCCTTGTTGACTTTCAGACAAACTTCTCCGTCTGCTTCGCTGACGGTCAGCCCATAAACATCTTCAAGGGTAAATAAGGTGTGCATGAGACCGATCTGGCTGTCAATGTCAGGGACATCAAGAGCCTGCGGGGAAACATCAAGTACCTGCGCCAGTGCAGCCGTTAAATCCGCTTTTGGTTTGCGGGAGCCGGTTTCATATTGTGCCAAGCGTACATCGGCGCTCCTTTCGGGAAAACCGACAGCCGTACCAAGATATTTTTGCGTCATACCACGCAGAAGTCTGAAAAAATGGATTCTCTCACCAATCGCCATAGTGTTTACACTCCTCGCTTATGTATCTGCAACCAGTATAAGAACCTGTCAAGCGCCGGGTAGTATTTTCTGCGAAAATCTCCACCCTCTCCCGCTTGACAGAACCTTGAACTGGTCGTCATTTCATTCTACGACCAGTATAGCAGATATGTTTAGGAAAAGTCAAGAGGAAACAAAACAAAAAAGTTTAATATTTTCTCGTAAACCGCTTGACAAAAGCAAATATGCTTAGTATAATGAAATATCATTAAGCAAATAAGCTTAATATCCGTCGTGCGTTACGGTAATGGCGTACCCGCCCGGGCAAATCGGAAGGCGGCAAGAAAGTATTCCGACACGAAATAAATGAATTTGAAAAACAGAAGGGAAGGTGATTTTTATGGAAAACAGGTTTATCCGTGCCGACGATGTGGCGCAGGAACTGAATGTATCCAAGCCCTATGCCTATAAGCTCATCAGAAAGCTGAACGAGGAACTAAAAGCAAAGGGGTTTATTACGATTGCAGGGCGAGTCAACCGCCAGTATTTTTATGAAAGGCTCTACGGAGCCGGAAAGGAGAAGGAATAATGCCGGTATTCAAAAATGAGGACAACGGTACTTGGTATGTGATGGCAAGGTATGTGAACTGGAAAGGCGAACGCAAGCAGAAATGCAAGCGTGGCTTTGCCACAAAGAAAGAAGCGCAGGAATGGGAAAGGATGTTCCAGCTACAGAACTCCTCTGACCTTGATATGAGCTTTGAGGCTTTTACAGAACTGTATATCCGAGATGTGAAAAATCGCCTGAAGGAAAACACTTGGCTGACGAAGGAGCATATTATCCGCACGAAGATACTGCCCTTTTTCGGTAAGTTGAAAATCAGCGAGATTACCACAAAAGAAATCATCACTTGGCAGAATGAAATGCTTGCCTACCGTGACGAGAAGAAAAAGCCTTATTCGCAGACCTATCTGAAGACGCTGCACAATCAGCTTTCCGCTATCTTCAACCACGCTGTACGCTATTATGAGCTGCGCTCCAATCCAGCCGCAAAGGTGAGAAATATGGGAAGCGAGGAACACAGGGAAATGCTGTTCTGGACGAAAGAGGAATACAAGAAGTTTGCCTTTGAGATGATGGACAAGCCCGTTTCCTTTTACGCCTTTGAAATGCTCTACTGGTGCGGTATCCGTGAAGGCGAGCTGCTGGCGCTGACGCCTGCGGATTTCGATTTTGACAAGGAAACGGTCACGATCAACAAGTCCTATCAGCGTCTACACGGAGAAGATGTGATTACCACGCCGAAAACAAAGAAAAGCAACCGCACCATTAAAATGCCGCATTTTCTCTGTGAGGAAATGCAGGAGTATCTCGGTATGCTCTACGGTCTCAAAAAGAAAGACCGTATTTTTACGGTGACGAAAAGCTACCTTCATCACGAGATGGACAGAGGGGCGAAAGCCGCAGGCGTGAAGCGTATCCGCATTCACGATTTGAGACACAGCCATATCAGTTTGCTGATCGATATGGGATTTTCGGCGGTGGCGATTGCCGACCGTGTAGGACATGAAAGCATTGAAATCACTTATCAGTACGCCCATCTGTTCCCGTCCAAACAGACGGAGATGGCGGAGCGATTAGACGATTTAGGGAAAGGAGATTTTGAAAATGTCAGCTAAGAACAGAGACAACAAAAACCGTTGGAGAAATATCACGGTGGGATTTCGGGTATCGCCCGAAGAAAATGAACGCATTAACAAAGCAGTCGCCTTATCGGGACTGCCGAAGCAGGAATACTGCTATCGCCGCTGCCTCGATCAGGATGTGGTGGTGCAGGGCAACCCGAGGGTGTATAAGGCTCTGAAACAGGAGCTTGCCGCCGTCCTTATAGAGTTACAGAGAATTGAAGCTGGAAACGGTGTAGATGAAGAACTGCTCAATGTCATTGAACTGATTTCCGTCATTCTCAGAGGATTGAAAGGAGAGGAACAGAATGAATAAGCAAAAAGAAATGACCGCCCGAACATCATCTGTTGGCGCAGATGATAGGCAGTCACTCCATGTAACTAATTACAGTATAACCAATCAAAGCGGAAATATCAATGCTTTTCTTCTGAAAGGCGGTGGCATAAATGGCTGAACTTAAAATTATCAGTATGGATGAAGTTCAGAGCAAGGAAGTAAATTGGCTCTGGTATCCGTATATCCCATACGGGAAAATCACAATCATTCAGGGCGATCCCGGCGAGGGCAAAACAACTTTGGCTTTGAGGCTGGCGGCGCTTCTCTCAAAAGGAGAAGCGCTGCCCTATGACGATACTGAGCGTGAACCTGTAAAAATTATCTATCAAACTGCCGAGGACGGACTGGAAGATACCATCAAGCCGAGGTTGGAAGCGGCTGAGGCAGACTGTACGCAAATCAAAGTCATAGACGAATCGGAAGCCGCACTCAGTATGCTGGATGAAAGAATTGAAAAGGCAATCATAGAAGTCGGTGCAAGGGTGGTAATCCTTGACCCGATACAGGCATATGTGGGAGCGAATATCAATATGAACAACGCTAATGAAGTCCGTAATGTGATGGCACAACTCGGACGAATCGCAGAAAAATATGATTGTGCCATTCTGTTGGTCGGTCATATGAACAAGGGCAGCGGAAATAAATCTTCTTACCGTGGGCTTGGCTCCATTGACTTTCAGGCTTCGGCAAGAAGCGTCCTGATTGTCGGGAGAATCAAAGACAAACCACAGGTCAGAGTGATGGTGCAGGACAAGTCCTCTCTTGCTCCAGAGGGCGAAGCGATTGCTTTTGAGCTGGACAAGGAAAACGGCTTCAGCTGGCTCGGTCATTATGATATTTCGGTGGACGATCTATTAAGCGGAATTCCAAAAGAAAAGAAATCCGAGCAGGCGGAAAATCTTATCCTTGAATATCTTTCAAAAGGCAAATATCCGCAGCAGGCATTGCTGAAAAAAGCACAGGCGGTAGGTATTTCCAAGCGTGTGCTGGACGAGGCGAAGAAAGCGCTGAATGTCCAATCGGTTAAGGAAGGCAGTCAGTGGTACTGGCAGCTTCCCGAAAAAACGGAGTGAGGTTTTTCAAGGTTGCAACATTGCAAAGGCAGGCATATCTGCAACCTTGCAATGTTCCTTTTTCGGGAAGTGATAAAGTTTGGACGGGGTTGCAAGGGTGTCCTTTTCAAAGGACAGCCCTTGCCCCTCGGAGAGCCCACGACATCTTTGCAACCGTCAGGTTGAAAGTGTCATAGTGGGTTACGCACTTTGAAAAAGGTGCGTAACTGCGCAGCCCCACAATATCGCAAAACGAAAGGAGTGATACGAATGCCGAAGGGAGATTTCAGCGTCGCCCGTGTGGGAAAACGAACGAGAGAAAGCGTTGGAAAGTTTGAAAGGCACATTGAGCGAAAAAATGAAAGCTATGAAAATATGAATGTTGATCTGTCCCGCACGCCGATGAATGTTCACTTTCAAAGCTGCGGCGAGCTGACCTACAACGAACATCTGGACAGGCTGATTGCGGACGGGACGGTATCCTTAAAGGGGCTGAAAGCAGACGCAACGGTCTTTAACGAGATGATTTTGGATGTGAATACCGACTACTTCGAGAGAAACGGCGGTTATGATTTCGCCTGCCGTTTCTATGAAGAAGCGTTCCATTTTGCAGAAAAGTTGTATGGGAAAGACAATATTATTTCCGCAGTTATGCACGCTGACGAACTGAATATCGCTATGACCGAAAAGTACGGAAAGCCGGTTTATCACTATCATCTGCACATTATGGCGCTGCCCGTGGTGGATAAAGAGGTGCGCTGGTCGAAGCGCTGTAAAGATCCGGCGCTGGTGGGAACAGTGAAAGAGGTAATTCATCAGGTCAGCCATTCAAAGAAATGGAAATCGGAAAAAGCGCTGGACGAAAACGGAAATCCCATATTGAATAGCAACGGGAAACCTGTCTATCACACCTCATATAGTATTTTACAAGATAAATTTTACGAATATATGAAGGACGCAGGATTTGAGGGCTTTGACCGTAGCGAGCGAGGAAGTACGGCAGAAAATCTGACTTCGCTGGGGTACAAAATCCAGCAGGACGAAAAAAGGCTGGCGGATATTGAACAGAAGATCGCCGCTGAACAAGTCCGATATAACGATAACCACAAGGCGTTTATGACTTTTGCGGAGATTGACAGCTCAGGTAAAAAGTCCTTCACGGGCAAATATACGGTATCGGCTGAGGACTACGAAAAGCTGACAACGCTGGCAAAGCGCAGTTATTCGGCGGCATCTGAAGCGCAGCGGCTGAAAGAGGAAAATGGTAGACTGTCCCGTCAAATATGGTCGCTGCAAAGCGAGGTTTCAAAGCTAAGAACTGCGCTACGGGAATTGACCGAAAAGTGCAGACCGTACCTTGAGGCGTTAAAGATTGCGCCGCAAAAGGTCAAGGAGTTTATCAGCGGTATTCTTGAAAAATTCAAAAAGCAGGAAAAAAGTATTTATTACGAGCCGATTTCGGCTCGTGAGCAACGGTCAACAGGGCGTGAAAAACGCTCTAAAAATATGGATTACGAAAGGTAGGAAAAGACAATGGCAAAGACGATTTTTGAAGAAATGGGCGGCGCTTATATACGGCAGGGAGATTATTTCCTCCCTTGCCTGTCCTTGCCCGCCGAAAAAGAAAACAAGTCTGTTGGCGTATGGGGGCAGCGGCATTTGCGTTATCTCAAACAGCACCGCAAGGTGCTTTACACCAACCTGCTCACAAGCGGTAAGCTGAACAGTTATCTTGCAGATATTGAAAAGCAGGCTGAAGATATGTTTCTTCGGCTGGTAGAGCAAATGGCGGAGCGTGAAGGTGTGACTGAGCAGCTAAAGACGGAAAATCAGATGGAATGGATTGGCAGGATGAATAATATTAGAAATAGAGCTACGGAAGCTGTAAATACAGATTTAATCTACACATAAAACTATGCTGAGCGCAGCTACGAAAGTGAGCCGTGCTCGGCGTTTTTTATTAAAACGGCAACTTGTCATCGTCTGTCGTATCAATGTCTTCTGCTATTCCTAATACATTTTTTGCACGAAATAAAAGATGATCATATGTAAGAATTGATATTTGATTGTATGCAGCATTGAGTATTCTGTAAGCTTCTCGCTGTTCATCGTTCCAATCGTTGGAACGCCCAAAAATCAAAATACAGCGGGGTTTTATTACTTTACTTTTTGTCTTTTCAATGAATTTAACACTATTTGCTTCACGTTCAATAGCATAAATATAGTTGAGGCATTGAGTAATAGCTTTAACTAAATCAGTGGAAGGAACATAGTTATTACGGTCTTTTGTTGCAGACCAAAACTGCAAACCGTTTGGTTTTTTTATTTCTACCAAATCCACGAATCCGTCAAATGCACGCATTATATAGTCTGCAATATTCTCAGTATCTATATTTCGCTCATCAATAATTTGTGCAAAATCCGAACCGAGAACCCATTTGTTTTCGGAAAACCAATTCTGCCAAAATGACTCAGGCAATGCTTCTCCAAGATTTCTTTCAAAATCAATAAGGGCATCTTTCTTTTTTATGGATGTTGCAGCAACAAATACATTGTCAGACAGAATTCCTTTTTCAATCAGAAGTTCGGCAGTATCGCTATTCTTTTCAACTAACTCTTTAAATTTATTTATAAGCTCTTCGTCATCTTCCGAAACGCAGATATATTTGCCTGAGCCAAGGTTAATTGGTGTATAATGTCTGTAATATATGAGATGAGGCTGTTTAACTCGTCATTGTCAAGAGTTAATTCGCTTTTGGGCTTTTGAGTTTCAACATTACCAAATGGAAGTGTATATCTTCCAATTTTTAATGAGACATCTATCTTTTTGGAATGTTTATGAGGAATACTCATTAACATAGCTTGAGAATAAACCCTTGATTTAGTTTTTAATACATAAGGTTTTGCATAGTCTATTCCTTTAGCAGAAGTTTTGATTTCACTCATAGTTTAAACCTCATATTTTATCGCTATAGGGCAAAGATTTCATATAACTGTCCATCCAATCCCAATCGGGAATATAGCCATCATCAGAAAACTCGCGTGTTTCATCAAGCACAACACCATCAGCATTGTGTTTAACTGGAAGTTTTATAGTAAAGTCTTTTCTAAAATGGGCGTTCAATTCACGTCCAAACGCTTGATATTTGATCTTGCATTCATTTCGAATAAGGGTGGCAATGAATAGTTTGGTGTGATCTGACAAAGGGACTTTTTCCTGTAATACAGCTACATTTTGTGCAGTATAAAATGGTTTCTTTTGAATAAAGCATGACCCTAAGAAGCTACCACCTAAAGCTAGTGACATCGCTCCTGCAGGAAAAGGTTCTTCTCCTTCGATTTCATCTACAAATCCGACAACACCATTGCCGTTGCTATCACGGGAAACGTAGTTGTATTTGGGGTTGTCATTTGTGGTTAAAACCGCATCAATGCCATTTCCCATTCCTGCCTTCATAATTCTATGCAGCAAAAACTCTTTCCAAGTTTCTGTATGTAATTCAACATTTGACGAATTGGTTATCTGAGTTGTGAGCGGTTTGTGGTGTAAAGTTTTTATGTATGCCTCCATGTATTCCCAGTCAGGAGAATACCCCGAGTCAGAATATTTTTTGGTGGAGTCCAGTATGGGAGTCCCGCTTTTGTCTCGTAAAATAGGAAGTCGCAATTGTGACTTTATCATTCTTTCAGGCCGCCACTTTCGACCATATCCCCAACGATATCTGTCATACATAATTACGGCAGCAATAAACATTCCAGTATACTCATTGAATTGGCCATCCAATAAGTATAATGGATTTACATCGTGGCTACATGTAAAAGGCTTATGTTGATAATATGCATATCCAACTGAACCGTTATTTGTAACGCAAACAGCATGTCCGGGAAATAACTTCCGTTCGATTGGTTCGTTGGGACCGTCACCAGTTTTTGAGGAAGATTCTATTTCATCATATGTGTAATGTTCGGTAACACCATTATTGCTATCAGTTGCCCCCAAAAAGGGTATTGTTCCCAACCCGGACGGTTCGGGTTTTTTATTGTAAAAACCTTTTTTAATGTCAAAAATTTTAACAAAGTCAAAGAGCTCCCAATTTTCCACATCAAGATTCATATATTTCGCCCTCCTTTACAAGATAGGATAAATAATCGTTTAGTACTTTTTGAAAATCGCCCTGAGACAATGTGCTATAATCGGTTTCCATATAGGCTTCAGCAAGCCATTCGTCTTTCCAAGACACCCTATGCATTACTGAAAGGCCAGGAATCTCTCTTCGATTTTTGTAGAGAGACAACCATTGTTCTTTTGTTTTTGCCCACAAACTGTTTCCATCCGCATCGGTACGTTCAATACGCCCAAGCCCTTTTCTCTTAATAAACTTATCATCCTTGAAATAGCCAAAGAATGTATCTTTATCAGCTTTTTCATGTTTTTGAGAAAGATCAAAAATCATACAGCAAGCAACCGCTGCCGCTCCGGGGTAGAACATTTCTGTAGGAAGCGAAAATACTGCATCAAGAGTATAGTTGTCCAACATTTTCTTCTTGAATTTTTTCACATCGCCACTATTACCAATGGCAGCTTGCATAGGGAGTAATACTGCCATTTTGCAGGTGGACGGGACATGGCGAGCTACCCACTCTACAAAATGCAAACCTTTGGAGGGGTCTTCCTTTTTCTTTGCATCCCAATTCTTTGTGTAATCAGGATCGCAACATTTCTTGGTGGCGTTATAAGGAGGATTCATCAAAACAATGTTTATGTTGTTATCGGCAATCCATTTCGCACGCTTAAACATTGAGTCTTGAACGACATTTGAGTTTCCGTCTCCGTGAATTAGCATATTGGTAGAGGAGAGACCATATGCACCTTCTTCATATTCGATGCCGAAAATTTGATTTTTCTTTGCTTCTTCACGTTCTTCCTCGGTATCGCAATCATCCATAGCATCGGTCATTGCCCTAACAAGAAATGCACCACTTCCGCAGCAAGGATCCAAAACACGAGAATTCTTATTAACGCCAACGGCCTTGCTCATAAAATCGCAAATGTGGTCAGGTGTAAATGCTTGGTTTTTATCAGACTTTCCAACATACTTATTAAATGTAGTAAAGAACAAGTTCAACAAATCTTGTCCCGCAGTACTTTTGTCATTTATGTATGGCACAACATTATCGTCAATAAATTTTAAAATATCCTTAAGTTCTGCATAAGTAAGACTTGTAACATCTTGATCCCCAAGAACTTTATTGTTTAAAACTGCAAGTTTACCTGCCTTATTTAAGTCACCGCCACGAGTAAGCAACCCCTCTAAGACATCTTTGATGTTTTTTAAAATAACTTTTTCTGGAGGCATCTTTTTCCCGGTTTTAGGATTAAGTGTTTCTTTAACATCTTGGTATACGAGTCCATTTTTGAGTGCAAGAAGGCAAGTCCCAACAAATTGGCTTCGCAACTTCTCGTTTATACCGTCAGAATGAAGTTTTTCATTAAGTGTCTTAATAGAGTCAACAATCTTTATTTTGTCATTTACTTTGCCAAAGCACAGGTTTTCGTATTCTTCAAATGGACGAAGAACAGTTTCTTCTTCTATGCGGTGTTCATCATCAATGATAACCGATTGGCCATACCAAACCCATACTTCGTCCCCATCGATTTCGGCAAGAATGGCTATGATCTTTTTGTCTGAGTATGCTTTCTCAAAGCGAACATAATCTTGTAATTGAGTCTGTATTTTTACTTTATCCCATTTGCTAAACTTGTTTTTTGTTTCTATTAAAACAGCTAAGCGCTCATTTTCAAAACGAAGATCAAGATACTGATGTTGTGTTCCGGAGGTCCCTTTTTGATAATCCTTAATATCTTTGCCAACGGATTTTAAGGCTTGAGCATAACTAAATTCGCCACTTTCAGTGTTACCGATATGGTATTTGTCACCTATTTTATTTATAATTTCAAACCTGTTCATAATATCCTCCTAAATCACATCCACTCGCCATTGGCGGCAGACCATTTTTCAGTAAGTGTTTTTCCTCCAACTGCCGCTATAAACGGCTGTTCAAGAAAATTCTGTATTGTTTTCAAAACGGTACTGTAATCGTCCGTCTTGGTATTGATCTTGCGGACAAAGGCTTTCCATTTCTTCTGCATGGCAGCATCATCGGCAAAGCTTATGACCTGCTTGAATTGCTCCGGCGAGAAGCTGTGTTCACGGTTTGAAAAGGTCTTTTTGAGTGCTTCAGTAAGCACTCCGCCATCAAAATCAAACTTGTTGGCGATATAATAAATATCGTAGTAATCCTTCATTCGGCTGGAAAACTCCATCAGGCTCAAAATAGCGTCGAGTTTCTCCGCAACGGTGGTTTCAACCGAGTAGGTGTTTACCGTTGGTGATTCAAAATCTGGAAGCTGCGTTGGTATCTGGCGCTTTTCCTGTTTCGGAACAATGACATCTCCTACGCCAAAGTCAATACTGAACGGCGTTCTTGTATTTTTGATACGGGCAACGATAGATGCACCGATTCCCGCATACTTTTTAGCGATGGCAATAGGCACAACATCCTTAATCTCAAAGGTTACAAAATCATTGCCGGTAGGGACTGTTATGATTTCTTCCAGAAGAGACTTTAATTGTTCCGGCGTGTTTGGTACCTGCCGAAGCAAAAAGTCCACATCCACCGTTACCCGACTGTCAAAGTCGGTCAAGGAATAAAGAAACAGCCCGCCTTTCAACACAAGATTTTCAGCATATTTGGATTTCTCCAAACGACGGAGAAATTCTTCTTGACAAAAAAGCTGCAAGCAGAGCTGATAATTCCTGCCGCTTTCAGCAGCTCTATTTTTCAGCCGTGCAAGCACGGAAGCAGCAATATCAGCCATTGAGCAGCACCTCCATCACATCCATCAATTTTTTATAAACCCGCATTTTCTTTGCGTAACTGGAAAGATTGCTCAGGTTCTTCTTTTTATCGGCAGCATAGGCATTGAGCGCCTTATTAAACATTTCGTTGTCCAGCTTTGTGCGGTATTTGAAACAGTCGCAAATGGTGCGCTCCCTATCATAAACAGCAAGCTGCACTCCATTAAAATCCCCACTTGTTTTTCCGATTTCAAACAAGGTAGGCTGTACAAAATATACCTTTGTCGCAAGAGAGTCAATTTTCAGTTTTGTCCGTGAAAAAGTGCGGGGAACAGCAATCGACCATTGTCTCGGCGCAAAGTCGTTGTAACCGTAATAAAACAGCGCCGATTCCACGCAGACAATGCTTTCGGGAAGGAGAGAGACAAGCACCTGTTCTTCCTTTATATCTTCCTGCTCAGCGAGTTGGTAATAGCCATGTCTGACACGCTCGACATAACCCTCTTTGCATAGATTGGCTACATCATAGTTGGTAAGTCCTTCGGCAACAAAATCAGCGGTTTTCGCTATGCCGCCGTTATTTTTTATAATCTTTTTTACGGTTTCCATTTTGTCCATTTATTCACCAACTTTCAAACCACAGGTCACTGAAACTGTGTTCGGAAAGTATTATACCATAGAAGCGCCCCGATATCAACAATTTTTAAAACACAGATATAAAATATTGTGAAATTAAAATTTGAAATTTTATTGCAATATAACTTGAAATCTGCTACAATATCTTCGGAGAAGATGGTATTGCTCCATGCTAAGGCAGGCAAGTGTTATCACCCCTGATAACAAACTGATAACATTAGCCTATATAGGCAGGATAATATGGATACATCAAATAATCAAAAGCACCACGAATACGACAGAGAATAATCTCTAAACAAAATCGATTAGGCTTTGTCGAGTGGGAATAGTAAGCCCCGCCGCCTCTCATAAGAAACCATATAATCACAAACATAAAAGCTGGGAATCCTGAAATACAGGAAGCCCAGCTTTTTCCATTGATATTTATATGCCAATAATATTTTGTCAAGCTGAAAATGAGATAAATTTTAAAAAAGTATAAAATTAACTAAAATTCTCTAAAAACTAAATAAATAATTATTGAATTTATGGGTAAAGTATGATAAAATAAAAACAATCTATAAAAATTCCTTTTTCTGCCAGCGCAGGTATAGATTTTTTCTTTATGAATAATGTAGTACCATGCTGGAGGAATCAGGAAAACTCCAGGGAGATTCTGTGAGAGCGCGAAAGCGCAGGACAGATATAAGCGTCCATAAAATCTTCCATGCTCACAGGCAAAAGGGAGGCATACTATCCCATCTTTGGTGGGTGTCCCTATTGTATGTTTACATCCCGCTCTTTGGAGCGCTGATTACATCAGCACAAATATGAATGCCGCTATATGCGGCCAATTAAATGTATAGGGGGAATTAGGAATGGACGTTATTACAAATCTCGTAGCAAAAGGTAACAGTTTTCTCTGGAGTTTTCTGTTGATTGTTCTTCTGTGCGGCACCGGAATTTATTACACGATCCGCCTGAGGTTCATCCAGGTGAGAAAGTTTGGTGAAGGCTGGAAACTGGTATTCGGGCACCTCAGCCTTAATGGTGAGAAGCACGAAAAAGGTGAGATGACACCGTTCCAGTCAATTGCAACCGCAATTGCAGCCCAGGTTGGTACTGGTAACCTGGCAGGTGCAGCCACTGCACTTTTAGGAGGCGGACCTGGTGCTATCTTCTGGATGTGGGTAAGTGCGTTCTTTGGTATGTCAACCATTTATGCAGAGGCAACTCTGGCCCAGAACTTTAAGACTGAGGTAAATGGTGAGGTTACCGGCGGTCCTGTTTATTACATAAAGGCAGCTTTTAAGGGCACTCTGGGCAAGGTTCTTGCAGGATTATTTGCAATCTTTATTGTGCTTGCGCTGGGATTCATGGGCAACATGGTTCAGGCCAACTCTATCGGCGCTGCATTTACAGAGGCTTTTGGGGCATTTAACATAACTATCTCTCCGGTTGTCATTGGTGTTATCGTAGCAGCCGTAGCAGCATTTGTTTTCCTGGGCGGAACACAGAGGCTGGCATCTGTTGTTGAGAAGGTTGTACCTATCATGGCAGGCGTGTATATTGTGGGAAGCTTGATTCTTATTATCATGAATATTGCTAATCTTCCTGCAGCTATTAAGATGATTTTTGTAGGCGCATTTGATCCTCAGGCAGTTTTAGGCGCAGGCGCAGGTATTGCAGTTAAAGAAGCCATCCGTTTCGGTGTTGCCAGAGGCCTTTTCTCCAACGAGGCTGGTATGGGTTCCACACCTCATGCACATGCAAGGGCTACCGCAGAGAATCCTCATAAGCAGGGACTTTGCGCTATGATCAGCGTATTTATTGATACGTTTGTAATCCTTAACCTGACTGTATTTTCCGTACTGACCACAGGCGCTCTTGAGTCTGGCAAGAATGGTACCGCTCTTACACAGGCAGCTTTCATGAGAGGATTTGGTACCTTCGGTATTGTATTCGTTGCAATATGCCTTTTGTTCTTCGCTTTCTCTACGATTCTGGGCTGGCATTTCTTCGGCCTTATCAATGCGAAGTATTTGTTTGGCGATGGCGCAGCAAAGATTTACTCCTTATTAGTAGTGGTTTGTATCATAATCGGTTCTGCTTTGAAGCTGGAGCTGGTATGGGATTTGGCGGACTTCTTTAATGGTCTGATGGTTATACCTAATGCCATGGCCCTGCTTGCCCTAAGTGGTCTGGTGGTAAAGATATGCAATAAGTACAGTGATAAATAGCATATGACGTATGAAGAATAAATAGTTTAGCAGCGGCAGCTTTTCTGGAATATCATCCGGGGGAGCTGCTGCTTTTTCTTTTCTTCTTTGTACCGAATGAAAACCTTGTTTGGAGGGAATTATTTATAGTAAAAAGAAAGCAGAAATGAGGAAATATGAATTATGATAGACTCCATTGGAAAGATAACGCTTTACGTGAATAACCAGAATGAGGCCAGGGATTTCTGGACAGAAAAGATGGGATTCATCGTGCGCCTGGAACAGCAGATGGGTGCTGACCAGAAATGGCTTGAAGTGGGACCGGAATACGGAGGCGGGACATCCTTTGTTCTTTATGACAAAGAAAAAATGAAGACTCAGAATCCCGATGTGAATGTAGGCCATCCATCTATTATTTTATGCACCAGCGATCTGGAGAACGCCCATAGAGAAATGAAGGAAAGAGGCGTCAGAACCGGAGACATCATGAAAATGCCTTATGGCAGCATGTTTCAGTTCTACGATATGGATGGGAATGTGTTTTTGCTGAGGGAGGAAGCCCGGGTGCATTAAACTTCCGCGTACGGTTCCGGGCCCTCCCTTTAAACAGATACCGGAGCCGGGCCATGGAAGTATTCCGGCTGCCGGATGGATAGTTGGCGCGTTCATGCATGTATTTGTAAACCGGTTTAAAATGTGTTAGAATGTATAGGATTAGAGCATACAGCAATAACCGGGAAAGGATGTCTTTAGGAAAATGCAGAAGGCCAACAAAGGAGAACTGTCCAATCTGAAAAATAAACTGCTGGCAGAGCAGGTTCAGGAGCAGATATATCAGTATATACTGGAAACGCCCATAGCCGTAGGCGCTAAACTTCCCAATGAATTTGAACTGGGAGACAGGTTTGGCGTGGGAAGGAGTACCATCCGGGAAGCGGTGAAACTTTTGATTTCCAGAGGAATTCTGGAAGTCAGGAGAGGATCCGGTACGTACGTGGTCAGCACTACGCCGGTGGACATGGACCCTCTGGGCCTTGGGGCGGTGGAGGACAAGATGGCCTTGGCCCTGGATTTGGTAAATGTACGCATCATACTGGAGCCAGGAATCGCAGAGATGGCGGCTCTCAACGCAACCCAGGAGGATGTTCTGAAGCTGAGGAATCTGTGTGACAGCGTTGAACGGAAAATAAAGATTGGAGACAGTTACATAGAAGACGACATCGCCTTCCATACCTGTGTGGCTGAATGTTCCAAGAATAAGGTGGTGGAACAGCTGCTCCCTATTATTGATACAGCAGTTCTTATGTTTGTCAATGTGACCCACAAAAAGCTGACCGACGAGACCATCATGACCCACCGGGCAGTGACCGAGGCTATTGCGGAGCACGACCCTATCGGTGCCAAAACCGCCATGATGATGCATATGACTTTTAACAGGAATATGATCCGGCAGCTGATGAAGGATGGACGTGAGGCGTAGGAGCGTGCTGGTAGTGTGGCAGCAGTGCTGGAATGTGGTAGCAGTGCGGGATGTGACGGCAGTGCGGTATGTGACAGCAGTGCGGGATGTGATGGCAGTGCGGGATGTGACGGCAGTGCGGGGATGTGATGGCAGTGCGGGAATGTGACGGCAGTGCGGGAATGCGACAGCAACGTGAGAGCATAAGAACCATGCAGAAGTATGGTGGTAATACGGACATGGAAGAAAGACAGACCTGATAAATATTTATACCTATAAGTTTTAGCAGACCCCGGAAGCAAATAAAAGGGAATACTTAAACTTATAGGTTTTTTGTTTTGATTCATTTTAAATCAAAATACATCTGACGACTTTTGCAAGGAAATCAGAACGAAACCAGCTAAACGTACAAAAAAATGGGGGATTCTGGAAGTAAAATAGTACCGGCTTAGATATAGTGCATAAATAAATTAAATTTTTTTGACAATATAGTAGAAAACAAGTCTGATGACTTGAAAGAATAATTTAAAAATGCTACTATAAAACCATAAAGAAGTCAGACGTCAGATGTAAAGCAAAAAGAGGAGGCATTATAATGGAATTGAATAGTCAAAGAGTAAGAGCGCTGGCACCGGAGAACGACCCCTTAAAAATAGGTATGGGGTGGAAGGTGGAAGACCTGGATAAACCGCAGATTATGGTAGAGAGTACATTTGGCGACAGCCATCCGGGCAGCGCCCATCTGGACCAGTTTGTGAATGAAGCTATGCGGGGAATCGCGGATGCAGGCGGAAAGGGAGCCAGGTATTTTACCACAGACATATGCGACGGCATTGCCCAGGGACATGACGGTATCAACTATTCACTTGCGCACAGGGATATGATTGCCAATATGATTGAGATTCACGGCAATTCCACAGGGTTTGACGGAGGCGTGTTCATCGCAAGCTGCGACAAATCCGTGCCTGCCTGTCTGATGGGACTGGCAAGACTTGATATGCCGTCTATCGTGGTGACCGGCGGTGTTATGGATGCTGGCCCCGACCTGCTGACCCTGGAACAGATTGGCGCCTATTCAGCCATGTGCCAGAGAGGTGAGATTACCGAAGAAAAGCTTACCTATTATAAGCACAATGCCTGTCCATCCTGCGGAGCCTGTTCCTTCATGGGTACTGCCTCCACCATGCAGATCATGGCCGAAGCTCTGGGGCTGATGCTTCCCGGCTCAGCGCTGATGCCTGCAACCTGCGAAGATTTGAAGGAAATGGCGTATAAGGCAGGCCTCCAGGTCATGGAACTGGCCAGGAAGGGGCTTAAGGTAAGCGATATCGTGACCATGAAATCATTTGAGAATGCCATTATGGTGCATGCTGCCATATCCGGTTCAACCAATTCCCTGCTTCATATTCCTGCCATTGCCCATGAGCTGGGACTGGAGATTGACGCTGACACATTTGACCGTATGCACAGGGGGGCTCATTACCTGCTGGATATCAGACCTGCCGGAAAATGGCCGGCACAGTTCTTCTACTATGCAGGCGGTGTTCCCGCTGTGATGGAGGAAATAAAGTCCATGCTGCACCTGGATGTGATGACTGTTACCGGAAAGACCCTGGGAGAAAATCTGGAAGAGCTTAAGGCTGGCGGATTCTACGACAAGTGCGACGGATATCTGAAAAAATGGGGGCTGAAGCGCACCGATGTTATCAGGACCTTTGAGGAACCCATCGGCACAGACGGAACCGTGGCCATATTGAGAGGAAATCTGGCGCCGGAGGGTTCTGTGGTGAAACATTCTGCTGTTCCTGAGGAGTTGTTTAAGGCAGTCCTTAAGGCAAAACCTTTTGACTGTGAGGAGGACGCCATTGAGGCAGTTATTTCTAGGAAGATACAGCCGGGAGATGCCGTGTTTATCCGGTATGAAGGACCTAAGGGATCGGGAATGCCGGAAATGTTCTATACCACAGAAGCCATCTCCTCTGATCCGGAGCTGGGAAAAACCATAGCGCTTATCACGGACGGCAGGTTCTCCGGGGCATCCAAAGGGCCAGCCATCGGACATGTATCACCTGAGGCAGCGGACGGTGGACCCATTGCCCTGGTGGAAGAGGATGACCTTATCAGGATTGATATACCGGAGCGCGTTCTGGAAATCATAGGCGTGAAGGGAGAGGAACTTCCCAAGGAAGAGGTAGAACGTATTCTTGCAGAGCGCAGAAAAGCCTGGAAACCAAGGGAAGCCAAGTATAAAAAGGGCGTACTTAAAATTTATTCCGAGCATGCCGTATCACCCATGAAGGGCGGTTACATGGTCTGATTGCCGGAAACTGGCCGGGAAATATTTGTGGGAAGTATGGACCGGAGCAATGGTTGAAACATGACCGAAAAATATTAGATGGAAATATCAGCGGAAATAGGGATATTGTGTGAAATTATAGGAGGGTAATAAGTATGACAACAACAACAGCTGCAGCTCTGGAACCGACCAGACTGATTATCGCGGCCTTGGCAGGGCTGGTGATTCTGCTGCTTTTAATCATCAAATTCAAGGTGCAGGCAATGATTTCCATTCTGGTAGGCGCAGTGGCCATCGGGCTGATTGCAGGTATGCCCTTTGCGGATATCATAAGCTCTGTAAATGAAGGAATTGGAAGTACTCTTAAGGGAATTGCCCTGCTTGTGGGCCTGGGCTCCATGTTCGGCTCCATATTGGAGATATCAGGAGGCGCTCAGACACTGGCAGTCACCATGGTAAAGAAATTCGGCGACAAGAAGGCTGCCTGGGCTTTGGGAATCACGGGACTTGTCATAGCCATGCCGGTATTCTTCGATGCAGGGCTCATTATTCTGATTCCTCTTGCCTTTTCTCTTGCAAAGAGAACCAAACGTTCCTCCCTGTTCTATGCCATCCCCCTGCTGGCCGGTCTGGCGGTAGGCCATGCATTTATCCCGCCCACACCGGGGCCCGTGCTGGTGGCTACCATGCTGGGTGTAGACCTGGGCTGGGTTATTATGGTAGGTATTGTGTGCGGTATTTTTGCCATGATAGTGGCCGGTCCCATATGGGGGACTATCTGCGGAAACAAGTACGATATACCGGTTCCGGAACACATTGCCAACCAGGAGGATTTTGACGAATCAAAGCTTCCAAAGTTCGGGACAATCGTGGGAATTATTTTGATTCCGCTGGTTCTTATTATCCTGAATTCCATTGCAAAGGTGGTTCCTGCCCTTGCCTCTGTACAGCCGGTGTTAGGATTTCTGGGTGAGCCGTTTGTGGCTCTCACCATAGCGACGGTTGTGGCCATGGTTCTTCTGGGATACCGTCATGGATACAGCAACGAGGAGCTGGAAAAGGTACTGACAAAGTCTCTGGAGCCTACGGGACTGATTCTTCTGGTAACGGCCTGCGGCGGCGTGCTGCGGTTCATGCTTCAGAATTCCGGTTTGGGTGATGTGATTGGCAATGCAGTGTCATCAGCCTCTCTTCCGATTGTTGTTGTGGCTTTTGTGGTGGCTGCTCTGGTGCGTATTTCCGTGGGGTCTGCTACAGTTGCCATGACCATGGCAGCCGGCATCATCGCGGCCATGCCGGAAATCGTAACCCTGTCCCCTCTGTACCTGGCCTGTGTCACAGCGGCAGTGGCAGGAGGAGCAACGGTGTGCTCTCATTTTAATGATTCCGGCTTCTGGCTTGTGAAATCGCTGGTGGGGCTGGATGAAAAGACCACCCTTAAGACATGGACTATCATGGAGACGCTGGTGGGCGGTACGGGATTTGTGGTGGCTCTTATAATATCCTTCTTTGCATAGCAGCGGTTAGGTGATGTCATTACATACAGAATTTAAGATGTGAACTGATATTTTTATGAATTTGGCTTTTCATGAGCCGGGATTAAGAAGGGGAGGCAGTCTTTGGGCTGTCTCCTTTTTACTGTGTATAAGCGAAATAAAGCAGTATGGACTGTAGTATAACAGCCAGATCATCCGCTCCGTTTGGCAGATGTTCTGTATGTATCCTATAGGGGATTAGCCGGGCTGCCCGCCTTAATTTATTTCCATTGACTTCCTATTGACTTTTTTGTGTAAAAATGATAAAAACTATTTACATTTAACAATCTATGTGGTAGTATTATATATGTAACCGGTTACAGATTGCGCTGGCATGGTTACAGGAAAAAGAGAGGGGAAGGGTCATGAACATTAAAGAAATTGCACGCCGGGCAGGCGTCTCTTCCGCTACGATTTCCAGGGTCCTCAATAATTCAGGATACGTGAAGGAAGAGACCCGACAAAAGGTGCTTAAGGCAGTGGAGGAGTACAATTATGTACCCAGTGCCATCGCCAGAAGCCTGAGCATTCAGGACAGCTTAAGCGTGGGAACCATTATCCCGGATATTGAGAATGAGTTTTTCTCCAAGGTCATAAGCGGAATCAGCGAAGTGGCTGAAACGTACCATTATAATATTGTTTTTCTGGGAACTAATGAGACATTGGACAAGGAACATGATTTTTTAAAAATTGTGGAAAGTCAGAGGCTGAAGGGTGTAATCATAACGCCGATTTCAGAGACGGATACGGTTACCAGGGATTACCTGCTCCGTTTGGAGGAATCCGGTATACCGGTGGTGCTGGTGGACCGTGATGTGAAGGGGGCCCAGTTTGACGGCGTATTTGTGGACAACCAGAGGGGGTCCTATGACGGAGTCATGGAATTAATAAAGGCAGGCCATAAGAGGATTGCCATTATAACCGGCCCTGAGACCTCCAAGCCGGGCAAGGACCGGTGCCAGGGCTATCTGCAGGCCATGGAGGACAGCGGACTGGCTGTCCCTGAGGAATATGTTGCCTGCGGCGATTTTAAGATTGCCAAGGCATACGAATGTACCGGACGGCTTTTGGGACTTGCGGAACCGCCCACAGCCATCTTTACATCCAATAACCTTTCCACTCTGGGATGTCTTAAGTATCTGACGGAACACAAGGTTAAGATAGGAAGGGACATTTCACTGATGGGATTCGATGACATTGACGCCCTGCGGATGATTGATTACAGGATATCCGTGGTGGACAGGGATGCCAGGGAACAGGGGCGGGAAGCCATGAGACTTCTTCAGGAGTGCTTTGAAGATTCAGGAAAGAGCCGTCAGAGAGGAAAGCGGATTACCATTCCTTACAAGGTAATCCTGCGGGGTTCAGAACATAGGAAAACAACCTGACAATCCAGTCAGATTGTTTTCTGCACAAATCTGTAACCGGTTACACAAAAATGTAAAGCCTATCATATTTTTTTACAGAAATGTGTAACCGGTTACAGAAAATACATAATACAATTTCAACATGCAAAAGCTTCAAACGGAAAAGGAGAATGAAAATGGGAATTGAACACATGATTGATCACACGATGCTGAAGGCGGATGCCAGTAAGGATACTATCATAAGATATTGCAGTGAGGCAAGGGAACACAAATTTGCGTCTGTCTGTGTTAATACCTGCTTTGTGCCGCTGGTGGCGGAGCAGTTAAAGGGAAGCGGTGTAAAGACGTGCTGTGTGGTGGGATTCCCGCTGGGAGCCATGCTTACCAGCGCAAAGGCTTTTGAAGCTTCTGAGGCTGTAAAAGCAGGGGCAGATGAGGTGGATATGGTTATCAACATAAGCGCCCTTAAGGACGGGGACGACTCCTTTGTGGAGGAGGATATCCGGGCCGTGGTAAAAGCCTCTGCGGGCGCAGTGGTAAAGGTTATCATAGAGACCTGCCTACTGACGGATGAGGAAAAGGTAAGGGCCTGCCAGCTGGCAGTGAAAGCGGGGGCTGATTTCGTGAAAACTTCCACCGGATTCAGCACAGGCGGAGCTACGGCAGCTGACGTTGCCCTGATGCGCAGAACCGTTGGAGACAGTGCCAGAGTAAAGGCCAGCGGCGGTATCCGCACACCGGAAGACGCTGCGGCTATGATCGAGGCAGGGGCGGACAGAATCGGAGCCGGCAACGGGATTGTACTGATTTAGATTGTCTGCCGGTGGAAATATGTTAATGGAAAAATGCCGATAGGAAACTGCCGGCGCAGAATTGCCGATGGGGAGCCGGCCATAGGATTGTCATGAAGCGTGTACGGAGCGCGCCGGCAAGATGGATTAAGGAGAGAGAACATATTATGGAGCATATGGGAAAGAAAGTAACAGTATTTGGAAGCTTTGTGGTGGATTTGATGGGCAGGACACCGCATCTGCCGGCAGCAGGGGAGACAGTAAAGGGGACCGTGTTTAAGATGGGACCCGGCGGAAAGGGATTCAACCAGGGTGTGGCGGCCCACAAGGCAGGAGCGGATGTGACCATGGTGACAAAGCTTGGCCGGGACGCGTTTGCCGACATTGCCCTCAATACCATGAATGAGCTTCACATGGATACGGGAAGGGTTTTGTATTCCGAGACAACGGAGACAGGATGCGCTCTGATCATGGTGGATGAGAACAGCAGCCAGAATGAAATTGTGGTTATACTTGGGGCCTGCAATACCATTACGGACCAGGAAGTGGATTCCCTGGAGGATTTGGTGGGCCGGTCCGAATACCTGCTGACACAGCTGGAGACCAATGTGTCCTCTGTGGAGCGCATCGTGGACATCGCATACAGGAAGGGCGTCAAGGTCATTTTAAACACCGCCCCTGTGCAGCCTGTCAGTGATGAGCTTTTAGGCAAAATTGACCTGATTACCCCCAATGAGGTGGAGGCAGAGATTCTTACAGGCATCAAGGTGGACAGCGAGGAAGCGGCGGACAAGGCAGCGGACTGGTTCTTCTCCAAAGGGGTAAAGAATGTATTGATTACATTGGGGCATCGAGGCGTATATATAAACACGGGAGAGAAGAAGGGAATCATTCCGGCTTATAAGGTGGAGGCAGTGGACACCACCGGAGCAGGGGATGCATTTAACGGCGGCCTTCTGGCGGCGCTGGCAGAGGGAAAGAATTTGTGGGAGGCAGCTGATTTTGCTAATGCCCTGGCAGCCCTGTCTGTACAGAAAATCGGTACTACACCCTCCATGCCGGTCAGGGAGGAGATTGACGCATTTATGGCTGCAAATCGTCAGACTGCGGATTGCTGACGCACAGACACTTAACATAGGTATTGTCAAAGCACAATCAAAGCTCCGCAACCAGAGGAACCACAGTCAAAAGAATCACAGTCAAATGGACCACAGTCAAAAGAATCACAGTCAAATGGACCACGGTCAAAAAAACCACAGTCAGATGGACCACGGTCAAAGGAATCACGGTCAAAGGAGCTGCAGACAAAAGGGCCGCAATCAGAAGCGCCGTTGTCAAAAGCATCATCAGGAAAATCATAATCGGTAGAGTCATAATCAGTAGAATCATAATCAGTAGAAGGGGAGACAGACATGTTAAAAACAGGAATATTACATCCGCAGCTGGCCAGGGTGCTGGCGGAGCTGAGGCATAAGGATACCATTATTATCGGGGACGCCGGACTCCCCATTCCAAAGGGAGTGGAGCGTGTGGACCTGGGCTGGAGGCCCGGTGATCCGGCCTATCTGGATGTTCTGGAGGAGATACTTAAATATATCGTGGTGGAGGGAGCTGTGTTTGCTGACGAGGCGCTGACCGTGACGCCGGATTTCCACAAGAAGGCGCTGGACCTTCTGCCCCAGGGGCTTCCGGTGGAATACATTCCCCACACAGAGCTTAAGGAGCGCAGCAAAGATGCAAAGGCCATCGTGCTTACTGGTGAATTTACCGGGTACACCAACGTGATTTTATCGGCGGGATGCGCTTACTGATATTGCTCTCATAAGGGGGAATGTTCAGGAACTCTTAGCAGCAAGGGAGGGGTAACATGGAAGAAAAATTAGTATTGCAGATGGATTCGATTGTGAAGACATTTCCGGGAGTTAAAGCTCTGGACGGAGTCCATCTGGATGTGAGGAGGGGCGAGGTACATGCCCTGTGCGGTGAGAACGGCGCGGGCAAGTCCACCCTGATGAAAATTATAGCGGGGGCCCAGGGATATACTTCCGGACACATGTATGTCAATGGGGAGGAAGTGGTGTTCCATTCAACCAAGGATGCGGAGCGCAAGGGTATTGCCATGATATACCAGGAGTTCAACATGGTGCGGGACCTGTCTGTGGCGGAGAATATGTATCTGGGAAGGCTTCCTAAGACACCCTACGGAGCAGTGGACTGGAAAAAGCTGTACAAGGATGCCCAGGAGGAGCTGGACCGTTTGGGCCTTAAGTTTGACTGCCGCACCAAGGTGCGAAACCTGTCTGTGGCGGAATCGCAGATGACGGAGATTGCAAAGTGTCTGACCATAGGCGCAAAGGTTATCATCATGGACGAGCCAACGGCTGCCCTGACAGACGAGGAGATTCGTATTCTGTTTAAAATCATTGCAGAGCTAAAGGCGGAAGGCATTTCCATTCTGTATATTTCCCACCGCATGGATGAGATTTTCCAGATATCGGATCGTCTGACCGTGTTCAGAGACGGAAAATACATTGCGACCAAGGACATAGGCGACACCAATTACGACGAGGTGGTTTCCATGATGGTTGGACGCAGCGTGACCAACCTGTATCCTGAGAGGGATTACACGCAGGACGAGATCGTACTTGAACTTAAGGATATCTGCGGCAAAGGCGTCCACAACGTGAATATCAGGCTTCACAAAGGTGAAATCCTGGGGGTGGCCGGACTGCTGGGATCAGGCACCATCGAGCTGTCTAAAATCGTGTACGGAGCCCTCCCCATGGATTCCGGAGAGATTTACATAAACGGGGAAAAGAAAGATTGTTCCAGCCCCAAGAAGGCTTTAAAGGCGGGAATCGGATTTGTGTCCGACGACAGGAAACAGGAAGGGCTGGTGCTCATACGCAATATCAGGGAAAATGTTTCCCTGTCATCGCTGGATAAGATAACCCATTTTATTCATCTGGATAAGAAGCTGGAGACCAAACAGATTAACGCACAGGTTAAGCGGCTCAACATTAAAATCAGCAGCCTGCAGCAGCTGGCCGGTAAGCTCAGCGGCGGCAACCAGCAGAAGGTGGTATTTGCCAAGGTTCTGGAAGCAAACCCGTCCATACTGATTCTGGACGAGCCAACCCGCGGTGTGGATGTGGGTGCCAAGGCGGAGATTTATCAAATCATGGATGAGCTCACCAGGGCCGGAAAAAGCATCATACTGATTTCCACGGACCTGCCGGAGGTTATTGGCATGAGCGACCGGGTGGTCATCATGAGGGAAGGCCATACGGTCCTGGAAATACCAAAATCAGAGATGAATCAGGAAATTATCTTAGCCCATGCATCTGGAGGTGTCAGTGAAAATGAATAGTGTAAATAAGAAAAAATTAATCGGCCAGCTCAATATCTACCGCTCCGTGCTGATTTTACTGGTAATCTGCGTATTTGCAACCATATTGTCCCCCAGCTTCTTAAGCGTGGCCAACCTGTTTAACGTGTTTAAGCAGATTACAGTGGCCGGTATCGTGGGATGCGGAATGACCTTTGTCATTCTCACCGGGGGAATCGACCTTTCCGTAGGCTCCATTCTGGGACTGGCAGGCGTTCTGGCCTCCGGTATCCTGGAATCCACAGGAAATGCGGGAGCGGCCATTTTGGTGGCTTTGGCCGTAGGCATAGGATGCGGCGCCGTAAATGGTTTCTTTGTGGCAGTGTGTGAGATCCCTCCCTTTATCTCCACCCTGGGCATGATGACCCTCCTTCGCGGATGCATTCTTGTATATACAAAAGGCTCCCCTATTCCCATTAAAGTGGATGCCTACAAGTTTTTTGGCAAGGGAACAGTGGCCGGAGTGCCGGTTCCTGTCATCATCCTTATCATCCTCTTCCTCATTGCCCACTATGTGCTGACACAGACCAGCTACGGCCGCAGCATCTATGCCTTTGGAGGCAATCGGGAGGCAGCGCGTCTGTCCGGCATTTCCGTCCGTTTTACAGAGTGGATGGCTTATACCCTTAACGGTCTTATGTGCGGCGTTGCAGGCGTGATTCTGACAGCAAGGCTTGGTTCGGCACAGTCCACCAGCGGCACTGGCATTGAGATGGACGCCATTGCTGCTGTTATCCTGGGCGGCACGTCCTTAAGCGGCGGCGTGGGCTTTGTGCTCCCCACTGTGGTGGGCGCCATGATTATGGGTATTATTGATAATATCCTGACACTTATGAACGTAAATCCCCATGCCACCAATATTGTAAAGGGCGCTGTTATACTGATTGCAGTCCTGGTGGACAAGAAGGTGAAGGATTTGTCGGCTAAGGCAGAATAACAGATTAGAGAACAGAGTTAATACAAATTAGTATAAATACAGAGCAGTAAAACCCGGAAACGGGCCAAAAGGATAAGGTACCTGCGGTTCTGCCGGTTCATCCGGTTTATCCATGAAACGGCGGAACCGTTACAAAATATTTTTTTAAGAAAAGGAGATTGTATTATGAGGAAACAAATTGGGGCAACTGTACTGGCACTGGCAATGGCGTGTTCACTGATGGCCGGATGCAGCTCAGGTTCAGGAGAAACTACCGCAGCAGCCACCACCGAGGCGGCAAAGGAAGAGTCCAAGGAAGAAGCAAAGGATGAGGCAAAGGATACTTCAGCTGAGGCGGAAAATGCCGGTTCAGAAGAGGGAAGCGGAAAGAAATATGTTATCGGCCTTGCCATGAACACACAGACCAATCCATTCTTTGTGGATGTTAAGGACGGTGTCCAGAAGGCTGCCGACGAGCACGGTATTGAGCTGTATATTACTGACGCACAGGATGATCCCACCATCCAGATGAAGGACGTGGAGAACCTGATTACAAAGAAGCCGGATGCCATCATTATTGATACTTGTGATTCCGACGCTATCGTATCCTCCATCGAGGCGTGCAACGAGGCAGGGATTCCTGTATTTACCATGGACCGCGAGGCCAACGGCGGCGAGGTTATTTCACACATCGGCTACGACGCTATCAAGTCAGGCCGTATGGCAGGACAGTATCTGGTTGACACATTAGGCGGAAAAGGAAAGATTGTTGAAATTCAGGGCATCATGGGAACCAACGTGGCCCAGAACCGTTCCCAGGGCTTCAACGAAGTGATGAAGGACAACCCGGACATGGAAATCGTGGCCTGCCAGGTGGCTGATTTTGACAGGGCCAAGGGCATGAGCGTTATGGAGAACATTCTTCAGGCCAATCCTGAAATCGACGGACTTTACGCTGCAAATGACGAGATGCTTTTAGGCGCATTGGAGGCAATGGAAGCAGCCGGCAGAACCGATGAAATCGTAAAAATCGGCTGTGACGCCATCGACGACACATTGGATGCAATGAAGGCCGGCAAGGTTGACGCAACCATCGCAGAGCCGCCATTCTTCTTAGGCAAGGCCATCCTTAACACTGCCTATGATTATCTGGAAGGCAAGCAGGTTGAACCTTATGTAATCCTGGACAACCAGCTGGTAACACAGGATACAGTGGACAGCCTGGTAACAAAGGAATAATTTACCGGCATGACTTGTACATAGGAAACAGAATATTTTCCGGCCATCGGCTCATACTATGAGGGTACAAATGAAGTACGAATCAGAAACAGGTGAGTCCATGGAAAAGCCGGGTAAGAAACTGAAGAAATTATTAATTATAACAGGAACCACGGGAGCGGTGTATGCAGGATTTAAATATCTGCTGCCCCTCGTGGCTCCTTTTTTCGTGGGTTATATCCTGGCCCTTCTGCTGCGGCCGTCGGCCAGGTTCCTGTCCTACCGTATGAGGATTACGGTAAAGGGAAAACGGTACCATATGCCCATCGGCGTCATAGGCGGCGTGGAGTTTCTGGCTGTGCTGTCCGTTCTGGGGGCGGTGCTCTACAGAGGCGCCCTGAAGCTGTGCGCAGAGGGAAAACTGCTTATGGTGCAGCTTCCGGTGTGGCTGGAACAGTTTGATTTGTGGCTCACAGGAAACTGCCACAGGGTGGAGCATGCCATGGGGCTGAGGCCGGGGTGTGTGGCCGACATGGCCGGGGACATGCTCTATCATATGGTAGATACATGCAAGACAGCCGCCATGCCATTTCTCATGGCTAACTCCATGTCTGTTATCAGCTGCCTGGCAAAAGCCGCCATTGTAAGCCTGGTGGTGTTCCTGGCCGCCATATTAAGCCTGCAGGAAATGGAGGATCTGCGGGACCGCCGGGACCAGTCCGCCTTCCGCAAGGAATTCAATATGATAGGAAGCCGCCTGGTACAGACAGGAAAGGCCTGGTTCAGAAGCCAGGGAATCATTCTTTTTATTACTACAGGGCTGTGTATCGGGGGAATGTTCCTGATTCGCAATCCTTATTACATCATGGCAGGTATTGGTATCGGTATACTGGATGCACTCCCTATATTTGGAACCGGCACGGTGCTGATACCCTGGGCTGTCCTTCGGCTGGCTGTAGGGGACTGGAAACAGGCGCTGGTACTCACAGCCATTTATCTGGTGTGTTATTTTGTGCGTCAGATTCTGGAGGTTCGGATGATGGGCGGACAGGTGGGGCTGTCTCCCCTTGAGACGCTGGCGTCTGTGTATATGGGATTGGAGTTATTCGGATTTTTTGGATTTATACTGGGGCCGCTGGGTTTGCTGCTGATTGAGGATATGGTGGAGGCGTGGACGAAGGAGGAAGAAACTGAGACATAGGGGAATTGGGATCAGATAGAAACTGGAAATAGGCTCAACCATGGCAATGGCGGAGGACTTTGTTAAGGAAATGGTGAAGAAATCCCTGGAAGGTCCTGATAAGGGACAGCCCATGCTGATTGCATTTTAGGGTAAGATAATTCCTGTCTCCTAAAGGTGAAAAGGGGGAAAGGTGTTATCCGTCCGCCGCAGAAGCGTTATATGGCGATTCTGTGGTTGACAAAGTCCGGAAACTGACGTAAAATCATTCTTACATAAAGAAATGACCAATTCATAGATATGACATGGAAAGGGAACAGTAAGCGTGATTGCACGTCACAGAGAGAGGGCCGCAGGTGAGAGGTCCTTACGGTTGGCAGATGCTGAACCCACCCTGGAGTCCTGCATGATGAATGCAGCGTATGTCCGGCGTTAACGGATGATGAGAGAACCATAAGGGCGGATTAAGCCAGAAGGTTAATAAGGGTGGTACCGCCGAGTCATTCGGTCCCTTGTGCACACGGCACAGGGGATTGGATGGCTCTTTTTATTTCATAATGAAAGATATGCAAGGGTCAATGTAAATAACGAAAAGGAGAAGAATCATGGCAGACAACAAGAAAATGGTAGAGGCCATCACATCCATGGATGAGGATTTCGCCCAGTGGTATACGGATGTGGTAAAGAAGGCGGAGCTTTGCGATTATGCCAGCGTCAAGGGATGTATGGTGATTAAGCCGGCCGGCTACGCAATCTGGGAAAACATCCAGAAGGAGATGGACAGAAGGTTTAAGGAGACAGGGGTGCAGAACGTATACATGCCCATCTTTATACCGGAGAGTCTGTTGGAGAAGGAAAAGGACCATGTGGAGGGATTTGCGCCTGAGGTGGCATGGGTGACCCACGGAGGACTGGAGGAACTTCAGGAGCGTATGTGCGTAAGGCCTACCTCTGAGACCCTGTTCTGTGATTTTTACGCAAAGGATATCCATTCCTACCGTGACCTTCCCAGAGTCTATAACCAGTGGTGTTCTGTTGTGCGCTGGGAAAAGACCACACGTCCGTTCTTACGCTCCAGGGAATTCCTGTGGCAGGAGGGCCACACGGCCCATGCGTCAGCCGAGGAGGCCGAGGCCAGAACAATCCAGATGCTGAACCTGTATGCCGACTTCTGTGAGGAGGTGCTGGCTATTCCTGTCATCAAGGGACAGAAAACCGATAAGGAGAAGTTTGCCGGAGCAGAGGCAACCTACACCATAGAATCCCTGATGCACGACGGAAAGGCCCTGCAGTCAGGTACCAGCCATAACTTTGGCGACGGATTTGCAAAGGCATTTGACATCCAGTTCACGGACAAGGATAATACATTAAAGTATGTACACCAGACATCCTGGGGTGTGAGCACCCGTATCATCGGCGCCATCATCATGGTGCACGGCGATGACAACGGTCTGGTGCTGCCTCCGAGAATTGCGCCGGTCCAGATTATGGTGGTGCCGGTACAGCAGCAGAAGGAGGGTGTGCTGGATAAGGCATATGAGCTGAAGGAGCGCCTTACAAAGGCAGGATTCGCTGTAAAGGTGGATGATACGGACAAGAGTCCGGGCTGGAAGTTCGCTGACTGCGAGATGCGCGGCGTGCCCCTTCGCGTGGAGATAGGGCCAAAGGATATAGAGAAGAACCAGGCCGTGCTGGTGCGCAGGGATAACCATGAGAAGAGCTTTGTATCCCTGGATGAGCTGGAGACAAGAGCCGGTGAAATGCTGGATACCATCCATGACGCCATGCTGGAGAAGGCAAGGAAGCACAGGGATGCCCATACCTACACAGCTGCGTGCTGGGATGAATTCGTGGATACTGTCAACAACAAGCCCGGCTTTGTAAAAGCCATGTGGTGCGGCTGCCTGGAGTGCGAGGAGAAAATCAAGGAGGTGGCCGGAGCCACATCCAGATGCATACCCTTTGAGCAGGAGAAATTGTCCGATCAATGTGTTTGCTGCGGGAAACCGGCGAAGAAGATGGTTTATTGGGGCAAGGCGTACTAAAGATGTGTATAGAAACGGCAGATGCGGGACTGGACCTGTATCTGCCGTTTTTTATATACGAAGAATATATGGTTAATATGGTTATAATATGCGGTCAAAAATATTTCTGGAAAAGCACAGGAAAAACTGATAAAATAAGACCGTGGCAATGTCAATCATAAAACGGATATAGTATGAGGAAGCAGACAGACATGGAAATCAGAATTCCGGCTCCCGCAGAGGAGATTATTAATAAACTGAATGAACACGGATACGAGGCATACGTGGTAGGCGGATGCGTCAGGGATATGCTTTTGGGCAGGGAGCCGGGGGACTGGGATATTACCACTAGCGCCCTGCCGGAGCAGGTAAAGGAGGTATTCCGGCGCACTGTGGATACCGGCATACAGCACGGCACCGTGACTGTGATGATGGGGAAGGAAGGGTATGAGGTAACTACTTACCGTATTGACGGAGAGTACTCTGACGGACGCCATCCCAACAGCGTGGAGTTCACTCCGGATTTGGTGGAGGATTTAAAACGCCGGGATTTTACCATCAATGCAATGGCTTATAACAGTCATACGGGATTTGTGGATAAATTCGGAGGTGTGGAGGATTTGCAGAAGGGCATCATCCGGTGCGTGGGGGAACCCATGGACCGTTTTACGGAGGATGCTCTCAGAATCCTCCGGGCTATCCGTTTTTCGGCCCAATTGGGATTCTCCATAGAGGAGCGCACCTATGAGGCTATTAAGGTAATTGCGCCTAACATGGTCCATGTGAGTAAGGAACGGATTCAGGTGGAGCTGACCAAGCTTCTTCTGAGTTCCCATCCGGATTATATCTCGCTGGTGTATGAGACGGGTATCAGTCCCTTTGTGTCAGAGAAATTTCACGGGGCTTATGCCGCGGATTCAGGGGACTGGGCTGTGCCGTCTATTCCGGCCGGAGTTCCGGCTGTAAAGCATATGCGCTGGGCCGCCTTTTTGCGGGAGTGCAGCGCTTCCCAGGCAGCGGGCATACTTAAGGATTTAAAGCTGGACAACGATACCTCCTACAGGGTAAGAACCCTGGTGGAGTGGCAGGGCAAAAAGGTTGGAGCTGAGGATGGGGGGAAAGACTGCTTGAAGCATGGCAAGGAGGAAGGCATGAAGGAAATCGCAAAGCAGCCGGAGCCCTCCAGGGCATCCATCCGCCGTGCCATGAGCCAGATGGAGCCGGAACTGTTTGATGATTTGCTCACGCTTAAGATGTGTCTATCTGAGGATGCATCCGATGACAGGGAATCCCAGTGGCTGTGTCAGGTCAGGGACCTGACAGAGGAAATCCGCAGTAACAGGGACTGCATCAGCCTGAAGACCCTGGCTGTCTCGGGCCATGACATTATGGGAGCAGGGGTGAAGCCGGGCAGGGAAGTGGGCAATACGCTGGCCAGGCTTTTAGATATGGTATTGGAGGAACCTCAGAGGAATACCAAGGAGTATTTGCTTGCCCATCTGGGGCAGAAGCAGGAGGGACATGGAGGCATCTGACGCATGCGTCTGATAAGTTCATTTATTTTTTGTTTCTTTATGTACAGCCACAATTTTTCAGTATTGCAAAAAATACAAAGAAGAATTCCAGCCTTACCTTGCAACATTTCCAATAATCCGATATAATAACTTTGGGGTTCGCGCATGTCGCGTGAGAATGAAAATCAATATAATGGGGAATACATATTGTACGGGCATTTCCCCTAAGAACAAGGAGGATTTAAAATGAACGTAATCAGCACAGAAAAGGCACCAGGCGCAATCGGACCATACTCCCAGGGATTTGAGGTTAATGGAGTTATTTACACATCTGGTCAGATACCGGTAAATCCGGCAGACGGCAGCGTTGCAGAGGACATTGCAGGACAGGCTGAGCAGAGCTGCAAGAACGTTGGCGCCATCCTGGAAGCAGCAGGCAGCGGCTTTGACAAGGTATTTAAGACCACCTGCTTCCTGGCAGATATGGGCGATTTTGCAACATTTAACGAAGTATATGCTAAGTATTTCACATCCAAACCAGCCAGGAGCTGTGTGGCAGTTAAGACCCTTCCAAAGGGTGTTCTGTGTGAAATCGAGGCAATTGCTGTTAAATAAGGATTGACCTGACATACGCATTAAAAGCCGCAAATCTCTGCATTTTGCCGGGAAGAGCGGCTTTTTTGACCCCGTCGGCGCTCCGTAAGAGAAGGAAGAGTGGAATGGATAAAAAAGCGATTCTGAAAAAAACGGTTAAGATACTTCTGGTATTGGGACTGGCAGGATGCCTGTTCCTGTTCTTGATAAATCTGTACATGGTCAGGAAGGAAAAACCGAATATCATCAGTGCAGATGATGCGGCAGCTCTTGAAGATGTGGACTGTATCATGGTTCTGGGCTGCAGTGTCAGGCCGGACGGTACGCCTTCCGGCATGCTTCGGGACAGGCTGGACAAGGGAATAGAGCTATATCAGGACGGTGTGTCCGACCGCCTTCTCATGAGCGGGGACCATGGGCGCAAGAACTATGACGAGGTAAACCGGATGAAGCAGTATGCCATTGATGAGGGCATTCCTTCCGGGGATATTTTTATGGATCACGCGGGCTTCTCCACCTATGAGAGCATGTACCGGGCCAGGGATATTTTCCAGGTGAAGAAGATTATTATAGTTACGCAGCGCTATCACATGTACCGGGCTCTTTATGTGGCACAGGCCATGGGGATGGAGGCATACGGCGTAGAGTCAGATCCCAGACAGTACGGCGGCCAGAAAATGAGGGATTTAAGAGAACTGCTGGCCAGGCCCAAGGATTTGATTTATACCATTGTAATGCCTAAGCCCACCTATCTGGGAGATGCCATACCGGTCAGCGGGGATGGCAATGTTACCAATGATAAAGAAGAAAACCGGGCCAGGAATAATTCCGGTCAGAAGTAGGATATATCCCAAGGACATAAAAATACCCCTGAAAACAGCTTATGGGTATGAATCAGCTGTTTTCAGGGGTATTTTGCAATGGTTCAGATAATGGAACAATAAGGGGGCTACAGTTTTACAAAATAGCTGGCATCCTTGCCGCAGACCGGACAGATAAAGTCAGGCGGCAATGTCTCGGACTCCAAAATATATCCGCAAACAGAACAGCGCCATCCCGTAACCTCTTTTGTGTCTGCCTGATAGGAAGGAGCCTTTGGCGGAGTGGTCCCGTTTTTCTTCAGATGGTAATTGGAATAGGTGAGAGCCGGTGTCTGGGAATCCAGGACTTCTGCTTCCACTACCTCGCCCACTATAATCATATGGGAGCCCACATCCATGGAGGATACAACACGGCAGGTGAACCGGGCACAGACACCTTCTGTGGGATATGGATTATTCAGGCTGTCCCGTCCCTGTGGAATGCCGTCATATTTCTTTACATCCTTGCCGCACTGAAAGCCGAAACGTCTAATCAGGTCCATTTCCACATCGTCGGAAAGTACCGCTGCGGAAAAGGTGCCGGATGTCTCTATCAGCTTCAGCGTATAGTTTTCCTTGTTGAGAGCAATGGATAACCTGGCGGGAGAAGATGTGACCTGGGTCAGTGTGTTGATGACACAGCCGCCTTCCTTGTTGTCTGCGCTGGTGGAAATAATGTAAACACCGTAACTTAATTTAAAAAATGCTTTTGAATCCATAAAATGTACCCCTCCTGTGTTTCTTTTGCCTTTTCGGCTATAGTTTGATTTTACCACGTATAATTGATAATATGTAAGATATTTGTATTGTATCATATAAATTCCATAAAATCAATAATAATTACTATTATTATAGAAATATTATTTTCAGGCGGTTTCTTATTTGGGGCTATTCTGATACAATCATTGTGGAAGTGTCTTTGAGGAAGTGTTTTTGGGAAGAATCTTTTAGGAGAGTATCGTTGGGATGACCCTTTGAGAAGGCATTTAACTAGGAAGCTGTCTTGAGGAATGCCGCCTTCAGGATATTTCCTTTAAAAGGCGTACTCAAAAGCATATATAGAAGCATGAATGAAAGGACAGGCAGCGAATCGGTATGCTTAATAATAAAAAATTTAAGAATAACAATATTGTCATCATGAATTTTACGGGCGTATATGAAAACCAGGAATTTTACCAGGATTTGGGCGCTGTATGGCTGGAGCTTGGAGATATACAAGGCACTAATTGTTACTGTGATGAGGAGGCAGAGGCAGCCATCAAGGAGAGAATCAGCCTTATGGAACCCTCCGGAATCCACTTCCTGGATTCCGGAAATTACCATTATGTGAGCAAAATATGGCTGGATAAGATAGAGGAGGAATTTGAGCTTCTGGTGTTTGACCATCATACGGACATGCAGATGCCCATGTTTGGGAATATCCTGTCCTGCGGCGGTTGGATTCAGGCTGCTTTGGATACAAATACGCGTCTGAAACGGGTTTATCTGGCAGGGCCGCCCTCCATGGAAGCAGAGGCTGACAGGGAACGGGTAGTTGGAATCAATGAAGAGGAGCTAAAGACGCCAGGGTGTATCAGCCGCCATCTGAAGAACTCCGAACTGCCTCTTTATATATCCCTGGATAAAGATATCCTGACCCGCTCCTGTGCAATCACCAATTGGGACCAGGGAGAGGCGCAGCTGGAGGACGTGTTGGCCTGCATAAAGGAGGCGGCATCCTGCCGCAGTATAATAGGTGTAGATGTATGTGGGGAGAATCCGGATGACCAGGAACAGGAGGGAAATAGGGTCAGCCAAACGAATCAGAATACGAATAGGAAGATTATTTGTAAATTACTGGAAATATGCGATGTACTGTGTCCATGACAGCAGAAAAAATTTTGAAGGAATACGGTTGCAGGAATAAAGGTAAAATTACAGAGTGAATTCGTGATTTCTACAAAACATTGATTTTGCAGCACCTAATTCGCTTCATTTCGGTTTACGAGTGACAAAAATAGAGTTACAATGACCTTACAGGGGCCTGTTTTCATGTGTGTAAGCATGGCAAACAGGCATCTGGGTAAGTGTGCAAGACTAAATTCCACATGCCAAATTTTTGTAGGATTAAATTCGGCAGTGGATTCCGTCTTGATTTTAATTCTATTTTTTAAGTAACGATGGTTTTAAGTGGACTTGGTCGCCAGGTATTTCCTGGAGACATAAAAGTCTGTGTAACCTGTTATTTAAAAGCATCTTAGACAGCCTGAATGGAGTGCAGCCGTTCAGGCTGTCTCTGGCTTCACTGTTGATATGATTCATAAGTACGCAGGCATCTCTCTGCTTATAGTGATCCAGACTCTGGCTTTTGGGAATCACATATCGGATGTATTCATGATTTTTCTCGATACGTCCTTTTTGCCAGGAAGAGTTCGGATTGCAGTAAAAGATTTTGGTGCGAATTTCACCATTTTTATCACACTCCAATCGTTCTGGAAATTGAAATTCCACACCATTATCAGTCAAGATTATAGGGAACAGTTCCTGAAAAACCTTAATACCGAGTTTTTCTGTCAAATAGTCGAAAACTTTTATGACCTGGTCCTGTGATTTCTCTTGCAGCACAAAAATAAGCATAAGGGAACAGTTCCGGAAAAAGATGGTAAGGAAAGCCTGCGTGCTGTTATCCCGGCCGCCTTCTACGGTATCAAGTTCGACAACTGGAATATCAGGATTTTCCTGAATGAATTTTTGAAAATCCTCGTAGGTTCGTCCTATACGGAATTCTTTTGCAGCCAGGCTGACCCTTGTACCAGTTTTTCTTGGCTTGCATTTGTAACGTACCTTGCGGCGTAAATCGATGTTTTTAGCAGTAAAAACACCCTGATCGATATAATTGTAGAGCGTCTTTCTGGAACAAGGAATCTCGTGTCCGTGAAAGGCATAAATGTGCGCCAGTGACTGTCCCTGGGCAAGCAATGGTGAGATAAGCGTATCAAGCATTGCGATATCGGCAGGAGCCTGGTTAATCCCCTGCCTGCATGATACAAGCAGCTCCTGAGAGGATTGATCTGCATTCTGGGCAATGTAGTAGGCCTTTTCCTTATTGCAGGTCCGCTGCCTTGCGCAGTGATTGCACACAAAAGGTGCTTTAGATATAGAGGCACATTGAGGCTCCCGGTATTCAGAACACAGATAGCTGCATTTTGAAACCTGCAGCTTTACATCATAGCAGCTCTTACACATCTTTACACAGTCTTTTTTATCGCAAAGGAAACGCAGGGTGCACTCTTTGAAGAGGGCACACCTGGCCGGCTTCTTCGGGTCTTTCTCGCGGGACTGAAGCGTCCGGTATTTTTTAACTTCCTTTGCAATGGTGCTGGGATGCTTATCTAGTTTTCTTGCAATAGCAGCAAAGGACAAACCGTCATTTAATCCTTTTTCGATGTGAATGCGCTGGCTGGTTGAAAGATGCTTGTGATCATATTCTTTTTTCTTAGGCATAATAATCCTCCTAATGGAGGAATCCACTTACCAAGAGAATCATATCACATTCTGTGTAAGACTGAAATCGTCAATCACGAATTTAGTTGGTGAAACAAGAAGTTAATATTACATTTTAGGGTTGCAGGAATAAAAACTTCTTGACTTGAAGTTAGCTCCAGATGATAGGATGATGAGAGATAACAAAATGAGAGGAGATTTACATATGAGTAAACATGTATTAGTCATATCAGCAAGCCCAAGGAAAGGCGGAAATTCCGATACACTCTGCGATGAGTTTATCCGTGGGGTACAGGAATCCGGAAATCAGGCGGAGAAGATTTTTCTGGCCAGTAGAAAGATTGGATATTGTATCGGATGCGGTGTCTGTAACACCACCCATAAGTGTGTTCAAAAGGATGAGATGGCAGAGATACTGGATAAAATGGTGGATGCAGATGTCATTGTACTGGCTACACCGGTGTATTTTTACACCATGGATGCACAGATGAAGACATTGATTGACCGCACAGTTCCCAGATATACTGAAATTCAGAATAAGGATTTCTATTTCATAGTGGCGGCTGCGGATACAGAACAGAAAATGATGGATCGTACCATTGAAGGATTCCGGGGATTTACGCAGGATTGTCTGACAGGAGCCAGGGAAAAGGGAATCATTTATGGAACAGGTGCCTGGCAGGCAGGAGAAATTAAGGGTACGCCGGCTATGAAGCAGGCATATGAGATGGGAAGAAATATATAGTTGAAATAAAAATGCATGATGGGCCTGAGGGTGTGTCATGCATTTTTTCTTTTGGACAGCTGTAATTGCAGGGAATGAATGCAAGAAGGGATTGACGCAGGATTGTGTTGATGTGAACGCGGCGGGGGAGCTTATAGTTAACAATGTTTTATTTCGTGCGGTATAAAATATTTATGGAGTAAAGATATATGTGACTTATAGTCCGTTGCTAAATAAGTCACATTTCGTTACGCTTACCTGTAAGAGGTGAGGGAGATGGAGTTTTCCGGTGATATAAGAATAAAAGTTGGAAACAGGATACGCCAATTAAGAAAAGAACTATTATTAAGTCAAGAGTCTTTGGCGTTTAAGGCAGGTCTGGACCGGACCTATATTGCATCTGTAGAAAATGGAAAACGGAATTTATCAATTATGAGTCTTGAAAAGATTATAGTGGCATTGGACTGTTCTGTGGCTGAATTTTTTGAGACATTTGAATAAATAAAGGAGATTCTATGGGGAGGGTGCAATATGAATAAAAACTTAGAATTATACAGAGATGAATTAGAGACGCAGGGTACCAATTTTTTCATACTTGATACAAAGGGTAAGGGGAGTGTGTATGGAGATGTTGATTTTGTAGCGTATTGTTGGGACATTGACCATTATAATCAGGTAAACGATGGAGACTTATTCATCTATCGCAGACAGCAGAAAGCATCTGAGATAAAGGGACAATTTTATTTCTTTGGAGCTGGAAAAATTAGTAAAATCCAGTCCATAGAGGGTAAGAGGGTGAAAGGAATTATATCAAAAGCATTTATTTTTGATGAGCCTTTGTTACAGGAAGAACTGGAAGATTTTAAGTGGGAATTTCGTAACCGCGGGAAGAACTGGGAGCATTTTTTTAATCAATATGGTATGAATAAAATTACCAAGAATGACTTTATTCATCTATTAAGTTTTAAACCTGGGGTACTCCAAGAATCAAAAGAAATATCCAGTGGAATGGATGAGGAAGTCAAGTTTTATCAACGGCAGGAGGGAGGAAATTATAGAGTAGAGGATCAAGAAGGCAGTTCTAAAACAAGAGGAGCGGCACAAAAAGTTTTTGCAAATCAAGTTAAGCTGGAGTATGGGTTTCAATGTGCTGTAACTGGCATTAAAACAAAGGAGTTATTAGTAGCATCCCATATTGTTCCATGGTCAGAGGACAAAGATAATCGGCTCAATCCAAGAAATGGAATCTGTCTATCTCCGCTTATAGATAAGGCATTTGATAAAGGTTTTATTAGCTTTACAGATGATTTAAAGTTAATCGTATCTGACAGTGCGAAAACGGATGCGGCTTTGTATGAAAGCCTCAGACCTTATGAAGGGAAGAGACTTAATGTTCGTAAAGAGTTTGAGCCAGATAGGGACTTCTTGACATGGCATAGAACACATTTGCTATTAAAATATAATGATGGTGTGAACAAGATTTTAAGCAAAGGATCATTTGATTAATATAATTCTACAAAGCTGGGGTCATTAGGATGAAGAAGATTGAAGTGGCAGCCGCGGTTCTGCATAAGGATGGAACATTTTTAGGCACCCAAAGAGGTTATGGAGAGTTTGATGGTGGTTGGGAATTCCCTGGTGGGAAAATTGAAGAAGGGGAGTCTCCCCAGGCGGCATTGCTGCGAGAGTTAAAAGAGGAACTGGGTATTGACGCTATCGTGGAACAATTTTTGATGACAGTTGAATGTAATTATCCCCAGTTCCATCTGATGATGCATTGCTACTTATGCTCGATTGCAGAGGGGAAAATTCAACTGAAAGAGCACAAATCAGCCCGTTGGATGAATCGGGAACAGTTCGATGATGTAGAGTGGCTTCCGGCGGATTTGGATGTGGTAAAACGAATCAGAGATATGGATATAGACGGTTTAGCTTGATATAATCATGTGGTGAAGAATGGGAGGACTTTCCATGAGCCAGATTTGGTACGCCGCTTTCAGCGAAGACTTCGTGGGGCAGGCACAGAAAATATTCAAAAAATTGGATAAGGATGTAATTGTCACTGTATGGGATCCGGAACTGGTTCCGGAGATGCTCAGGCGCGGGGTCAGCGTTATATTGGGCCGGGGGGCCACAGCGCTGCGGATACGCAAGGTAGTGGACCTGCCGGTGGTGGAGATCCCCATCCCCTTTGAGGATATGGCAGATACCCTGATTGAGGCCAGCCGCTATGGAAGGAATATCGGGGTCATTGGTTATAACAACCTCCTCAGCGGTCTGGAGTGTTTAAATCCCATTTTGAATGTAAGTATACGGCAGATATTTGCCGTTGATGAAAATGATACGTACCATCAGATCCAGAAGCTTAAAAATGAAGGAATAGATGTGATTGTGGGCGGGCTTCTCCAGACACATTATGCCAGGGAATTGGGGCTGCCCGCAGTCCGCATTGAGCTGACGGACAAGTCATTGTCCTATGCGTGTCAGGAAGCAGAAAAGCTGATTGCCACGGTCAAGGCTGCTACCAGAAAGGCAGAGGAGCTTAAGACCATTCTCAATACCACCAATGAAAAGTATGTAGCAGTTGACATAAAAGGAAATATCACCTGGATGAACCGTGTTGCCAAGCCTTACCTGCCAAATCCGGGCGGGCTGGTTTATGATACGCCCATAACAGAGGTGCTGCCCGCCTTTGAGGCAGTCCATGATGTATTGGCAACAGGAGAGGAAATCATACAGGAGACAGGTTCCATTAATGGGGCTGATATTCTTTATGATATGATTCCCTTAACATATAAAAATGGAGAGATATTGGGTGCGGTTATCACCTTCAATGATGCGGGAACCATCACCAGAGGGGAACATAAAATCAGGGATAAAGGCATCAAGGGATTTCAGGCCACCTATTCATTTAAGGATATATGCGGAAGCAGCCAGCAGATGAATCAGTGCATCCAGCATGCAAAGAGGTACGCCCATACGGACCTGACTGTACTTTTGCTGGGTGAGACGGGTTCCGGTAAGGAGATGTTTGCCCAGAGCATGCACAATGCCAGCAGCCGCAGAAACGGTCCTTTTGTTGCTGTAAACTGTGCGGCTCTTCCTGAGGGAATTCTGGAGAGCGAGCTTTTTGGATATGATGACGGTGCCTTTACCGGCGCCAGGCGCAGCGGAAAGATGGGGCTCTTTGAGCTGGCTCACAATGGGACCATTTTCCTGGATGAGATAGGGGAAATGCCCATGTCCCTTCAGAGCAGGCTGCTGCGTGTTTTGCAGGAGCGTAAGGTCATGCGACTGGGCGGCGACCGGGTCTTTCCAGTGAATATCAGGATATTTGCAGCGACCAACAAAAACCTGATGGAGCTGGTAGGTGAGCACAAATTCAGGGAGGACTTATTTTACCGTCTTAATGTGCTGACCCTAAAGATACCACCGCTCAGGGAACGGGTTGAGGATATTCCTGATCTGGCCAATCTGTTTCTCAGGGAAAGCGGAGGAAAATGCTGCCTTACCCCTGCGGCAGAGAAGGTGCTTACCTCTTACGGATGGCCGGGAAACGCCCGCCAGCTGAGGCATTTTATGGAGAAGGTGCGTATCATATGCGATTCCTCTGTCATATCAGGGGAAGCTGCCGGCTATGTGATTCAAAACTATGAACCGCCTTGCGAAATGGAGCAGAGGGGAAATAGCAGCGGCTTTCTGGGAAGTAATGGAATAGGGAATTACAAAGCAACTAAAGGCCGCGTAAACAGAAATCAGGAGGAACCGGGTCAGGAGAATATAAGCAGGGAAATAACTGAAGCGTGTTTGGCCCAGGCTATTGAGCAGGCCGGAGGCAATAAAACAGAAGCAGCCCGGATTCTTGGAATACACAGAAGTACGATTTGGAGGTATATCAAAAAATTCGGAATGGAGTGACGGTCCATGGTTTTATGCGGCACGCACAGTATAGAAAGGCATAGTGAATGTTGTACCAGTGGTAATGCTGCATATAAAGCCGTAGATAGTGTGCCGTATATAATGCTGTAGATAGTGTGTCGTATATAATGCTGTAGATGGTGTGCTGTATATAATGCTGTAGATAGTGTGCTGTATATAATGCTGTAGATAGTGTGCTGTATATAATGCTGTAGATAGTGTGCCGTATATAATGCCGTAGATAGTGTGCCGTATATAATGCCGTAGATAGTGTGCCGTATATAATGCCGTA
>ERZ1036416.26-NODE-26-length-91392-cov-49.100321_pt1 | contig 91392 bp, 88 predicted proteins | sample MGYA00514219_ERZ1036416 | MGnify/ENA primary metagenome ERZ1036416 (study PRJEB33795, sample SAMN09464945) | human gut metagenome | host: Homo sapiens | place: USA: Stanford, California | collected 2016-11 | study: EMG produced TPA metagenomics assembly of the...
TCCAGGCTCTCTATCTTGGGGATATAAATGGGGGTACCGTTATAGTTCCTCACCAAGGCCCGGAACGCCTCTATACCGATGAGTCCGGCAAGAGTACGCTGCTCCTCATCCAGATCCTCCATCTGCACCTTATCCAACAGGTCCATCCTTACACCCCCTTCCGGCGCTCTTTACATAACCCTTTAATACTTCAATCAGCTTGTTTCCTGAGTCGAAGTCAATCCAGGCAAAGGGTGTCCTGGCAATTGCGTCCGTTCCCAGCTCCTTTTTGATGATGGCGCACAGACGGTCTCCCAGTGATACACTCCCAGGCTTTTTATCGTACTTGGCCAGCTCATACATCAAGGCCCATATCTTCTTCTGCTGGCCGCTTGTTACCCCGCCAGGCCTCGATGGATGTTCCCGTTCTCGCCGGGGCCTTGGAGGGGCCTGACCGCCCTGCAGCTGCGTAAGCCTGGCAATTACAGCTTCCGCTTCCCGGTAGCTCAGGGCCTTCACGGACTCTTTCCCGGTTATGGTTGCCACCAACGCATGCAGCTCGTCCTCATGGTCATGGCCCACAAGGCTTAACTGATGTCCAACAGCATAAATCCGCTTCATCTGATATGAGTCAATGCTTCTCATGGATTTATCTCTCCCCTCCTCTATGGCCTCCTGGCCTGCTGACATTCCCTAACTTTTTTCTTCCGCTCCTACCGTCACCTTGAGGCTCTCATCCACAATCACGGCCGCATTGATGATATCCACTGCTTCCTGGGGTGTCCCGCTCCATTCGGCTGCCTTCAGCACCTGGAGCATCCACTCCCAGTTGACCACCTCTGACACCAGATAGGCCCAGTCGCTGGCTTCCTTTGCGTCCAGCCCGGCTGACTTCATCAGGCTTTCCGTATCCTTCTCATACTTTCCTTTTAACTTCTTACGCAGCGTCCGCTGCAGCTTCTCATCCTTCGTGATGGCCTGGATGGTATCATCCAGTGTTCCTTCCGTATAGGCGCCAAGATAGGCGATGGTGAACAGGCGCTTGGCCGGAGCTGCAAGGGAGTAGCTGGTCTTTTCCGTTACAAAGTCCGGATAAACGGTATTTAAAAGCCGTTTGACCATCGCCATGGAGACCGGCTTGACCGTTTCACTGTTTCCCACCACCACCCGGGCATTACTGCTGCCCCAGTATTCCACGGTCTTTTTCTTGGTGTCCTTTAAGTCATTGACAGCCAGGTTCTCAAACCACGCCTTGATTTCCTCCATCTCCGCCTGGACCCGCTCCTTCTGGGCCGTCAGCTCCACCAGACGGTCCGCCTTGGCTTTGACTTCCTTTGTTTTCTCCGTCACTGAAACACCTCCGCAATCTTCCCGGCACAGGTCCGGCAGACTTCCATCCCGCATACGGCAGCCACATCCTCCACTGCCCCGCAGAACCGGCAGGCTGGGACATGCTTCACGATATGGATTCCGGCCGCATCCGCTGTCACATCCACTGGGACCCCCGGAAGGATTCCTGTTTCCTGGCGGAGCATACGCGGAATTGTGATGCCGCCGCCTTTGGTAACTTTTTTACTTATCTGCATGGATTTCCTCCTTTCCCACTCTGCATTGATCAGGGCTTGTGACCTGCACCGGCTATAGGCCGGTGGCTGCATTAGGAAGGGGCGGATGCCCCTTAGCGGTTCCTTTTTCCATACCGCCACTTATTACTGTATTTCTGTACCTGGCAGACCAGGGTGAATACCGCTTCAATCCGCTGTTCCTGCTTCATCTGGTCACTGTCCAGCGTATAAATGAAAAGCTTACTGCCGTTATCCCTTATGTATACGGTCTCCTCCGTGTGCAGGAGCAGCATGTTGCCGGTGTATACTTCCCCATACCAGCGCAGCTTCCCGCTGCTGTCAATCACACGGGGTTCAAAGTAAAACTCATCCCTTAGTGCCTTCATCCTTTCTCACCCCCATCCAGGCCGTCTGGAGCAGGAAACCAAGCAAGTTCCATATCCGGTCCCGAATCTTCTCCATGCAGGCCTCCTGGCCAATCTCCACCGAATAGTTTCTTGGATCCACGCAGGCACTGGATTCCACCAGCTCAAACCCATTTTTCAGGATGCACCGAACCACAGTCATGCGCTCCCCCAGCTTCATGACCTCTATCCGGTCAATGAACGCCTCCACCATTCCGGGTCCGATGCTCACGCCGGATGGGAGTTGCGGGTTATCATCCACTTCCAGATAGGAGTGGTCAAACATCCCTTTGGGGCTCCAGCTGACATATCCATCCGGATACTGTATCAGGTATCCTTCCTCTTCCGGGTTTTCATCCGCCGGGATTTCCCACCCACGGTATCTGTTATACGCGCCTCTTGTCATTGGACGCGCCTGGACCAGCTTGGTTCCTATGTATTTCTTCATGTGTTTTTCCTCCAATTTCAGATTATTTTTAAGAAATATGCAAGTATATTCAACCTCAGATATATCACGGCCGCGAAAATGATCATGGCAAGTAAGCAGGAAATAACTTTTAACTTCATAAACGGTCTCCCTTCCTTCGCAGCCTTTCAGTTTAGTTGCATATCGAGAGGAAAATGATATACCCTCCCATCCGGCTCAATAACAAATATCATACGCCCATAGGGACTATCCTTAACTGCCGTGACAATTCCAGCATGACCATCTGTACACGCTGCACAATCTCCTATTTCTGGTTCTTTCATTTCACTTCTCCTTCCAAGTTTTAATTTCTCCGTCTATTCCAAGCCTCTACTGCCGCCTTAATTGTAGGTTTATAGCCTGTTGAAGCACCGCACCCGCCATCATTTCTATTACATACGGCAGAATAATATCCTGTATCTTCACACCTCTCAAAATTTTCGCAATCCCCTAAATCATGGCATGTATCAATTACGATATTTTTACTTCCACAAAATGGACATGCTTTCAAATCGCCTTCAATCACTCTCACAGTCTTTTCCTCCTAAAATATTAATATCCCAGATACCGGCCGCATGTCCCAAGGGGGCATACCGGATTCAGGTACTTCCTTCCCACTGCGCATACACACAAGCTGATGCTCTCACCCCTGCTGTCCTCTATTACTCGCCTGTGGCGACAGGACAGGCATCGTTTTCCCGTCTCTGTGGGCCTACGCTCCTTTTCCATCCCCGCCTCCTTCTACTCTCGGCTTGTACGTTCTCTTCCCGTCCAGGTACTGCTCCTCCGTTTTCTGACGGCCCACCAGCTGATTTATCCGTTTGAGCATTGCCCTAGCTGGCTGTTCCCGGAAGAATTCCACTACCTGCTCATTCCGTTTCATGATGTCCTTTTGTTCCCTGCGCATCTTTCGGCTCCTGTAGAGCTTCGTTGCCACACGGCCCCGTTCCTTGCTGGTGGCCGCAAACTCCATTTCATGCAGCAGGTCCTGCAGACGCCGGTCCTCAAGAGCTACCGCTTCACTGGCTGTCCGGTACTGCTCCTCACATTCCTTCACCCAGGCCAGGAACTCCTCCAGCCGCGCGGATTGATTTACCTGACTCTTCAACTTAGCCTCCCTCCTCATATACGTTCTTTTTCCTTTTGTTTCCTCACTCTGCATCTGTCAGGGCTTGTGACCTACACCATCAGGTGGCTGCATTAAGGAGGGGCCTCGGCCCCTTTTACGAATGAGTTATTCCCGGTGTGACGGTATCAGGCATCCGTCCTGGCGGCCTTCTTTATATCCCTTCAGCCACACCTGATCCGCATCCAGACGCGTTCTGGTCTGGAATCCAATCAACCAGCCCCCCAGGCCCGCCAGAACAATCAAACCCAGAACGCTGATGAATCCCCATATTCCAAGCTTGCCCCCCATCACTAAAACTGTTAGTACTGCCGCCATGCTGCTCCCGATCATAAGTCCTCTTACCATCATTATCACTTTTTCATTTAAACGCTTCATGCCTGTTCTCCTCCTATATAAACCTGATTCCCATGGTACCGGCCACCCGCTCAAGTCCAGCCATTGAGACATCCTCATCATTTACCGCGTTACGGAACACATTGACCATTCCACGGATTCCCCATTTGCTTCGGCTGATGTTGTGCAGGTAGTCAATCTCTTTCGTCATCCTACGTTCTTCCAATGCGGGAAGCAGTTTAACCACATCTTCCCTTTTGATGTCTGTAGTCCGGTACCGGCCATGGAGCCGGGTCCGGTTAAACTGCTGGGAGAAGATGGCTTCCTGTCTGCCCAGCATCTTATTGTATACTTCTACGTTACCGATCAGGACGATGCCGATTCCCGGCTTCCCCGTAAGAGGATCTTCATCCACCCAGCCCCTTATCTCTTCCAGAGCCATGAATTTTAGGTTCTGGGCCTCATCAATGATAATGATTTTATCCGTTTCCTTCAGCTTGTCCTGGATTGCAAGGGACAAATCTTCCGTCCGCTGGTTCTCCGGCAGTTTCAATGCCCTCCCGATCATTTTCAACAGACTTCTTAACGTCCCAGTGCTGGGAGCCGCCTTCAGGTATACCGTGGTGGATGGGTTGTCCTGAAGGAACTTCGCAGCTGCCTTGGTTTTCCCGATTCCGGCGTCTCCGTCAATAACCACAATCCCCTTCTCAAGCTGGCAGTAGCGGATTAACTTGTAGGCCGCTTCCGATATGGATGTAGGGATGTAGCCCTGCAGGTTGGCCCGGAAGGGCTCCGCCTTCCGGCTGTTCTGGCCCTGCTCTTCCTTAATCCGGAAGAATTCTTCCAGCTTTTTCTCGACCTCCCCTATATCTCCCTTGTCATAGACGCTTCGGCGGTACTGGCTAAGTACTGCCGCGCTAATCCCCAGGATCGGTGCTGCTTTTGCCTGGCTTAGGCCCTCCGCCTCCAGGTAATCTTCCAGCTTCTTCTGTAATTCCACGTTATACTCTTTACTCATTGCATTTACCTCCCTGTCTGTCCCTTATCTCTGTTTTTCCTGCTCATGTCTGATTTCCGCATTCCGGATCATTCGATCCAGATCTATTCCACCCCCGACTGCTTGACGGTACAATGGGTTCTTTTCCGTTTCATCTGCTCTCTGAATTTCAATCACCTTGGCGTCAGCGGCCTTATTTTTCCCTGCAGCAATGTTTCGACGGGCTTCCCTCATGGCAAGCTCCATGGCGGTTAGCTGGTCCGCTTCCGGAAGTATCATGGACTGGATGACGGCTTTTTGTGCTTTTTTGAAGCTTCGGGTGATCTTCATTCCCTCTTTCACGGTCTCGGAATCTGCTCCGTACTTCATTACAGCTTTATTATCCAGCGGTACCTCCATCACGAACCGGTCTTCAAGGTCATATACACGTACAACTGACAGATCATCTGGATCATAACGAACGTATACCTGTTTCCCGTCCATCAGCATCTTAAAATCATCATTCCAATACTGCAAACGCGCTCCGGCAATTGGAACGGTGACGCCCAGGCGTCCAACCTTCTGCGGGCGTGTGGTACGTAGCATCATAAGATACAGGTCCTCTTCTGTGGCAACACGCCGCTTCCCTATATGCTCGTTGTAGACCTCCATGCGGGATTTTCCGGCATCCGCCTCCACTTCGCCGTCATATTCCTGCTGGTTGAAATATCCTTCAATCAGAGTTTCAATAATCTCCTGGAATTCATCATCTGTATAGACGCCTCCAGACTTCAGTATCTTTTTCAGACATTCTGGTTTCTCTATCACATTACCCCCTGTATAGCTGTCAAACAGTCTGGAAATGCTGTCCTTCACATCCCGGAAACGTCTCTCGATAGTCTTGGCTTTCGCATTGCGTACTATAGCATTGGTCATTTCAATGCCCAGACGTTTAAAGACGCCCGGCGGCTCCACCAACTCCACGCCGCCTTCCTGCTTCTTACTCCCTTTTTTCCGGTGGCCAAGGCCTCCTACATCCGCAGTTAGGAATTCACGCCCATTGTCCACATAGATGTTGGTGGGGATTCCATATTTTTTGATCCCGCGCCGCAGAGCATACAGCGTGGCCTGGGAGCCTGGATTATAGGTTATGTAATAACCGGTCAGGATACCGCTGCGGGCATCCATGAAAGCGGTCAGATACGGTCTGTGCTGCTTACCATTCTTGTCCACCACGATCACGTCAAATGTATGGTTGTCCGCAATCCAGTAATCGTTGCTGCACATCTCCAGGTAAATCCTACGAATGTATGGCCCAAAACGATCATCAAAGGCTTTCTCTCCCTTTCTGGCCAAGACCTTGGTACACTCCAGGATCTCCCGGTTCAACCTTCTATAGAAGGATGAATAATCCGGTATGTCATCGTAGAGATCCGGACGCATCTCCCTGGCCCACATCTTCGTGTACTCCAGGCACTTTGTGATCGGATGCCTTTTCTGGCTTAGGTAATAGAATAGGAATGCCTGCCATACTGTATCATCAATGTTGCTTTTGCCTTTCCTCCATTTACCTCTCATATCCACCAGTCCTTTCATATCGTTATTTTTAACTGCCTTCCACTTGCGGTATAAGATATCCATGGAAATCTTTCGGTCGGGGTATTCCAACTCACAAAGAGCTAGAAATTTCCGGTCAACTTCTTCCTTAGACTTAACCCCAGACATATTTCGGTAATCTTGCCAGCGATTTATCAGTTCGGTCCAGAAGTCAATTTCCATGCGTTCCTCCTCGGAGAATTGGTCAATTACTGCCGGGGTTCCAGACTCCTGAAGTTCCACTCCCTCCGGAGGGTTCTCTATGGACTGTTGGAGCCATTTCTGTTGGAGAGCTTCATCCAGGTATTCCAGTGGAATCTGGTACACTTTTTGGTTCCTGTTATTGACTGTCTCAAAAGCTTTAATTTTTCCACCTTGAATCAATTTCTTTATATTTCTCTGTGTGCATCCCTTTAACACTGCCATCTGCTTCGTAGAGAGCATCGGTCCCATGACTCAATCACCACCTTATCGCCTGTCATCTTCAGATGCAGGAGGCTATCCCTGCATGACGGGGCGGAAGCCCCGTTTCGACTGGTAAGGATTCCTTACTTTATCTGCATTTCTCTCTGAGCGTTTCTGTCTTTTAACAGGTCTCTTGACAGGTTGCTTGAGCAACATCCCATAAAATTTCAAGTGGTGTGCTATTTTTTACGTCTACCCTGAAAAAAGAAGTATTCTCATCCCTTAATATCACCTCCACATACTCAGGATTCTTTGCGCTTGGCATCGGCTCGATCGCACAAACCATTGGGCAGGCGCATTTGATTGCCATTTCTAAAATGGGAAAATAATTTTTTCGTTTCATAATATCTTATCCTTTCTAGCCTGTCATCTTCAGATGCAGAAGGCCATCCCTGCATGATGGAGCATAGCTCCATTTCGACTATTGTTGTTTTTCAAATATATCTTCCAAAGTGCAGCCCAGTGCTTCTGCTATTACCTTTGCTCTAATTGGGTGTATACTTTTGCTTTCCCCTTTTTCGATACGACTAATCGCATTAGAAGGCAATCCAGCCTTTTCAGCTAACTGTTTTTTATTAAGTCCCCTCTCCAAACGCATTGATTTTATCTTATCAATTTTAGCTACGATCATCACTAAACCTCCTTATTTATTTTACGTTTGTATAACTCACAACATAATAATATCTTATACGTTTGTAAAAGTCAACTTTATTTTTTTCATTTATTTTACATATGTATAATTTTCTGTTATACTATGAATATTAATTGAGGAGGACAACTTTATGAATCCCCAGAAAAAAAATACTATGTCAACTATACTAAAGAACCTTAGACTAGAGAAAAAGATAACCCAACGAGAATTAGCTCAAATTACCGGTTTAAGTATATCTTCAATAATAAGTTATGAAAATGGTTTACGTGAGCCCAATTCAAAAGCAATGGCTGCATTAGAACGATATTTCGATGTAAGCGGAGATTTTTTGAGAGGAAATATTGATAAAGAGAATTTCTACGAAAAAAGTGCTCAAATCCAATCAACGCTTGATTACTCCATTAGTTTAATGGCTGAACTAAAAGAACAGCTTCATTTTTCATCCCAAGCCAAACAGGAAGCTGCTATAAACTATTTAAATAATGCGATTTTATTTATTTTAAAATATGTTTTACCTGATGAAGCCCCTGAACTAGATGTTGAAATACTAGACAGTCTAATTTCCAAATATTTAACACTAAATCAACTTGGAAAAAATGAGCTTCTCAAAAGAGCCGATGAGCTTAATCAACTAAAGTTATATATTTCATAGATTTTGTACATTCGTATTATACCTCTTGCATACTGGTCCGTTTGGAATTTGTTATATTATAACTGATTTTGTTATGATTTTTAGATATGAGTTATCGTTTTAAAATCGGCTTTTCGCAGTCGTAATTATATATTTTTACATTTGTCACCATGCTAAGGGTCCTGACAACAAAAAAGGAACATTATCTAGGTCTTTTAAACGCTCTGATAATGCTCCTCTTTAGTTCCCTTTAACAGTTCCTCTTAACCCAAATGAGACGCTAGGACATCAAGGTCTTTTTTAAACGGTTTCGTTCAGAACCGTTTAAATCTAAAAACCCTTATAAATTCAACGAATACAGCACTTTTTCGATTTCATTTAAACGGGTTTTAAACGGTTTTAAACGGTTACTTTTTGCCATATTTATTTATTTGTCTTTTTTCGGTTTTTAACGCTTTTTAAGAGATTTTATTTTTCTGGTTCCTTTTAAACTCACTTTCGTTATTCAAGCTTTTTCAGTCTCTCTAAGTGCCACAAAAGCCCCGTTTCATGGGATTTCTCGCCATGTAAGGGGCTTTAAGGTTTTCTAAGGTTTCCGAGTTCCCCTATTTGTATTCTATATGAAAAACTACATCCGCTTCATCAACACCCCTGCCCCTCTCTTATTGAATTTTTATTTTCAGACCGTATTTTTCTGCCCGCTGTACCAGGAATAACAAGTCTGCTTTCTTAAGGGACGGCATATTCCCCATCTCATATGCACGTCCTAACCCCTGATACTTCGGCAGCCCCAGCCTGTGATAGGGTAGAAATACAATCTCAGAGATATGATCCAAACTCTTTATGTACTCAAAAAAACCATTGATGGACGCCTCATCATCATTGCATCCCGGAATATAAGGATATCTGACCGACAGTTCCCCTCTGTAATGACCGCACAGCCATTCCAGATTGCTGAGTATCAAGGTATTGTCCACGCCCGTAAGCTCCTTATGCTTATCAGGAGCGATCTGTTTGAAGTCATAATATATAGAGTCAACATGCCCGTTTATGTCTTCCAATGCCTTTTGGGGGACATGCCCGCATGTTTCAACCAGGGTATTATAACCTCTCCGGTGCATCTGCTCTCCGACAGCTCCTATGATTTCACTGTAATACAGCGGTTCTCCTCCGCTGAACGTAACGCCGCCGCCAGACATCCCATAATATTGACGGTCCTTCAGTATCTCAGTCAGAAGCTCTTCCTCGTTGTATTTTCTCCCCATCATCTCCCTGGCGTCCGCATAACACTCCCTGATGCACACACCGCATTGCCTGCACTTGCTCTGGTCCGTAATAAAGCCATAACCTTCCATGTAGCTTATGGCTTTTTCCGGACACAGAACGCTGCATCTTGCACAGTTGATGCAGACATTCGTCTTAACCAGAACCTCGGTCCCCGCTCTCTGGGATTCGGGGTTTGCACACCATCTGCAACGCAGGGAACAGCCCTTTAAAAATATAACGGTGCGGATACCGCGGCCATCCTCTGTTGCGAACCGTTCTATATTAAATACATTGCAAACCCCCATGTCTATGATTCCCCCTGTTCGTCATCCGCCGGCTCATACACCGCATTGCGGTACTTTAGCTATAATTCCAGCTCCGCCCTGTTTATTACATCCATCTGGCACTCCGGGGACAGCGATGTAAACAGTGCACTATAACCCGAAACTCTGACCATCAAATCCTTATATTCATCCGGATGCTCCATTGCCTTCTTGAACACCTTGTTATCCACCACATTAAACTGGATCTGCTGTCCGTAGTTTTCAAACAGCACCTTAATCATGGCAATTACCTTCTCTTTATTCTCATCCGTATCCAGCGCTCCTTTGGACAGGCGCATGTTGAATATCGCCCCTTTCTGGAACCATATGCTGGGCAGTTTCATGACTGAATTGCAGGCGGCCGTGGCGCCTTTTTTCTCCGAGCCATTGGCAGGGGAAATTCCATTATTCACCGGCTGTCCGGCCTTGCGTCCGTCCGGCGTGGCTCCAATGCTCTTCCCAAAAGCAATGTTACCTGTCACAGGACTCTGGCTGTAGGAGTAACAGCAGGGCACCGGCCCTTTTCCATACTTGGAACTTCTGTATTTATACCTGTAGCTGGAGCCAATATAGTCCTCCAGTTCAACTACCCACTTGTCAGCTCTCTCGTCATCATTTCCAAACTTAGGTGCCTTGTTTAACAGTATGGCCCTGATTTCCGGTCCGGCAGGCACTGTCTCCATATCCTCATAATTGGTGCTCATGGCATGAAGCACCTGCTCCATGGTCAGAAGCTTCTGATTAAATACAATTTCGTCCAATGCTGCCAGGGAATCCCCTGCGCTGATGGTACCCGCAGTAGGCCCGCCGTCTGCTGAGTACACGGAACCGCCCTCTACAAGGTCCATGGCCCTCTCTATACAGTCATATACCAGGGATGAACGGAATGCGTTGATGTCCTGCTGTATATGAATTTCATCATTGATATGTTCCGTTTCCACCTGCAGTCCCATAAAATAATCCAGGGTCTGTTTATATAATTCCATCAGCTCCCTTACACTGCCGCAGTCCTCTGCACGTTTCTCCAAATCCACAAAATGGTATCCGGTCTTAGGATCCGTGCCGTCGTGGAGTGTGATTTCAAGTACCTTTTCCACATTCAGCCATGGGCCTTTGGCCGCAAAATCCCATTTTCCAGGAATGGATGCCTCGATACATCCGTCCGGTACCCAGTCCACCCGGTCTTCCTCGGCAATTCCCATATTCTTAAGCGTCCTGATAAATGCCTTATCATTGTAAAATGCCGGCTGCCCGCCCTGATGCCTTTGCGCAGCCTTTAACGCCTTCATCATGAACCCATCACTGGTTCCCTCAAACCACTTGATGGATACGGACGGGGTAAAGAGCCTTACATTTTCACATGCTTCCACACACAGATGGGAAACTTCATTGGTTGCATCCTTCCCGTCCACTGTCTGGCCCGCAATGGCAAGGTTAATGAACATCTGGTATCCCAGGAAAAACTCTGTATCCGGCCAGCTCCTGAGCTTATTAAGTTCATTGCATTTGATGAAGAAGCACTCAACTATCTCCAGGGCCTCTTCTCTCGTGATTCTGCCTTCCTCCAAATCCCTCTTATAATAAGGATACACATACTGGTCAAAACGCCCCAGTGAGATGGCATGCCCATTGGATTCCAGATGGACTGCCAGCAGAATCATGTAGATGGACTGAACCGCCTCATGGAAGGTCCTGGCCGGATTCAGCGGAACATTCCTGCATATATCCTCCAGCTTAAGAAGTTCCCTTCTGCGTGTCTCATCCTTTTCCTGCTCTGCCTGCTCTTTGCAGCAGTCAGCAATACGGCCCGAAAACATCACCACGGCCTGATTGCCCTGAAGGGCCGCTTCAAGAAACCATCTTTTTCGTGTATTGCCCGGCTCTCTGGGGTCCAGCCTCTTAAGCTTATTCTCTATCCGTCTCATGACATCGGATAAACCTTTATCTACCACACCTTTATAATCTACAATAACATTGCCCAAACCCGCAGCAGACACCCATGTATCATCTATCACATTGGCATCCCAGGCCTGGTTGATTTTCTCGGGAAGGGTCTTTCTCAGATTCTCATATAATGACTTTCCCTTCCAGTATTCCACACATTCCAATATTTTGTCTTTGTCTTCCTGTGTGTAGTAAAATTTATCACCCGGTCTTTTATCCGGGAAAAAAGGTGAACCATTTAACTCTGCTTCCAGCCAGTCCGTGGAGTACTCCGGATAAATCGGGGATGCTTTAGGCCACTGCGCCTGGTTTCCCACAATCAGCTCATCTGCATTCACATAGACCGTCATACGGCTCAGCACATCATAAAATGCCTGGGACCGCCTCAGAGCATTTGGTTTTCCCTCTGTCTCCTTCATGGACTCCGTAAAATAGATACACCGCTCCGGACAAATACGCGGGTCTGTATCAAATAACCGTTTTCTCAACCTTTCCGTTCTTGTATTCATGTTCCGCCCCTCACATTCACTTCGTGTATGTAACTTGTTACATTTTCAATATAGCACTTTACAGCATTCTTGTCAATAATATATTTGTGCATTTTTCATATTAATTCATTGTTTTTTCTCTTTTTTTAGCAATTTTTCCTTGTCAGTTCGCCCTGTATACTGCAATCGCTTGATGCGCAAAGTAAAACTGTTACATTTTTACGTATTTACAATTAATTTTATTTAAACTATAATATGATATGGTCGGATGAAACTTATTTTTTCTTTTCATGAAACAAGTTTCACCCCTTCAGGACCAGGAGGAGAAATCGTATGAACAAGGAAGGCCGTCCGGAAAATAACGGATACATCGGAATCAGGGATATTGCCAAACTGGCGGGAGTGTCTACTGCAACTGTATCCCGGGTCATCAATAATCCAGAAATGACATCTGAAAAAGTCAGAAAGAAAGTGCAAAAAGTAATTGAGGAATATAACTATATCCCGAACCAGCCTGTCAAGAAAATCTTTTCCAAGACAAGCAATACCATAGCCGTGTTTATATATGACATGGAGAACCCTTTTTTCATCAGCCTGATTAAAGAACTGAACCAGATATGCCTGGAACACAACTATATGCTCCTAATTTGTGATACAGGAAGCAGCCCGGAGCTTGAGAAGAAATATCTTTACTTCTGCCTGGCTAACCGCTGTGCCGGCATCATCCTGACAGAGGGTGTAGATTCCGACATCTTCGAGGCCTGCAAGATTCATATTCCAATTGCATTCCTGGACCGAAAAACCCACGGCAAATTCTCCAGCGTACGTTCTAATAACAGGCAGATGATGCAGCCAATTGTGGACTATCTCTACAACCTTGGGCACAGAAAAATTGCCTTTGTCGGCTGTAAAACACCTATGGATTCTGTTATTTCCAGACAGAATGGCTACATAGAAACAATGACAGGAAAGGGGCTCCCCATTATCCAGGAATATATTTACGACAAAAATCCCCAGCTGACCCTTCAGGCCGGAAGCCAGGCTCTTAATTACTTCCTCTCCCTTCCGGCCGCCCCTACGGCAATCATCTGCTGCAACGACATCATTGCCTTAGGAGCTTTGAATGCCGCATATTCCCTGGGATTAAAGATTCCCGCAGATATGTCCATTGTGGGATTTGATAATGTGATCAGCAATCTCCATCAGCCTCAGATAACCACTGTTCAGCAGAACCTGCGTGAAATATCCCTTGAATTGTTTGAGCTGGTGGTAAACCCGCCGGAAGATCCTGTATCCAAAATCATTGAGGCCTCCTTCATAGAAGGCGCCACCTGCAGCAGGATCGAAACAGCCCAAAAGTAAAAACCGATGCCGGGAAACACGCTAATTTAAATCAACGTTTAAAGCAACCGATAATTTAAACCAATTTAAACCAACAGATAAAAAACCTCTTGATTTATCACAGAAAATATGATAGACTATACCACGTCAAAGTAATATCATATTTTCATGCGCGAGTGGCTCAGGGGTGGAGCACCACCTTGCCAAGGTGGGGGCCGCGGGTTCGAATCCCGTCTCGCGCTCTTTTTATTTTCAGCCGGAGGACTGCACTGCCAGTTCTCCGGCCTTTTGTTTCTCTCAGATTCAAGGCTTATATACAAAATGGGAAGGCGCCCACACGGGTCAGCCTTCCCATTTTTATATCTTATTTCTGATTGCCGGGCCAGCATCCCGGCTTTTACCTCTTCTGTTTGACCGTATTAAGATATTCCATGATTCCCATATGTATGGTCCAGGCCATCCTGTCCTGGTATTCCTCATCCTCCAGACGTTTGGCTTCTTTTCCATTGCTCAGGAATCCGCATTCCACTATAACGATAGGCTCCTTCACATGAAGCAGGAGATAATAGTTGTCATTGGCCTTGGCCATCCTCTTGTTGGCCTCGCCCAGCACATAGTCAAAGCGCTTCTGCAAAATTTCCGCCAGATACTTTCCCTTCTCTGATGTCTTATAGTAAAAGACCTGGCCTCCGGATACATATTCCTCATGGTAACTGTTCTGGTGGATACTCACCACCAAATCCGGCACTGCCTCGTTTATAATTTCGCACCGTTTTCTCATATCTGCCATCTTTTTATGACTGTCCCCGGAGCTGTAAAGCCCCTGGTCCGAGTCCCTGGTGAGGATCACCTCTACGTCGGAGGCCTCAAGATATGCTTTCAGCTGCTCTGTTATCTTCAGGTTAATATCCTTTTCCAGCTGACCATTTATCCCTACCTTACCCGGATCGCTGCCTCCGTGTCCGGCGTCTATGACCACCACCGGCCTTGCCTTGTCTGCCTGTGCTTCCTGATTATGGACAGCCACCAGTGTCCCTGCCTGCCATGATATCAGTGCCACGATACAAAGCAGCAGAATCCCCATCACTGTCTGCCATGCTGAATGCTTCATCAATGGGCGCTCCCTGATAACCTTTATTCCAGTATATTCACCCGCCTGATGAAAATGAACCTGTTTTTATTCCATACCCAGAACGTTATAATCCTGTACCGCATCATCTATGATATATTCCAGGTATTCATACAGGATGCTGGGATAGCAGTACTCCTTCCACATGGCGTATCCGGGCTGCTTTACAGCCTCCTTCACCACCTCATAGGCCCTGCCTGCGTAACACGCGGCATTGATGTCTCCGTATACCTTTGCCATCTGCTGTTTCTCTGATTCTGTCAGCTTCACAAATATGCTGCCCGTCTCCTCCTCCGCAGAATTCTTCATGGCGTCATAGGCCTGATTATAGAATATCCGCTTTAAAACAGGCGGACTGTAGGTGTCAAAGTTCAGCAGGTTCTCATCCGTGCTCTTGTTTTTCCTGGCCCATTTCTCCATATTCACCTTGCGTGTATAGTAATAAAATGTCTCATCTTCCATGTAATCCAACACGCCGTACTGACAGGGAGGCGTGGACAGGGAACTGGTGACCACCTCGTAGATACCGATGTCATTATTTCTCATAAAATGCTGCACATGCAGGTGTCCGCTGAGGAACAGGGGGATATTCTCCCCTTCCAGCATCTGTATGAGCTCCTCGCTGTGCTCGATGGTACAATCATCCGCATACACCTTGCTCTCCTCCAGCAGGTTGTGGTGGGCAACCGGAAGAAGAATCACGCTGTCGCGGGCAGCCTGCTTTAGCTGCTCCTTTATCCACTCATAGGTCTCTGTCTTTATCATTCCCCCTACCTTGTTGCGGGGTTCATACTGGCAGGTATCCAGCATGAGCAGGCGCATGGACGGTCCCAGGTCATAGGTGTAACTGAGGGAATTGGCATCCCTGCTGCCGGCCTCCGAGTATCCGAACTCCTTATAAATGCGCTCAAAATCCTCCGGTGAGGTAGGTTCCGCCGGGTACCGGTCTCCCCCGGAATACACGGAGGCGCTTGGGTTGTTAATGTCGTGGTTGCCCGGTATGACCAAAACCGTGATGCCGGCTTTCTCCACCTCATCCAGCTTTTTCGCCAGTTCTTCATGGCTCTTCTTTTCCCCCTGAAGACTTAAGTCTCCGCTGATAATCAGGGCATCCGGACTCAGAAGCTTGATTTCCTCCAGTGCGGCATCTGTAATCTCCCATACGTAATTGGTCAGTTTTCCGTCGCCGTGCTCTACCATGGACTGAAACATATCCCCCCGGTCCGTCAGGGATTGTGCCAGATAATGTATATCTGTCATAAGGATAATGCGTTTTCCTCCAATCAGAGGCTCTGCCTTTGTCTCCTTTTCTACATCTGGAAAAGGCTGTATCTGCGAAGGCGCAGGATGGGTGGGCTTTTGCAGTTCTGTTTCCTGAACCGTCTCCTGAACCGTTTCCTTTGTCTGCTGTTTTCCGGTGGTTGGTTCCACCTGCTTTCCGGCCTGTACGCTGCACCCTGCCATGACTCCAGCCATTAAGATTGCTGTCATGATTCCCGTTATCCTTGTTCTTCCTCTCATTTCCTTCCTCCGGCGTCACCCATATTGTCTATTTAACCTCTGACACAATATCCCATATGTCCGCTGGCTCAAATCCCAGCTTCCAGCAGGCAACTCCTGCCAGGTCAAACTCCTTAATCAGGTCAATCTTAAGCCTCATGGAATCTTCCTCTTCCATCCATATATACTGCTGTCCGCTTCCGCTCACAGTCTCGCCGTAATACTGCCCCAGCAGCTTATCCCAGGTAAGCTCCACCTGGTTTTCCTCCACCCACTGCCTGGCATCTGATATGCCATATGCCTTGGAGGACGTCTTTCCCTCATTTACAGTCCACACCCTGGTATAGAAGGGGACTGCATTGATGACCTTTTCCTTGGGAACCTCTTTCAGGGTATTCTCGATGCCCTCCCTCACATAGGGAATGGAGGATACGGAGCCGGCTTCTCCTCCCGCATAGTGTTCGTCATATCCCATAACAATCACATAGTCAGCCACAATTCCCTGCTCCTTCCTGTTATAAAACGCAGTATAGGAGGATGGTACATAGTTATCCACTGACAGCACAAGCCCCTTATTGCGGCAGGCAACCGACATTTCCCTTATAAACTGCACATAATGGGGTCCTGCCTCCGCCTTCAGGCTCTCAAAATCCAGGTTGAATCCGTCAAAGCCATAGGTATCCGCCTCATTCATCAGTTTTTCAATGAGCTTTTTCCTGGTACTGGTGGAGGACATCAGAGTCTTTGTGTTAAGGTTCTTGATGCTTTCCTGCGTGCTCACATTCTCCACCATGGCCCATACCTTCAGTCCCATGTCGTGGGCCTTATCCACGTAATCCTTACTGGCCAGTGATGTGTAGGTTCCATCGCTGGACACCACATTAAACCAGGTGGGCACAATCACATTCATCCCCCTGGCATTGGATGCATAGTCCTCGAGGGTATTATTTCCCTCCTGCCGCGTGACCTGATGAAATCCCAGCCTTACTTTCCCATCCATGGAAATACTGGTATATACAGGCGCCTCAAAGGTGCTGACAGGCGCAACCTGCTCTCCTGCCTCCAACTTCCGGTTCTCCACATATCCGATGTAACCGTCCGCGGTCCTGACCCTGGACCACTTGTCCATGGTCTCCAGCACATCCACAGTCTCTCCTGCTGCTGCCTCCGTGATAATCTGGCTCTTCACACCGCCCTTCACTCTGATCTGGCCTGTCTTTTTCAGCACTGCCGTGTCATAGGGCTGCCAGGATGTGTCGATAAACACCCGCTTAATCTGGCTTGTGGCAAAGGCCTGCGTGCGGATATCCGTATAATTTACCACAACTCCAAGAGACAGGTACATTCCATCCTGTGTGACCTTAAAGAGAGGTCCCTTCTCGCCCTGGGTACTTTCATCCGCATACACAATGGATTCAGGCAGTGCATACACAAGCAGTTTTTCGCCCTCATCCCAGTAAAAGCGCTCGTTCAGATGTTCATTTACCCAGTTCACAGGAAGGTATACCTGGCCATCCTCGTAGATTCCCTTCTCCTCCTGCACCTGGTTATCCAAAATAAGGGCCACCTGGCCGCCCTTAATGCCAAATACCCTGCTCTTATCCGCCAGCTCATTGCTGGGCATGTATTTCTTGGCAAAAAGCACTCCCAGACCACCGCCTGCCAGGATAAATATGAACAGCAGAACCAGCACCGTGATTCCGCAGCCGTGACCTTTTCTTCTTCTGCTCATCCTGTCCTCCAGTTTCCTAATGATTGTTTTTATTCTACCACAAAACAGAGTGTATGTACCAATTATTTGCTTACAATTTACAGTCATTATGGAGGAAACAGGTACAAAAGCCCGGTATGCGCTGCCTTACTTTGGCTGCACAGGCTGAGACGGTACTCATGACAGCAGCATAACCAGGGCTTTTGTTATCTGTTCTTTTGTTATCTGTTCTTTTGTTATCTGTTTTTAATCTTATGTGTTCTCGTTATCTGCTTTTATTGTCTGTTCATGAATCCTTATCCTTTTTTTCCTTGGGAGGGTCGCTGAGATACACTTTGTCAAATCTGATTTCCTTCAGACAGCCCTGTTCGGCGCCAACATAGTCTCCCATATAAAAGCCCCCGTCTTCTCCCATCTCGAATATCTTCTCCCATTCTTTTTCCGGGCACTCGACTCCGTCAATGGTAATCCGAACCCCTTTATTCTTGTATCTCTTTAATCCGTCCAGATAGGTTCTCTGATGTTTCTTCCGGTCTCCATACTCGACATTTCTTATCATACTGATAAGTCCTCCCCTATTACCGCGGGACAGCCGGCCGGCAGCACCAAGGAGTTGTTTCCGTGACATACTACTGCGCGCCGTTTCCTTCTGTCTCTTTTTTCTTCACAAAATCCTCTCAAACCACTGCATGGTTTCGTAGTCCACTGAAAATGCATCCACTGAAAGAGGAACCCTGACCAGAGAAATCCCAAACCGCCTCTCTATCTGTTTTCTGGTGTCCTCACTGCCAAAGGCAGCCGTATATATCCACCCTGCTCTGCGCCCTTCCTCCTCTGATAAAAGCTCCAAAAATGCCTCCAGTTTCCATTCACTCAGTGCAGTCATGACAATCTTCACTTCGCATCTGAGCCACTCCGCCCTGATGGATGGCCTCAGTTCTCCAAAATCAATTATGATTTCGTCATATCTTCCATCCAGACAGGACGCCAGCACGCGGGGGGTCCCCTGCATATAATATGTAACCCCGAAAATTTTGTATCTGTAATCCGCAGAATCTGCCTGTTTTGCAGAACCGGCCTGACATATATCCTTCATGGTTTTCCATGTGCCGTGGTCATTCCACTCAATCACCGCAGTCCTGCGCTGCAGGGCACTGGCCATATAGTTGGCCGCCAGGACGCTGAGATGAGTCACCCCTGTTCCCCGTCCTGTTCCTGTGATTCCGACAACTCTGCACCCTTTCGCAGGTTCCCGGCTGTGTTTAAAATAATTTCTCTTAGAAAATCCCATCTTTTTAACAGGCCTCTTTTTCCGTTCCATCTCCTGCCGGCTACGGCAGACCATAGCGACTGAAAAAAGGCTTCTTCCCTTTTCTGACTGAAAGGATTTTCGTACTCCGGCGAAACAAACAGCTTTATTTCCTTAAGGGCCTTGTCCGATCGGCTCATGGCCCTTAGTTCCTTTCGGCACAGGGACCGCGTGCCCCGAAATACAAGCACGCGGTTTCCATCACACCGGCCTGCCCAGGCCTGGTTCATCCAGGATATGTACTGTCTGATGTACCGGCCGTCCCAGACGCTGGCGCTGCCTGTCCCTAATAAATCTGCCTTGGCCGCTTTTAATTCCAGCTCCGCCTGCTGCCAGTCTGTTCCATAGTCTTTCACTATGATATCAAATCCTGTTTCCTGATCCAGCTTTACGGCAGGCCCATACCACGGCTTTAAGCAGCAGCCGTTCATGGTATAGATTCCAAAACGGTCCGGGCGCATACCTGCCCTGCGGGCCATGGTGTCCACTGCCCGGGAGGCGTTATGTTCCTCATACAGCGCCCGGTATCCGTTCCTGTTCAGAAAATATACCAGCCCTAAGGCTAAATGTGTGGTGCCCGTCCCAGCCTTCATTCCGGTCACAAGCAAAATATGAGATGGTATCGTCTTTTGTTCCTTTTCTTCTGTCAGCTTCCTGGTACACAGCGCCTGAAGCGCATCTTCCACCTCTCCGGCGGAAGCGTACCGTTTCTCCATATTGGAATCCATGCATTTTCTGATAATCCGCTCAAAAGCCTCCGACAGGGCGCCGGACTGCCCGGCCTCCTCTCTCAGGGTTCCTGCTGTCATAAAACGGAGGACTGCACCAATGGCATAAATGTCGGTCCTTTGGTCCAACATACGGTCAGAAGCATACTGTTCAGGAGCCGCGCAGCCCACTGTGCCGAATCGCTTTGGGGCAGTATTTGCCCACCGGCAGCCTGCAGCATGATCAAAATCAATCAGCTTTACGGTGCCGTTGCAGATAATCAGGTTATTTGGTTGTAAATCTAAATGTAATATGGGTATTTCACACGCAGAATGCATGTAAGCCACAAGCCCGCAGACCTGCATCCCGTAACGGACTGCCTCTGCCTCTTGAATAGGCCCCTGATTCACAATCAGGGCATATAGAGAATATCCTTCAAGATATTCCTCGATTAAATAAAAAAATTCGGAATCTTCTTCTAAATCATAAATCATGGGAATCCCAGGATGGCGCAGTTCTTTTAGCACCAACGCCTCCCTTCGGAAGGTGTCATAGTCGGTATCCCTCTTGGAGATGCGCTTAATGGCCCTGTATTCCTCCAGGCCAATGTGCACTGCCAGCCATACGGTTCCTGCCCGTCCTGTTCCCAATTTGTGCAGCAGACGGTATTTGCCAAATAAAACGGTATCCCTTATTCCCCCCTCCTTTGTCACAATATCATCTCATATCCCAATTTTACCCTTTTCTTTGTCACCTGTCTATGGTCGTTATATCTTCCATGGCTTTTCATATGTTATTTATACAACCTGAAAACATCCTGCGGCATGATATTTTTTAAATTTTTATGAAATGATTGATATTTCCACCTGTAATGTAGTATATTTAAAGTGTAGAAGTCTACTTTCGGCCTGAAGTTACCAAAAAACAGACTGGTCCAAAGCAGATGCCACCACATTTGACACAGAACAGGAAGTGATCCTAATGAAGATAGAACGTATCAATGAAAATCAGATTCGCTGTACATTGACCAGCTTTGATTTAAGTGCGCGCAACATAAACCTGGTAGAACTGGCTTATGGAACGGAAAAAGCCAGAAAGCTGTTCAGGGAGATGATTCAGAAAGCCTCCAATGAAGTGGGATTTGAGGCAGAAGACATTCCTCTGATGGTTGAGGCGATTCCGCTGTCCAGCGAAAGCATCATGCTGGTCATCACCAAAATCGAAGATCCGGAAGAACTGGATACCCGTTTTGCCAAGTTCTCACCTTTCACGGACGACAACCAGAATTCCCTTGTGTCGCAGCTGGCCAGCGAGTTCCTGGAGGGCGCTCCGGATTCCCTGAATTACCTGGAACCAGGTTCTGTGGAACAGGTTGGGGATGAGAGCGGTACGGGCAGCGCCTCTGAAGCTCCTGCCAAGAAGAATACAGGTTCCGTTGCCAGCAGCCGTATTTTCCGGTTCAACAGTCTGGACCGCATCAGCGAGGCTTCCCGGGCCGTATCCGGAATCTATGACGGCGTCAACACCCTGTATAAAAAGCCCGGCACCAGACAGTATTATCTCATTGTGAAACGCCTGGACTGCGGCGACCTGGATTTCTCCCGGGTGTGCAACATATTGGCAGAGTATGCCACCAAGCTGTCAGGTGAATCAGCCAGTGAGGCATATTTTAAGGAGCACTATGAGGTCATCATTCAGGATAACGCCCTTCAGAATCTTGCCAGGATTTAGGGGCTAAACATATCGGACTATTGCAAAACACCCCTGTGGCCGTATCGACCCAGGGGTATTATTCTGCCTTAAACTATGAAATGACTGATTTGAATTGTATTTTCTGAAACCCCGGAACAGTTACTTAAAATATGCCGGGTACTGGTTTCTGAACATCTGCTCGTTCATCATCCACCGGTTCAGATGGAGCTCCATTGTCTCTGCGGCCTTTTTTTTATCGCGGCTCCGTATTGCCTCCAGCATTTTTTTATGGTCCTCAATTATCTTATGGTCCTTAACCGCTGCCACGGACAGACTGCGGATCCTGTCATAGTGAATCGCCAGCCTCTGGCACATCTCATAGGTAAGCTCTTTGCGGCAAATGGAAAACAGCTTCCGGTGCATCTCATTGTCCAGCTCCAAAAGTTTCCGGGATGAACCTCCCTCCAGATAAAACTCCTGGAGCCTGATATTCTCATCCAGCCACTGCAGGTCCTCTTCATCCGCCTGTCCGCAGACCAGCTCAACAGCCGCCTTTTCCAGGACCAGGCGCAGAAAGCGCGCCTCCTCCACCAGATCCACATCAATCAACGCAATACGCATCCCTCTCTGGGGGAATATCTCAATGATTCTGGATTCCTCGCTGAGCTGTATGACTGCCTCCCGCACGGGTGTGCGGCTAATACCTATCATCTGCGACATTTCCACATCGTTAAAGGGCGCTCCCGGTTCCAAATCCAGAGATATGATATTCTCCCGCAGGGTTCGGTACGCATACTGTCTGGCAGTCTCTCCATGTCTCTTTTCCTCTATCTTCATGGGTAAAACCTCCTAATACCAGTTCCCAGGGCCTACAGGGACTGTATCTCCTTCCAGACATCATCATCCACGTAAATCCCCAGCCTGTCATGCTCCTCATGGAACCGGGCGCTTCCCTGGCCCGGCGCCCTGACGCTGCCGCCTTCCTCCGACGGGGCTGAGGTCTTTACATACCGGACAGCTGTATCCATGATTTCTTTCATATGGGCATCCGTGGTGGTCCTGCCGGGATCCACCACTATCATGACCTGGGAACAGCCGCCGCAGCTGCCGTATCCCTTCTGGTCCATGCCGGCTGCCCCTATACCGTCCGTCAGCACAGACCCCAGGATATCCAGCATAAACGAAAAGGCCGATCCCTTCCAATAACCCACAGGCAGCACACGGCGGGACTGCTCGATGGCGCCCGGATCGTCCGTCAGATTGCCCTCATCATCAAATCCGCCGGGATAGGGCAGTTTCTCCCCGGCCAGCCGGGTAACCTGCAGCTTTCCGTAGGAATACTGGGACATGGCCATGTCCAGCTGGAGAGGTTCTCCTCCGTCCGCAGACGGCACAGCCATGACAAAGGGATTGTTGCCCAGACGGCATTCCCTGCCTCCCCATGGCGGCATACAGGACTCTGTATTGGTCCACATAATTGCCGCATATCCCTTTCTTGCAGCGTACAGCCCGTAGGTGCCGCCCCGCATCCAGTGGGTGGTATTCCTGATTCCCACCATGCCGATGCCGTACTGATCCGCCAGCTCCATGGCCCGGTCCGCGCAGTACAGGGCGTTCAGGACGCCGGGGCCCATGTTTCCATTATAAACCCTGAGGGCGCTAAACTCCCGCTCCAGAGAAGGCTCAGCATTTACGTCCACCCAGCCTTTCTGAATGTAGTTCACAAACCTGGCCACCCGGTTGGTGCCGTGAGAATATACCCCATCGTAGGTAGTCTCCGTATGAATACGGGCACAGGTCTCCGCCTTTTCCTCAGACATCCCATATTTAACCAGCACCCTTTTAATCTCACTCTTAATTTCATCAAAGGTTAATCTCATGGCACCCATCCTTCCCTTCTGTATGCGCCTATCGGTTCTGCTTACAGATAGCCTCCCACAGACCATTTAAGTAGCATGCCCCCATGGCTCTGTCATAAAGACCGTATCCCGGCATGGACACCTCTCCCCAGACAGCCCTTCCGTGGTCAGGGCGCATGATTCCGTCAAAGCCAATATCGTACAGCGCTTTCATTATCTCATACATATCCATGCTGCCGTCTGCTGAGAGATGGGCAGCTTCCTGGAAATCTCCAGGAGCATTATACTGCAGATTGCGCACATGTGCAAAGGGAATCCTTCCTTTTAAGGACCGGATAATATCCGGGATGTCATTTTCCGGATTGCTTCCCAGGGAACCGGTGCACAGGGTAACGCCGTTAAAATCCGCATCCACGGCCTTCATCAGTTTGAGAAGCCGCTCTTTGCCGGTGATGATTCTGGCTAATCCGAATACGGGCCAGGCAGGGTCATCCGGATGTATGGCCATCTTAATATCATACTTTTCGCATACGGGCTGGATTGCCTTAAGGAAATACACCAGGTTGTCAAAGAGGCGGTCCTCATCCACATCCTTATACATGTCAAACAGCTCTTTTATACGCGCCATACGCTCAGGCTCCCAGCCGGGAAGCTCAAACCCGTTGGACTTTTCTCCCATGGACTGGAACATATTTTCAGGGTTAATCTTATCAATCTCCTTCTGGTTGTAAGCCAGAACCGTGGAACCGTCCGGACGCTCCTTAGCCAGATCGGAACGTGTCCAGTCAAAGACCGGCATGAAATTATAGCACACCACTTGAATTCCGGCCTGACCCAGACGCTCCAGAGTCGTTATGTAGTTGGCAATATACTGCTCCCTGTCAGGAGTTCCCACCTTAATAGCATCGTGTATATTCACACTCTCAATTCCCAGGACCTTTAATCCACTGGCTTCCACCTGTTCCTTCATCTGAAGGATACGCTCCATAGGCCAGACCTCCCCGGCCGGAATGTCATACAGGGTGGTAATCACGCCTTTCACACCCGGTATCTGCCTGATTTGCTCCAGAGATACAGAATCCACACCCTCCCCGAACCAACGCAATGTCATATCCATAACTAATTTCCTCCTTAAATATATACAGTACTTTGTGCTTCTCCGGTTTTCCGGAAATAAATATTTTAATATACTAATATATTACTCTCTTGAAAACAATCTGTCAATACCGGCAAACATAAAAAAACCCGGCCCAGTCATATATCCCCTGAGCCAGGTTCCTCCAATCACTGTTTCAGATTATTATCAGGCTTTGGCTGACAAAATTTCGTTAATCTGAGAAACAAGTGTATCACAGTCTATACCGTGTACCATACAGGCCTCTTCCAGAGACTCTCCTTGGGATGCCGGTCAGCCAAGGCAATGCATTCCGGCACGCATCAGGATTGGTGCAATGCTGTCATCTACCTGGATCAACTGTCCGATGAGCATGTCTTTACTAATTTCCATTATCGTGTCCTCCTTCTATTTCTGCTATCAGTATACCCAATTTATCGGTTTACCACGCTTCTACCATCATAATACGTTTTTCGACATTTGACAAGTCCTACATGAGCTTACATATTTTTCATATTAACCATAATTATCAAGGCTTGTTAAAAAATATTATCACTATGCCCTCTTGACGTGTATACAATGTGCATAATATAATAAGTGTTGCAAAAGCAACAGCGTATATCGGGTTTTTTTAGTAGACTATGGATGTCCGGTAAAACCGGTATGGCTGTGAAACATTTGGTTAACAATAGTTTTTATATATAGGTTCACGCATTTCACAGGAGGAAAAGTCTATGAGAACAGAGTGGAACACATTTAAAGGCGGTGTATGGCAGCGGGAAATCAATGTCCGCGACTTCATACAGAAAAACTACACCCCCTATGACGGCAGCGACGAGTTTCTGGAAGGTCCTACCCGGAATACAACGGAGCTCTGGGACCAGGTCATGGAGCTGTCGAAGAAAGAACAGGAAGCCGGCGGAGTCCTGGATATGGATACCAAAATCATTTCCACTATCACGTCCCACGGCCCAGGATATTTAAATAAGGACAAGGAAACCATCGTAGGCTTTCAGACCGACAAACCATTTAAGCGTTCCCTTCAGCCTTACGGAGGTATCCGCATGGCTATGAAGGCATGCCAGGACAATGGATATGAGGTTGATCCTGAAATTGTGGAATTCTTTACCAAGCACAGAAAAACCCATAATGCGGGTGTATTCGACGCTTACACCCCTGAGATGAGGGCATGCCGTTCCAGCCATATCATTACAGGTCTGCCGGATGCCTATGGACGCGGACGCATCATCGGTGATTACCGCAGAATTGCCCTTTACGGTGTGGATGCCCTGATTCAGGAGAAAAAGGAAGAAAAGGATTCCACACGCACCATTATGTACTCCGATGTTATCAGAGAGCGCGAGGAACTGTCTGAGCAGATCCGGGCGCTGGAGGATTTAAAGGAGCTTGGAAATATCTATGGTTTTGATATCTCAAAGCCGGCTTGCGATGTCAGGGAAGCCATCCAGTGGACCTACCTGGGCTACCTGGCCGCTGTCAAAGAGCAGAACGGCGCAGCCATGTCGCTGGGACGCACCTCCACCTTCCTGGATATTTATGCTGAGCGCGATTTAAAGGAAGGACGCTATACAGAGAAAGAGATTCAGGAATTCGTAGACCACTTCATCATGAAGCTGCGTCTTGTAAAGTTTGCCAGAACACCGGAATACAACGAGCTGTTCTCCGGAGACCCCACATGGGTTACGGAATCCATCGGAGGAATCGGCATTGACGGCCGCCACATGGTGACCAAGATGTCCTTCCGTTATCTGCACACCCTTCAGAACCTGGGTACTGCCCCTGAGCCAAACCTGACTGTACTGTGGTCCACAAAGCTTCCTGAGAATTTTAAAAGGTTCTGTGCCAAGACCTCCATTGAATCCTCCTCCATCCAGTATGAGAACGACGATTTAATGAGGGTGACCCACGGCGATGATTACGCCATTGCCTGCTGCGTATCCAGCATGCGCATCGGCAAGGAAATGCAGTTCTTCGGCGCCAGGGCCAATCTGGCCAAGTGCCTGCTCTACGCCATCAACGGCGGTGTGGATGAAATCAGCGGAAAACAGGTAGGTCCTAAATACCGTCCTGTGACCACCGAGTATCTGGATTTTGACGACGTGATGGACAAGTACAAGGATATGATGAAATGGCTGGCCAAGGTATATGTCAACGCCCTGAACATCATACATTACAATCACGATAAATACAGCTATGAAAGACTGCAGATGGCGCTCCACGACAAAAAGGTGACCCGCTGGTTCGCAACCGGCATTGCAGGCCTCTCCGTTGTGGCAGACTCCCTGTCCGCCATCAAATATGCCAGGGTCAAGGCGGTTCGCAACGATAAGGGCATTGTAACTGATTATATTGTGGAAGGCGACTTCCCTAAATATGGAAATAACGACGACCGGGTAGACCAGCTGGCAGCAGACCTGGTGCACACCTTCATGAGCTATATAAAGGGCAACCACACCTACCGCGGCGGTATCCCCACCACTTCCATCCTCACCATCACCTCCAACGTGGTGTACGGAAACAATACGGGCGCTACCCCGGACGGCAGAAAAGCCGGACAGCCCTTTGCGCCGGGCGCAAACCCCATGCACCACAGAGACAGCCGAGGCGCAGTGGCATCCCTGGCTTCCGTGGCAAAGCTTCCGTTCAGGGACGCCCAGGACGGTATCTCCAATACCTTTTCCATCATACCGGGTGCTCTGGGCAAGGATGACCAGATTTTCATGGGAGACCTGGAAGTGGAGCTGAACGGCTGCGGAGGCGGCTGTGAAGCACCTACCCTTTTTGAAGGGCTGGATTCCGAAGCCGACATCGAGGAATCCTGATAAGCAGCATATAAACCATTCACTTGAGAAAGCGAGGATTCATATTATGGTAAAAGCAAGCGAATCACAGATTGATAACCTGGTGGCCCTGTTAGACGGCTATGCCCAGGAAGGCGGACACCATCTGAATGTAAATGTATTCAGCAAGGAAACCCTTTTGGACGCACAGGCCCACCCTGAAAAATATCCCCAGCTCACGGTCAGGGTTTCCGGCTATGCAGTAAATTTTAATAAGCTGACAAAGGCGCAGCAGGATGAGGTCATTTCAAGAACCTTCCACGGATCCATTTAAATCCTGTCTGCAAACTGCTTTGGATGCCGCCTGACAGGAAGATGTTCCGCCTCAGGCGGCATCCATGTTTCTCAGAAAGGAGCACAGCCTTATGATAGGACGCGTACATTCCATAGAAAGCTTTGGTACCGTGGACGGCCCCGGTATCCGCATGGTTATCTTTTTAAGCGGATGCCCCATGAGATGTCTCTATTGCCATAATCCGGATACATGGGACCCCAAAGGCGGCACCCACATGACAGCGGAGGAAATACTGGATCAGTATGAGCAGGCCCGCCCCTTTTACAAAAAAGGCGGCATCACGGTCAGCGGTGGTGAGCCGCTGATGCAGATAGGTTTTGTGACAGAGCTCTTTGAGAAAGCAAAAAAAAGCGGTATCCATACCTGCCTGGACACCTCCGGTGTTACCTTTAACCCGGGCTCCCAGGCAGTCATGGCCCACTTTGACCGCCTCCTGGCTTCCACAGATCTGATACTGCTGGATATCAAGCATATTGATCCAAAGGAACATGTGAAGCTCTGTGCCCAGCCCCAGGATAATATACTGGCTTTTGCCGCATACCTGGAAAAGAAGCAGATACCCGTATGGATCCGTCACGTGGTGGTGCCGGGCATAACGGACCGGGAGGAATATCTGTACCGCCTTGGACGCTATCTGGGCACGCTTAAGAACGTAAAAGCGCTGGATGTTCTGCCTTATCACGACATGGGGAAGGCTAAGTACCGCCAGCTTGGAATCCCCTACCCGTTAGAGGACACCGCCCCCTTGCCTCCTGCAAAGGCGGCAGAGTACCGCAAAATTATTCTTCAGGGAATGCGCGATGAAAGGACCCATTGCTCCTAAATTTATACAATATTCGCTGGTTTAGGAACGATTTTCCTCTTGAATAATTAGACGTTATAGTATAAAATAAAATAAAATAACAATGTAGACAAATCTTAAGGAGGTATTTTATCATGGCATATGTAATCAGTGATGCTTGTGTAAGCTGCGGCAGCTGTGCAGCTGAATGTCCAGTAAGTGCAATTTCCGAGGGAGACAGCCAGTACGTTATTGATGCTGATACCTGCATCGACTGCGGAACCTGTGCAGCTACCTGCCCAACCGGAGCTATTTCCGAAGGCTAATTAAGTATTACATAAGGGTCTCTTCCAGAGGGAAGGGGCTCTTTTTCATATATTCAGCATATATTATTCACAGAATACATGGAGGAATCCAAATACCATGAAAAAACCAGTAATCGGCATAACCCCTTCCCATAATACAGATAACGACGAAATAAGCGTACGCCCCACCTACCTGAGGGCCATTGAAGCGGCAGGGGGCCTGTCCATTCTTCTTCCCCTGGAAGTATCAGCGGAAGACTTAAAGCAGCTTTCCGGGCTGTGCGACGGTTTTCTCTTCTCCGGCGGTCCGGACATTCATCCATTCCTGCTGAGGGAGGAAACACATATGCATTGCGGCAATGTGTCCGTGGCGCGGGATACCATGGAGCTGTCTCTTCTGAAGCTGGCCATGGAAGCCAAAAAACCGGTCCTGGGAATCTGCCGCGGAGCCCAGGTCATCAATGTAGGCCTGGGAGGAGACATCTATCAGGATATTACCAGCCAGGCTGAAACCGGCTTTCCCATTGCCCATAAGCAGCCCTATTCATGCTGCCTGCCCTCACACCATGTGGATGTACAAAGGGATACACTGCTGTGCGGGATTGCTGATGGGAAAACGCAAATCGAAGTAAACAGTTCCCATCATCAGGCCGTACGCAGGATTGCACCCTGCCTCATTGCCAGCGGCCATGCGCCCGACGGCATCATCGAGGCCCTGGAGATGCCGGATTATCCCTATCTTCTGGCCCTTCAGTGGCATCCGGAGTATATGTGGAAGACAGATACTGTGTCCGCCAATATATTTAAAAGCTTTGTGGAGGCCTGCAGGGGATAGCAGGAAGAGCGGACAGCAGGAAGGGCCTGCTGCAAAAAAACAGTTACAGAAAAACGGCTGCAGAAAAACGGCTGCTGAAGAACGGCTGCTGAAAAACGGCTGCTGAAAGGCCCTGCATGATTCACGCTGCAAATATATGCCTGAATCATACAGGGCCGTCTCACTTATCTCCTGTACTTATCTCCTGTATTTATCTTCTGTACTTATCTCTTGTCCTTATCTGCCTACTGCTTATTATCTATCAATTCTCCGGCCATCCGGGCCATATCCTGGGCTGTCATGGGATTATCCATGGCTGTTATGATGTAAACCTTCTCCCCATCCTTCCAGAGCATACTCTGGGCAACCTGGTCCGTTACCGTATCGCTTCCATAAGAGATATAAAGTTCTCCTGCTGCTTCCTTTGCCTTCTCCTCATCGGAGGCCTGATAATCCGGAGGAACAAAACGGTACTGGTCCCTGGTGTAGTTAAGAGTAATCCCATTATGTTCAAATACCTGGTCCGGCTGTCCTTCCTCCTCAAACAGGCTTGTGCCCTGGACTGTAACGAATATATCCGGGCTTCCGTCTTTTTTGTAATGCAGAGAAAAGCTTTCCGCGGACTTTATCACATTTCCATCCTGGTCCATGGCGTCCTGATGGGTGGGCATTCCCATGTCAAACCGGTATCCGTTGCTGAATACTTCGGGGGCATTGGTGGTATAGCCCAGCTTTGTCTCCATTTCTCCCAGTTTATCATAGGTAAAATCATCCAGATGGCTGCCTCCGCCGCTTGTATAAGCAACCTTTCCCGCTGCAACCGCTGTTATGGTGCCCAGTACGCAGATGGCCGCAGCCACCACGAATACACGCTTCATATTCCATTTCTTCATTCCTGATTCCTCCTCTATTTTCCGGTGAACAGAGCGCCGCATTCTCTCTGTATCTGCGGAAGTCACCTGTATGGACTCTGCCCGGCTGCATAGGGCACGGCCTATCTGCTCTTCCAGTTCCTTCTGCGTCTCCGGTTTACTCCGTCTGTTCATAAGGTTACCTCCCTTCCTACCCTCTTGCATTCTTCCATCAATTCCTGTTTCAGATTCGCCCGGGCCGTATACAGCCTGGACTTAACGGTTCCTTCCAGACAGCCCATGATGCCGGCTATCTCCCTGGTGGACATCTGGTTAAAATAGTACAGGACAACGGCTGTCCTCTGTTTGACCGGAAGATTCCTTATTGCCTTATAAAGCTCCTTTTCCTGGGAGCGCATCATGACTTCCTCCAGCACTGAGGCTGTTTCAGGCTCTTCCTTCCCAAACACTTCCTCCACCGGCTGTTCTTTCCTGTTCTTCCTGCAATACCGCCAGGCTTCCCTGGTAAGGGTCTTATAAAGCCAGTTCCCAAAATATTCCGGTTCTTTGATTTTCTTTCGGTTCATCCAGCACAGCACAAAGGTTTCCTGTACAATATCCTCACTGTCTGCATGACTTCCGGATATGAGATATGCCATGCGCAGTATTTTGGGATAATAAAATTCCATCAACCGGTCAAATGCCTGGCTGTCTCCTTCCGCCATGCAGCGTACCAGACCTGCCGTCTCCTGCTCCATGTCCATCCACTCCTTCCATCGTCTCTCTTATTTGGAACCACTTATATATGGAACCATTATATATCCCTTTTGGCTTAACTGCCACAAGGTGTTGTTAATCGGTGCACCTGCTATATAGAGGAGATTGGCGGGCAGACGGTTCATTTTATTTGTAATTATTTTTTGCATTTGCTCTATTTTTACTCCATATCCCAACAAACCCCCATAAAAGTGAGGTTTATGCTTGTCAGAACAGATTATGTCATGTAGAATAATACTGCTGAAATAAAAGAATGGCAGCACCTGTAAATAAAGGAGTTTTCACAAAAGGAGTTTGTAATAATATGAGCATTTTAAACGTAGAGCATTTAAGCCACGGTTTCGGGGACCGGGCTATTTTCCAGGATGTCTCCTTCCGCCTGTTAAAGGGTGAGCACATTGGCCTGATTGGGGCTAACGGCGAAGGAAAGTCCACCTTTATGAACATCATTACCGGCAAGCTCATGCCTGACGAGGGCAAGGTGGAGTGGGCAAAAAACGTGAGGGTCGGTTATCTGGACCAGCATGCTGTACTGGAAAAGGGCATGACCATCCGTGATGTGTTAAAGAACGCCTTCGCCTTCCTTTTTGAGATGGAAGAGCATATGAACCAGATTTGCGATAAGATGGGGGAGGCCGGCGAGGAAGAGATGGCCGCCATGATGGATGAGCTAGGAACCATACAGGACCTTCTCATGGCCCATGATTTCTATATCATTGATTCCAAGGTGGAGGAGGTAGGACGGGCCCTTGGCCTGGCCGACATAGGACTGGACAAGGATGTGACGGAACTCTCCGGAGGCCAGCGCACCAAGGTGCTCTTAGGCAAGCTTCTGTTAGAGAAGCCGGACATTCTTCTGTTGGACGAGCCTACCAACTACCTGGATGTACAGCACATTGACTGGCTGAAACGCTACCTGCAGGAGTATGAAAATGCCTTCATCCTCATCTCCCATGACATTCCCTTCCTCAACAGTGTCATCAACCTGATTTACCATATGGAAAACCAGAGACTGGACCGCTATGTGGGCGATTATGACAAGTTCCAGGAAGTATACGCGGTTAAGAAGTCCCAGCTGGAGGCCGCCTATAAGCGCCAGCAGCAGGAAATTGCGGAGCTGGAGGATTTCGTGGCCAGGAACAAGGCCAGGGTGGCTACCAGGAACATGGCCATGTCCCGCCAGAAAAAACTGGATAAGATGGATGTCATTGAACTTGCCAGGGAAAAGCCCAAGCCGGAATTCCATTTCCTGGAAGCCCGTACACCCGGTAAATATATTTTTGAAACAAAGGATTTAATCATCGGTTATGACGAGCCTCTGTCCCGTCCTCTCAATCTGGTGATGGAGAGGGGCCAGAAAATCGTGCTGGTAGGCGCCAACGGTATCGGCAAGACAACTCTGCTTAAGAGCATCCTGGGCCTTACCCCTGCCCTGAGCGGCAGTGTGGAGCTGGGCGACTACCTGTCCATCGGTTACTTTGAGCAGGAGATGGCGCCCGGCAATACTACCACCTGCCTTCAGGAAATATGGACCGAATTTCCCGCCTATACACAGTACCAGGTCCGCTCCGCCCTGGCAAAATGCGGCCTGACCACGGAACACATCGAAAGCCAGGTCAGGGTGCTCAGCGGAGGCGAGCAGGCCAAGGTCCGGCTCTGTAAACTGATTAACCGGGAATCCAACGTGCTTCTGCTTGACGAGCCCACCAACCACTTGGATGTGGATGCAAAGGATGAACTGAAACGGGCTCTTAAGGAGTATAAAGGCAGTATCCTTTTAATCTGTCATGAACCTGAGTTTTATGAGGGACTGGCAACCGATGTGTGGGATTGTAAGGAGTGGGCGCTGAAGCTGTCCTAGCGTGTGTCTGAAATATAAAAAGAGCCATGAAACCATGAAGGCATTTTCCGCCCCGCCTTCATAGTTTCATGGCCTTTTCTTATTCATCCTCTTTTGAATCCGTTTCAGGACTTCTTGTAAAATAACGCAGCAGACAAAGGGAATTAGCCGACAGCCCGTTGCCGAACAGATTAATATAATCATCCCGTGATGAACGCACATGATCAATGACGGCCTGGCGCCCGCGCTCATAATCCTGGTCCTTAATGGCGTCTATGATGGCCTGATGCTTCATACACGCTTTACTCTGCAGTGAATTTTCCAAAAAAGAGAGAAACCGCATCCTGGTCAGCTGAAGCAGTATCTCATCATGGGCTTTTATAAGCCGCTTATTGTTGGACAGTGCAACCAATTCATTATGAAACTGCTGATCATAAAAAAAATGTTCTTTTGCCTGTCCGGCATCCTTTGTTTCTTTCATCTTATCGGTGATTTCCTGAAGGTTTTCCAGCTGCTCAGGGGTAATCCCATTTCGCCAGGAAAGCATGAAGGCGGTAGTCTCAATCCCTTCCCGAAAATCAAAGAGATCCTGTATATCTTCTTTTGTAATGGTAGAAACACGGTAGTTCTTCTTACCGATTTGTTCTTCCAGCAGTCCCTCATTTTTAAGGCGCATGAGTGCCTGTCTGATGGGGGTACGGCTCATATTCAGCTCCTTGCTGAGAAGATAGTCGGATACGATTTGCCCCGGAAACAGATCGAAATCAAAAATCTGCTGCCGTATGGTTTCATAGGCTTTATTTGTCAAGCTGTTGTCTTTTTCCATCATATCCTCCTGTGACAACTACGTATTAAAACCATTCTAATCCATTTTTCTTAAAAAGTAAAGTTATTAAACCGCGTGGGAAGGAACACGGGAGGGGGTGTGCAAGCCGCTGCACACTTTATGCAGGTATGCCGCGCAAATTTGTGTATCCTCCAGCAGACCATGCTGTATATTCCCCTCCACAGCCACGGTTCCCTTGTATCCGCACTCCATCAGTTTCCTGTATATGGCGGTAAAATCAAGGCTGCCTAGACCCGGATACGCCCGGTTATCATCCGAAATATGCAGATGGGGATAATAATTCATATACTCTGAAAGGGAATCTACCAGCGATGGTTCTTCAATATTCATATGGTATGTATCTGCCAGAAGCTGTATAAACGGACAGTCCAGAAAATTAATCACGTGTGCCCCTTCCTTCAGAGTCCTTATAATAGATGCCTCCTTGTGGTTGGTTGCCTCAATAAGGACCTGCACTTTCTTTTCTTCTATATATGGCTTTAATTCCAGCATGGATTCCAGAAAAAGCCGTTCTGAAACTTCACGGTCACTGCCGGGGCCTCCTTTTAAGAAACCAATTATAATTCCGCAACCCATGGATGCAGCATAATCAATGTTCCTCTTACAACCGTTAACAGCCCTCATCCTTTCCTCAGGAATACCTGAACTGAGTGACAGACCATGTGTTTTCGCATACACTCCCGTTGCCAGCATGTTCATTTTCATCTGATATTCATTTAATAATGACTTTAGTTCCTCTGGTTTTATTAAATCCAAATCAGGTAAGTTTAACTCAACCCCGCAAAAGCCTTCCCGGTGCAAAAGGCCAAATAGTCTTCTCAGTTGGGGAAGCTGCTCCTTTGATTCCAGGACACATTGAAAGCCGGTCCGAAAGGGAAATAATGAATGTTCCATACCTAGTCGATTCCTTTCCACACAAAATAATGATAATTCATTTTAGTTTATCTATAGTTTAAAGCAGAATACAAAATTTGTATACAAAAAATGAATACAAAAAATGGATTCATTTTTTGTGCACAATTACCATTGATAAAAATATAGGCATTTATTACAATAACACCATAGAGACCACTCTAAAAACCAACAAAACATATAATTCGGGAGGCTTTCCAAATGAGAAAAATGATGAAACGTATTGCAGCAGCAACAATAGGAATGGCAATTGTAATGACATCAACCGCTTGCTCCTCCGGCACCGGAAGTACCACGGCAGCTCCGGAGAATAAAGAGACCACGGCCGTTCAATCTGCAGCTGAAGAAAAGAAGGAGGACCCAGCCGCTGCACCGGAAGAAACCTACACTCTGATGTTCGGACATGCCCAGACAGAAACCCATCCATATCAGGCATGTTTCCAGGAATGGGCTGATGCGGTGGCGGAGAAAACAAACGGCGGTCTTGTGATTGACCTTTATCCCAGCAATACCCTTGGATCCGAGGAGGATATTATTAATTCATTTAAGGATTCAGACACAAACTGGGGTTACAACACAGACTTTGCCCGGCTGGGTACCTATGTTCCTGAGCTGGCTATGTTTAACCTTCCTTATTTTGTTGAGACCATGGACGATATTAATGCAGTAAAGGAACTGGACATGGTAAAAGAATGGATTAATAAGCTGGAAACAGAGAACGATATAAAGGTGGTATCCCTTAACCTGGTACAGGGTTACCGAAATGTAGTGGCGGGCAAGCCAGTCCTGAAACCCGACGACTTAAAAGGACTCACCTTACGCTGCCCCAACACGGAAATCTGGCGGGCTGCTGTCAGCTCACTGGGCTGCAGTGTACAGGGAATGGGCCGAGGCGACATCTATAACAACCTTGTGAATAAGGTAATCGACGGCTATGAGGATGTCTATCCATGTATTGTTTCTGAAAGTTATTATGAGATAAAGAATGTGAACACAATCTCCGAAACACATAATATTCTTCTGTTAAATCCTGTGGTAGTCGACGCCGGCTGGTTCAACAGCCTTCCAAAGGAATATCAGGATGCCCTGATTGAGACATGTGACCAGGCATGCAATTCCTGTTCCGACAAAATGCTGGGTGAATTCACCGAGGAGGCAAAGCAGAAGTGTATTGATGAGGGTATGACTGTAATTGACCATTCTGAGATCGACACAGACGCATTCCGCGAGGCTGCCAAGGCGTCTTACGAGCAGCTTGGCCTGACCGATACCTACAATGAAATTATGAGCGCACTTGGTAAATAATCATCCTGAAATGCAGCTTAATGAAAGGTAGAACTGGGAATGAAAAAGTTTTTTGAGATTCTGAATAAAGCGGAGCTTGCAATTACCATGACCTGTGTTGTGGGGTTCACATCCGTGCTGATGCTGGGGGCTGCGGTACGCCTGCTGGGACATCCGCTGAACTGGTGTAATGATGTGGCACTGCTCATGTTGGCCTGGACCACCTTTCTGGGCGGTGACGTGGCCTTTCGGGCAGGCAGAATGGTGAATGTGGATATATTGATTGCCAAACTGCCGGTCAGGTTCCAAAAGGCCGTTGCCGTCATGGTATATGCTGTTTTATTGGTAATGATGTTCATAATGGTAAAACAAGGTGCCCTGCTTTGTGTGAATGTGGGCAAAAGAACGCTGGAGGGCATTCCCTTTCTCAGTTACGTGTGGGTTGCCGCCTCTATTCCGGTAGGTTTCTCCCTGATGTTTATAACGGCTGTCAAACGTCTGTATGACCTGATGATGTCATCAGATACAACCGTCATTTCAAAAATGTAAGGAGAACGACAATATGATATATGTTTTTATAGTATTCCTTATTTTCCTGGTAATGGGTGTACCGGTTGCATTTGCAATCGGTGCGTCCGGTATGGTATTCTTCCTGTTAAACACCCATTTTCCGCTGACACACATTGCGCAGCTGCCTTTAACCCAGGTCCAGAGCATTTCCATGCTTGCCATCCCCCTGTTCATCCTGGCCGGCAACCTTATGAATAACGGAGGGGTTACAAAACGCCTTGTCAGTCTTGCCACCCTTTTAACCGGACATATGAGGGGCGGGCTTGCTCAGACCAGCGTGGTCTTAAGCACTCTGATGGGCGGTGTGTCTGGTTCCGCTACGGCAGATGCAGCCATGGAAGCCCGGCTTCTGGGGCCTGACATGATAAAAAGCGGATATTCCAAGGGGTTCTCTGCAAATGTCCTTACATTCACCTCACTGATTACTGCCACGATTCCTCCGGGGGTGGGTCTTATCATATACGGCACTACAGGCAGCGTCTCCATCGGAAAGCTTTTTTCAGCAGGCATCTTTGTGGGCTTATATATGATGATTGTTCTTATGGTATCTGTGGCAGTCATTGCCCGGATGCGTGGTTATAAACCGGTAAGGCAGAACCGGGCTACATGGAAGGAAATCGGTATCAATCTAAAGGAAACGGTTTGGGCTGTCATGTTTCCGGTCATCCTTTTAGTAGGCATCCGGATGGGATTCTTTTCCCCATCTGAAGTCGGGGCCTTTGCCTGCTTCTACTCTGTATTTGTAGGCGCCTTTATCTATAAGGAGCTGACCATCAAATCCTTTATAACCGCTTTAAGAGACAGCATCGCGGATATCGGTTCTATTATGATGATTGTTTCCATGACGGCACTGTTTGGCTACGGCATACCCATTGATAAGATACCTCAGAAAATGACCACATTTATTACCGGCATCACCACCAATCCCTCCCTGGTGCTAATCCTTATTATTATCCTTCTGGTATTTGTGGGGATGTTTATGGAAGGTTCCGTGGTGATACTGCTTCTGACACCAATCCTTCTTCCTATGTGCCAGTCTGTGGGAATTGACCCGGTGCACCTTGGACTTCTCATGTGTGTCATTGTAACCATGGGAGTAAACACACCGCCTGTGGGTATGAGTATGTATACGGTTAATACAATCCTGGATTGTTCCCTGCAGGAGTATACTAAATCCATGATTCCATTCCTGGCTGCAATTCTTTTAGCCATTGGGTTGCTTGCATTTTTGCCGGATGTTGTTTTATTTCTGCCTCGCCTGTTGTATTAAAATGGTTTAAAACAGAAAGGAACGTATTTGCATGAAAAATATAAGGGATTGTTTTGTTTTAAACAATGGGGTTAAGATTCCTTGTGTGGGCTACGGCACATGGAGAACCCCGGATGGTATTGATACGGTTAAGGCTGTCAGGGAAGCAATTGGCTGCGGATACCGGCATATTGATACAGCCCAGCTTTATGGAAATGAAGAAAGCGTCGGAAAGGGTATTAAGGAATCCGGTCTTAACAGAAGCGAGCTGTTTGTCACCACGAAGCTGAAGAATACGGACCAGGGATACGACAGTACCCTTAGGGCATTCGAGGGAAGCATGAAGCGCCTGGGATTGGATTACCTTGATCTATATTTAATCCACTGGCCTGTACCGGCTGTCTTTAAGGATGACTGGAAACAGGTCAGCAGGGACACATGGCGGGCCTTTGAACGCCTGTATGAGGAAGGATTGGTCCGTTCCATCGGGCTGAGTAATTTCCTGCCCCACCATATAGACAATATTGAGGTTTCAGCCCATATAAAGCCAAGTGTGGACCAGCTGGAAATCCATCCTTTCTTCACACAGAAAGAAACCGCTGCCTATTGCCGCAGAAAGGGTATACAGGTTCAGGCATGGAGCCCTCTGGGCCATGGAACCATTCTGGATAATCCTGTTATAAAGGCAATCGGACTGAGGTATCATAAGACTGCCGCGCAGACAGCTCTGCGTTGGGAGTTACAGCAGGATATCCTGCCGATTCCCAAGTCTCTGAATCTGGAAAGAATGGCCCAGAACGCAGATATATTTGATTTTAACCTGACACCGGAGGAATGCCTGCAGATAACAGGACTTGGAGAAACAGGAAGGACTGGTCCTGATCCTGACAACATTGATTTTTGATATGAAGGTTATGGTTTTCCATAGTTTCTGCAAGTATATTATGAATAACTCTAAAAGACTGGTATTAGCATGTTTTATACTGCTTTTACCAGCCTTTTAAATTTTAGCATCGTCACTAAAGGACATTCCTAATATTTTCTCCTGACCCGTCTGTATAAACAGTAGTATTTTTCTGTACACAGGATAGATGTCTGCACTTCTGACTGATACTATCCCTGCAAAATCCAACAACATTTTTAGCATGATTTTACAAAACACATTCCCACATTCAGGCCCCATTTCCTCCCATTCGCGGACAAATTCCACACATCCCCCCATTCAATGCTATAATGGAACCATCAGTACTGAGTACAGCGGCATACCGGGAAACCGCACCATTCTCACTGAAAGGAGCTGCATCCATGAACCTTAACTGGAAAACCATTTTAAAAAAGGCAGGTATCATCCTGCTGTCCACACTGCTCTTCGCCCTCTGCTCCGGCCTTCTCTACATTACAAAGATGGCCGGCTCCATCAATATTACCCGGCCGGAGGATGAACCGGAGCTGGCCTCCGCCATGACCAATGAAAACCTGGACACAGAGACCCGGGAAAAGCTGGGCGGATACTGGACCATTGCTGTCTTTGGCGTGGACAGCCGCAACGGAAAACTTGGAAAAGAAAATAATGCCGATGTACAGATGCTGTGCTCCATCAACAGGGATACTGGTGAAATACGCCTTGTATCATTATACCGCGATACATTTCTGATGAATGACACCGCAAACAGCGGATATGGAAAACTGAACCAATCCTACTTTCTCCAGGGACCATCCGGCAATATCTCTGCCATTAACACAAACCTGGATATGAAGGTGGAGGATTTCGTGTCCTTTAACTGGAACAGCGCAGCTGATGCCATCAACCTTCTGGGAGGCGTAGACATAGAACTGTCCAAGGCGGAGTTCTATTATATCAATGCTTTTATCACGGAGACAGTGAACATCACAGGAATCCCCTCCACCCATCTGGAAGGACCCGGCATGCAGCACCTGGACGGTGTTCAGGCTGTTGCCTATATGCGCCTGAGGCAGATGGACACAGACTTTAAGAGGACCGAACGGCAGCGTTCTGTTATTGAGCAGGTATTTGACAACGCCAGGAAGGCAGATATTTCCACCTTGATTCAGGTATTCCATACAGTGGCGCCTCAAATCATGACCAGCATAAGCGAGGAAGAGTTTATGGATATTGCATATAATATAAAAAACTATCACATAAACGGTACGGCCGGTTTTCCTTTTGAACAGACCACCGCAAGCCTGGGCAAGATAGGCAGCGTGGTCATTCCCAGCACCCTGGAATCCAATGTAGAAGAATTGCACCGTTTCCTGTATGACGATGATGACTACATCTGCTCCGGTCCGGTCCGGGACATCAGCAGAGAAATCATAAAAAGGGCTGTTAAAAATTAAGGAGTTATGAGTATGATACGAATTGCTGTCTGTGACGATGAACCCTGCTTTACACAGCAGATTAGCCATGTCATCGCAAACCATGCCAGGGACATATCCCCGTCCCCGGAAACAGTGCTTTACACCAGCAGCGGCCAGCTGCTTTACGATGTGGAGGAGGGCGCCCACTTTGACCTTCTGCTGCTGGATATTGAAATGCCTGAAAAGGACGGAATGAGCCTGGCCGCATCCCTGCGCCGCCATCTTCCCTTGTCCCTGATTATTTTCATCACCTCCCACACCCAGTACGCGGTAAAGGCATATGAACTGTCTGTTTTCCGCTACATCCCCAAGTCCGAGATGGAAACCTGCCTGCCTCTGGCACTTAAGGATGCCAGCCGCATTCTGAAACAAAGCTCTTCAGATACCTATATTATCGAATCAGCCAGAAGGATTCAGAAACTGTCCGCGGAGGATATCATCTATGTTTATAAGCAGCAGAAATACTCTGTCATAGACGCAAAAGGCGGAGAGATTCCTGTGCGCAAGCCCCTGGCCCAGGTACTGGAGGAGCTGAACACCTTAACAGCGGGAGGCACCGGCCGTTTTCTCATGGTAGAGCGTGGATATATCGTGAACCTGTTCCATGTGGAAAAACTGGAGGACGAGCAGATATACCTGGACAATGGCTCTGTCCTTCCGGTCAGCCGGAACCGCCTTAAGGAAACCCGTGAAGCTATAACAAGGTATTGGAGGAAAATGCTATGACTATGAACCACTGGTATCAGTCCATGTACCAGATGTTTGAACTTGTTTCAGACTTCATTGAAGCGTGGCTCTGCTATGGCTTTGTGGGGCTGTTCCTGCCGGACCGGGTCAGGGGAAAGGTGCTGTTTTTTATTCTGTCCCTGGTGCTGGTGGGTTCTGTCCGGGCCATGGATATACTGGGCATAGACCCTATGATATCCACTCTTTGGTTTGTATTTTATATCTGTATGACCACGGTGGTACTGTTCCAGGTGAATCTGTTTTATGCAGTGTCCCTTGTTAGCTTTTATATTCTGTGCCTGTACGTGATCAATTATTTCTGCATGTCCGTCATGGGGGTCATTGCCGGCAACCGCCAGTTTGCGCAGTTTATCCTGAACCAGCTGTCTCTGCTGCGGTGCATTTATCTGGCTGCGGATACCGCTCTTTTGTTTTTGTTATATATGCTTATCAGACGCGCCTTTAAGGGGGGACTGCTCTACAGCCCGCGGATGCTGTTCACCATTTCCCTTCTGGGCATTCTGGGCATTACCTTCCTGTCAGTGGTCACCCTTCAGGATATCTCCGTGATTACCCTGTTCAGCTGGAGCCTGTGCCTCGTCATGGTGCTGTGTTTTATTTTTCTCCTGCTCTTTTATTCCAATTACATGAAGGAGCATGAGCTCAGAAGCATTCTTGAACTGAAGGACCAGATGGTGCGCCAGGAATACGAAATGGTCAGGCAGCTTCAACAGGAACAGCAGTCCCTTTCCCATGACCTGAAGAACCACCTTTTAGTCATGGACACCATGCTGAAGGAAGGAAAATACCAGGAAGCCCGTAATTATATCGGCCAGCTGGGCATTCCCCTGGAGCGCCTGGCACCCTCCATATGGACCGGCACCTCCACCCTGGATGTGCTCTTAAACCATACCAGAAACCGCTGCATCCAGTCTCATATAACATTTACGGTACAGGCCGACGCCGTTGATTTGCGCCCCATGGAGGACCAGGATATATGCAGTCTCTTTGCCAACCTCCTGGACAATGCCTATGAAGCCGCCCATTCCATGCCTGATGGACAGGGCTGGATTCTCTTTAAGATGAGAAAGGCCAGGGAAATGCTCTTCTTAGATATTTCCAACTCATCGCCCGCACCTCCCTGTGTCAAAAACGGCGCCCTGATCTCACGCAAACAGGATGGACGGCTTCACGGCCTTGGACTTAACAGGGCATCTGCCACTGCGCAGGAATACGGCGGCCAGCTTACCTATGAATATGAAGGCGGTGTGTTCACGGCCAGCATAAGTTTCCTGGGAGGAGTTAAGGGACGGGGATTAGAGGAGAGGGGTTAGAAGAGAGGGGCTAGAAGAGATGGGTTAGAAAACAGAATTTCCAGAAAAGGTCAAATAAAAAATGACCCTATTTATATAAGGCCATTTTTTACTCTACAGGTCGATTCTGAAATCGTCTGAACCCTCGCCGTTTACCACATAATAGGCTGCATTCTGTTCCGGTGATATGTACAGCTCCATGGACTTGATTACGGTTCCCGGATGAGACTTCGCATATGCTTTCTCTGCCTGCGCCAGTACATCCTTTGCAGCTACCTGCCTGCCGCCGAACTCCACTACAACGCTCTTCTCAATCTCCGGTTTTACAGTCTCTTTTACTGTTTCCTTTATTTCTTCCTTCGCAGCTGCCGCGGGTTTCTTCACAGTCTCTTTCACTGCTTCTTTAACCGCGGGCTCATCTGCCTTTTTAATATCTTCTGCTGCCTTAACCTCTGCTGTCTTCTTAACCTCTGCTGTCCTGTTCTGCGCGGCGCCTGTCTGCGCTGCCGCTGCCGCAGTCCTCTTTGGTCTTGCCATGTTAGTTCCTCCCTAATTTCAATCCGATTTCCAGTGTCAATGGGGATTATACGGCAGTCCCCTTTTTTTGTCAATGTCGCGGATATGGAAAATAAACCGCCAAACAATGGCCTTTATGGAAATTTTTTAAGCATATACTGACAGATTGTCATACTTCTTTATGGCATTTGTCACATTCCGATTGGGAAATCAGTTTCCGGGCCCTGTCCGGGAACCAGGCAAAGGCTCCAGACGACGGAACCATGGAAAATTCCATTATTTTTCCGGTGGACGGATGAGGAAATGCCAACCGGCAGGCGCACAGGGCCAGAGGCCGGCGTGCATCCCCAAAGCTGCTTTTTTTCCTTCCTCTGTCCACAGTCATGGTTGTGGATTTTGTGGATAACCCGCCTCCATATCGTTCATCTCCATACAAGGAAGTTGCATGTCCGGCAAATTGTACCCTTATCTGGTGGTGCCTTCCTGTAAGCAGCTCTATATCTATTAGGGATACTATCTGCTCCTGGTTTTTGGGGTTGTTGATAACTTCCAGAACCCTGTAATTAAGAACTGCTTTTTTGCTGTTTTCGTCGGACTTATCCACAATCTTTGATGTGTTGTTTTCCTTGTAGTGGCGCAGATAATCCACATATGTCCCCTGTTTATCCACAGGTTTTCCACAAACCACTGCCAAGTATGATTTTTTTATTTTTCCGGCCTGCAAAGCGGCGCTTAATGATGCTGCGGATTTCTGGTTCAGTGCATATACCATGATTCCCTCCACCGGCTTATCCAGTCTGTGGATAACCCCCACATAAGGCGGCTGGGCTGTGGATACTCCCTGTGGATGGTTGTGGATATCCTGTGGATTATGTAGATAACGGCGTATCTCACTTACCATATCAGGCGCAAAGCCTCTTGACACCTGGGACTCCAATCCCGCGGGTTTTTGCACTACTATAATATCTTTATCTTCATATAATATTGGTACCATACCTCGACCTCGCTTATCTGTCTGTCTCCTGTACAGACGATTCTAAAGGAACGCTTTTGATTATACCATAGTTTTGCCTCTGCCCGGTTGATTATATTCAGAAATTAGTTTTACATTCAAAGTAATTCTTAAAAAGTATTGCATATTTTTGGTCTTAGGTGTATAGTATATAATACAAACATATGTAGTATTCAAAACTACATTGTAGGGTTTTGATTAAACTGTACTGTGTTTTTAATAAAAGGAGGCTGGATACTATGACAGCAAAATTAAAACGCGGGATTACCAAGGTTAAGGATCCCGGCAGCGCATTGACCCATTTCATTGCTATGATTCTGGCTATCATCGCAGCCATACCGCTGCTCTCAAAGGCAGGACATGACTCCGGACATATGCATATCAGCGCACTGGCAATTTTCATTCTGAGCATGATTGGCCTTTATGCGGCCAGCACGATATACCATACCCTGGATATCTCCCCTAAGATTAATAAGCTGCTGCGCAAGATAGACCATATGATGATTTTTATTTTGATAGCAGGCACCTATACGCCTGTATGCATGATTGTCCTGGGCGATAAAACCGGCTGGACCATGCTGACCCTGGTGTGGGGCATTGCTATTGTGGGTATCCTTATCAACGCTCTGTGGATTACATGCCCTAAATGGTTTTCGTCCCTGATTTACATTGCCATGGGATGGGTATGCATACTGGCTATAACCAAAATATTGAGCTCCATGCCCAGGGCAGGCTTCATGTGGCTTCTGGCAGGCGGTATCATCTATACAGTGGGCGGCATTATTTATGCCATGAAACTTCCGTTCTTCAACTCCCGCCACAGGTATTTTGGTTCCCATGAGATTTTCCATCTCTTTGTTATGGGCGGAAGCCTCTGCCACTATGTGATGATGTACCGCTTTGTGGCATAAGGTTTAATTAGGTATAAATACAGAGAACACTGCTTCTGATATGAAATCAATGATTTCATACCGCAAGCAGTGTTCTTTTCTCTTGTATGCAGTTTCGGCAGCAGTCTCAAGGTCAGCTTATCCTCTGGAAACCCGTTTTCTTTATCAGATGTTCCTTCTCTGCCCTGCTCATATGTTTAATGGCATATTCCCTGCTCATGGCTTCCTGTTTTGTCTCAAATGCCTCATAATAGGACAGCACCACCGGACGTCTGGGTTTGGTATACTTGGCTCCTTTACCCTGGTTATGGACCTTCAGACGCTTGTCCAGGTCATTGGTCCAGCCGCAGTAAAACGTGCCGTCCGCACAGGTGAGGATATAGGTATAATTCATGGATATCCCTTCCTTCCCGGTAAATAAACTCCTGACAGCAATAAAAGGGCGTCCCTTTAAGGGAGTGCCCTTCCTGTTTTATTTTATCAGATAATGCCGGCTATGTAAACGGTAATAACGCTTGCAACACGTCATCACCGCCCAGGTTGCCCTGTAATCTATGATTAAAGCACCAGCTGGATGCGCGGCACAACCAGATAGAAGGTATTTTTCTGAATCACATCTATACCTTATTATATCGCGCATACCCTTAAAATGTGCATAAAACACATTTAATATTCCTCTAAAATCTTCTGCCTCCGCCTCCATGGCTCCTGCCGCTGCTGGACCGGTGGGTGGAACTTCGCCCTGAGCTTCGTCCTGAACCTCCGGATGAATGATTCTGTGAGGGCCTTGGTATAGGGGCCGATGTAACAAATTTGCGAATCAGATTATCTCCTGCGTCCCCAAAGGCAAATTTGGCATCTGCCCGGTAGGCCAAAAGGCTTTTTGCTCTCTCCCGCCCGGTGGGCTCCATAGAATAACGCCGCTTCACTCCCATGCACACCGAACCTGCCACCCCGGCTGACACCAGGAATGCAAACACTCCCTCATACCAGCGAATGCTTCTGTAGATACTGATTTCCCCTGTTTCCGTGTCGTAATTATACTGTCCCCTTTGTATTCCCCTGTCCACATAATACTCCACATCCTTCAGGAATTCAGCTGCCGCCCCTGCATAATCACGGGTTTTCAGGGAATAGGCCACATCATCCTGTATCTGTTCGATTCGCTGGTCTGTGAGAATCCGTATCATATTACCGGTGGTGGATACATAGCCCTCACCTCCATAGCTGCCGGGACTGTCCATATAAATCAGAAACAGCACACCGCTGGCTTTTCTGCCCGTGCCCAGTCCGTTCTGATCGTAAAAATCATCTGCGTATTCACTGGCCGTATGGCTTCCGTCATTATAAGCAGTGACCACCGCCACATCCATTCCGGTCTTTTTCCTGCACCGGGCAATCAGTTCCTCCAGCTTTCCGGCTTCCTCTGATGTTATGAGATCCGCTTCATCGAACAGCCTGTGGGCCTCCTTATGGTTCTGGTCCTTATCATAATTCTTGTCCTTATTATAGGACTGAGTCTTGCCATATGCCCCGGATTCCTGTGCCTGGGAATCCGGTATGCTGCCTGCCCCGCTCCAGACTCCCAGGCACACCACGGCTGCCGAAATCGCCAGGAACCTGAGCCATCTAACCATTCTGCGTCCTGTCATCCTAAGAAATACCCTCCTGTCATAAGTAATAAAAACAGCGGAAGGAACACAGAGAAAAAGAGAATTATAATCTTCTTCCTGTCCACAGGCAGCTTTCCGCAGATTTTTCCGGTCTGCCCGTTGAGAGCGAAATAGTATATCTTTCCCCTGGCCTTGTCATTATATGTAAGGGTCCATACGGGAAGCAGGGCATAACTCCATTTCTCATCCCGTATGCCTGCTTCCTTTTTGCGCACCTGCATACTGCTGTAGCTCCCGGCCTGGTCCTGAAGGCTTTGAAGGGCAAACTGCCTGACCTCTGTCTGCACGTCCAGCACAAACTGTTCCTTTTCCATATCCCGGTTCTCGGCCAGGAATCCGGAAAGATAACCCATGGAGAAATCCTCTTTTTCATTCATTCTGTATGGAAGCACACTGTCCACCAGCTGCCGGTTGGCCTTTCTCAGGCCATTTCTGGCCACATGGTCCACCTCCATGGTTCCCTGGCGTTTTACGTCGTATACCGTTGTCTCCGTATACCTCATGCCTGCGGTATCCCACGTCCTGAGCCTGGTCCCCTGGGCGTCCAGCTCCCCGTCCACCCGGCAGCTGTAAAGCCAATACGGGAAATAAACCCCGCTCATGCTCTCAATCTGTTTTTTATTGTAAAATGTCTCCGGCACATACTTTTTTCTTCCTATCCACTGGGAAAAAATCTCCTCCGCTTTCTGCCTGTCTATCTGGAAGGGTATTACATAATCCGGTCTGAACTGCCCTTCCAGCCGTCCTGCCAGCACCACCGGATTATGGCAGTAATAGCAGAAAGTCGCTGCGGTGGTTTCGTCCGTCACAATCTGGGCTCCGCAGCTGGGGCAGGTATAAAGTACCGGCTGTGCCCCTGCACCGCCCGGCTCCCGGCGCTCCTGTTCCCGGCGGTCCTGTTCCTGGAGTCCCGGTTCCTGGTGTTCCGCTTTCCTGCGCACCAGTTCCTGACTCAGACTTTCCAGTTCCTCCTGGGTAAAATCAGACAGGCAGTATTCACAGTGGTATTTCTGTGAAGACGGGTCAAATACAAGGCCTCCGTCACAGTTGGGACATTTGTAGGTTATGGCTGCCATATTCTCTCTCTCCTGTAATCACAGCATTTAAGGCCTTGGTTTCCCGCATTCGCTGCAGAATTTTCCTGTATTCATGTTTCCGCAGGCACAGGTCCACGGTGTATCGGGACGGGGATGGCCGCACTCGCCGCAGAACTTACCCGTATTAGAGGTCCCGCAGCCGGGGCAGGTCCATGCGCTGCCCGGCTGTGTTCCGGGCATCTGGCCGGCCATTCCCGCGCTGCCCGGCTGCATTCCGGCCATCTGGTTGGGCACAGCCCACTGGCTTCCGGCCGGCTGGACGCCCGATGGCTGGTTTCCCATTGGCTGGTTTCCCATTGGCTGATTACCCATTGGCTGGCCTCCCATCGGCTGACCTCCCGCCGGCTGGCCTCCCATCGGCTGATTGCCCGCTGGCTGACCTCCCGCCGGCTGGCCTCCCATCCCCGGCATTCCGGTATTTCCGGGCATCTGGCCCGGGGCCTGGTTCATCTGCATCTGCTGCATGTTGGTGTTGGATGCCGCGCCCATGAAGCCGCCGCCCATCTGCATTCCCATCCCCATGCCCATAAAACCGGCCATGGCTCCGCTGTCGTTGGAACCTGCATTTTTAAGCCCCTCTGCAATGGTGGTCTGCACATACCCCTCCCTGATTGACGGATCACTCATCATAGCGCCCCGGTTCCTCAGATTAATCAGGTTCTGGGATTCCTCGTCGTAGGTAATGCTGGCAATACCCACTGCCTGTATCTCCATGCCCCGCATCCGGGTCCATTCCTCATCCAGCGTCTGGGCCATATACTGTCCCAGCTCCCGGCTCCTGGATGTGACGTAGGATATCCTGGTGCCGTCTGCCGACATCTGGTTGATGGATGTCTGCAAAGCCTCCAGGAATTCCGACAGGTACTGCTCATTGATGGAGTCTATTTCCACATGGTCTGCATTCTTTGGAATGACCTCAGCGTAAAATTTAATGGGGTCTGTGACTTTGATGGAATACGTTCCATGGGCCCTCAGGAACAGCTCTGCATTGTAAAAGTTGTCAAAATAATTCACCGGGTTGCGGGTGCCGAATTTAATTCCCTTTATCTCCTGAAGGTTGACATAATATACCTTCTGGGACCCCGATGTCACGCCTCCGAAACGGATACGGTTAAATGACTCCTTCAAAGCCTCTCCAAACTGTCCGTTAAACATGGAGGGCATGGAGGAATGGCTGACCTTGTAGTAGCCTTCCTCCGCCGTATAATCCACTATTTTTCCGCCGTCCACCAGCATCATAAACTGGTTGGGATACACATGGATGACGGAACCGTCTGACACGATATCAGATGACCCCTTTGTATTAGACCCCTTTCCCCTGCGCACCTGGACGCCCCGGACAAAGACGGTTCTGTCCCCCATATCATCCGGCTCTACGGCCTCCAGCCACTGGTCTGCCAGGGCTCCTCCCACTGCTGTGGTAACTGCTTTAATGATTCCCATGATTAATCCCCTTTCTTAGCTGCCTTCTTCTGTCTGCGCCTGCGCTTAACCGGCTCCACTGCCTTGATAGCCACCCAAATCATCAGTGCTGCTATGGACAGCTGAATCACAATGCTGATGATAATCCAGTTCTCCATCACAAAACCAGTGGACTGCATCCCAAAATATCCCGCCATCTTGGCTGTGGGCGCGCTGCCTCCCATCTGTCCGTTTATGATGGTATAAAATGTAGCCGCAGGATTAATAAGCAGCAGATAAATCACATTTCCCGATGATGGTTTGACCACATTTTCCCCGAATCCATAAGCCGCCACAGAATTGTTTATATTCATGGAGGACAGGGAGAGCGAAAACTTATTTATGAAGTATGTCCCGGCCACCACGGCTATCAGAACTCCGTAGGTAACTACCGTGGATATGGTTGACCGCTTGAACAGGGCTGAGAAACAGATTCCCAGGCTTCCCGCAAAAAAGGCCACTGTTATATAGCACATAAGAAGGGACAGGATGTCCTGCCAGGTGATTCCCCCATAGACAAATACCATGGCCACTGCCGGGAAACTGGACACAATCAGCAAAAGCAGCGTGCTCAGCGCGCTCATCAGCTTCCCAATTACCACCTGTGACGCCGTCATCTGGGTGGTGAGCATCAGTTCCAGGGTCTGCCTCTCCCGCTCCCCGCTTATGCTGGCCGCTGTCACGGCCGGCACTATAAACATCAGCAGTATAAACTCAATGGTGGTGACGAACTCATACATATCCATAAAGCTGCTGTACTGGATAACCGCTGTGGACTCTACCTGGGCCACGGCGGAATACATGTTGAGCAGTGTAACCATGGACAGGATTCCGTTGAACAGCACGATTATGAGGGGCAGCCGGATACTTCTGGAACTGACCTTCATCTCCCGGCTATAGACCGGATTTTGCATCATAAGACAACACCACCCTTTCCTCTTCATGTTCTGTCAGCTGCATAAATACGGATTCCAGGCTTCCCTTTTCCCGGGTGAATCCGTTAACCAGCACATCGCTGTCAATGAGCTGCTGGAGCAGCAGGGCCTCGTCCTGGGCATCACCTGCAAACCGTACGCAGATATCCTGCTCCCGCAGGGATATAGTCTGCACGCAGGGATGGCTCTTAAGAATGGACAGCGCCTTGTCTATGTTGGTGAACACAGATATGACCAGCGGGTTGGAGGTATTGACCCTGGACAGGATATCGTCTATATTTCCCTCCAGCACCATCCTCCCCTGGTCTATGATTCCTATATCCGTACAGAGCTCGGACAGCTCAGACAGGACATGGGAACTGATTACTATGGTTTTACCCGACTCCTGGAGCTCCTTTAATATTTCCCTGAACTCAAAGCGGGTTCTGGGATCCAGACCTGATGTGGGTTCATCCAGTATAAGGATGGCCGGATCGTGAATCAGGGCCCTGGCCAGGCACAGCCTCTGCTTCATACCCCTGGACAGTCCGTCCACAAAGAAATCCAGTTTATCCTCCAGCCCCACCTGCTCCAGCAGGGCCGTATATCGTTTCCTTGCCACCAGACCGTTTATGTGGTGGCAGGCCGCAAAGAATTCCATGTATTCCGACACGGTCAGGTTATCGTAAACCCCGAAAAAATCAGGTACATAGCCAATCATGGATTTGAGCTTTCCCAGGTCAAAACGGGCGTTCATGCCGTTTATGGTAATCCTGCCTTCCTCTGCCTCCAGGAGTCCTGTCATGATTTTAATGGTAGTGGTCTTTCCGGCTCCGTTGGGCCCCACAAACCCATAGAGGGCGCCGGTCTCCACCGTCATGTCCAGGCCGCTTAATGCGTGGTATTTTCCGTATATCTTGTGTAATCCTCTTATCTCCAGCATTATTTACTCCTTCCTGTGACAGTCAGTATGGGCAGCATGATATTCCAGGTGTAATCGCCTGTGGCATCGTACACATACTTGATGGTCAGGGTGTTGCCCGGAGACAGGTATGGCTCCAGATCTTCCCTGTCATAGGACTGGACATGGGTATCCATGGAATCATACGTGCCGGTATTGTAATTATAGAAATACATATTGCCGGCAAAGGGCACCGTGTAATAATACCGCATGCTCTGCACCACCTCATCGCTCATCTGGTGGAAGGACAGCTTCTCCACCTCGATGTCATTTCCCAAATAATACTCTAACATAACCGGAGTCAGGCCGTACATGCTGTTGTTGGACTCGTAATACTCGCCGGACAGCACGTTGGGCTGCTTCTGGAGCGCGGACCTGTATATCATGCCATCCTGTTCATAGTTGACATCAATGGAGGATGTAAGCAGGGTGGAACCATACGTCTCATAGTTGGAGGACTTTAAAAATTCTGTCTCCTCCTTCTCATTGCTGAATCCCAGTACCCTGGCCTCTGAATGGTAGCCTGACAGATAGTTGCCCATATAGAAGGACAGAAGGTTGGTCCTCTCCAATGCCTGCACATAGGACGCATCCCGTATATCCTTATCCTCCTTATAGCGGGAAGCCCCTGTAATCTGCTCTGCCATGGCATAGCCGAAATTAGTGATTCCGTATATGACCTTCATACCGTCCAGGCTTACAGTCTCACCCGGCTCCATGTGGCCAATGAGAATCATCTGATTATACAGAAGTATGGCCACATTGTCCACTTCCTGGCTGTAGTTGTTGGTCAGGGTTCCCGTCACCTTACCGTCAAATGAATTCACATCGCCTGTAAATCCCTCCTGCTGTCCGTTTTCCGTGCGGCGCTCCATCATAAAGAACTTGGAGTTGAACGCGCCCACATTGTCGGACCTGAGCCTGGTTCCCTCCTCATCGTAATGTATGGTTATAGACGGCGTCTCCTCACCCGTAAATTTGGGCAGGGGCCCCATATTGTAGTAAGCGCTTCCCGTAATGGGGTACAGGGTGTATTCCGGATTCAAAGTTACGGAGTACGGTTTATTATAGGGAGCCCGCATGTTGATGAATGTGGTTTCCGAAATCTCATCCCTGTCCGTATCCTTTATGGTTGCATAGGTAAAGAAGGGGCCTGTGAACCTGGTGCTCATCCCCATAAGAAGGACCATGCCGGTACAGCACAGGGACAGAATCCCCACAGACAGCTGGTAATACTGGCGCATCCCCCTCTGTTTCCAGAAGAAGTAGAGGCCGGGTCCGGCCAGGGCCACATAGGCCACTGCCAGGGTCACATACAGCCCCACCTTTGGAAGGTTATTGATATTGCCTGTATTAATCAGTCCCTGGACTGACCAGAACTGGCTGGAAGTGCTGCCGTCCATGGCGCTGGCCAGCCCGTTTATCTTATCTTCACCCAGAAGGGTGGTAAACAGGTTGTCAATATAGGAGATATTGGCCTGGCAGAATTCCTCTATGTCCACGAAATCATACATGGCCACGGCTACCAGTCCGCTGCCAGCTGAAACCGATGAGAGGACGGACAGCTCATCGCTGCCCAGCACCTCGGTGCCGCCTTTCAGCATGACATCCGTGCAAACCAGGGGGATGGACGCGCCTTCCGGCCGGTCCACCGCGTATTCCACACCCATGTTGATGATACGTTCATCCGGTTGGGGAAGGGGCTGCTCCAGAAGTTCCTTTCCAAAGCCCCTCAGGGTATCCTCTCCTCTTTCCCCGGTTCCTATGAGCAGAACGCCGCCTTTGCGGACCCACTCCCACACAGCCTCTATCTGCTGACCTGACAGCTTTCCGGAATCAAAATCCGTTATCAGCAGCACATCCAGCTGATCCAGGCCCAGCTCCGACGCCGGCAGAGTGGATGCCGTCATCTCGATGGTCTTGGTCCTCAGGGTACTGTAATTGACACCCACACCATTAAAATACAGAAGCTCCGCCGGGTTGTCACTGAGCACACCGATAAAAAGCTCTGCTGTCTCCAGGTTCAGATTCAGCTTCAGGCGTTTGCTTACCACCTCATTTCCATTCTCATCCAGCAGGCGCACATACATCTGGTCCACCCTTGCCCCCAGCGATATGCTCACTGATTTGTTTACGTTTCCGCCAGGTTCGATTTCAACCGGGTACTCATACCGGTATACATCATAATCCAGATTCATGTTATATCCCTGAAAGTCCGACTCCATGGCCAGGATACACAGGGTTCCATTAAACGCCTGGCCGGACTGGCTGGACAGCTCGATTTTAAGGGGCAGGAAACGGCCGCTTTTCGCAGTATTCTGATAACCGTAGACCACGTCCATGGCCACAGGTGATTCCACGGTTTCCTCCTTGGCAACCGTGCTGTCCGTCCCCAAAGCCTGGGCTCCCAGGGACTGGACCGTGACAGACGCTGCCAGCATTAAGCCAAAAAGGGTGCTTTTCAGCGCCCTTTTTATTTTCTCTGGAAATATCCGCATGTTACACTTCCTCATCCTATATTCTCCGTTCAAGTCAGCTAATGGTTCCAAAATTCTCTTTATTGATGTCAAAATTCACCTGAAGCTTTACCGTGAACACGGTGCCGTCCAAATCGCTGGTCACATTGATGGTTCCCCCGTGCATGTCCACTATTTCCTTTGCAATGGCAAGTCCCAGGCCCGTGCCTCCCGTACTGCTGGAACGGGACTGTTCCACTCTGTAAAACTTGTTGAATATCAGAGGCAGCTCCTCCGGCGGTATGACATAGCCGTAATTTGTAATGGAGACCGTCACCACATCCTCCTGGGCCAGTATCTTTACCAGGACTCTTTTTCCGTCGGCGCCGTACTTGATGGCATTGCCGATCAGGTTATCGAACAGACGGGCAAGCAGATTGCCGTCAGCTGTTATGATTTTTACCGGTACATTGCTCTGCAGATCATATGACAGGTTCTTTTCCACAAAGTTCGGGTATGCCTCCTCCAGAAGCTGTCCCAGCAGTTTTACCACATCCAGCTGGGATACATGCATGGATATCCTGCCATAATTGAGCTTGGTAAACCCAAACAGATCTTCAATCAGCTTTTCCAGGCGCCGCGCCTTTCCATATGCAATCTCTATGTACTTGTGCTGCATCTGCTCCGGTATCTTACTGTTGCCGGCCAACAGCTCCAGGTATCCGATGATGGATGTAAGGGGTGTGCGCAGGTCGTGGGCCACGTTGGTTATGAGCTCGTTTTTGGTGCGCTCCGATTCCCTCTCCTTATCCATCAGCTCACGGATATCCTCCACCATCTTGTTAAGGTTGGCAGCCATGCTGGAGAACTCGTCATCCCCAATCACATCAATGGTGGTGTTCAGGTTGCCTTCCGATATGCTCTGAACCGCATCTGATATATTGCTGATATAGCGGATATAGGGTTCCTGCAGAATCATAAAAGTTACCGCGAACAGCACCAGCCCGGATACCACATAGACCAGCACCACCGCCACATGGTAATCCAGCACAGCCTGAAGCAGGCGGTTCATACGTCCGGACTCTTCCATGTATCTGGCGATCATGGACACGTTGGTCACCAGAAATATTTCCACCAGACAGGAAATGACAGCGCTGTACAGAATGTTGGTAACAACCCGGGTATGGTAGCGCCTGCTCATATCACTTTTCAATTTTGTAACCTACTCCCCACACTGTGGTGATGATTTTATTCTGTCTGGTGTCCTCTTTCATCTTACCTCTCAGGCGTCTGATATGTACCATGACCGTATTGTTGGCCTCATATACCTTTTCATTCCACACCTTCTCGAATATCTCGTCGGTGCTGAATACCTTGCCCGGATTGGAAGCCAGCAGGTACAGGATATCGAACTCAATGGGGGTGAGCTTGATTTCCTCATCGTCCACGATTACTTTATGATTATCCTTATTAATGGTCATTCCCTTAATGGTAATCTCGTTATTGGCCTTTTCCCTGGACGCGCTGTTTGGGTTTAACTGGGTGTAGCGGCGCAGCTGTGATTTAACCCTGGCCGTCAGTTCCAGCGGGTTAAAGGGTTTCACCACATAATCGTCCGCCCCTGTTCCCAGCCCTAATATCTTGTCTAAATCCGTGGACTTGGCGCTGAGCATGATAATCGGGATGTTGTTGGTTTCCCTTATCTTCTTGCACATCTCCAGGCCGTTCATCCCCGGCATCATAATGTCCAACAGCACCAGGTGTACCTCTTCCTTGGAAATAATTTCCAGTCCCTTGGCGGCATTCTCCGCCTTAAACACTTTATAGCCATCACTTACAAGATAAATCTCAATCAAATCCGCAATCTCTTTTTCATCATCTACTACCAGGATATTTATATCGGGCATGATGTCCCCTCCTCATATGTTAACTTATATGACCTATTCTAACATAATATATCAAGGTTTTCCTTACTTTTTTCTTGAAAAATTGTGGGAATTTCTGTTACAATACACCGGACCTCCCTCTAATGGTAATATCTTCTTTCATTTGTATACTTTAGATAAAAATAGACTGAAAAATAGAATTTTTTGCAAATATTTGTGTTCTGTCACAATGGAAAAAGAAGTAAATTATGATATAATTATTTTATAAATATTATAAAAATTTTATAAACTTTCAGGAGGTGAGGATCATCAAGATAGTGACTGTCATGGACAATCTGGCCGGGGAGCAAAAAGCCATAAAGGCAGAACACGGATTGTCCTTTTATGTGGAGACAGGGGATATGCGCATCCTCTTTGACTTCGGAGCAGGCAGGCACGCCCTGGAAAATGCCCTCAGGCTGGGAATCCGGCCGGAACAGGCCGACTTTGCTGTGGGAAGCCACGGGCACTATGACCATGCTGCGGGTTACAGGGATTTTGTGGCGGCAGGTCTCAGCTGTCCCCTGGTTACGGGAAACGGGTTTTTTGAAGAAAAGTATGCAAGAAACGGCCTGAAGGCAACTTATCTGGGAACTGGCTTTGACAGCCTGTTTCTGGAAGAGCACGGTATCCGGCATATGGTGTGCGATTCTGTCCTTCCCATTGGCAAGGGCTGCTGGGTTATGGGCGGCATAACGCGGTCCCATGACTTTGAGACGGTCCCGGAACGTTTTGTGATACGGGACAAAGACGGGTGGAAGCAGGATTATTTTCAGGATGAGGTCTGTCTTGTACTGGAGGACAAAGGTGAACTGGTGGTAATCGTGGGCTGCAGCCATCCGGGCATACTCAACATCCTGGATACGGTAAAGCAGCGTTTCTGCCAGCCCATACGTGCCGTGGTGGGAGGGACCCACCTGGTGGAAGCTGACCGGGAACGCATACATATGACCCTGCGCACCATGAAGGACCTGGGCATCGGACTTCTGGGCTTTAACCACTGCTCCGGGGAACTTCTGCGTAGCATGATGGCTGAACATCCGGAACTGAACACCGTGTATCTGGGCGCTGGCGACTGCCTGTTCCTCTGATACCCGCTGCACTTTTAATTTTTTTGATACCATCGGGGATGTATCTCGCGGCAGGAGGAATGTATGCTTGAATTTTCCAGTATGGCACAGGATTTCGTGGAGGCCACATCCTCCCTGGTGGGAGGACGCACCATCAATATCATGGACCGGGAAGGTACCATTATCGCCTCCACGGAACAGGAACGCATCGGTACCTTCCACCAGGGCGCGGCTGAGGTAATTGCCACGGGAAAACCGGTTCTTATTGAGACAAAGGATCTGCCCCGGTATCCCGGCGCGAAGGAGGGCTATAACATGCCCATCTTTCTGAAGGACGAACTGATTGGAGTGGTGGGCATCTTCGGATGTGAGGAACAGATGCTGAACGTGGCCAATCTTCTGAAGGTCTATGTGACACAGCATTTTGCCCAGCAGGCCATGGCCCAGAAACAGAACGTGGAATCTGAGGTCAGAAACCGCCTTCTGAGCCTGCTGCTTCTGGGAGACATCGGGCAGATGGAAACCATTTACCAGCTGTCCGCCCTGATTCCGGTCCAGCTGGCGTTTCCTGTAAAGGTCATTATGATACGGGCAGGCAAGCGGAAAAATACCAGGGAGCAGATGAACCATTACACCCAGCTCTTCCAGAACATGATGTGGCAGGGCACCCTGGACCGCTCAAGGGATGTGTTCGGCATCCAGAACAATGACTGCATCATCATTCACAGCGCTCCCAGACATGGGAAAGCGGACGAAGATCTGGACAAAATCATAGCCCAGGTGGTCCGGGAAGAGGGGCTCTGTATTGCTGTCAGCGGCGCCTGCCCACGGCTGGAGGACATTCCGGGAGGTATGAAGGAATCCAACACCCTGATTTCCATGGAGGGCGGGCCAGTCCGTAATCTGGAGGACAGCCAGGTCAAAATTCAGTATCTGATTTACAAGTCCCTGATTCACGGCGGTACGAAGTATGCGGAAATGCTGTACCGGAAACTGACAGCCAGCCAGGATGCCAGGCAGGCCGAGGTCCTTCTGGTGACTGCCAGGGTATATTACCAGGAGAACGGCAGTGTGCAGAAGGCATCCCAGCGGCTTCATCTTCACAAAAACACCCTTCTTTACAGGATGAAACGGCTGTTCCAGCTGCTGGATCTGGAAAATGAGACTCCTTTTACCAGGGAATTCCTGATTCGTCTGATTTTCATGTATCATCCGGTAGATGATATCACCTAAACATATTTGAGGAGGTTTTACAATGTCAGGTTTATTTATATTCTTAGTCATATTTCTGGCCGTAGTATGTATGGTATTGGCCATATCCAAGTTTAACCAGCACCCGTTCATCGTACTTACGGTTATAGCCATTGCTGTGGGCCTGGTTTGCGGAATTCCCACAGAGGAAGTCATCAACACGGTAAAAAGCGGTTTCGGAAACATACTGGCCAGCATCGGTATTGTAATTCTGGCAGGAACCATCATCGGAACCATTCTTGAAAAAACAGGTGCTGCCCTGACCATGGCCAATACCATCCTTAAAATGGTCGGAAAAAAGAACAGCGTCCTGACCATGGCCATCACAGGCTATGTGACAGGTATCCCTGTATTCTGCGACTCCGGCTTTGTCATCTTAAGCCCTATATCAAGGGCCCTGGCCAGCCAGAGCAATGTATCCCTGGCCGTTATGGCCACTGCCCTGTCAGGCGGTTTATATGCAACCCACTGTCTGGTTCCTCCCACTCCCGGCCCCATTGCCATGGCAGGTACCCTGGAAGCCGATCTGGGGCTGACCATACTGGTAGGACTTCTGGTATCCATACCAGCCACCCTGTCGGCGCTCATCTATGCCAAGAAGGTATCCAGCAAAATTGATATTCCCGCCAACCCTGAGTACACAGTGGATGAGCTACTTCAGAAATACGGCAAGCTGCCCGGCGCTCTTCACAGCTTCTCACCAATCCTGCTTCCCATCGTACTGATTGCACTTAAATCCGTAGGTGATTTCCCAAGCGCACCCTTTGGAGACGGAGTTGTAAAAATGTTCTTCTCCTTCATCGGTAATCCTGTTATTGCCTTGATTTTAGGCGTGTTCCTGGCTATGACCCTGGTTCCGGCTGCTGAGAAGAAAAATACCTTGTCCTGGATTACAGAAGGTGTCACCAATTCCGCCGGCATCCTGGCCATTACCGGCGCAGGCGGCGCATTTGGAGCCATTCTTCAGAAACTTCCTATTGCAGATGCTCTGAGCGCTTCCCTTCTGGGCCTTGGCGTAGGCGTATTCCTTCCCTTCATCATTGCGGCCCTGTTAAAGACAGCCATGGGTGCTTCCACCGTGGCCATGATTACCACTTCCGCTATGATTGCCCCGCTGATGCCTGCCCTGGGATTCACCTCCCCGCTGGCAAAGGTACTGGTCATCATGGCCATCGGCGCCGGTTCCATGACCGTGTCCCATGCCAATGATTCCTACTTCTGGGTGGTATCCCAGTTTTCCGATATGGAGACAAAGGATGCTTATAAGTGCCAGACCGGCATGACCGGGGTTATGGGTATCGTGACTATTATAGTTGTATTTCTGCTTTCGCTGGTGTTTGTGCATTAGTCAGGATGCAAATTTGTTACATGTTGTAAAAAGAATCCCCGGGCCAGCCCGGGGATTCTTTCTTACACGATTCTATCTTGAATGTTTTTTCCTGGAACGTTTCTTTCCGGAACATTCCCTAATTGCTGCTCATAACCGGTTTAAAGACCCTGCTCCTGGCCGGGTCCTCCTGATCTGCGGACTCCTTAGCCATAAGAATGGCCTCCCGGCAGAACTGCTCCTGGGAATTGACCAGGACCTTTCCCCTCTTGTCTTCCTTCTCGTAGCTGCCGTCCGGCTGAAGGATATGGGCCTTTACATTGTCCTCCAGCTCCACCTCCAGGATATGGATGACCTTTTCCCTTAATACCTCGTCCTCAACAGGGAACATGATTTCCACCCGGCGGTCTAAGTTCCTGGGCATCCAGTCCGCGCTGCCCATGTATACCTCAGGGCTTGCGTCATTAAAGAAATAAAAGATACGGCTGTGCTCCAGGAAGTTTCCCACAATGGAACGCACGGAAATATTCTCGCTGAGTCCCGGTACGCCTGCCTTGAGGCAGCAGATACCCCTGATAATCATTTCCACCTTCACGCCTGCGCAGGACGCCTCATACAGAGCCGTGATAATTTCCTTGTCACACAGTGAATTCATCTTGGCCATAATATGGGCGGGCCTTCCTTCCCTGGCATGTTCAGCCTCCCTGCGTATCATGCGCAGGAACCGTCCCCTGAGCCAGAGAGGGGCCACAGACAGCTTATTCCAGGCCAGGGGCTCGGAATAACCTGACAGCATATTGAATACAGCTGTGGCGTCCTCCCCTATCTGGGGATTGCAGGTAAGTATGCCGCAGTCCGTGTAAAGCTTTGCTGTGGAATCATTGTAATTGCCGGTGCCCAGATGTACATAGCGGCGGATTCCATCTTCCTCCATCCGTACCACCAGGGTAATCTTGCTGTGGGTCTTAAGGCCCACCAGACCATATATTACATGGCATCCTGCCTTCTCAAGCATCTTTGCCCAGTTGATATTGTTTTCTTCGTCAAAACGGGCTTTCAGCTCCACCAGAACCGACACCTGCTTTCCATTATCCGCTGCCTCCGCCAAAGCCGCAATAATGGGAGAGTTTCCGCTGACACGGTACAGGGTCTGCTTGATGGCCAGGACCGACCGGTCCCGTGCAGCGCTGCGCACAAAGTTCACCACCGGATCAAAACTCTGATATGGATGGTGAAGCAGGATATCGCCCTTCCTGATATTGGTGAATATATCATCTTCATTCATAAGGGCCGGTACGGGCTGGGGCACATACCTGGGTGCCTTAAAGAGCTCAAAGCCTTCCAGTCCATACATCTTCATGAGAAATGTCAGGTCCAGAGGGCCGTTGATTTCAAAAATATCCTGGCTGTTTATGGACAGTTCCCTGCGGATGATTTTAAGGAGACGCTTATCCACATTGTCCTCGATTTCCAGTCGGATGGCCTCGCCCCATTGGCGTTTCTTAAGCTGCTTCTGGATTTCCTCCAGCAGGTCCACCGCCTCCTCCTCGTCTATGGTAAGGTCGGCATTTCTCATGATGCGGAAGGGATGGGAGGCCACAATGTCATAATTGAGGAACAACGAGGGCATGTTCCGCTCTATGATTTCCTCCAGCAGGATAACCACCCTGCGCTCCTTGCCGTCCTCATCTATCTCCCTGGGAAGCTCCACAATTCTGGAAATCACCGAGGGAACCTGAACCATGGCAAATTCCAGTTCCTCATCCTCCCCGCTCTTTTTTCTTAAAAGGGCAGCGATGTTCAGCGTCTTGTTCCGTATCAGAGGAAAGGGCCTGGAGGAATCAAAGGCCATGGGCGTCAGAACCGGATATACATTCTTCCTAAAATACTCATCCGTATATGCCGCCTCTTCCTCCGTCATATCCTCATGCCCTGTAATCATGCGCAGCCCATTCTGTCTCAGGGTTGGCACCAGGGAACGGTTGTAGGTTGAATACTGCATCTCCACCAGCTCATGGGTCCTCTCGCTGATTCGGTCCAGCTGTTCCTGGGGCGTCAGACCGGCGATATCGGGCTTGGTGTACTTTGCATGTACCATGTCCTTTAAGGAAGCTACCCGGACCATATAAAACTCGTCCAGATTGGAGGCGGTTATGCTCAGGAATTTAAGACGTTCAAAAAGGGGAATGCTCTTGTCCCTGGACTCGCTGAGCACGCGGTAGTTGAATTCCAGCCAGCTCAGCTCACGGTTAACATAATTCGTCGGGTCCGCTGCAAAATCCACAGGGACTGCTTCCGGCCTGACAGCGGCATTTGCCTTAGCCCCAGCCTGTGCCTTAGCTCCGGCACTTATTTTAGCCCCGCTGTTCGCCTTCACCGTATCGTCTGCCTTAACCCCTGCGTTTTCCCTGGATGAGCTGTTCTTTACCGAAGCTGCCCTTGAGGTATCGGATTTTTCCGCTCTGTTTTTCTCTACTTTCGCTTTTTCTGTCTTGGATTTAGATGCCTGAGGCTTTCCAGCTGATTCTGCCATATCTACACCCTCCTTTTCTGTCTGAGTATCGGCCTTATGCCAAATATCTCTTCAAAGAAATCCGCCTTCTGTTCAAAGGATGCGGCTTCCAACGCCATATTCCCCGGATAACCGGTGGTGATTACCAGTTCATTTTCCCGGATAGCCATGCGGCAGTCCACCAGCTTTCCCCTGTGGCTGCGGTCCATGGAATTGGCCAGACGCAAGATGGCCGTCAGCTTGGCAATGAGGATGGTGATGGCGTTGCGGCTCATTCCTATATCCTCCTCCTGATGCACCTGGGTCTCCAGCTGTACCTTGTCATAGTCAAAATCACGTATATTATACCGCACCACATTGGCAATGATCTCCCGCTCCAGATGGCTCAGGCCGATGATTTCTGTGGACATGATAATGTTATAGGAGCATTCGTTGGAATTCTTTATGCTTATGAACTTTCCGCAGGCATGGAGCAGCACCGCAATCTGCAGCATCAGCCGCTCCCGCTGCCCCAGTCCGTGGAATTTCTTCATGTTGTCAAAGATACACAGGGCATACTGTTCCAGCACCTGGTTATGGCTGGTGTGGCACTTATAGCGCTTCGCAATGTTCCTGGACGCAGCCAGTATATCGTTCTCAAAGTTGTGGCTGAATTTCACAAGCTTGTTCTCGCTGGCATATTCTGCGGCAATGCCGTCACAGAGGCGAATGCCGGGCACCCAGAACATCTCGGCCCCGGTCAGCTCCAGAATCCGTTTGTATACCACCACACTTGGCAGGAGCAGGGACGCATACTCGCTGTTGACTCCGAATCGCTCCTCGATCTGATCCGTTGTCATCTGGCACATGCGCTGGTAGAAACGGTTCATCGTGGCCGCGTCAACCTTATCCCCGTAGGTATTCAGGTCCAGCCTGTTGATAATATAAAGAATGTTCTCACCGATGCCAATGAGGTTTGTGATTTCCCTGTCCTTCAGATACATCTTCCGGAAGGTAAACAGTTCATTGTCCACAATCTCCTCTATATGCTGCTTGTGTTCTTCCACAGTGGCCGGTATCCTGGCTAACAGCCCCCTTACGCGAAGGGTGCCCAGGGGCAGATTCTGAGTGGTCACCAGAGAATCCTTGTCAAATAGGGACAGCTGCGCACTTCCGAATCCCACATCCACGATGGCGGTCCCCTTCTGGATAATTTTATTAAATTCTGCTGCCTTGGCAGCTATGGCCTTATAACTGATGAACCGCTGCTCTGAATTACTGATAATACGCACGGTAAGCCCTGTCCTCACCCGGATCTGGTCCAGGATAATCTGGCGGTTGTGCGCCTCCCTCATGGCACTGGTTGCATATGCCCTGTAGTCCTTTACCTTATAGGACTTCATAATCTGGACAAATTCTTCCAGTACCTGGCACATCTCCTCCACCAACTCATAGCTAATCTTACCTGTGCTGTAGGTATCTTTTCCAAGAGCTATAACATGGCGTATGTGGTCAATACGCCGGATTCCTGTCTTATAGGTCATCTCATAGATACCCAGCTCCAGCTCAAATGAACCCACATCAATCGCCGCAAATGTCCGAACTGCCACTTTTCTCAACTCCTTATCGGTCCCTTATAGGTTGACTTATGGTTATTATATACGGCCTCCTCCCATCATACATCGAAAGGCGGTAAAAACTATGTAAAATTTACGTAAAAGAAGTCCCGCACAGAACCTACTGCCTTGCCTTCAGATGGGTTATGAACTGCGCGGCCGTTCTTCCCGACAAACCCCCGTGGCTCAGTTCCCACTTGTTGGCCTCGGCAAAAAGCTCCTGCTCCGGCATATCCAGGCCATGGCGATCCGCCAGCGCCTTCACAATGGTCTCAAACTGCCTCTTATCCGGTGAGCCGTAATAGATGGTGACCCCGAACCGGGCTGCCAGGGACAGCTTTTCCTGCACCGTATCGTTGTTGTGGAGCTCGTCGTCCAACTCCCGCTTGTCGCTGAACTTCTCACGTATAAGGTGCCGGCGGTTGGAGGTTGCATAGATGAGCACGTTGCCGGGACGCTTGCCCAGCCCTCCCTCCAGAATCGCCTTCAGATACTTATACTCAAGCTCATAATCTTCAAATGACAGGTCATCCATATAAATGATGAACTTGTAGTTTCTGTCTTTAATCTGCTCCAGCACATCGGACAGGGCCTTAAACTGGTGCTTATATACCTCAATGATGCGCAGACCCCTGCCATAATATTCATTGAGCACCGCCTTGACGCTGGAGGACTTGCCTGTTCCCGCGTCTCCGAAGAGAAGTACATTGTTGGCTTCCTTTCCCTCCACGAAGGCTTCTGTGTTCTCTATGAGTTTCTGCTTCTGAAGTTCATAGCCAACTATATCCTTAAAATATATGTGCTCCACATTGATGATGGGGTCGATGATAACAGGCTGGCCTTCCTCCTTCTCGATGATGCGGAACGCTTTATTGAGCCCGAATTTTCCCACGCCGAATTCCCTGTAGAAATCCACCACATGGTCCTGGAACTCCCCTGCGTCCGCAGATTCCTCCAACTGTACTGCCAGATTTACAATCCTGTTTCTGACCCGGCGGTTAAATACCCTGCTGTCCTTTCTGGCCGGTTTATAATCTTCCATAAGGGTCCACAGGCCGGAGGGTTCCAGGTTTCGTATATCGTAATCAAACAGGGCCTTGAAGATCCGGCAGTCCTCCCTGGCCAGTTCATCCAGGGAGCCGCCTGCCGCCCCGGTTATCTCACATGTGGTGGTATATGCATTTTCATTGTTTGCCAGGCAGAAGGCCAGGAAACAATGCCAGAGGTTTCCCTCAAATCCGTACTTAACAGCCATCTCCGTCAGTCGTCCGCCGCAGGACGCACCGTCAGGCTCCTGCCCTCCCTGTGCGTATCCCATCAGATGGGCTATATCACGAAACAGCTCCTGGTGCTCCAGGTTTCTATATATTACTAAATCTTTGATATCCATGACCTTCCTGCCTCCCTAGTAATTTCCCAGAATCCTCATGCTGACCGCTTCCTCGGAGATTCCCAACAGTGCGTTGCGGATTGCCGGGTCGCCCAGCGAGCCCTCCACGTCCACAAAGAACCGGTACTCCCAGCTGCGTCCCTCTATGGGGCGGGATTCTATCATCAGCATGTTCACATCGTTATAAATAAAGTTTCCCAGCATATTATACAGGGATCCGCTCTTATGTAAACCTTCAAAGCAGATGCTTACCTTTCCCGCATCCTTCCTGTACATGGGTTTCCTGGCAACGATAATGAACCTGGTGGTATTGTTCTTATTGTTGTTGATGGAGGCCTCCAGAACCTTAAGGCCGTAAAGTGCTCCTGCCGTGGGACTGGCTACCGCTGCCTGGGATACTTCCCCCTCTTCCAGTACTTTCTTGGCTGCCCCGGCTGTATTCTCCACACTTATCTGGCTCCACTGCCTGTGGGCACCCAGATACCCCGAACACTGCATCAGTCCCTGGGGATGGGAATATACACGCCTGATATCCTCCAGGGAGGCTTCCGGCAGGCCTAAAAGCGCGTGGTCCACTGCCACCTTTGTCTCTGCCACAATGTATATGTCATGCTTCAGCAGATTATCGTAATTGTCAATCACGGCTCCTGCCAGGGAATTCTCGATGGGAAGAACTCCATAATCAGCCCTTCCCTCCTCCACCTCTATCATGGCATCCTCAAAGACCGGAACATGGTATACATCAGCATCTTCCCCAAAATACTGGAGGGCTGCCCTGTGGCTGTAGGCCCCCTCCACTCCCTGGTAGACAATGCGCGCACCTTCCCTCTTCAGCTCGTCCACCATGGTAAATCCGGTATCCCCGCCCTTGCCATGCTCCGCCAAAAGACGGTACTGCAGCCTGCGGCTGATGGTCATAATCTGTGAGAAGAGCTCATGCACTCCCTTCCGGTTGAATTCACTGTGGGCCATGGCTGCCACTGCGGCCAGCTTCTGCTTTTCCCGCTGTCCGTCGTATACAGCCTTTCCCGTTCCAATCTTAAATTCAGCCACCTGGCCGCAAAGCTCCATCCGTTTTTCAAACAATTCCACCAGCCTGGTATCTATCTCATCCAGCTGGCCTCTGATTTCCTGTAAATCCAGATTCTCCATGGTTATTTATCCTGCTCCTGTTCTTCCTTCATCTCTTTCAGCATACCTGCTATCACATCCCTTGTATATGCCCCTGGAAACTTGCGTTTTTCAGCCGGAAGCTCCTTGATATAGATAGGTTCCCCGTAGCGTATGCACACATGGCTGGGCTTTACGAAGGGCAGGTGCTGTTCAAATATCTCTGCCGTACCCGTGATGGCCACCGGTATGACAGGACATCCGCTTTTCTGCGCAATCTTCAGGCTTCCCTCATGGAACGGCAGAAGCTGGGTCAGCTCCTGGTTCTCATTGCGGGTGCCCTCCGGGAATATCCATATGGATACGCCGGATTTCACCTTCTCGATGCCTTCCAGGATGGTCTTTAAGCCCTCCTTTATGTCCACACGGTCCAGGAACAGACAATTGACTCTCTGCATCCAGGTGCGCAGAAGAGGTATCTTTAACATCTCCTTCTTAGCCACGAACCCGGTCAGCCCCGGAACCGTCACATAGCCCACCAGTATGTCAAAGTAGCTCCTGTGGTTCCCCACATAGAGAACAGCCCTGTCTGACGGTATGTTCTCCAGTCCCTGTACCTCGTATGTAACACCTGCCAGCTTCAATATAAAGCGGAATACCCCCTGAATTCTGCTGAGACTCTTTTCCTGGACTCCCACAGGGTCCTTTTTGGCTCTGAACCTGAGCATGGCCAGTACCGGAACGGAAAAAATCAGGTACAATATGACGGTCAGCGCCACCAATATAATACGTATCATTGCCTTCTCCTTTATACATCAGTATTTATATGTCAAGAAATGTTTATTTTCCATTATATCAAAAAGGACGGCTTAAATACAATACCCTGAAACCAGGTTTGTCATTTAATCGCCGCCCTTGGGCTTTGTGAGATATTCAAACAGGAGACCTGTCATAAACCAGAGTGGTGCGAACTTGAGCCGTATGACCCCGCCCACATTATCGGGCCACAGGGAGTAGTCCCATGGACAGATTCCTATACTGGTAAGCCATATGCCGGTTATATATTCCGCAATAAAAATCAGAACCATATAAATCAGTCCGTGCCGTACGGACCGGCCAACACGGCTGAGCCTGTCCTGTCCTGCGTCCTCCAGTCCCGGAAGACCAGTAAGCCAGCTGTCTATGAACCGGCTTATGGGAAGCAGGAGAGCTCCCATGCCATAGATGGGAAACATGATAAGGGAGGTACGGCCTATAAGCCGCCAGTCCCCGGCCATGATGGAGTCCACTGAGGTAAACATGACCTCCAGACACCATCCTGCGATTCCGCATCTGCAAAAGTTAAGAAATAATCCATATATTTTATTTTCGTGGTTGATTTGTCCTGTCTGTGCTCTCATAGCCATTAGTATGAGCCTGTGCAGCTGCCTTCTATTCGCAGACAGCTGCTTTTCCAGAACTTTCCGTGTTCCCGGGCCAGGGATTTACCAGGCTGCGGGTATTTTCCCTCTGAAGGGTTTCGGCATCCCCCAGAATCCTCTACAACAACGGCGACAAAAGGCGGCTGGACTGTTCCTTTATACGCATCCACATATTCCTCTCCGCATACTCTTCCTTGGTGATTTCCCGGCAGTGGGGCAGGTCATTCATAAAGGCCTCCTCCAGCTGGCCTGTGACTTCCTCGTCATAAATGGTGGCATTGACCTCAAAGTTCAGTTCAAAACTTCGTATGTCCATGTTGGCTGTTCCATAGCAGCTCACCCTTCCGTCTATCATGATGCCCTTGGAGTGCAGGAAGCCGTTTTCATACACATAGACCCTGGCCCCATAGTCCAGAAGCTCCCCTGCATAGGAGCAGGTAGCCCAGTACACAAAGGGATGGTCCGGCTTGCAGGGAATCATCAGCCGCACATCCACCCCTGAAAGGGCCGCAATCTTAAGGCTGGAAAATATGGCGTCATCCGGTATGAAATAGGGAGTCTGTATATAGATATGGTGCTTTGCCTTGTGAAACAGCTCCAGGTAGTTATTCCGTATATGGGGCTCCCTTGTATCCGGTCCGCTGGTAATTATCTGCATGCAGACCATCTCGTTTACATGGTCCGGGTCCGGCCACACAGCATGAATCTGGCCGTTCAGCCGGCGTCTGGCATACTCTGCCTCCTCCCCGAAGTACCGGATTTCCTTAAACAGGTTCTCCCCTGTCACGTAGTTCCAGTCCAGTGCAAAACGGATCTGCAGACTGATGGCTGCCTCCCCTTTTATTTCCAGATGGGTATCACGCCAGTAGCCAAACCTGGGGTCCCGCGATATATATTCACGGCCTATGTTAAAGCCTCCCACAAACCCCGTGTTGCCGTCCACCACCACGATTTTCCGGTGGTTTCGGTAATTCACCCTCAGATTAAGCCATCCCAGAAAGGGAGGAAAGAATACCCCCACCTTGATCCCCGCACTGCGCATCTGGTCCCAGCGCTTCTTCGGCATGAAGCGGCCGCCCATGCCGTCGCACAGGATTCTCACTTCCACGCCTTCCCTCACCTTATCCAGAAGAATGGGGACAATGGAGTCAAACAGCTCATCGTTCTTGATGATATAGTACTGTATGTGGATAAACCTGCGGGCCTGGCGCAGGGCATTTCTCAGGGCCTCAAATTTAGCCTGCCCGTCCGTATATATCTGCACCTGGTTGTTCACCGTGAGCACAGACCCCGATGTCTCCAGATTATAGATAATCAGGCTCTTAAAATCTCTGGACATGGGGTCCATCATTTCCTCCGGCATGTCGTCGGAGCGTATGATGTCTTCCTGGCTTTTGACCGGCAGGTTCAGCCTGTCGCTGACTTCCTTCACGCGGAACATCCTGCTCTTCTTCATATCCTGGCCAAAGAGCAGGTAAAAGACGATTCCGAACACCGGGATGAAGTACAGGGCCAGAAGCCAGGTCCAGACACTTCTTGGGTCCCTGCGCTGAAAAAATATGATAATAATTGAAAATGCCAGATTGATATACAGCAGGTGGTCCAGCAGCCATCCCCATACCGTCAGTACCGTACTCCAGATTAATTCCATTTTACAGCCTCTCTCCTAATCTGATGCTTCCGTTATATTCCCATCCTCGTCAATATTCAGTTTCACGGTGCAGTACCGGTTTTCATATTTCAGGACCTGCAGGCGGCCTGTGGCCAGATCCGCCTCCACAGAGACGATTCTGGCTCCCTTCTGCCCACCGGATATATAGTCCTTTAACGGCCCGTCGGAATTGCTGAGATCCAGGCCCATTAGCCTGAGAAGCATTCCTCCGGTCAGCTTACCCTTTTCCTTCTCGTCATTCAGATAACGCTGGACCGCGTCCACGCAAATCCGGGCCTCTGTCTGTGCGGTTGCCTCATGGGCAGCGTTTATATAGTTCATCATATTAGGCACCGCGATACACAAAAGTATGGACAGGATTGCAACCACCGCAATCAGTTCCACCAGAGTAAACGCACGATTTCCCTTTTTCTTCATGTCCTTTTTCCTCATATCTTATGCTTCCCGCCATAAGCCTCCGATAATGGCTCATTGTACCACATATAGGATTTAATTTCCAGACTCAATCCTGCCCTCCCCGGTATCGCCGTTATAAACGGCCTTATACGTTTTGCCGTTTATCTGGCCTTCCCAGTAGGCGCTGTTATCATTCTTGTCAAAATGGTACTCCTCTTTCTCAGATTCCTTTATGACACCCGCGTCCAGCATGTCCTGCTGTGCCTTTCCCAGTGTATAATTGGATCTGGCATTGGATATGGCTACCTGCTCCGCTGATTTGTCCTGGATTCCCCGGTAGGAGGGCACTGCTATGGCCACCAGTATTCCCAGTATGGCAATGACACAGATTAGTTCCACCAGCGTAAATCCTTCCGTTCTCTTCTTTCCCTTTTTCATATGTATACTCATTATCATGACTCCTCTTTTCTTTTGTACGTTTGCAGCTCCCTACTGGACGGAATACAGTATTTTCTCAGCCTCCTCCATATCGGTTTCCCCGTCGGCAGCCATCCTCAGGACATGGTCCCTTAGAGGCATGGAGCCTTTCTTTTCCTGGTATTCGCGGATGGATGAAAGAGGCTCATTATTAAGAATCATGGCCTTAATCTGTTCATCCACATCCATTATCTCATAGACCGCTGTCCTTCCGGTATATCCCGTACCCCCGCAAAGAGGACAGCCCGCAGACCTCCACAGCCTGTCTGGAATATGTTTCCTGCGCTCCGCAAATATCCTTTGCTCCCGCTCATCCGGCTCGTAGGACTGGCGGCAGTTGGGACAGAGCAGCTTTACCAGTCTCTGGGCCACAATGCCGGACAGGGAAGCCGCTGCCATATAAGGAGGAACTCCCATATTGCGGAGTCTGTGGATTGTGGAAGCACAGTCATTGGTATGAAGGGTGGACAGAACCAGATGTCCTGTGATGGCTGCCCTGACTCCAATATCCACTGTCTCTTCATCTCTCATTTCACCTACCATGATCACGTCCGGGTCCTGTCTCAAAATAGAGCGCAGGGCAGACGCGAATGTAAGGCCGGCTTTGGCATTGACCTGAACCTGGGTAATTCCGTCCATAACTTTCTCAGCCGGATCCTCCACCGTGACTATGTTAATCTTCTTTTTCACCATCCGGTTTATGGCAGCGTACAAGGTGGTTGTCTTTCCGCTTCCAGTGGGACCTGTCACCAGAACCATACCGTGAGGCGCCTTAAGGATATGCTCAAATACAGTTCTCTGTTCTTCCCCCATTCCCAGACGCCTTATATCCATCAGCGAGTTATCCCTGTCATTTCTCAAAAGCCTGAGAACTGCTTTCTCTCCATAAATGGAGGGAAGGGTGGAGATTCTCAGGTCCGTGGACACCACACCCCGCTCATAATGATATTTTCCATCCTGCGGAAGACGTTTTTCAGCAATATCCATGCCGGCCATCAGCTTAAGCCTGGTTATCATGGGACGGTGATATTCCATTTTAAGTGTAGTATGGACCATCAGGTCCCCGTTGATTCTGATACGGATGACCAGATCATTCTTTCCAGGCTCCACATGAATGTCACTGGCATTTTTATGGAAAGCCTCCTCTATCACCACGTTGACCATGCGTACCACGGGAGCGCTTTCCACCCGCTCCATAAAGGCCAGCTCTGAAACAGAGCCTTCCGCAGCCGCGCCAACTCTCACACCGGGCCTCTCCATTGAAACATATGGTTTCTCTCCGTATACATGCTCCGGTGCGGAGCCATAGGCCTTTTTAAGCGCCCGCTTCAGTTCCTTCTCCGGCGCCAGCACTGCCCTGACCTTCATACCGGACAGGGTTTCCACCTCATCCAGCACATCGGGAGACACCGGATAGGCTGCCGCCACCATAAGACATTCCTCCTCAAATCTCATGGGCAGAATCCGGTTCCTCACGGCAAAGGACGGATTAATCACGGCCGCTGCCTTACGGTCAGCTCTGAGAGGGCCAAAAGGCGCCACCTCCATATGGTCCCTGGCCGCTGCGCAGGTCAGCAGGGCTGCTTCTGTAACATAGCCGAACTCTGTCAGTATTTCTTCAATGGTGCATTCCGGCCTTCCCTGCTTAAGACGCATGGCGCGCTCCAGCTGTTTTGGGGTCAGATATCCGCTGTCAATCAGCAGGTTTTCTATGGGTATTTTATCTGGCACTGTTGTCTCCTCTCCCTTCCATATGGTATACTTTCGCCAGACAGCAGTTTATGACGGAAGCGAGGTAATACCATGGTTTTTATCTATTTTGTATTATACGGACTGTTAGGCGCAGTCACAGGCAGCTTTCTGAATGTCTGTATCCTGCGCATACCTGAAAACCAGAATTTCGTAACCGGGCGTTCCCACTGTCCGGCATGCGGCCATGTACTGGCTTTTTACGATATGGTTCCTGTTCTGTCCTGGTTACTCCTAAAGGGCCGGTGCCGATATTGCAGCGCCCCTGTTTCCATACAATATCCGGCGGTGGAGCTTCTCACTGCGTCTGCTTTTCTCCTGTGTCTCCTGGCAAAAGGGCCAGGTATGGAGTCAGCCCTAATGTGCATGTTTTCCAGTATTCTTATTACAGCTGCATTTATAGACGCACGGCACATGTACATACCTGACGGCATCCATATCCTGATTCTTATTCTGTCCTGCATTTCACTGGCAGCCGGACCCGGCCCCGCCTTTCTTAACCGGCTGGGCGGCTCCCTTCTGGCGGGCGGTTTCCTGGCTCTTGTGAATCTGCTTAGCCGGGGAGGCGTTGGCTGGGGTGACGTAAAGCTCTTTGCTGCCAGCGGTCTGCTCATCGGCGCAGCCCCTGCAATGACAGCCCTTCTGATGGGCTACGTCATAGCAGGCCTTTGGTATGCCGTTCCCCTTGTGCTTGGAAGGATTGGCCGGAAGACACAGGTACCCATGGCCCCGTTTTTTGCAGTGTCCCTGATGGTATGCGGTCTTTGGTTCAGACAGCTGCTTCTGTGGTATCTGGGGTTTTTCCGGTAATGGATGAATGCCCCTTCTTATGGTCAGCTGCCTTCATAATAGCGGTATACGCCGTTTCCATTCAGATACACTTTCACTTCCGGGTCATCCCCTCTGCCGGATCGGTACGGTTTGCCAATGACCATCACGGATCCGTCCCGGTCATCAAATACAATGTCAGCCATCATGGAAAAGCTGTAGCCGCTGCTTTCTACCCTGGTGCGGACTGTTGCCAGGGATTTAAGAGGATGGGCTGTCAATGTAATGTCAATTGTTGTGGTTCTGTCCGCCCCATCATCATCTATGACGCCGGAATCCTCTGAACTTCCCTTTCCGCGGATCACGTATTTCTTGTTTCCCAGTGCATGGTACAGATACCGTTCCCACCGAAGTTCTTCTTCTGCATCCGTTGTCTCCGTGTCCTCCTCCGAAGAAAAGGATTCTGCCTTAAGTTCCCCATCTTCCCCTTCCTCAGCCTCTTCTTCGTCCATCATTGCGTCAAATTCTTCTCTTACCCTGTCGCAGTCTTCCTGGAAAGTCTGCCAGATCAGGTCCATGGACGGGGACTCCCCGCTGCTTACCGCCTCACAGAAGGAACGGTGGATGGTCTTGGCGGAGAGCTGGGCCTCCATATATCGCCTGTTATTCAGGGCTGCCTTCATATTGTACCGGGAAATAGCCATATATCCGCTGGACAGCACAGCTAAAAGCGTCATGAGAAGGACCACATACATCAGGCTGCTTCCCCGGGTATGCTCATTATTGTGACTTTGTGTTCTTCCCCTGCCCATCATGCCCTGCCTTCCCCATCCATGGTATAACCATACATGGAACCAATGGCTGCCTCCTGCTCATATATAACATCCCCGTCCTTCTTCACCTTTATGCTCACGTTGGCCCGCGTATTCTTTGTTCCGCTAAAATCCAGCTCTAATTCCATACCGCCCAGTTGTGTCACTCCCAATTCCTCCGCAGAGATACTGGGCCAGTCCTCCACCGGCGGCAGTTCCTCATAGTATGACCTGCCCTCCTTAATATCCGGAATCTTCTCTCTGTCCCTTACATAGTAAGATATCACGCCTGTATCCCGGTAATCGCAGAAAAATACATAGCCGTACCTCAGCTTTTCCTCCAGACCGCGATACGCCTCGCTGCACATGGCCTTTGCCTGGGAAAGCCGGTCCAGCTCATAATACAGCTTCATCTGCGGATGGATGAAACCGGAAATAAATACAGCCAGGACCGCGGCAATGGCCAGCCCAGCCACTGTCTCAATCAATGTAAATCCTCCGTTGTTCTTCCCTGTCCTGCTTCCTTTCGCCATATTCCCCGCCTTTATCTGTGCCTGTAAAATGTCATATGGTTACCTGTATCCTCCTCCGATTCAGTGATTTCATACTGTTCAAATATTTCCCGGACTCCGTTCCCTTCTTCCAGGCCAAACTCCACTGCAATGGTTTCTCCGGTAGGCTCTCCCTCCCCTTCGACAGCCAAGGCGCTGAGGTTATAATTAGACTGTTCCAATCTCTGCTCTCCGGACAGCTGGCCTGCATTGGCAGCCGTCATCATCAGAAACCCTGTACAGACAACTGCCAGGAGGGCAGTTGATACCACAATCTCAATCAGAGTAAACCCTCCTCTGGATGACCTGCTAACCGATTTCTTCATAATAATACCTGACCTCCACGATTCCTTTCATTCCCTGATACGTTTCCTGTCCATCCTCTCCGCTCTCATACACAGCTTCCACATCCATAAAGCTTACCAAAACACTTTTCTGTTCCCTGTATATTTCATCTGCAAACGTCATCACACCCTTTGGGTCCGGACATTCTATTTCCATGGTAATGACTGATTCTTTTACCGTCCTGCCGGCTGGCCCGCTTCCCGCGGCCGGCTTCCCGCTTTCCTCCGGGTCATGGGTTTGCGGGTCATCGGTTTGCGCGTCATAGGAAAATTCTGCCGCAGCAGCCTCGCCTATACTCATGCGGCGTATGCTTACCCCTGCCCTGGCTGCCATGGCCTGCAGGCTCCTGTCCATAAAGATGTCATCAATATCCTGGTAGAAAAATTCCTCTGTATCCCTGAAACGCTCCCATTCCTTTAACTTCTGCTCCAGTTCCTCATAATGGCTCAGGTAAAATTCCATTTCCTCCCTTTGCTGTTTCCCGCTTTCCATCAGCTCCACAGACTTCCGGTATCCGGCGCGTCCCGGCCAGATAAATACTTCCAGCGCCACAGCCCAGATGATAATGGTGAACAATACACCTATGAGAAACCGCTCCCTGCTACTGAGCATCATCCCGTCCTCCTGTTCCCAGAGTTCCGTAAACAGTGGCATATACCCGCTGTGTCTCCCTGTCCTCTGCGCTCTTTTCCCACAGGCTGTGCCCCGCCTGCCTGAAAACCCCTGAACCTTCCACTCTCTCCACGTAGGCCGGTACATCCTCAGAACCATCCATGGACACCACCATCTGAAGGTAAGGCCCCTCGCCGTCAAAGGAAATGGATTCAATCCTCATCTCCGGATTCATGGCCTCTGTAAATGCCCTGAATTCATCCATGCCCAGCAGATTCTTCCCGGCCAACAGAGCCTTCGCTGTCCGTGTTTTCTCCCTGTCAGCCGACATTTCACCTATTCTTTCTTCCATCTCCATGGATTTACGGACACGGTTCTTATACTCTGTTCCTTCCATGGCATACTCTGTCCTGGAAAGCGCCTTTCCTGCTGCATGGTCCAGATAGGCCGCGTGAAGGGACAGTCCCGCTGCCGCCAATGCGTTGGCAAGCAGGAACAGGGCCCAGCCTCTGGTCATAAACGGCCCGTGGCCCAAAATGGAGTTCTTTCCATCCTCATATCCCCGTTCCTCCAGTTCCAGCGCCTTTTTCTTCCCCTCCAGGGAACCGGCCACACAAACCGCCAGACACACGGCTTCCACCGGTTCCGGCATCCTGACATAGCAGGGTATCTTAAACCGTTGGGACATATATTCAGCCGCTGCCTCTGCATCAGGTATACAGGAGGTCATAAGCACCATACAATCCGGGAAAGAAACGTCCGACGCTGCAGCGCAGTCCTCTATCAGGCCCTCCACCTGCTCCGCCATCTCTTCACAGAGCATGTCCACTGCTCCCTCCCGCAGAAAACAGCCGGCCTTCAGGCCTGTCATACGGCATGCCAGGCAATGTCTCCCTGACAATACATAAAAGCCCACGCTGCCCTGGTTCACATCCAGCAGAAGAACCCGTTCCTCCCGCCACAGCTCCCTGGCCATAATCGCCATGCAGTCAGGCAGGACCAGGACGCGGCCGCATATCATCTTCCCGTCCTCCAGGGCCTTCTTATATGCATCCAGACTGCGCTGTTCCATATAGTAAGCAGTAACATCCGCCATTGTCCTGCCGGTTTTCGCCCTCAGATCCAGGGCTATTGCATGGTTTCCAAAATCTGCGTCCAGCAGGGTCATTTCATTGACTGCCATCCTTTTCATGGCGTTCTTTCCTGCCTTCGGGATGGTGAAGCCCATCATCCTCACATCCCGTCCAACTATCAGATTGACACGTTTTCCCTCCATGCCGTATTTTTCAGCAAGACGCGTCAGGGCCGATGCCACATCAGGCACCGGCTCCACGAATTCCCACTCCACTATTTCCAGGCATCGGCGGATCCCGGAACCCGTACACCGTTTAAACCTGCCGCGGACATAACATATCCTGTCCTCTTCCAAACATATGTAATATTTCATTTCTTACCTCTTACAGCATTGACGAGTACATGTTAAATACAGGCATCATAATGGCCATGACCACACTGCCCACCACCAGGGCAAGTATGAGAATCATGGCTGGCTCCAGAAGCGCAATCATCTGGTTGACTGCCCTGGCTGCCTCCTTTTCATAAAAACTTCCCGCATCCTCCAGCACCATATCCAATGCACCTGATTCCTCTCCTGCTGCCACCATGGAAATGAGCACAGGCTGGAACAGATTCAGCTCCTCCAGTGCCTGGGACAGCATCACGCCTCCTTTTAAGCTCTCCGCAACCTGGGCCAGCCCCTTCTCCACATATGAGTTTCCCATGACCCGCCCCACGGTGTGCATGGCATCCAGAATTCCAATTCCGCTTCCGTAAAGCACGGCAAAGGCAGATGCAAAACGGGATGTATATACGGTTCTTAAAAGTTTTCCTATCATTGGAGTATACAGCACAGCCCGGTCTGCCTGCAGCCGGACAAAAGGACATGTTAGAATCCCCTTGAACAGGGCCATCAATACCAGAATAAGCATAATGTAGAGAACCCCGCGGCTGCGGAGACTGAAACTGAGCTTCATCATCATCCGGGTAATCCAGGGCAGTTCCTGCTCCTGCAGCATGGAGGCAAACTGAGGCAGAACCGTGGTCAGCATAAATACAGCGGCTAACACGGTAATAGAAAACAATATGACCGGATAAGTCATGGCCGCCCGCACCTTGCCATTTAATTCTTCCTCCCGTCCGTAATATCCCGCCATCTTATGGAGCAGTTCGTCCAGTCTTCCGCTGGACTCGCCCGTGCGCGTCATATAAACCAGCAGATTGGGAAATACTCCTTTCATCTCCTCCATGGCCTCTGACAAAGTACGCCCCTTGTGTATGCTCTCCCTGAGTCCGGCAAGCGTCACCTTAAGAGTCTTATCCCTGGCAGACCCCGCGCTCACCTCCAGAGCCCTGGACAGAGGCACTCCGGCTGTCAGCATGGCTGCTAACTGCCTGCACAGCAGTGGAAGCTGTCTCTGATTCAGCTTTGCCGGACGCGCTGAGGATGTCCGCTCCAGGGAGCTGTATTCATAACAATAGAGTCCCCTGGATTTAAGTATGGCGAAAAGAGCCCTGCCGCTGTCTGCCTTCTCGGTTCCACAGTGAACTCTGCCATCTTCACTTTTCGCCTTATATCTGTAACGCGGCATGGCTCCCCTCCCACTTTCCATATCGGATTCATATGTACAAAACCGGCTTTATCTGATATAAGTCAGACAAAGCCGGCCGTAAAACACTTATATATGATTTTATTAACGGAAACTATTCTGAGCCGGCTCATATTGGTAGCCAATACCAGACAGCACAGATATAATCCTGGACTTATCCGCATCCAATGCCTGGCACATCTCGTCCAGAGAACTATAATTGTCACGGAGCTGTGTGTTTACATAACTCAGCAAAATAACTGGGTCTTTCGGAATGGTACTCACAATTTCTACCTGCTTTCTATTACCTCATATTGATTAAATTTATATCAAATACCCTATATCTAGTTCTATTCCGGCTATAGGTACACCGGCTTTCAGCAGAAACGATTATATCACCTGCAAGTAACGTTTTCAACATGAAATTAGGGTATTTTCCCTACTTTTTTCGTCATCCCCGGAAGTTGATGTAATTATATTTCTTCATTAGAAATTTTCTGAAAAATACCTCCTAATTTATGGAAAAAAGCAAGGGAGAGAACCTGTTTGCGCAGATTCACTCCCTCACCTGTATCTTCATATATATTTATCTAACATCATTCCACATATGCAATCAGCCGTGTTTTGTCCTCGTCCACATCTATGACAATGGTGCTTCCTTCCCTGACTCCGTCACCCAGTATAATTCTCGCTGCCAGGGTCTCCACGTTCTTCTGGAGATAACGTTTCAGGGGACGGGCACCATAAGCCGGATCATATCCCTTATCCGTTACGAATTCCTTGGCTCCCATTGTCAGCTCTATGGTCAGTTCCCTGTCGGCCAGACGTTTATTCAGGTCTGCCACACAGAGATCCACAATTCTTGCGATATCCATTCTGGTTAAGGGCTTAAAGAGTATGGTTTCATCCAGACGGTTTAGGAACTCCGGTCTGAAATGGGCGCGAAGCTCATCCATAACCATATGTTCCACCTGGGGCCTGATGTTTCCGTTCTCATCAATTCCTTCCAGCAGATACTGGGAACCGATGTTGGAGGTGAGGATAATGATGGTATTCTTAAAGTCCACAGTCCTGCCCTGGGAATCCGTGATACGCCCATCATCCAGGACCTGCAAAAGTACGTTAAACACGTCCGGATGGGCCTTCTCCACTTCGTCAAACAGCACCACGCTGTATGGTTTGCGGCGCACGGCCTCTGTCAGCTGTCCTCCCTCGTCGTATCCAACGTATCCTGGAGGCGCTCCGATAAGACGCGACACGGAATGCTTCTCCATATACTCACTCATATCAATCCGAATTATGTTGGACTCGTCGTCAAACAACGCCTCCGCAAGGGCTTTGGCCAGCTCCGTCTTACCTACACCGGTAGGCCCCAGGAACAGGAAGGATCCGATTGGCTTGGTGGGGTCCTTGATGCCTGCCTTGGAACGGATGATGGACTGGGTTACCAGCTGCACGCCTTCATCCTGGCCCACCACACGTTTATGAAGAACCTCATCCAGATGCAGGGTCTTGCTTCTCTCACTCTCTGTCAGCTTGGCAACCGGAATTCCGGTCCATTTGGATACGATTCTTGCAATCTCATCCTCTGAAACGCTCTCCCTCACAAGGCTTAAGTCCTCATTGCGTATGCGTTCCTCTTCCGCCTGCAGCTCCTTCTGGAGCTCCGGCAGCCTGCCATACTGCAGCTCTGCCGCTTTATTCAGGTCATACTTCTGCTGTGCGTCCTGAATCTCCCTGTTTACACTCTCTATCTCTTCCCTGAGGGACGAAAGACGGTCCACACTGGCCTTTTCATTCTCCCACTGGGCTTTTTTGGACGCGAATTCATCGTGAAGCTCAGCCAGCTCTTTCTGGAGATCCGCCAGGCGGTCCTGGCTCAGACGGTCTGTTTCCTTCTTAAGGGCTGCTTCCTCTATCTCCATCTGCATGATTTTCCTGGACATCTCATCCAGCTCCGCAGGCATGGTATCCATCTCAGTCTTAATCATGGCGCAGGCTTCATCCACCAGGTCAATGGCCTTATCAGGCAGGAAACGGTCGGTAATATACCGGTCGGACAGGGTGGCTGCGCTCACCAGAGCAGAGTCTGTTATCTTCACTCCATGGAATACCTCATAGCGCTCCTTAAGTCCCCTCAGTATGGAGATAGTATCCTCCACCGTGGGTTCATCCACCATCACCGGCTGGAATCTCCGTTCCAGCGCAGCGTCCTTCTCTATATACTGGCGGTACTCATTGAGTGTGGTTGCGCCGATACAGTGAAGCTCTCCCCTGGCCAGCATGGGCTTTAGCATATTGCCCGCGTCCATTGACCCCTCTGTCTTTCCTGCACCCACAATGGTATGCAGCTCATCAATAAACAAAATAATCTGCCCATCGCTCTTTTTTACTTCTTCCAGCACAGCCTTCAGCCGTTCCTCAAATTCACCCCTGTACTTGGCTCCCGCCACCAGGGCTCCCATGTCCAGGGCAAAGAGCTTCTTATCCTTCAGTCCGTCCGGAACATCCCCCCGCACGATTCTCTGGGCCAGGCCTTCCACCACAGCTGTCTTGCCCACACCGGGCTCACCGATAAGCACCGGGTTGTTCTTCGTCTTACGGGAGAGGATACGGATAACATTACGAATCTCGCTGTCACGGCCTATAACCGGGTCCAGCTTCTGGTCCCTGGCCCGCTCCACCAGGTCATATCCGTATTTGGCTAATGTATCATAGGTGGCTTCAGGATTATCGCTGACCACCCTCTGGTTGCCCCTTACTGTGGACAGTGCCTGAAGAAATGTCTCACGGGTTATATTATATAACTTGAATAACGCCTTGATTTCCTTATTGGGATGCTTTAAAAGAGACAGGAACAAGTGCTCCACAGATACATATTCATCACCCATGGCCTTTGCCTCGTCCTCTCCGCTTATGAGCACCTTATTCAAATCACTGCTGATGTAAAGCTGGCCGCTGCCGCTTACCTTGGGCAGCCGCTCCACTGCCTGCTTTGCCTCGTTGGAAAACATATCTCCCTGTATTCCCATCTTGGTAATCAGCTTAAGAATCAGGCTGTCCTCCAGGGTCAGCAGGCTGTACAGAAGGTGCTGCTCATCAATCTGCTGGTTTCCGTATTCATATGCCAGCTTCTCACAGTTCTGAACTGCTTCCATTGACTTCTGAGTAAATTTATTAATATTCATTGCCCATTCCCCTTTCTTCTCTGCCGCCTCTGACCAGAATGCCTGTGTGTATCCTCCGGAAGCAGCGGCCTACGGAATTGTGCTTTGTCATCTTTGTTCTAGTCGTACTATAACACATGTTGTTAGCACTGTCAAGGGTCGAGTGCTAATAATTTTAAATAAAAAATGCCGCGGCACAGTCCTTATCTGTCTGTGCCGCGGCCAGCTGCATCTTCTCTACTTCACGCCGGTAGCTGTAATTGTCTTGTTTGTAAGGGTTCCCTCGTAGATAACAGTTGCGGTATCCCCTACCTTCAGTTTGTCAAACATGCCTTCTTTTCCCAGGAAGGTAAACAGGGTATTCTCCGGGTCCGCTGTGTCGATGACCACATAATCCGCCCCAACTTCTGCCACCTTGCCGGAAAGGGTATTGATCTTAGCGTCTTCTGAGTCCATGGCATCCTCGGTCACAATTTTGGTGGCCACCGGTTTGTCGGTCTCGTCTTCCAGATCCCCGTAGTAGGTCACATCTGCCTGTACGCCGGACTTGATGCCGTCCTTGGATACCTTCTGCGCAATCTTGGTGTTAAAGGTATATGTACCCTCGTCCGTGGTCAGGGTCAGGGTATTGTCGTCTGCCTTCTCTATGGTTCCCGTGACAATGTCATCCTCCTCAGCGGCTGCCTCTTCCGCTGCCTCTGCTGCTGCAGATGTAACGATATCCACTGATTTTGCCTTGGTGGTGTCTGCGGAAAGCTCACCTGCATAGGCAATCTCTACCTCATCACCTTCTCCAATGGCATCTGCGCCTTCAATCTTGGCCTCAGATACATCAAACTTCACTTCCTTGCCTTCGTCGTCCTTAACGGTAACCACCTTATCAGCTACCTCTCCCACAAAACCATAGAAGTATTCCAGTTCCATATCGTCTTCTGCTTCTGCCGCTTTCTCTGTCTCAGTCTGTGCTGCTGTAGTAGTTGGGGCCGCTGTAGTTTCTTTATTGCCGGAAGAACAAGCTGTCATCCCCAATGCAAGTGCCAGGACTGCAACTGCCAAATAGTGTCTCTTCATAATAATCTCCTCTTTTCTAAATCATGATATGTCATATACTATGCCAGGACGGGCAGCATATTCCCCCTGCCTTTGTCCACGTTACATATTACTACGAAAAACACTATTTTACTATGTCTTTTTCTTTAATTTTTCATAAAAGTTTAAATACGCCCCAGTTTTCTGATGGACTCTGATACCAGTTTTTTGAAGAGAGGGGCCATTTTATCCGACGCCTCCTGGACCTCCTTGTGGGACAGCGGAACGTCTGTCATACCACAGGCCAGATTGGATATACAGGATATACCGCATATCTTCATCCCCATGTGATTGGCCGCCACTGCCTCGCAGGCCGTACTCATACCCACTGCATCCCCGCCCAGTATCCTGCACATTTTCACCTCATGCGGGCTTTCATAGGCAGGTCCTGTGAGCTGCACATAGACCCCCTCCCGTATCCTGATACCAAGCTCAAGTGCAGTGGAACGGATGATGTCCCTCAGATCCTCATCGTATATATGGCTCATGTCCGGAAACCTTGGTCCCAGCTCCTCCAGGTTCGGCCCCACCAGCGGTGAGGGAACAAAGCAGGATATCTGGTCCTTTATGAGCATAAAATCCCCTGCCCCATAATCATAATTGACTCCGCCGGCCGCATTGGTCAGGAAGAGGATTTGCGCTCCCATAAGCTTCATAAGCCGGACAGGCAGGACCACATCTGACATGGGATAGCCCTCATAATAATGGACCCGCCCCTGCATCAGTACGGCCGGAACCTCATTTATGCGGGCGAACACAAACCTGCCCTTATGTCCGGGTACCGTAGATACCGGAAATCCCTCTATATCATGGTAATCAATGGTACCCCGGATTTCCAGCTGCTCCGCATAGTCGCCAAGGCCGGACCCCAGCACCAGTGCCACCTTAGGTTCAAAGGGAATTTTATCCTTTATGCTGTCATAGCAGTTTCTCAGCTTGTCATACACAGGATTTGTCATATCTGTTCTCCTTTTCTTACGGGAGTTTATCCCTCCCTTGTTATGTAAAGTATATCATACCTGAGCCGCAGGGCTCAACCTTTTATGCGGGGCAGGCATCTTCTTCGGTGCTCCCGCCGGTTCTGCCTGTACCACACTGCCAAAAGAGCCAGCAGTCCCACGCCTATGCCTATGAGTCCGGCCCCCACTGTTATGACAAAACCGCTGCGTACCCAGTACCAGAGATTCCCCACCGGTTCCTCACCCTGAATCTCCGTTACAGGTACATGGTCTGCCCCCTGAGCTGTCTGCAAAGCTGCGGGAGAAACCTCAGGGATCTGCCTGTAAACCATCTCCAGTTCCCGGGTTTCCGGTTTTGTCCAGCTGACTTCTCCTTCATATTCGGCCTCATAGTCCCTAAGGAGCTTTTGACCCCAGACCATGGCCTGGCGGCACATTCTCCCCTCCTCATCCTCGTATGACTCCCCTGACCAGTCTGCAAAAAGTATGCGGTACTCCAGGGGAGACAGGCCCATAAACTCCAGCAGCTGCCCTCCCATGGACACACAGGTCTCTAAAACCGCGTCCCCCGGTATGACCAGGGAGCCTCCTTGGTATTCATCCGCACCATAGGCGTGGAAGGTGACGGGCGCCGTAAATCCATCCTGCCACTCCTCTCTTACAATCCGGCTTTTCCTGAGGAATAGGATTCCCTCTGCCTGATTTCCCGCTACATCCTCCTTCAGGGAAATGGACCCGGGAATCTCTTCAGCCCCTTCCACACCGGTATACACCATCTTCCGCTCCAGATGCCGGCTGACATCCTGTCCCGGAATTGTCACTATCTCCCAGGAATCCAGCCGGTACTCCTTTCCATTACCGTCCCAATACCGGTCAGCCGGTTCCCGGATTCCCCCATCCTCTTCCGTCTCCGCGTCCCTGGTGATCCGAAGCTCTGCGCCATAACGTTCCCCGTCCTTCGGTTCCTGCGCCTCCATGGCCGCCGCACTGCCTGACAGCCAGAATACAGCTGCCGTCACGGCAGTCACAGCAAACACAGCCCTGCCCATTTTTCCACTTATATTTATCCGTTTATCCAACGGTATTCCTTTCCCTCTATCTGCCATAAGCATTCCTCCCGGCTATCTGCCATTTTACTAACTGCCGGAGAACAGTATACAAATCATATGAATATGTCAATGTGCACAAATAAAAACTGCCTGTTAAAATGGGAAACACGGGTTTCAGAATAAAAACCCCGCCTCTGTGCAGACGCACAGCCAGATGTCTGAAGAAAACAATCTGTGGTCTTATTATACATAACCTGAGAACAAGAATCAAGGGTAATTCCCATATTATTCATCTCATATGGAGGGACTTATATGCCGGGCCTTATATGCCGGCACTTATATGCCGGAACGCTCAATCAGTACCCGGCCCCCATTGACAGAAAGACGGACAAAAAGACGGTACCCCCTCTCCGATAGAAGGAATACCGTCTCAAATTTATCTACCGCTGCATGGTCAGCCGAATCACGGTCTGAACTGGCTGTACTTGTGTCCGGGAACGATTCCTCCCCTGTAGGCCGCCAGCTCGCTTACTGTCACCAGCTGATATCCCCGCGCTGTCAGTTCCGGAATCAGCACCACCGCCGCATCTGCTGTTGTACTGTAGATATCATGCATCAGTATGATATCCCCATCCTTTACCTGGCTCAGCACAGTGTCTATGGTCCTCTGCGCATTCCTGTGCTGCCAGTCTCTGGTATCAATAGACCACATGATGGCAGGCATACCCATGGAACCCAGCACGTTAAGGGACGCCCCATCAATATATCCGCCCGGCGGGCGCATGAGGACCGGTGATACGCCGCAGACAGCCTGGATCTTCTGGTTGGTGGACCCCACCTGGCTTACAATTCCCTCAGCACCGATTTTGGTCAGATATTTGTGGTCATGGGTGTGATTGGCAACCTCACATCCCTGGTCCGCCATGCGCCTGATTACCCCTGCATTGGCGTTCACATTGGAGCCCAGCATGAAGAATGTTGCCCTTCCTCCATTGGCCTGCAGGCTGTCCAGTATCCGGCTGGTCACGGATGTCTTGGGTCCGTCATCAAATGTAAGGGCAATCATAGGCCTGGACGGGTCAATCCCATGGGAAACCACCGGATCCGCAGGAATCCCTGCACCCTTAGCCGTAATGGAAGCCCGTATGCCGTCCACCCTGAGGCCTGCACCCTCCTGTCCGGCGGACGCACCATTGGCCGCCCAGTCTGTCCAGGCGCCGTTCTGAAGTACTTTATAGTATAAATCATATGCGGCTGCGCCGCTGCCTGTCAGTTCCATACGTATGGATTCCAGAGGCATGACGCCTTCTGCTCCTCCTGTCTCAGCTCCGTCCTCCGCCCAGGAGAGCCAACCCGTACCGCTCAGATTCACCTGGTAGCGAATGCCCACCTGTGTACCGTCCGGAATATGAATCAGATTAGCCTTTACGGCAGTGACCCATGAGTTGACCGGGGCTGAACACAAATTGTTATCAGCCGTGACCGCGCTCCATCCCTGCTGCAATATAAAAGCGCTGTAATTTACCTGGAGAGGTTCCTGGCCCGGGACCGGCTGTGCGCTCTGTTCCTGGCTCTCCGGCTGTACTGTCTGGCCTTCCGCCTGGCCTGTCTGGCCGTTCTGCCCCTCCGGCTGTACTGTCTGTCCCTCCGGCTGTTCTGTCTGGCTGTCATTCTGTGCTGCCACACCCGGACCTGTCTGGGCCGACTTAGCCGCACCTACCCCTGTGCTGCCGGCAAATGCCGTCATTCCCTGCATACTTAAAATAATTCCGGCTGCCAAGACAGCAGCCAGAATCTTTGACTTTTTCCCACATCTGATCATTCATATTCTCCTTGCATCATGTCTTTATTTGAGGAAATGACATCCTCACCGAACACGGTCCTGCATAACATTACATATTCCTTGAAATACAGGTGGTCCTCCAACTCCTTCAGAGCATGGGCTATTCCCCAATAGTACCGGGCATGCTTCTGCTTATCCTTCTCATTAAACCGCTGCCATATGGCATCGCCCACCACCAGATAATCCCTGGCCGTACAGCGCATGTTGCTGAGCTTGTCCCCCAGAGCCAATATCTTAATCTCCCTGGAAGCCGTGCAGAGATGCCTGACCGTACGGGTCTTTCTCTCCTGCCAGCTGCGGCTTTTATCCTCGCTCTCATCCACTACCAGATCCGCTACTCTGGGACCAAACGCGTCCTCCAGCTCTTCCCTGGTAACTCCTGCATCCTCCATAACATCATGGAGCAGTGCTGCCGCAATGATTTCCTCATCATCCGTAAAGGCGGACACAATCACTGCCGTCTCCATGGGATGCGTGATGTACGGAATCTTTGTGCCCTTTCTGAAAGCTCCCTTGTGGGCTTTATCTGCAAACGCAGCCGCTTCTCCAATCATAGGTCTTACTCCTTCTGTGATAGCACTATTTATATTCCTTATGTACCTCTCCCTTTGATGTCAGGAATCACACCTATCATAACATATTCAGGCGGCATTTTGAAGGGTATTGTGGAATCTTTGCCATTTTCCAAGTTAAACTTGTAAGAAAAGAGAATTTCTGATATGCTATAGAAGTATTTTTTCCGCAATACTTAAGGAGGATAATTCATGGATCGTCATTCGTCATATTCGGCTCCCCGCAGCGAACGTGCTTCCGGTTCTTACGGCGGCAACCGCGGCAGAAGCACCAAACGCAACACCTATAATAAACGTTCATGGAACGATAACAGAAAACTGCATACCCTGGTATTCTACATACTCCCCATTATCCTAATCAATCTGGTCATATTCATTGTGGCCACATCCAAACCAAAGATAGAGTATGATGTATCTGACACCAGGGATTACCGCAGCGTGGATATATCCATCCGCATACGTTCCCTTCTCCCCATACGCGAAACCAGCGTCACCATGGAATCCCAGCCCCTTGAAATGGAAAAGGAAAAGGGAGTCTACACTGCCACCCTGACCAGCAACGGAACCCTGCAGATATATGTGAAGGGATGGAACGGAATGTCTGCCAGACTGTCCGACACCATTCAAGCCCTGGACGATATGGCGCCTACCATACAGGAAGATTATGTGATGGAAGACGGCATACTGACCATCACTGCAGAGGACAGCCAATCCGGTATTAACTTTGATGCTGTCTATGCCACGGATGAAGAGGAAAAGACTGTCAAACCCAGCCATATTAATAAAGAATCCGGAGAGATTACCTTCCCCATGGATACCCAGACTCTTGTAGTGTTTGTGGCGGATTACGCGGGCAATACCATAAAAGGCTCCTATTTCAGCGTGAAAGACGGCATAGACCTCAGCGGCCGTGACAAGGAATTCCCTTCAGACGGCACCAACGGCACTAACGGCAGCAGCTCCAAGGGTTCGGGCACGGATAAGGAAACCAGCAAGGCCAAGGAAAGCACCAAGGCCAAAGAAAGCACCAAGGCCAAGGAGACCACCAAGGCCAAGGAGACCACCAAAGCCAAGGAGACTACCAAGGCCAAGGAGACTACCAAGGCCAAGGAGACTACCAAGGCCAAGGAGACTACCAAGGCCAAGGAAACCACCAAAGCCAAGGAGACCACTAAGGCCGCAGAAACCACTAAAGCCGCAGAATCCACCGCGGCCACAACAGCTGCCCTGTCTCCCGCCGACCCGCAGACGCCATCGCCTACTCAGTCGTCACAGGCACCGTCTCCCACGCAGGCACCATCACCTACGCAGGCATCACAGGCACCGTCTCCTGATAACGGTTCGGGGGATAATGTCACCATCGTACCCCTGGGCTGACACTTATCTGAGTCTATCTGTAAAAACCAATCAAAATAAGACCATGGATCCACTGCACGGACCATGGTCTGTTTTTTGCTCTATATTCTAATTCATTTCTATACCTGTCCAATCTAAAGCCTGTCACTGTCTGCCCGCGTCCATGATATCGTCAATAATATCCACATATTCAGAACAGTATTTTTCGTACATAGGGGCCGCGGCTTCCTGGAACCGTTCTTTCTCCCCGGCATCCAGCTCCGTCACCACGCATCCGGCTCTCCTGACCCTGTCCTCTGAGGTCTTCTCACGCTCATCCCACAGTTCACGCTCATACAGGGCTGATTTCTGTGCACAATCCCGTATAATGTTCCTGTATTCCTCGGGCAGCTTATCCCAGGTGGACTGGGCTGCCAGCTGGAGCTCCGGAACCCTGGTGTGTTCATCCAGGGTGAAATATTTGGCTACCTCATAATGCCTGGTGGACTCATAGGAAGGCCAGTTGTTCTCGGCCCCGTCTATCTCCCCTGTCTGCAGGCCTGAATATACATCCCCAAAAGCCATGGGCACCGGCGTGGCACCCAGAGCCTGAATCGTATCCATCATCAGTTCAGATTCCTGGACCCTGATTTTAAGCCCCTTCATGTCGTCCAGGGACTCAATGGGCCCGGCCGTACTGTAGAAATTACGGGCGCCCGCATCATACCAGGACAGCGGCACCAGGCTGGAACCGCCGAAGGAATTCATGAAATCCGTGCCAATGGGCCCCTCTAACACCTTCCACATGTGCTCCCGGCCAGTATACAGATAGGGCATCTGAAGTACATTCAGCTTGGGCACAAACTCAGCCAGGGGCGACAGGGATACCCTGGCAAAATCCACCCCGCCAAACTGAAGCTGTTCAATCACTGTTTTCTCATCTCCGAGAACACCGCCCGCATTGACCTGTATCTCCACCCTGCCCCCGGTCTGTTCATATACCAGCTCTGCAAATTTATAAGCTCCCTGGGTGGTGGGATAATCCTCCGCCTGATTCTCAGCATATGTCAGGACGAACTCCGGAACTGTCTTCTGCGCCGTGCTGTCCTTGCTTCTGCCTGCACAGGACGCGGCCAGAATCATGACAGCGGCGCAGCCCATGAGGTAAATCACATTTTTTCTCAAGCAGCCGTCCCTCCCTTCGCATATATCATACCCCAGTTACCAGACCCGGTCAAGGAGGGCCTGTCCTTTAATTATGCACATTCCTGCCTTCCACTTTAGAGGAGGCATAACGGTAAAATTCTTCTTTCTCATTTCCAAGAACACGGTTTGTAAATATAAATCCATGGGTGGTATCGCTGAATATGATAATCATGGCAGGTTTCCTGGATATCCTTTTTACCGACTTCCACGGCAGCTGCGACGTGTCATCGCCCACCCGGATGTAAAGCCCGCTGTCGTCAATAGAAACCTGGGTGTCCTGGGTAATTCCCGCCGCCTGCTTCTTTGCCTTGGCATAAATCATAAGCGGCTGGATAACTGTAAAAAGGCAGCACCCCAGCACAATGAGACACCTCACGATCCCCTGGGCCTGGTCCCACCTGGAGAATCCCAAGGCAAATGCCGCCACTGTAAATATGATATTACAAAGTCCTGCCAGCGAACCGTATATATAATACATGGAAAGCTGCCATAAATCCCGCGCCGTTGTCCTGTATGTGTATTTGTATCTCATTCATATGCTCCTTGTACGGATATCCTGAATCTTAACAGAGTGGCGACATGGCCGCCACTCTGAATTTTCATTATAACATGATAAACTGCTTTCCGGTATTCATTTATTAGTGGGCCAGTACAGATGGGAGCCACATGCTGACAGCCGGAATAAAGGTAATCAGCAGCAGGGTGATAATCATACACACATAGAATGGAAGCGTAGCCTTAACCACCCGCTCCATGGGCACCTTGGAAACCGCAGAGCCAATGAACAGAACAGCGCCAACAGGAGGTGTCAGAAGTCCGATACCGCAGTTAAGCACTACCATGATACCAAACTGAATCGGGTCCAGACCAATGGATGTGGCGATAGGCAGCAGGATAGGGGTTGCAATCAGGATGATTGGCGCCATATCCATGATACATCCGAGCACCAGAAGAATCAGGTTCAGCAGCAGGGCCAGAATAATAGGGTTATTGGTCATGCCGGTGATTGCGCTGGCGGCCAGGATAGGCACATGCAGCTGGGTCAGGCAGAATCCGAATATATTGGATGTGGCAATGAGAATCATTACAATGGACAGGGTGTCCACGCTGTCTCCCAGGACTCTCCATACGCCCTTCCAGTCCAGTCCCCTGTAGATAAACACGCTGACAATCAGGCTGTAGATAACAGCAACTGCTGCGGACTCTGTGGCCGTAAACACGCCGCCTACCACGCCGAATACAACTATCAGCACAGCTGCCAGGGCCCAGAAGGAAACACTCAGCTGCTTAATCAGGTTGATGATGCTGAACTTCTCGCCCTTAGGGTAATTGCGCTTAACGGAAATGATATAGGATCCTATCATCAGCGTTACGGCCAGCAGTGCTCCCGGTATATATCCTGCCAGGAAAAGGCTTCCCACGGAGATACCGCCTGCCGTGGTGGCATAGATAACCATATTGTGGCTGGGAGGCACCAGCAGTCCCTCACAGGATGAAGTGATGGTTACTGCTGTTGAGAAATCGTCATCGTATCCCTGGTCCACCATCATGGGAATCAGGATGGAACCAAGAGAAGCCGTATCTGCAGAAGCAGAACCTGAGATACCGCCAAAGAAGTAAGAAGCGACAATATTAACCATTGCCATGCCGCCCCGCATCCAGCCCACACATGCATTGGCCAGTGCAATCAGCTTTTCGGAAATACCGCCGGAACCCATCAGGCATCCCATGGTGATAAAGAAGGGAACTGCCATCAGGCTGAAGGAGCTGATTCCCTTTACCATCTGCTGGCAGATGGTAGTCAGGTTATGTCCCTGGAACAAAAGGCAGAACACAGATGAAAGCGCCACCGCATAAGCGATGGGGAACCGTAAGAATACCATCAGGAAGAAGCTGCCCAGCAAAACCAGAATTGCCATGCTATTTGCATCCATTACTCCATCCCCTCCTTTACAAAGAAACTCTTAACATGATTGTATAAGGCCTCTACTTCAAAAACCAGCATGGCCACGCCGGCCAGAGGCACCGGGAAATACATCCAGAACCTGGAAACCTTGGGCATGCTCACATAGGTACCTTTGGAGCCGATTCCTGTTGCATACTTCCAGCCCACCGTAATCATGATTACCGCCAGCGCAAGCACTGCCAGGTCAGCGATGATATCAAGGCTCTTTACCACCTTAGCGGGCAGATACCGGTCAAATGCGGTCATGCGGATATGGGCGCCTCTTCTGATGGCAAGAGCTGCCGAAAGCACTGCCATATAGGACATGCAGGTCAAAACAACCTCTTCACTCCACGCAGGATCGGGAATGAACGAAATGTACCTTCCTGCCACAGCCATGGTGGTGATAAGGATATCCACTACCAGAAGCAGCTTGCAAAGGAACAGTACAACCCTGTATGTCATATCATATGCAGGCCTGATTTTATCAATCTTTTGAAATATTGCAGGCATATTGATTCCCCTTTCAAAAACTACAGGCACAGAGTTTATTCATTTGCCCTGTGCCTGTCTGATTGCCGTTTATTATTTGTTCATGTCAAGAATCTGCTGATACAGTTCAGCCTGGTCCTTTGTAGAAGACTCGATGATGCCTTTACAAGCATCCTGCCATGGCTTGATATCAGGAACCTCAACCACGTTAATGCCATCGGCCTTTAATTCCTCAAGCACCTTGTTCTCAGCTTCCTCAGAAATGGTTCTGTTGAACTGGGATGCAACCTTGCCGGCTTCCATCAGGATGTTCTGCTGCTCTTCTGTCAGCTTATCCCATGCCTCATCTGTGATGATAACCTGGATTGCGCCCAGTGTATGGCCGTCCAGAATCAGGTTTGGAGCAACTTCCTGGAATGCGTTGGACTTGTAGTTTGCGATTGGCTGCTCAGCACCGTCCACAACACCGGTCTGAAGTGCGGAGTACAGTTCGTTGAAGGAAACAACCGTTGGGCTTGCGCCGAGGCCTTCCACCATACCATTCATAATCGGGTCATTGGACACACGCAGCTTCATGCCCTTTAAGTCGTCTAAGCCCTTAACTTCCTTAACTGTGAAGAAGTGACGGAAGCCTTCCTCGCCGTAGTACAGGCCTCTTACGCCAAGTCCGTTGTCATGAGGTTCCATGAGGAATTCAGGAGCCAGTTCGCTGTCAGCAAACTTCCAGAAGTGGTCACGGTTTG